>Ga0302325_10033089_pt1 | contig 10600 bp, 10 predicted proteins | sample Palsa_T0_2_FD_201948 | JGI IMG/M metagenome (GOLD analysis project Ga0302325, IMG submission 201948) | Peat permafrost microbial communities from Stordalen Mire near Abisko, Sweden - Palsa_T0_2 | ecosystem: Environmental > Terrestrial > Soil > Palsa > Peat permafrost | place: Sweden: Abisko...
GGCTGTAGGAAGGCGGCTGCAGCGTCTCCGCGACCAGCCAGGCCGAGAGCATCGCCAGCGGCGCCAGGGCGGTGGAGACGACCGCCCATCGCGCGAGCGACGCGCCGGAACCGGCCAGCCGAAGCCGTGCCGCGCCCGGCAGCCCGGCGAACAGGCCGCGCGAGATCGATTGAGAAACCAACGATTCCCCCCGGGATCGAGCTCCTTACCCCCTTAGCATTGGCAACAGGACCGATCGCAAACACCACGGGAATGTGGCGTATATCTACCTCCGCCGCTGCCAGGCGGCCCGCATAGCGGACAAAATGGGCGCGAAGGGCCAGCAGCCGCTGAAGATCGGCCCAGGGGTGCGGCGGATGACGCTCGGGGATGATGGTGGGAGCTTGTACCGCCGCTAAGGGGAACGCTTCATGACGCGACGCCGGCCGGCCCGCACCTATCACGACGACTCGCCCTGGCCGCACCTCGAGCTCGGGCCAGCCGACGACCGCCGCTATCTGGAGCAGCTGGTCAAGGCGATCTTCGCGGCCGGATTGAACTGGCAGGTGGTCCAGTCGCACTGGGCTGCGCTTGGCGAGGTGTTCCACGGCTTTGACCCGGCCGCGATGGCGGCGATGACCGAGCGCGACATCGACCGGGTCGCGCAGGACCCGCGCGTCATCCGCAACCGGCGCAAGATCAGCGAGTCGGTCGAGTGCGCCGCCGCCGCGAACGAGGTCATCGCCGAGCACGGTTCCTTCGACGCCTTCCTTCGGTCCTTCGGCTCGCCTGAGGAGGAGATCGCGGATCTGCGGGATCGCTTCCCCGGGCTGGGCGACTTCTCGGCCTGGTGGTTCATGCAGTCGGTCGGGCTGCCGGTCCCGCCGGCTGACTGAAGGTCGGGATCATCCTGATTGTGACTTCAGCGCGAGGCTGACTCGCTTGGCTTCCTCGCGGGCGACCGAGCGCCGGTGGACCGCGTCGGGGCCGTCGACGATCCGCAGCACCCGCGCCCACGCGTAGAAGTAGGCCAGGGGGAAGTCGTCGCTGACGCCCGCGCCGCCGAACACCTCGATGGCCCGGTCGATCACGGCGGTGGCGACGGCGGGGGCGGCGACCTTGATCGCCGCGATCTCGGTGCGCGCGCCCTTGGCGCCGTGGGCGTCGATCAGCCAGGCGGTCTTGAGCACGAGCAGGCGGGCCTGTTCGATCTCGATGCGCGACTGGGCGATGAGATCCTGCACACCGCCCTGCTCGATGAGCGGCTTGCCGAACGCGACCCGCGACTTCGCCCGCTCGACCATCAGGGAAAGCGCCCGCTCGGCCATGCCGATCGCGCGCATCGCGTGGTGGATGCGGCCGGGCCCGAGCCGTGCCTGGGCGATCATGAACCCGTCGCCCTCCCCCGCGAGCAGGCTCGTCATCGGTACCCGCACGTTGTCGAAGACGAGCTCGGAGTGGCCGTGCTGGTCCTGGTAGCCGAAGATGGGGAGGTGGCGGACGATGGTCAGCCCGGGGGCGTCCCTGGGGACCAGGATCATCGACTGCTGGCGGTGCGCGGGCGCGTCCGGGTCGGTCTTGCCCATGACGATGAACACCCGGCATCGCTCATCGGCCGCCCCGGAGATCCACCACTTCCGCCCGTTGATGACGTAGTGGTCGCCGTCGCGCTCGATGCGGGTGGCGATGTTTGTCGCGTCCGAGCTCGCCACCTCGGGTTCGGTCATGGCGAAGGCCGACCGGATGGTGCCCTCGAGCAGCGGCTCGAGCCACTGCCCCTGCTGGAGCGGCGTCGCGAACAGGTGCAGCGTCTCCATGTTCCCGGTGTCGGGGGCCTGGCAGTTGATCGCCTCCGGCGCGATCACCGGGGACCAGCCGGAGATCTCGGCGACCGAGGCGTAGTCGACGTTGCTCAGCCCGGACACCGACGGCAGGAACAGGTTCCACAGGCCGCGCCGCCTGGCCTCGGCCTTGAGATCGTCAAGCACCGGCGGGTAGTCGTGCTCGCCGTGGGCGGCCCGCCACTGCTGGTAGACCGGCTCAGCCGGCAGCACGCAGGTCCGCATGAAGTCCCACATGCGGTCGCAGGCATCCTGCGCCGCCGGGGAGAGAGAGAAGTCCATCAGGTGTTCCTTTCTGCGGGGGCGGCCCGGCGCGGTGGCTGCCAGGCCCGGTGCCAGGCGAGCCCCACTTCGGCGGTGTCGCTCACGGCGCTTGTCAGGTCGCCGAAGTCCTGGCCGCCCATGGCGTCCGCGTTGACCCGCGCCTTGATGCCCTGCATGATCACCGCGAACTTGAAGTGCGCGAACGCGCGGAACCAGTCCAGGTCGTCGAGGGAAATCCCGGTGCGGTCCGACCACCGCTGCGCGATCTCGGTGCCGCTCGGGAACCCGGGCAGGCCGGGGATCGACGATACGATTGCCGGCGCGACCCGCGAGCCCGACTCCCAGTAGAACAGGAACATGCCGAGATCGGTGAGCGGGTCACCGAGGGAGGACAGCTCCCAGTCGAGCACCGCGGCCAGCCGGCCAGGGTCGCCGGCGTCGACGATGCAGTTGTCGATCCGGTAGTCGCCGTGGGCGATTGCCGCCGCCGGGCCGACCGGGGCGTTCGCCGCCAGCCGGCTCGCGAGCTCATCGACGGCGGGCGCAGGCACGTCCGAGCTCGCTTCCCACTGAGCGCGCCAGCGGCGGATCTGCCGTTCGACGAAGCCGTTGGGACGACCGAAATCGGATAGGCCGACCGCCGCCGGGTCGATCGCGTGCAGTTCGGCCAGGCAGTCGGCGAGCGCGTGGCCCAGCGCCTTGCGCTCGACCCCGGCGGCGGCGAACCCGGCCGGCAGGGCGCTCCCCCGCAGGACCAGCCCGTCCACCTTGGCCATGACGTAACACGGCACGCCCAGCAGGTCGCCGTCGTCGTACAGGATGACGTCGGGGACGGGCACGACCGTCTGAGCGAGCGCCCGCTGGACCCGGACCTCGCGGTTCATGTCGTGCGCGGTCGCCAGCACGGACCCGCTCGGCGGCCGCCGCAGGATCAGCTCGCCCGCCGGGCTGCGCAGCAGGTAGGTCAGGTTGGACTTGCCGCCGGTGATCAGCTCAGCCTCGACCTGCCGCCACCGGTCGTCCCCGGTCGCGCGGCTCAGCAGCGGACCGAGCGCCTCGGTCCGGGTCAGCGACCTAGCGTCGCCCGCCGTGCTGGTCATCCCGCCACCGCTTCCCGCGCTTCCCTTGGCTAATGCTCGTTAGCCTACACACCCGGGGGGCCGCCCACCATCTGCGCGGCGAGGTTAGCGTAGGCGTAAGCGAGCGCGTCGATGTCGTACTCGCCGTCGGGGCGGTACCACGACGCCAGCCCCATGCCCATGTCCAGGATCGCGTACGACACCAGCCGGGCGTGCGCGGTGGCGAAGTCGCCCGCCGCGCAGCCGCCTTCGATGATCGCGCGGAGGCCGTGCTCGTACGTCCGCCGCAGCTCGGCGACCTGGGCGCGGGCAGGCTGGTCGAGGCTCTCGATCTCGCGGTTGCCGACCAGCGCGTCCTCGCGGTGGGTCGCGTGGTAGCGCACGTGGGCCTCGACCGCCCGGCGGAGCTGGACGTCGGGCGGGCCGCCGGCCGCCACCGCCGCCCGCTGGCGGGCGATCAGCGACGTCATCGTCTCGACCATGATCTCGGCCAGCAGCTCCTGCTTGGAGGCGACGTGCTTGTACAGGCTGGGGCCGCGGATCCCGAGGGCGGCGCCGATGTCCATCATCGTCGTCAGCTGGTAGCCCCGCTCGGCGAACAGGTGCAGCGCAGCCGCCCGCACCGTCGCGCGGTTCACCGGCGGCCGACGCGCCTCGCGGCCGGCCGGCGTTTCGCCGGGGACCCGGTACGCGCTCGTCACGCCTAGCAGACTACTGGCGCCCGCCGTTGCTTGACGTCCTCGGCACCCGTCTCTAGGGTGAGCTAACGACCGATAGCCGGTTGTGGCTGGCCACAGTGAGGTGACTGATCAGATGACCCGCACCGCCATGGTCACCGGGGCCAGCCGCGGCATTGGCCGGGCGATCGCCGAGCGACTGGCGGCCGAGGGCTGGGACCTGCTCCTGTCGGCCCGGGCCGGGCCCGGCCTGGACGACGCGGTGGCCGCCCTGGCGGATTCGCCCGCGGCCGCCGTCTGCGGCGTGGCCGCCGACATGAGCAACCCGGCCGACGTTGAGGCGCTCGCACAGGCGCAGTACGACGGTCGCGGCGAACTCGACCTGCTGGTGCTCGCGGCCGGCGTCGGCTCGGGCGGCCGCATCGAGGGATATCAGCTGAACCGGCTTGACCGGCAGTTCGCGGTCAACGTGCGGGCGCCCTTCCACCTGGTGTCACTGCTGCTTCCGGCGTTGCGGAAGGCGGCGGAGCGGAGCCCGGAGGTCGGCGCGCGCATTGTCGCCATGAGCTCGATCACCGGGCAGGCGGCCGAGCCGGGCCTGGCCGCCTACGGCGCCACCAAGGCGGCCCTGACGCTGCTGTGCGAGACCATCACCAGCGAAGAAGGCGTGAACGGGGTGCTCGCGACCGCGATCGCGCCCGGCTACGTCGACACCGACATGGCCGTCTGGGTGCACGAATCGATCCCGCCCGGCCAGATGATGAAAACATCCGACATCGCCGAGCTCACCTTGTCGCTTACCCGGCTGTCCCGCTGGGCGGCGGTTCCCGCCATCGTCATGACCAGACCGGGCCCGAACCTGCACCGCGCCTGACGAGCAGGCCGACCGCGCGGCATTTCCGGTCAAGGGACGCTGCTTTTATTTGCTATGCCGTCACTGTGTATCGCCCCAGGTGTTAAGTGTGGTTACACGTGAATTAGTACTTGACACCACTGTTTAGCCGGCCTACGCTCTCGGCAAGGCAGGCGGACAACCCACCCGCTACCAGCCATTTCACGGTTTTCAGGCGACAGTTCCACGCCAATCAATTCGAGCCATTACGTCTGTTCGGCATGCCCGGGAACAGCGATCCCTTGGAGGTTCCGCACGTGAAGCACCGCGAAGTCGAGTTCACCAGCGGCGGGGAGACCGTCCGCGGCGACCTGCTGCTGCCCGACGGCGACGGCCCGTTCCCCGTCGTCGTCATGGCCGGCGGCTGGTGCTACGTCAAGGAGCTGCGCCAGCCCCGCTACGCCGCCGAGTTCGTCGCGGCCGGCGTCGCCGCCCTGATCTTCGACTACCGCCGCATGGGCGCCAGCGACGGCCAGCCCCGCCAGCACATCGACCCGTGGGACCAGATCGAGGACTACAAGAACGCCATCACCTACGCCGAGAACCTCCCCGAGGTCGACCCCGCCCGCATCGGCATCTGGGGCATCTCCTACTCAGGCGGCCACGTCCTCATCGTCGCCGCCACCGACCCGCGGGTGAAATCGGTCGTCTCCAACGTCCCCGTCATCGACGGCTACCAGACCATGTGGCGCATGCACGGCACCACCCGCTTCCGCAAGCTGGCCGACCTCGTCCTGGCCGAGCGCCGCAAGCGCACCGAGTCCGGCGACCACGCCTACATGCCCATGAGCGGCGAGCCCGACAACCCCGACGCCGAGCTCACCGTCTGGCCCGACAACGACGTCCGCGACGTCTTCAACCAGCTCCAGGCCGGCGAGGCCCCCCGCCACCAGCACCGCAACACCATCGAGTCCGTCGAGCTCCTCATGCAGTACAACGCCGCCCCCTACGCCCCCCGCATGATCAACATCCCCACCATGATGATCGTCGCCGACCACGACGACATCACCATGTGGGACCAGGAAATCGCCGCCTACAACGCCATCCCCAGCCCCGCCAAGGAACTCGTCGTCCTCCCCAGCACCACCCACATGGTCCTCTACAGCAACCTCACCGCCCTCGAACTCGCCGCCCAGGCCGCCGCCCGCTGGTTCACCACCACCCTCGCGCAGTAGCGAGCGGGCCGGCCCGACGTCCCCGCGGCCGACGCTCTATCGGTCGATACGGCACTTCTCAGGGCCTCGCCCTACCTCATTTATCACCGTTCGAATTCCCGCATGCTCACAAGGAGATACCGATGGAGCGATCACCCCTTGCTGCGGCAAGAGCACGGAAGAACAGCGCGCTCAGATCAAGCGCCCGCAGATCGCGCGTGCTAATAGGCATCGGCGTGGCGAGCCTGGCGCTTGCGGCCACCGCCTGCTCATCATCAAGCAGCAGCTCCGCCCCGGCCTCGGCTTCCAACTCGTCTACGGCTTCTGCGGCGTCCGCCGCTTCCCCGGCGTCCGTAGCTTCGGGGACCGGCGGCCTCGTGTACTTCATGATCCCGGACACGGTCCCCAGCCGGTACATCCAGCAGGACGGGCCTGACTTCCAGGCCGCGCTGGAGAAGCTGGATCCCGGGGTCACGGTCAAGCTCGTCAACGCCAACGGCAATGAGTCCACCCAGGAGTCGCAGGCGAGAGCGGCCATCGCGGCCGGCGCCAAGGCCCTCGTCGTGGTCGCGGCCGACCCGCCGCTGAGCGGCGGTCTGCTGCAGATAGCGGCCCAGGCCAAGGTGCCCGTGATCGGCTACGAGAACGTGCCGATCGACGGCCCGATGTACGCGCAGGTCGAGTTCAACCCGCTCGAGGCCGGCCAGCTTCAGGGCAAGTACTTCGCCCAGGAGGTGACCTCGGGCGCGCTCGGCGCGACCCCGGTGACCCTGGCCCGGCTGTACGGCAACCAGGGGGATGTGTACGACACCCAGATGCTGGCGGGCCAGAACCAGTACCTGACCCCGCTCATCAACGCAGGCAAGGTCAAGGTCGTCTGCTCCGCGTACACGCCGAACTGGGCGGAGGCGTCCGCGGTGACCGAGATGCAGCAGTGCCTGTCGAGCGCCGGCAACAAGGTCCGGGCGGTGCTCGGCTTCTACGACGGCATTACCCAGGGCGCCATCGTGGCCATCAGCAACGCCCACCTGAAGGCGGGCACCGCCGCTGGTGACGTTACGGTCTTCGGCGGCCAGAACCCGACCACGCCCGGTCTGCAGTACCTCATCGCCGGCCAGCAGCAGGACGACGTCATCAAGCCGTTCCTGCTCGAGGCGCAGGCGGCCGCCCAGCTGGCGAACGCGGCCGTCCGCGGGGAGAAGCCGCCCGCCTCGCTCATCACCCAGAGCGTGAACGACGGCTCCGACAACGTGCCGACGGCCTTCCTGAACGAGGACTACATCACCGCCGGCGCGAGCGTCGGGACGCTGATCAACAAGTACGTCGTGCAGACCGGCACCGACAGCTGGTCCCAGATCTGCACCAGCCCGATCACGTCGTCGAGCATCTGCAAGAGCTACCAGCCATAACGCACCCGCTGGCCGGCCGCCGCAGGCCACGCATGGCCTGCGGCCGGGCCGGCCAGCGGAGTGCGGTTATGCAGAAGGATTGAAATGACCGACAGCCCCCTGCTCGCGGCCGAGCCGCGGACCGGCTATCTCGAGGTCGACGGGCTCGTGCACCGGTTCGGCGGGCGCACAGTCCTCGATGAGGTCAGCTTCTCGCTCAGCCGCGGCGAGGTAGCGTGCCTGGTCGGCGAGAACGGCGCAGGCAAGTCCACGATCGTCAACATCCTGGGCGGCGTTCTGCGGCCGGCCGACGGCGCCATCAAGCTCGCGGGCAAGCCGGTTTCCTTCGGCTCGCCCGCGGACGCGCTCGAGGCCGGCATCGGCATCGTCTACCAGGACCTCGCCCTCTGCGACAACCTCTCGATCGCCGAGAACATCTTCCTGGCCCGGGAGAAGACCAACCGTGCGCCCCTAGTGCGGGCCCTGGCCAGGCGCGCGATGGAAGCCGAGGCGAGCGAACTGCTGCACTCGCTGACGGCGGCAGCCTGGGACGTGCAGCAGAAGACGTCCCGGCTATCGGGCGGGCAGCGGCAGTCCGTCGCCATCGCTCGCGCGATGCTGCTCGACCCCAGCATCGTGATCCTCGACGAGCCCACGGCGGCGCTGTCGGTCCGGCATGTCGACGAGGTGCACCGGCTGATCAAGGGCCTCGCCAGCCGCGGCCGGGCGGTGCTCCTCATCCTGCACGACCTCAACGAGGTCGCCGAGCTCGCCGACAAGGTCATCGCCCTGCGGCACGGCCGGGTCATCGGCGTCAGCGCGCGCGGCGCCTACACCGTCGACCAACTGCTGCTCGCCATCAACGGGGTCGGCCACCTCCCCGGTCAGGATAAGGACCTCCCCGATGACCTCTAACTCCGAGCGGGTACGCGATCCGGGCGCGCCGGCGCCCGGCCGACTTCAGCTCTCCGGCTTCCGGCGCAGCGCCGACCAGCGCAGGAGCGGCGCTCTGATGGCGGGCGCGGCCAACTGGTACGCCAGCGGCCGGACGGCCGCCATCGCGCTGGTGACGGTGCTGGTCTGGATCGGCTTCGACCTCGACAACTCCCGCTTCCTGAGCGGGGACAACATCGCCGGCCTGATCGACCAGATCGTGCCGGTCGGCGTGCTCAGCGTCGGCATGGCCGTCGTCCTGCTGAGCGGGGAGATCGACCTGTCCGGCGCGGCCGTCGGGGGCGTCGCGGCCACCGTGGCCGCCCGGCTCGCCGTCGGCGACGGCCTGCCGGCCGGCCTGGCACTGCTGATCGGCCTCGGCTGCGCCGTGGCGATCACCCTGGTCGAGGCGCTGATCATCACCGGGCTGGGGGTCCCGTCGTTCATCACCACGCTCGGCGGGATGATCGCCCTGGGCGGCGTCCTGCTGCTGGTGCTGCCCTCGACCTTTGAGGTCAACCTGGCCGGCACCTCGCTCGGCGCGATCAACACGACCGAGATCCCGGCCTGGGTCGGCTACGCGATCGCGGCCGTGAGCGCGATGCTCGGGAGCTGGGCGGTGCTGGCCAAGCATCGATCCGGGTCCGGGCAGCCACCCGCGGCCCGGCGCGCCGCGCTGGCGCTGCGGCTGGGCGGCGTGCTCGTGCTGTGCGCGATCGGGGTCGTGACCTCCTGGGTCCTCGGCGGCCAGGGCGGCATCCCGGTGCCCGTGCTGGCGATGATCGCGATCGTGGTACTCGGCGAGCTCGCGCTACGCAAGACCGCCTTCGGCGTCCACCTGCTCGCCGTCGGCGGGTCGCGCGCCTCGGCCCGCCGGGCCGGCCTTTCCACCCGCGTCGTGGTCTGCGGCGCCTTCGCCGTCCTCGGGGTGATGGCGTTCCTGTCCGGGATCTTCGACGCATCGCTCGACCTCGGGGTCTCGGCCTCCTCCGGGCCGAGCAGCGAGGTACTTGACGCGATCGCCTCGGTCGTCGTGGGCGGGACGTCGCTGTTCGGCGGCGCCGGCTCGATCACCTCGGCGCTGGTCGGGGTAGCGCTCATCGGCTCGATTACCAACGGCCTGCTCCTGCTGGGCGTCAGCGTCGCCCTGCAGAGCATTGTCACCGGCCTGATTCTGGTGGCCGCGGTGGCGGTGGACATGCTGCTCTCGCGGCGTGCCGCCACCGGCCAGGCACGTGCGTAGCGGCCACCCGCAGTTCCCTTCTCACGCAACTTCTCAGGCAACGAATCCCAGGTACAGGAAGGATCACCAATCATGGACAGAGGCGTAATCGTCACCGGCGCGGCGTCGGGTATCGGCAAGGCCGTGGCAACGCTGTTCGCCAAGGCCGGCGACCGAGTCGCCGTGCTTGACCGCAGCAAGGACGCCCTCCAGCAGGTCGCCGGGGAGATCGGCGCGACCGCCGCGATCGACGTGGACGTCTCCGACAGCGCCGCCGTGACGGCCGCCGTCGCCGCCGCGAAGCAGGCGCTCGGCTCCGTCAACGTGCTCTGCAACGTGGCGGGCGTGCTCGATGACTACACCCCGGCGACCGAGACGTCGGACGAGCTCTGGAACAAGGTCATCGGCGTCGACCTCAGCGGGCCTTTCTTTACCGCGCGGGCGGCCATCCCGGCCATCCTCGAGGCGGGCGGCGGCGCCATCGTCAACATCGCCTCCATCTCATCGTTCGTGGCGGGCGGCGGAGGCGCTGCCTACACTTCCGCCAAGCACGGCGTCCTCGGGCTCACCCGGCAGCTGGCGTTCGACTACGGCAGCAAGGGCATCCGGGCCAACGCCGTCTGCCCCGGCGCGACCCGGTCCGGCATGACCGAGTACCTGTTCAGCGAGGAGGGCAGGAACGAGCACGTGGACGCCGCCATCGCCGGCACGCCGGCCGGCCGCTGGGCCGCGCCAGAGGAAATCGCCCGCCTGGTGCTGTGGCTGGCCAGCGACGAGGCCTCGTTCGTGCACGGCGCCGCCTACGTCGTCGACGGCGGCTGGACGATCGCCTAGCCAGCCGGGCTGCAGCTTCCTGCCCCGCGAGACGCCACCGCCGCCAGCGCGGTGGCGTCCGCGAGCATGCCCGAGCGGGCAGTATTACCCCTTCTGCATTTCCTCCGGCGTTAAGTGTGGTTACACGTGAATTAATACTTGACACCACTGTTTAGCCCGGCCTACGCTCTCGGCAAGGCAGGCAGACGCCCCACTGGCTACCAGCCATCTCACGTTTATACAGCCGCCAATCCCGTACCTAAAAAGTCTGTTCGGCATGCCCGGGAACAGCGATCCCTTGGAGGTTCCGCACGTGAAGCACCGCGAAGTCGAGTTCACCAGCGGCGGGGAGACCGTC
>Ga0302325_10033090_pt1 | contig 10600 bp, 10 predicted proteins | sample Palsa_T0_2_FD_201948 | JGI IMG/M metagenome (GOLD analysis project Ga0302325, IMG submission 201948) | Peat permafrost microbial communities from Stordalen Mire near Abisko, Sweden - Palsa_T0_2 | ecosystem: Environmental > Terrestrial > Soil > Palsa > Peat permafrost | place: Sweden: Abisko...
CCAGGACGAATTTAGTCGGGTATGGGCGTTCTACACGTTGCTCACCGCGGCCCGGGCGAGAATGACTTCGTGGGCTGTGGCGCGATGCCTGATCCAGGAGGGCAGGTCATGGGCTACATGCGGGCTCGCTAGCCCCATGAAAATAATCCCCGCCAGTCCGGGTTGCCCAGGACGACGGGGAGCAGTGCCAACACTATACCCACGATTCCTGCGGGCTGCACAGTCGAGAGGCGGGCTCGGTCGTTGTTATTTATGGGTTGCGGCCACCAAGGGAGTAACTGATGAGACCGCGTGGTGGTCTTCCTGGACTCGCAGAACGTCTATAAGGGCGCCCGGGAGGCGTTCTGCGGATACGGTGCGCCCCACTGGGAAGGTCAGGTGCACCCGCTGGCGTTGGGGCAGCTCATCGCAGCCGACAGTCCCTATGAGCGCCAGTTGCATCAGGTCCGCGTCTACCGCGGCCAGCCGGACGCTACCCGTGACCCCAGAGGTTACGCGGCGAACGCTCGCCAGGTAGCAGCATGGCGACAGTCACCGATGGTCGACGTGACCATGCGAACGCTTCGTTACCCGTACGGCTGGCCAAACTCACATCAAGCCGGGGAGAAGCCCCAGGAGAAGGGCATCGACGTCGCGCTTGCTATCGACTTCGTGAGCATGGCGGTCGCCGGAGACTTCGGAGTCGGCGTCCTGATGTCGACGGACACAGATCTCAAGCCCGCCCTGGAGGCTGTCGCGCGGCTGACTCCCACCCAGGGCGTCAGGGCTGAGGTCGCGTCGTGGAGTTCCGCTGCCGGCCACAGCAGGCGCCTGTCGATCAGTTCCCGGCGACTGTACTGTCACTGGCTTGGCAAGGATACCTATGACCAGATCGCTGATACGACTAACTACTCATAGCGGCACCGGGCCCGACGACGTGCTGCGGCCCGTACCGGTCTAAGCGGCGGTCAGTCGACTGATGCGGCCGGGTCTCTGATGCGGCAGAGTGGACAGTGAAGGAGGACCACATGAACCCAGCCAGCTACCCGCGCGCGGGCGATCAGGACACGGCTGCGCTCGAGGCGACCCGGCGCAGCTGGCACGGCGTCGCCGAGCTCGTCATGGCCGGGCCGCAGTTCCGGCGCAGCGGATCCATCGAGCTGCGGGTCGTGCCCGGCGGCTTCGGCACCGTAGCCGTCCCGGCCCTGCGGGTGGACGGCGCCGAGCTGGTGGCCGGCAGCCGCCGGCTCGCGCTCGCCGGGGTGACCTACGCCGGCCTCGCGGCGGCGGCGGGCGTGGAGGCGCACGATCTGGCGGACGTCTACCAGGACGGACCGGGGCTCACGCCGGATGACCCGGTGGACGCCGACCCGGCCGCCGCCGGGTACCTCGCGGCCTGCTTCGCCAGCGGCGACGCCGCCCTGCGCGCGTTCGCGCCAGGGACCGAGCCGGTGCTCTGGCCCGAGCACTTCGACGTCGCCATCGATCTCGCCGAGATCACCTACGGCGTATCGCTCGGTGACGCTCACATCGCCGCCCCGTACGCCTACGTGTCGCCCTGGGCCAAGCCGGCTGGCGAGTTCTGGAACGCCAGCTTCGGCGCCGCCCGCCCGCTCAGCCAGCTGCCACGGGCCGAGCTCATCACCGAGTTCTTCCTATCTGCCCGGGCAGCCGCCGGGCAGGCAGCCGCCGGGCAGGCAGCCGCCGGGCAGGCAGCCGCCGGGCAGGCCAGCACGGCAGCCGGGCAGGGCTGATCAGATGCCCGTCATCTCGCGCGGCTTCGGCGGCCGGAACCGGTCGCGGCAGCCGGACCTGCCGCCCGGCCAGTACCTGGTCACCGACTTCCCCGTGCTGTCCGCCGGGCCGACGCCGCGGATCAGCCTGGACCGCTGGGAGTTCCAGGTCGTCACCGAGACCGGCGGCACGCACACCTGGGACTGGGCACAGTTCCGCGCCCTGCCCAGCGAGGAGGTCACCGTCGACCTGCACTGCGTCACCAAATGGTCGAAGCTCGGCACCCGGTGGGCCGGCGTGCGGATGGAGACGCTGCTGGAGCCCGTCGTCACCACGGCGGCATTCGCGCTGGTGGGATCGTACGGCGGATACACGACCAACCTGCCGCTCGCGGACCTGATGGGCGGCCGGGCGTGGATCGCTTATGACTACGACGGCAAGGCTCTCGATCCCGAGCACGGCGGCCCGGCCCGGCTGCTCGTCCCGCACCTGTACCTGTGGAAATCCGCCAAGTGGGTCAACAAGATCCAGCTGCTCGACCACGACGAGCCGGGCTTCTGGGAGAGCGCCGGCTACCACAACTACGGGGATCCATGGCGCGAGCAGCGGTACTGGGGCGACTGACCTGGCGGACCGGGACGGTCGTCGCCGTGCGCGACGAGACCCCGGCAGCCCGCACCATCGTCTTGGACGTGCCCGGCTGGCCCGGGCACCTCGCCGGCCAGCATGTCGACCTGCGGCTCACCGCCGAGGACGGCTACTCGACCGAGCGCTCCTACTCGATCGCGTCGGCGCCCGGCGGCGACCGGCTGGAGCTGACGGTGGTGACGATCCCGGATGGCGAGGTGTCCCCGTACCTCGCCGGGGTCCTCGTCGCGGGCGACCAACTGGAGCTGCGCGGCCCGGTCGGCGGCTGGTTCGTCTGGCGCCCCGCCGTGGCCGGCCCGGTCTTCCTCATCGGCGGCGGCTCGGGCCTGGTGCCGCTGATGGCGATGATCCGGACGCGCGCCGAGGCCGGCAGCAGGGCTCCGTTCCGGCTGCTGTACTCGGTCCGTGATCCGGACTCGGTGCTGTACCGGGACGAGCTGCACAAGCGAGCCAGCCAGGACCACGGGCTGGACGTCACGTATGCGTTCACCCGGGCGGCGCCACCGCGGTCTGCCCGGCCGCCCGGGCGGATCGGCGCGGGCCTGATCGCCTCGGCCGGCTGGCCCCCAGACCGCGAGCCTGCCGTGTTCGTGTGCGGGCCGAATGGCTTCGTCGAGGCGGCCGCGAACCTGCTCGTGGACATCGGTCACGACCCGCGCCGGATCAAGACCGAGCGCTTCGGCACCAGCGGAGGTCCTTCATGAGCCAGCCTCTCCTCGACGGCAACGCCCTGGCGGGCGCCCTCAGCGAGGTGTTCGCCGTGGACGTCACCGCGGCCATCGGGCAGTGCGCGCACTGCCGGAGCAGCAGGCCGATTGCCGAGACCGTGGTCTACCTGAACGCGCCGGGGATCGTCGCGCGCTGCGCTAGCTGTGACGCAGTAGTGCTGCGCATGGTGCGGGACGGCGGGCGCGCCTGGCTCGACCTGCGCGGCCTGGTCAGCCTGCAGGTGAGGATCCCGGCCGGCCCGGCGGAGCCGGCCGCTCGGCCGGGCTGAGCCGGCCGGGAACGGGCGCAGCGGGCCGCGGCGGCAGGGCCGCGGAGCAGCGGGGGGATGCGGGGGCCGCGGAGGCGGCGGGGGGCGCGGAGGCGGCGTCCGCTTAGCGCGAACGAGCGCGGGAAACAAAATCGGGCCCGGCCGGCTTGACGATTGTAAGTAAGTAATCGACCGGGGAAGTGAACCTGATGAGTGAAACTCTCTCCCTGCCCGTGCTGCCGCTCGACGACATCGTGGTGCTCCCCACCATGGTGGTCCCGCTGGACACCTCGGGCCCGGAAATCCGGGCGTCCATCGAGGCGGCCCGGCTCTCGGCGTCCGCGGCGGACGGCACCGACGCGCCGCCGCGGGTGCTGCTGGTGCCGCGGCTGGACGGCAAGTACTCCGCCGTCGGCACGCTCGGCATCGTCGAGCAGGTCGGCAGGCTGCCGAGCGGCGAGCCGGCCGCGGTCATCCGCGGCCTGTCCCGCGTCAGGGTCGGCACCGGCACGGTCGGCCCGGGAGCAGCGCTCTGGGTCGACGGGACCGTCGAGGAGGAGCCGCCGGCCAGCCCGCGCGCGCACGAGCTTGCGCGCGAGTACCGGGGCCTGGCCGGAGCGATCCTGCAGAAGCGCGGGGCATGGCAGGTCGTCGATGCACTAGCGCGGATAACGGATCCCTCGGCGCTGGCCGACAGCGCAGGCTACGCGTCGTACCTGTCACTCGAGCAGCGCAAGGAGCTGCTGGAGACCATCGACCCGGAGGCTCGCCTGGAGCGGCTGACCGGATGGGCCCGGGACCAGCTCGCCGAGCTGGACGTGGCCGAGACCATTCATAACGACGTCCGCGAGGGCATGGAGAAGCAGCAGCGCGAGTTCCTGCTCCGCCAGCAGCTCGCCGCGATCCGCAAGGAGCTGGCCGAGCTCGACGGCAAGCCGGCCTCGGAGGAAGACGACTACCGGGCCAGGATCGAGGCGGCCGACCTGCCGGAGAAGGTGGCCGAGGCGGCGCTGAAGGAGGCCGCCAAGCTGGAACGCAGCTCGGACGCCTCGCCGGAGGGCAGCTGGATCCGCACCTGGCTGGACACGGTGCTGGAGATCCCGTGGAACACGCGCACCGACGACGCCTACGACATCGGCGGCAGCCGGGAGATCCTGGACGCCGACCATGCCGGGCTTGACGACGTGAAGGACCGGATCATCGAGTACCTCGCGGTCCGCAAGCGGCGGGCGGACAAGGGCCTGACCCTGGTCGGCGGCCGTCGCAGCGGCGCGGTGCTCGCGCTGGCCGGCCCGCCCGGCGTCGGCAAGACCTCGCTGGGCGAGTCGGTGGCCCGCGCCATGGGCCGGAAGTTCGCCAGGGTCGCGCTCGGCGGCGTCAGGGACGAGGCCGAGATCCGCGGCCACCGGCGCACCTACGTCGGCGCGCTGCCCGGCCGGATCGTCCGCGCGATCCGCGAGTCCGGCTCCATGAACCCGGTGATCCTGCTGGACGAGGTCGACAAGCTCGGCACGGACTACCGCGGCGATCCCACTGCCGCGCTGCTCGAGGTGCTCGACCCGGCGCAGAACCACACGTTCCGCGACCACTACCTCGAGGTCGAGCTTGACTTGTCCGACGTGCTGTTCATCGCGACGGCCAACGTGGTCGACGCGATACCCGGGCCGCTGCTCGACCGGATGGAGCTGCTCTCGCTCGACGGTTACACCGAGGACGAGAAGGTGACGATCGCCCAGGATCACCTGCTGCCGCGGCAGCTGGAACGGGCGGGCCTCGAGCCGGACGACGTGACGGTGACCGCCGATGCGCTCCGGCGGCTGGCCGCCGAGTACACCCGCGAGGCGGGCGTCCGCGGGCTGGAGCGGAGCATCGCCAGGGTGCTGCGCAAGATCGCCGCGCAGGTCGCCGGCGGCAGCCTGACGCTGCCCGTCACGGTCGGCCCGGCTGACCTGCACGGCTACCTCGGGCATCCGCGGCACACCCCGGAATCGGCCGAGCGGACAGCGGTGCCGGGCGTGGCCACCGGCCTGGCGGTCACCGGCGCCGGCGGCGACGTGCTGTTCATCGAGGCGTCGCTGGCCGACCCGGAGACCGGGACCACCGGCGTGACGCTGACCGGCCAGCTGGGCGACGTGATGAAGGAGTCGGCCCAGATCGCGCTGTCCTACCTGCGCTCCCACGGCGCCGAGCTCGAGCTGCCAGTCGGCGACCTGAAGGACCGCGGCGTGCACGTGCACGTCCCGGCGGGCGCGGTGCCGAAGGACGGGCCGAGTGCCGGGGTGACGATGACCACGGCCCTCGCCTCGCTGCTGTCCGGCCGGCTGGTCCGGTCCGACGTGGCGATGACCGGCGAGGTCTCGCTCACCGGCCGGGTGCTGCCGATCGGCGGCGTGAAGCAGAAGCTGCTCGCCGCCCACCGGGCAGGCATCACCACGGTGCTGATCCCGAAGCGCAACGAGCCGGATCTGGAGGACGTGCCGGAGAAGGTGCGGGCGGCGCTGGACATCCACCCGGTCAGCGACGTCCGCGAGGTGCTCGAGCTGGCGCTGGAGCCGGCCGCCGCCCGGGCGGCGGTCGCGGCCTGAGCCTGACGGCTGACGCCTGAAGGCGAGGCTGGCCTGGCAGGGCTGGCCGACAGCAGAGCCGACGGCCGGGCTGGCGGGGCAACCGCCAGCCCGGCCGTCACCAGTCGGTGGCGGCCCCCTGGGCGTCCACGCCGAGGGGGCTTACCCGCCATCCTGCGCCCGCGGCCTCGGCGATCGGCGCCACCGCGCCGGCGCCGGGTGGCCGGCCGGTCACGGTGAGCGCGAGCACGGCGGGCCCGCCCCCGGACACGACCGCCGGGATGCCGGCCGCGCGCAGGCTCGCGATCAGGCTGGCGGTCCGCGGCATCGCAGCCGCCCGATAGCGCTCGTGCAGGAAATCCTCGGTGGCGTCCATCAGCAGGCCGGGGTCGCTGGTGAGCGCGGCCACCAGCAGCGCCGCGCGGGCCGAGTTCTGCGCGGCGTCCGCGTGCGGCACCGCCGGCGGCAGCGCCAGCCGCGCCGCCGCGGTGGCGAGCGGATCGGGCGGAACGCAGATCACCGGCGCGATCCCGGCCAGCGGCGACAGCCGTACGGACCTGGCGCCCGAGGCCGACATCCAGGCGATCGTCAGGCCGCCGGACAGGCACGCGGCCACGTTGTCCGGATGCCCCTCCAGTCCGGTCGCCAGGCCGAGGAGCCAGTCATCGCCGAATCCCGCGGCGGCCGCGCCACCCCCGGCGGACGGCTCCCCGGTCAGCGACCCCCCCGCCGACGACGGCCCGGCCTCCCGCCCCCCGGCCAGCGATCCCCCGGTCAGGGCGCGCGCGGCGAGCAGGCCGGCCACGATGGCGGCGGCCGAGGATCCGAGCCCGTAGCCCTGCGGGATCGCGTTCTCGCACCGGATGGCGATGCCCGGCGGCTGGCCGCCGAGCGCCGCGAAGGCCGCCCGCATCGCGCGGACGACGAGGTGATCCTCTCCTGCCGCCGCGGTTTCCTCCCCGGCGCCGGACACCGAGATGTCCAGCCCGCTGCCGGTGATCCGGGCCGCCACGACGTCGTGCAGCGTCAGGGCCAGGCCCATGGCGTCGAATCCGGGCCCCAGGTTCGCGCTGGTCGCCGGAACGCGGACAACCACGGGACGCTCCGGCCAGGCGGGACGCTCCGGCCAGCTCACCCCAGCCCCAGCGCGGCAGCGGCGGCGGCGCTGTCGGCCGGGATCGTCACCGGGTCGGGCGCGGCGGCGATCGCCGGGCCAGGCTCCTTCAGCCCGTTGCCGGAGATCGTGCAGACCACCACCGAGCCTGGCCGCACCTGCCCGGCCGCGCACGCCTGCAGCAGTCCGGCCACCCCGGCCGCCGACGCGAGCTCGCCGAACACCGCCTCCCTCGCGGCCAGCAGCCGGTACGCGGCGAGGATCTGCTCGTCGGTGACCGAGCCGATCAGGCCGCCGGACTCGTCCCGCGCGGCTTCGGCGAGCCGCCATGACGCCGGGTTGCCAACCCTGATCGCGGTCGCGATGGTGGCTGGCGCGCTGACCGGCCTGCCGAGCACGATCGGCGCGGCGCCGCTCGCCTGGTAGCCGAGCAGCCGCGGCGCCCGGGTCGCCAGGCCGTCCGCCAGGTACTCGCCATAGCCCATCCAGTAGGCGGAGATGTTGCCCGCGTTGCCCACCGGAAGGCAGTGCACGTCCGGCGCGTCGCCGAGCGCGTCGACGATCTCGAACGCGGCCGTCTTCTGGCCCTCCAGCCGCTCGCGGTTGACGGAGTTGACCAGGGCGACGGGGTAGTTGTCCACCAGCTCGCGCACCAGCCGCAGGCAGTCGTCGAAGTTGCCGTCCACCTGCAGCAGGGTCGCGCCGTGCACCAGGGCCTGGGCGAGCTTGCCGATGGCGATGTTGCCGTGCGGGACGAGCACGGCGCAGGCCAGGCCGGCCCGGGCGGCGTAGGCGGCGGCGCTCGCGCTGGTGTTGCCGGTGGAGGCGCAGATCACCGTCGTGGCGCCGCGCGCCGCGGCCATGCTCACCGCGACGGTCATCCCGCGGTCCTTGAACGAGCCCGTCGGGTTGGCGCCCTCCACCTTGAGGTAGACCTCGCAGCCGGTCATGGCGGACAGCGCCGGCGCGGGCAGCAGCGGCGTGCCGCCCTCGCCGAGCGTGACGACCGCCGCGCCGGCCAGCGATGGCAGCCGGTCACCGTACTCGCCGATCACTCCGCGCCACCGCCCGGCGGCGGCCGTGGCCAGCGCCCGCGGCGATCCGCCGGGCCGCGACTCCTGCTTGCCGTCGAGCGGGCCTGCTTCTCCCGGCCGCTGGACTGGCCCGGCGGGCGGGGCCCCTGGGCTGACGGGACTCACTCGCCCTCCTCGCCCTCGACCCGCAGCACGCTGTCGACGGCGCGGACCGACGGCATCGCGCCCAGCTCGGCGACGGTCGCGGCCAGCTCAGACTCGCGCGCGGTGTGCGTCACGATGACCAGGTTCGCGTCCTCGCCCCTGCCCTCCTGGCGCACCGCCTTGATCGACACGTTGTGCCGGGCGAACGCCTCGGCGACGGGGGCGAGCACGCCCGGCCGGTCGGCGACGTCGAGCGCGACGTAGTAGCGGGTCAGCGCGTCCCCCATCGGCAGCACGGGCAGCTCCGCGTAGGTCGACGTGTCCGGGCCGCGGATCCCAGCGAGGCGGTTGCGCGCGACCGCGACGAGATCGCCGAGCACGGCGCTCGCGGTCGGGCCGCCGCCGGCCCCCGCACCATAGAACATCAGCCGGCCCGCCGACTCTGCCTCGACGAAGACCGCGTTGTACGCCTCGCGGACCGCGGCGAGCGGGTGCATCCGCGGGATCATCGCCGGGTGCACCCGGGCGGAGATGCCGCCCTCGGACCGCTCGCAGATCGCGAGCAGCTTGACCACGCAGCCGAGCGCGCGGGCGCTCTCGATGTCGGCGGCCGTCACGGCCGTGATCCCTTCCCGGTAAACGTCCGCGGTGGTCACCCTGGTGTGGAACGCCAGACCGGCCAGGATCGCCGCCTTGGCCGCGGCGTCGAAGCCCTCGACGTCGGCGGTCGGGTCCGCCTCGGCGTAGCCGAGTTTCTGCGCCTGCGCGAGCGCGTCGGCGAAGCTAGTGCCCGCGGTATCCATCTCGTCGAGAATGTAATTGGTGGTCCCGTTAACGATCCCGAGCACCCGGCGCACCGCGTCGCCGGCCAGCGACTCGCGCAGCGGGCGGAGCAGCGGGATCGCCCCGGCGACCGCGCCCTCGTAGTAGAGATCCGTGCCATGCTCACGCGCCACCCGGTGCATCGCCGCGCTGTCCCGCCCCAGCAGCTCCTTGTTGGCCGTGACCACCGGCTTGCCGGCCCGCATCGCGGCGAGCAGCAGCGACCTGGCCGGCTCGATGCCGCCCATCAGCTCGATCACGATGTCGACGTCCGGGCGGTTAACCAGCCCCATCGCGTCGGTCGTCAGCAGCGGGCTGCCGGTCGCTGCGCCGCGCGGCCGGCCCGGGTCGCGGACCGCGATGCCCGCCACCTCCAGCGGCGCGCCCGCTCGCGCCCGCAGGTCAGTTGCCTGCTCGACGAGCAGCCGGAAGACCTGCGAGCCAACCACACCGCAGCCCAGCAGCGCGACCTGCAGCGGCGCGCGGTCATCAGTCCTGCCCACTACAGGTTGCTCCCCTCGCCCGGCGCGCGCCGCTTGGCTATTCCGGCGCTCCCCCTCCGGCGGCAGCGCCAGAATAGGCAGGTCACCGCCGATGGCGGGCCCGGGCAGTTCCCGGGGCCCCGATCGGGCCTAGCTTACTGACAGGCCGCGGGTAACTGCGTAACTCATCGGGAGGAGTACACATGACAACGGCTGACCTGCTTGCCGACGCCTTCGGCCGGATCCGCGAGGTTGTCCGCGAGGTGACCGGCGGGCTGTCGCCCGGCCAGCTGGCGTGGCGTCCTGACGGCCGGGGGAACTCGATCGCCTGGCTTATCTGGCACCTGGCCCGGATCACGGACGATCATGTGGCCGGCGCCGCGGGCGCGGAGCAGGCGTGGACTGCCGCTGGGTGGGCGGAGCGGTTCGGCCTGCCACTGCCGCTGGACGCCACCGGGTACGGGCACAGCCCCGAGGAGGTCGCCGCGGTCCAGGTGAAGTCCGGCGAGCTGCTGACCGGCTACTACGACGCGGTGTTCGAGGACACCGTCCGGTACGTCAGCCAGCTCACCGACGCCGACCTGGACCGCGTCGTGGACGAGCGCTGGGAGCCGCCAGTGACGCTCGGCGTCCGGCTGGTGAGCGTGATCGCCGACAGTCTCCAGCACGCCGGGCAGGCGGCCTACGTCCGCGGGCTCGCTGAGGACGGCTGACCGGCGGGCTCGCTGGCGGCGGCTGACCGGCGCCAGCCGTCAGGGGCCGACTCCCGGCACCGGCCGGCCGTTCTCCAGGTACCGGGGCGCCCCGGAGCGCCGTGCCGCCGCCACCCGGCGCCTGACTGGCTTCCTGAGCAGCTTCAGCGCCGCGGGCAGCCGGACCAGGCGGTGCTCGGAAACCTCCTCGGACTGCAGCACCACGGCCGCCAGGCTCGCGTCATCAAGCCACCCGCAGTCGAAGAGGAACCTGATACCGCCGGCGTTTCCCGGCCTGCCGGGGCGCTCTGGCCGGGGCGGCCGGAAGTCGACGCAGGCCAGCCGCCCGTACCGCACGTCGAGCCCGCATTCCTCGCGGACCTCGCGCCGGCAGGCCCCCCACGGGGTCTC
>Ga0302325_10033092_pt1 | contig 10600 bp, 6 predicted proteins | sample Palsa_T0_2_FD_201948 | JGI IMG/M metagenome (GOLD analysis project Ga0302325, IMG submission 201948) | Peat permafrost microbial communities from Stordalen Mire near Abisko, Sweden - Palsa_T0_2 | ecosystem: Environmental > Terrestrial > Soil > Palsa > Peat permafrost | place: Sweden: Abisko...
ACACCTGCGACTGTTCGGCCGCCGGAATACCGGGCCCGCGATCGACGACGTCGAGCGCGACGTCCGGACCATCGTCGTAGACGCGCACGTCGACCGGGGACTCCGGCGCGTACTTCAGCGCGTTCTCGACGAGGTTCGCGAGCGCATCGTGCAGCTCGTTTTCGTATCCCCGCACGAGGGCACCGGTCTCAACTGCGAGCGCGATCCTCGGCTTCACGCCCAGCGCCTGCATCGCCGAGACGACGCTCCCGGCAACTTCGCCGAGCGCGACCGTTTCGAGTTCGCGCGGCACCGAATTCTCGAGTCGCGCGAGCAAGATGAGCTTGTCGATCAGCGTCTTCATGCGCCGGCTCTCGGCTAGCATCGTGTCGTAGATTTTTCCCGACACGCCGCCTTCATTGATCCCCCCCACCTGTCCGCGCCGCCGCAAGACGTCGATGAAACCCATGATCACGGTGAGCGGCGTGCGCAGCTCGTGCCCGGCGTCCGCGACGAACTGACGCATCTCGAGTTCTGCCGCGCGCCGCTCGTCGAACGCCGCGCTGACTTGCGCCGCGGCGGCGTTGTACGCGCGCACCAGTTCGCCGATCTCGTTGCGATCGGAGGTTACGACGGGCCGCGGCGTAAAGTCGCCGGCGCCGAAGCGGTTGAGCGACGCCGTCGTCTCGACGAGGGGCCGCAGCGCTTGACCCGTGATGTAGCGCCCGAGCACCCACGCCGCGCAAACGACAAAGATTCCGATCGGCAGCATCGCGACCCAGAACGCGTTGATCGCACGCCAGAGCGGAGCGGGATCCGGAATGATCGTTATGCGTCCTCCGCTGAACGCCACGTCCTTGGGTTCGAGGTGCAAGAAGATGTTGAGGAAAAACGGGAAGGGCGTCATCCGCTCGTACCGGCCATTCGATCCCGGCGGGCCGCCCGGACCACCGCTCGTCATCAGTCCCGGGCCGCCGAAATTAAAGCCGAACGACGCTCCGCCCGGGCCCCCGCCGCCCGGTCCACCGGCGCCGAAATCGTGCGGCCCACCGGGGACGAAATCGCGCGGACCGCCGGCGTCGAAGGGTGCCGCTCCGACGATCGTGGTGACGTTCGGCCCGCGAAAGAGGGTCCGAATCGTGACGGTCTTCGGCGCAACGATAAGCGTCGGCGTCCCGCCCGAGCCATCCGAAAACGTCGACGCAAGAAAGCGGCGCTGCCGCCCGCTGGTCGCGAACACGACGACCCGGACGCCGGGTCGCAGCAAGTCTTGCGCGATGTGGGGCGCCGCATCCACGAGATCGTGCGAGCGGCCCAGCTCCAGTTTGACGTCGTCCGGGACGGCGCGCGCCACCTCGTCGGTCGTTTCGTGAGAAGCAACGCCGAACATCGAGAGGGCGAATGCGGTCACCGCACTGCTGACGATAACCACGAGCACGATGGCCGCGAACACATACGTCGCGGTCAGCCGCGTCGCGAGCGACCTGAACATTTACTGCTTATTCTTCGCGCAGCGAATAGCCCACTCCGCGGTGCGTGTGAATGAGCCGCGTCGGGAAGCCATGGTCGATCTTCGCGCGCAGATACGAGATGTACGTTTCGACGGCCCCGGGGCCGACGAACCGTTCGGTCCCCCATACCTGATCCAGGAGCTGGTCGCGGCTGAAGACGCGATTGGGATTGCGTACGAGCGCAACGAGCAGGTCGTACTCGCGCGCCGAGAGCGAGATGCGGCGTTGGCCGCGCGTCGCGACCCGCGTCTCTAGATTGATCTCCAGATCCGAGAAGCGCAGCGTCTGCGGCTGCGCGAGCCGCGGGCGGCGTAACGCCGTTTCTAGACGCGCAGTCAACTCGGCCATCTCGAAGGGCTTGGCGACGTAGTCGTCGGCACCGTTGTGGAGGCCGGCGACTTTATCGCCCGTCTCGTTTTTTGCCGAGAGCATCAGGATCGGCGCCTCGGTCAACTTACGAAACATCGGCAACAGCGATATGCCGTCGACCTTGGGGAGCATGACGTCGAGAACGATAGCGTCGGGCGACCAGTCGCGTGCGATCTGCAGGCCCACTTGACCGTCGGGGGCGGTGCGAACTTCGTAGCCCTCGTCGCCGAGACCGATCTCCAGCAGCTCGCGAATGTTACGTTCGTCGTCAACGACCAAAATTCGCGCTTGTTCCAGCATTGTAGGTCGATCCTACGGATGCTTGCTGTGGAAACGCTGGGAAGGAGCGGCCCGGTGCGCCGATTTCATCGTTTTCTCAGGCGGGCCACAGAGCGGCGCGGGATACTTCGTGCATGCTCTCGACTGAAACGATCGCCCAACAGGCGACCGGCCGCATTTCGGTTTTCGTCGACTTGATCGGCGATCTCGACGTGACGCTGGCGACCCTCTTCGCCGACACGCTCGCCCACCTCGCAGCGGGCGGCACCACCGACGTTTTCCTCAACACCAAGCACGTGAGCCTCAGTTCGACCGATGGGCTCGCCGCGCTCGACGCGGCGCTGGGCGCCGCCCGCGCTGCAGGTTGTTCGGTCGCGATCGACCCGGGCAACCGGCGCATGCGCTCGGCCTTTGCAACCGCACGCATCCCGTGCTCGCGCGAAGCGCTCGCAAGCCGGCCCCGCTCCGCGCGACACTTGATGATCGCGCGCCATTCCGCTACCGCCGCCCTTCCGAAGTCGGCCTAGCTCCTAAGGCGCGACCGGTCTTCCCTGGCGCGCGACGAACTCGCGCGTATGGCAAGTTCGCGTACCTACCGCTATAGCGTCGTCGACGTCTTCACCGAAACGCCGTTCGAGGGGAACCCGCTCGCGGTTTTCCTCGACTCGGGCGGCCTTTCGGACGCCGAGATGCAGACGATCGCACGGGAGTTGAACCTCTCCGAGACCTCGTTCGTCTTTCCGATCGAGGGCGACGCTGCGCTGGCGCGGCTACGCATCTTCACACCCGGAGCCGAGATGCCGTTCGCGGGGCATCCGACGATCGGGACTGCGTATGCGCTCGTGTCGTCCGGTCGTGTCCCCGCCGACATGCACGCGTTCGTGCTGCAAGAAAACATCGGCCCCGTACCGCTCCGCGTCGAACGCGCGGCGAACCCATTTCTCGCCTGGCTGCGCACGCCGCCGATCTCGTTCGGCGCGAAGTTTGCGGGTGCGCCGTGGGCGCGCGCGCTCGGCGTCGCTCCCGGCGATTTGCTTGGTGAAGCCTACCCCGTGCGTATCGTCTCGGCGGGCAATCCGTTTCTTTTCGTCGCGTTGCGCGATCCCGCGGCCGTCGATCGCGCCGCGCTCGAAGCCACCGCACTGCATCGCGAGCTTGGGACGACGGTTTCAGGCGTCTTCGTCTTCGCTCCGGTTGCGGGTGGTGCGTACTCCCGGATGTTCGCGCCGGAATTGGGCGTCATCGAAGATCCGGCTACGGGCAGCGCGACGGGTCCGCTCGGTGCCTACATGGCTGAGTACGGATTGCTCCCGAACGCCGACGGCACGCACTTCACGAGCGAACAAGGCGTCCGCATGAAGCGCCGCAGTATCATCCACGGCGTCTTGCGATTGCGCGACGGCAAACTCGATACCGTCGAAATCGGGGGCAGCGCGGTCAAAGTCATCGATGCGGAAATCACGGTCCCGTAGACGCTCGCCGTGCTACTGGGTTTGTTTGAGGCTGCCGCCGCCTGTGGGCAGCTCGGGCGGACGGACGAAGACGAAGCCGATCGTCGGCACGTAGAGCAGGCGCGGGCCGCGCGTGGTCGTGTCGATACCCTTGGCCTTGGCGTCGCTCGACGACAGCACCGTGACATACGTGCACGAGCTGAAGCCGCGGAATGCCTTGAAGGCAGGCGAGTTACGGAACGCATCGCGCTGCGCTTGCGTGAGTTGAGGCCGTCCGTTGTTACCGCCGGACGAGGGGTTCACGACCACCGGGCCGCCGGGCTCACCACCCGGTCCGCCCGGACCGCCGAAGCCCCCGCCGCCACCGGGTCCACCGGGGCCGCCTTCGCCGCCACCGCCTTCGCCGCCGCGACGCCCGCCGAAGCCACCGTTACCTCCCGCGCCGCCTCCGGCACCACCGTCGGCGCCTTGCGGCGCGCCGGGCGGACGCAGGTTCGGACGGACTTCGAGATAGTACGGTATTGAAGCAACGGTCTTCGGAACTTGCGGGGTGATCGTGAAGTTCGGCACGTCCGGCAGCGTCGTCTTCGCTTCGTACGCCGTAACGTAGGCGTGGAATGCCGTCAGCACGGGCGTCGCTTCGGTTTGCTGGTCGGCAGTGCACTCGGTCCGCGAGGTCGCAAGCGACAGCGGATCGGTTCCGGCCGGAGGCGGCACGGCTTGCAACCGGCCGAGCCCGCCGCCCGGAGCGCCCGGCGAACCGCTCGGATTCGGCGCGGGCGCTTGCGCGAGACTGCGCGAGACCGAAGCGAAGGCGGGGCCGGGTTTCGGACCGCCGAGATTCATCGTGTACGACAAGCTGACCGTTCGCGGCGTGAGTGGGTTTGCGATCGTGCGCAGCTCGCCCGCGCCTTCCGAAAGCGGCAACGGATCGTCGCCCGCATCCGTTGCGAACTCGCCGCCGTACGTATTGAAGACGTTGTTTTCGAACAGTGTGAGGACGCCCGGGCCGAAGCCGTGCGAGATGCCGGCCGCGACCGTCGTGTACGGGCCGATGTTCTGCTGGTTGTTCGCGCCCGTGTACTGGGCGGTCGCGAGCAGCTCGATGCCGCTGCGGGGGATGTAGCCGTCGAAGGTGATGCCGGCGCGATGCATTGGACGATTCGGGAGTTGGTCACCGACGATCGTCGTCGATGGGCCGTCATCGAGGCGCGTGCTTGCGGCGGTGAGCTTCGCGACGTTGAGCGTATAAGTCGGCAGCGCGACGAAGTACCGGCCGATGCCGAAACGTCCGCTCGCATTGATGCCCTGGTAGATCCGGCGCGTTCCGCCGATCGGCTCGCTCACGAAGACTTTCGGGATCGTCGCGAGGCTGCCGCAGATGTTGGGCGATTGGTAGACGCCGTAGAGTGTCTCGAGATACCCGGCGGGGTAGTAGCCCCCCGCCACCGGTTCTTCGATGTTCGCGTTGATGATCTGTCCGCTCTGGACTTGCGAGAACGCGTCGACGCTCACCTGACCGCCTGAGCGCAGGAATTGGTGCAGCCAGTTAGTGTCGAACGAAACCGCCGACTGCGCGCCGCCGTTCGTGTCGCCCGGGCCGCTGACGATCGCGGTACCGGCCTGACAGTCGAAGCGCGCACCGACCGGGTCGCTGTACGAGCGATTGAGGTTCAAGCTCGGCTGCGAACTCCCGACGTTGACCGAGGCGCCGTAGGTATCTTGCGTGCGCGGCCGCCACGACACGCCCATCCCGCCAAGCAGACTGGTGCCCAGCGTCGTCGTGTTCACGACCGACAGGCGCGGCGACAGCGTGAGCTTATCGTTCGACTTGAACGAATCCGAGATTTGATAGCTCGACGACGAGATCGCATTGGTAAAGGCGGTCTCGAAGTGCGATCCCGCAAGCGGCGTCGACGCGCTGTACGCGCTGTACGTATTCCCGCTCAGTGCGATCGTGTGCCGGCCCTCGGCGATCGAGGCGCTATAGGCGAACCCGCGCGTGAGCGATGTATTGTCGGACAGCGACGGACACGGCGTCTCCTCGTAATCGTCGGGCGGGAGCGGGTTATAGACGGGTTCTCCGATCGTTCCGCCCGGAATCGAACCATTGCCCCCGAGGAACCCGCCGTTGCCGGTCGAGCAGAGATCGCTCGGGTTCGTCTCGTCGTCGGGGTTGGGAAGCAGCGCGTAGCGCGCCGCGTAGTCGGTGCTCGAGGTACCGGCGCTTTCGTAGGCGGTCAACTGCGTCGCGACCGTCCCGACGAGCGACTGGATCGTCCCGTAGGCAAAGCCGAAGCGGCTGTAGTTCTCGTTATCCGGGCCGATGCCGCACGGAAGCACCGTGACGTCCTGCGCGCAGATCGCGTAGTTGTGTTGATTGTTCGTCAGGGCCGTCGCGCTGATCGAGGTGCGGTCGTCGCCGAGCCGGTAGCGCAGTTTCACGAAATCGCCGAGACTCTGCGAGTAACCCTCGTGCGGATACGTCAAGCCGCTTTGGTCTTCGTAATCCTGGAACGTGAGCGGGCTGTTCGCGTCGCGATCGGTGTGCATCACCGCGATGCCGAGGCTGTCGAGGCTGCCGGTCGCGGCGAACGACTCGTTTGAGCGGTCGAAGGTACCGGTCGTCGCGCTCGTTTTGATCTGCAGCGCTTGGGTCGGCTGAAGCGTTCTGAAGTTCACGCCGCCGCCGAGCGCACCCGCACTCGGGGACGTGCTAACGCTCGAACCCGAGAACAAGTCCGTTCCGATTTGGCGCAAGTTCGCAGAGCTGCCCGGCGCCGACAGCGGAATCCCGTCGAGCGTCACCGCGGTCTGCGATTCGTCGTGGCCGTTGAGGGAAACCGTGACCGGGCCGTTCGGATCGGTCGAATCTTGTGTGATCGAGACGCCCGCGATGTTGTTGAGCGCGTCGGTCAACGAATCCGACAGGCGACGGATCGGGCTGTTGTCGGCGATGTCACTCGTGCTCAAGGTTACGCTCGAACGCGCGGACACCGAGCCAATCACTTTGAGACCGTTGGCCGACGCACCGAGCGCGACTTTGACCTCGACCGCGCGCCCCGGCAGCACGTCGAATTCCTTCGAGACGCCCGCGCTGTAGTCGCGCTTGACCACGCGGATTCGGTAGATGCCGATCGGCACGTCGGTGTAGTCGATGACTCCCGCCGCCGTCGTGAGCGAACTCGCGGTTTGCGGGCCGATCAAAATCGTGCGCGCGTCGGCGACGGCCTTGCCGTCGGTTGCATCGACGACCGTAATGATGATCTCGCCCGTATCGCTTTGCGCGAGCGCGGGCAAGGGCGTGGCGCCGGCGAGGCCGACCAAAACCAAAGCCACGAATAGGGCCCAAGAGGGCACGAACGAGCGGGACATCTCGAGCCGCATTCTCTCAGGCTAGCCTCGGAGGTTCCTGGGACCCCCCTTCGGGGGGATGCTTCGGGGCGACAAGGGATGCTCAGGGCGAGGGGGTTTAGGCGGCCATTTCCGCCGGCGCTGCTGCTTTCGGTTTGCGCATCATGAAGACCAGCGGCGTCGCACACGCCGCCAACAGCGCGATGGCAAAAGTCGCATCCGCGTATGCGAGGACGGCGGCTTGTGCGTTGATCGTCTGCGCGAGGGCCGGAACCGAGAGGCCGCGCGCGAGCGCGTTGTGGACGTTCGGATTCGATAACGTCGCATCGGCCGTGAGTAGCTGCGAGTGAAGCGCCCAACGACGGTCGAGCACGACATCCAGACCGGCGACTGCAATCGAGCCACCGAGCTGGAGCGACAGATTCACCATCGCACCCGCCTTCGGGCCCTCTTGCGGCGTGGTCGCGCCGAGGACGGCGATAGAGATTGGGATGAACAGCATCCCGGAACCCGCTCCGGTGAGGATCAGCGAAGGACCAAAGGTCCAGAACGCCGACTCGGACGTCGTCGCGATACCCTGCATCGCGCTACCCACCGCCACGGCGACGAATCCGATGCCGAGCAGCCAGCGCGTGTCGACCTTGCCGGCGAGCCGCACGATCAGCGGCGTCAAGAGCGCAATCGGGACGGCTCGAACGATAAAGAGCTCGCCGCTCAGCGTTGGGGTGAAACCGAGCACACCTTGCGTCAGCTGCGGGAGTGCGTACGTCGATCCAAAGACGACCCCGCCGAGCGCGAGTGCGAGCAGCGAACCCGCGGCAACGCTCCGATTGCGGAAGATGCGCAAGTCGACGACCGGAACGTTCGTTCCGTGCAGCTCGTACCAGCCAAACCCGATGAGGCTCACGATGCAGACGACGGTCATGACGGCGACGACCGGATCGGCCAGCCAATAGTGCCGCTCACCTTCGGTCAGCACGTACTGCAACGAGCCGAGACCCGCCGCTAGCAACCCCAAGCCGACAAAATCGACGGCGGTCGAACGCGCCGGAGCCGGATCGCGCAAGAGCGCGAACAGTACGACCGAGGCAAATATGCCCGGTACGATGTTGATGTCGAAGACCCAGTTCCAGCTGGCATTGTCGACGAGCACGCCGCCGAGCGGCGGCCCCAAAGTCGGCCCGATGATCGCACCGAGCGCGAATATTCCTTGGCTTGCGCCGAGCTTGTCGGGCGGGAACGAGTCGCGCAGAATCGCCTGCGCGGTTGCGAGCAAGCCGCCGCCGAATGCGCCCTGGACGACGCGCGACGCAATGAGGAACGTGAGATTTTCGGAGGCGCCGCAGGCAATCGACGCGAGCGTGAATCCCATGATCGACGCCACGAAGTAATTGCGCCGCCCGAAGCGGTTCTGCAGCCAGGGCGTCAGCGGGATGATGACGATCGCGGCGATCACGTAAGCGGTGACGACCCAGGTCCCTTCGTCTTGCGAAGCGCCGAGGTTGCCCTGGATCGTCGGTAGCGCGACGTTGGTGATCGTGGAGTCGAGCGTCTGCATCAGGGAGGCAGCCATGACGGCCACGACGATCAACACCAAGCGGCCGCCGCGTTCGGTAACGTCGGCACTCTGGATCTGCCGGGAGCCCTGAACATTTGCTCGCATAGCTGGCAGGTGGCGTATTCCCGCCTTACCGGGGCGCCAAGCATCTTGGGTGTCCTAGGAAGTAGGCGCGGTGCTCCCCATCGCGTTGCGCGCGGCGGCGAGAGCCCATACGACCACCAGACCGAGGACGTTACCGGCAAAGATCAGGCCGGCGACTGAGGGCGCGAACTCACCGGCGCCCCCGAAGACGAGCGCAAACGCGTACTGGGCGACCTCGTAGGTAACGAATGCCGCAAGGAACGCGGTGACCATGGCGGGGACGCGCGGCGTCGCCGGGACTCGGGCTGCCGCAAGCGCTGCGAGCAGCGCGGCGATCTCGATTGCGCCTCCGAGTGCGAACGTCGAGACCTGCCGGGGGTAGTGGAAGAATACGAAGCCCGCGATTTGCCCAACGAGCCACATCACGGTGAGAGTGAACGCCGCGAACCGATAAGGAAGCGTGCGCGCCGCTACCGCTGCTACGGCCGCAAACGGCGCGATGCACAGCAACACGAAACCTAAGAACGCGCCTGCGGCGGCCAGGATCGCGGACCAGACAAGATCGGTTTTCATCGGGTCGAGATCTCGAGCGACACGCGCCGCCCGGGCGCCGGGTAACCGAAGATGGGAGCGTACTGTTCGTTACCGAGGTTAAAGCCGCGCAAAGAGACGACCGTTTGCGCGCCGAGCTTATAGCGCACGTACGCGTCGAGCGTATCGTACGCGTCGAACGACTGCTCGAGCGGCGGCGCGACGTTTTGTTTGTCGTCGCCGTCCGAGCCGACGATGTCCCAGCGCAGGCCGTAGTCGAGGTGCGTCTGCGCAAAGGGATGGCGCAGTGCGAAGGACATCGTGCCTGCAGGGTTGTGCGGCAAGCGACCACCAGTCGCGAGATCCGCAGCGAGATAGAGATCGGTGTAGGAGCCCTCGAGAACGACGCCCCCGCGCGGCTTCGTCGTCGCGGTGAGCTGCGCTCCAGCGACCGCCGCTCGCTGCGCGTTGACCGGAATAAACGACGAGTTGAGGATGATGAAGTTCGAACCGTTACGATCGAACCACCCGCCCGACAGCGTCGCTCGCGGCGCGTCGTAGGACACCGTGAAGTCGGCCGTCTGCGCTTTCTCGGGCAGGAGGTTGGGATTCGAGAATCCGGGATAGTACAAATCTTCAAGCGTCGGCACGCGGAACGACTCGCCGACGTTGCCCGCGAACGAAACGACGCCGCTGTGAATCGTCCCTCCGAACGAAGGTGCGAGCACCGTGCCGTGCGGCGAGTCGTTCTCGCCGCGAACTCCCGCGACGAGCCGCGCGAAGGGCCCTGCCGACGTCCCGAGCTGAACGTACGCGGCGGACTGCGCTTCCGCTGCTCCGAGTGCGTACGCCGAGATCGGCGGCGCGGTGGGCGACGAGAAGTTCGGGGTCGTCGGAAAGGTGAAAATGCCGGACTCGCGCGAGACGTCGATACCGACGACGGCGTCTGAACGCGCGCCGGTCACGACTTCTTTAACAGAGACTTGCGAGCGGCCCGTATACACGTCGCTTTCGCCGAAGTTATTGATCGGATCCACATAGTCGAGTCGCGTTTGCGAGCCGGCGAGGTCGACCGTGAACGTCGAATGCGTCGCAGCTCGTTCGATTTCAACAAGGCCCGACGTCGCGAGATTGCCTTCACTCGCGGTCGTTGACGAGAATGCGAGGCTGCCGGGCACGCCGAGCTGCGTGCTCGCAGCGTCGAGCCGAGCGCGGATTTGGAACCCGCCGAGAGCCGCGGTGTCGAGCGACAACCGGCCCGAGCTCTGGTCGCCGTATGCTGGCGATCGTACGCCCGCTGGAAACGTACACGGAGCAATGAATCCGCCGCCGCACGAGCCGCCGTACGCGAACGACGGATAGGCATAGTTGCCGTTCGAGACATGTCGCTCGAGCGTGAAGCCGACGATGCCGTTGCCCGCACCGATGCGCGCATCACGATCCGCGTAGGACCCGTCGGATGCTTCGAGATACACGCCGCGCGG
>Ga0302325_10033093_pt1 | contig 10600 bp, 8 predicted proteins | sample Palsa_T0_2_FD_201948 | JGI IMG/M metagenome (GOLD analysis project Ga0302325, IMG submission 201948) | Peat permafrost microbial communities from Stordalen Mire near Abisko, Sweden - Palsa_T0_2 | ecosystem: Environmental > Terrestrial > Soil > Palsa > Peat permafrost | place: Sweden: Abisko...
CTTGCCGCGGCTCGACCTTGGTGATGTCGGCGCCGAAATCGCCGAGCACCTGGCCACAGGCGGGTCCGGCGACCATGTGGGTGAACTCGACCACCTTCAAACCCTGCAGCACGCCGGCCATGATTACCCCCTGTTCAACGGACGCAGCGGCGGGCCGTCATAATCGACCTCGTCGTCGGGCACATGGCGCCAGCCGTCCTCGCGGGTCATTTCCTCCACCGCATGCACCGCAAGCCCCGCGCTACGCGGGATGAACGCGAGCGCGCGCACGATCTGCCAGTCCAGCCCCATGTCGAGGCCGAGCGCTGCGAGCGCGCCGTCCTGGTTCATCGGCAGCGAGCGCTTCTTGGTGCGGCCGAGTTCATCCTGCACGGCAAAGGCCAGTTTTGAATAGCCGCCGGTCACGCTGTTGCTGTCCGCGATGGCGTAAAGCCTCGGCACGCGCGGATCGCCTTCGGGATGCAGCGCATGGCCGTAGCCGGGGACCCGCTCCTTGCGCAGCGCGAAGTGCTGCACGATCTCCTGTGCGGCGGCCTCGATCGTCTGCTTGCCCGCATCGATCAGCGGACGGTGCTGGACCAGCCGCTCGGCCAGCTGCTGGCAGGCGCCGCCATAGATGTCGCCGAAGGCGAGAATGCCGCCGGCGACAGCGGCCTGGATCGGGGTGCCCGAGGAGGCGAGATAGCGCGTGACGATGCTCGATGGCACGATGCCATGGTCGAGGACCGAGACCAGCATCGCCTCCAGCGTCCTGGCATGCCCGGGCGGCGGCAGTTCGCCGCGAGCGAGCAGCAGGAACGCTTCGGCAAAGGATACCTTGCCGACCAGTTCGCCGAGGCTATAGCCGCGGATGACGACGGAATCGCGGTCGCCATAGGTCAGCGCGGTTTTCCAGCGCCCTTTCGTGGCCATCGACGTTTCCCCTGTTCTTTGTTGTTCATTGTTATTCTTCGTAGATCAGATTGATAGCCGAAACCGGGCACAGCTCCGCGGCATCGAGCGCGGCGTGCTCGTCCGGGCTCTCCCCGACATAGGCCGCATGGCCATCGGGCTGGATCCGGAACAGGTCCGGATTGAAATTCACGCACATGCCCGAGCCGACGCAGAGATTGGCGTCAACCTCGACCCGGACCAGCCTGCGTTCGGCCATGATGCTCCCCGTTCAGCCGAGCCGCAGATTGATCGGCGGCTCGATACTACGCCCGAGAATGCGCGGATCCCACTTGATCTCGCTCATCAGATGCATCCTCGGAAAGCGCTTCAGCATCTCGTTGAACGCGATTTCCATTTCCATCCGCGCCAGCGGCGCGCCGAGGCAGAAATGGATGCCATGGCTGAACGACAGATGCGGGTTCGGGCTGCGCGTCACGTCGAAGGTTTCGGGATCGTTGAACTTGGCCGGATCGCGGTTGGCCGCACCCATCAGCAGCAGGATACGGTCGCCTTCGCGTACCTGCTCGTCGGCGATGGTCATATCGGCGCCGGCGACCCGCATGGTGCCCTTGAGCGGCCCGTTGAAGCGCAATCCCTCGTCGATCGCGGTCCTCATATGGGCCGGATTGCTTCGCAACAGCTCCAACTGCTCCGGCATCTTCAAAAGTGTGGTCAGCGTGTTGCAGATCAGGTCCTGTGTGGTCTCATGGCCGGCGTTGACCAGCAGGATGCAGGAATGCAGCACGTCGTCGCGGGTCAGCGTCGGATCGCCGCGCTGCACCTCCATCAGCCAGCTCATCATGTCGTTGCGCGGTGTCTTGAGCCGCTCGTCATAGAGTCCGGCCAGATAGGCCTTGAATTCGATCAGCGCGTTCTGCGCCCGGTCCATCCGCTGGTCCTCGCCGACCCCGGCGAGCAGCAGCGTCGTCAACGCATCGGCCCAGGCGTGGAAACGATGTACGTCCTCGCGCGGCGCGCCGATGATGGAAGCGATCACGTTGGCCGGGAACGGATAGGCAAAGTCGCGGTTGAGATCGACGGTGTCGCGCCCCTCCCATTCGTCGAAGAAGTCCTTCACATAGGCCGCGACCACGTCGCGCATCGCGGCGATCGATTTCGGCATGAAAGAGCGGGCAAAAATCCGGCGCAAATGGGTGTGGTCCGGCGGATCGCGGAACACGACAAAGGAATGCAGCACCTCATAGGTCAGGGCGAAGTGCTTGCGCTCCTCTTCGCTCAGGCGGGTCTGGAAATACGGGGTGATGCGGTCGGCCAGCATCTGGCTGGAGTGCAAGGCATTGTAGACGTCCTCGTAGCGGGTCAGCACCCAACCGCGCCATCGTTCGTTCCAGTGGCAGGGATGGTGTTCGCGCAGCAGCCGGTAATATGGCGCCGGGTTCTGCACGATTTCAGGATCGAGCAGATCGTCATTCACGACGGGCATTGAATTCTCCAGGGCATAGTTGCCGAAATCTGTCTAAGCGACCGCTTATCCTTTACTAAGCGCCCGCTTATGCTAGGATTGTTCGCCCGCCCGGTCAATCCCCTCGGCGCCGGCGCCGGGCAAACGACGAACAGCCGGAAACAGCCAGACAAGAAACACAAGGGAACGCGATGACCGACCTCTATGACGGCTACCGCCGCCTTCGCTTCGACCGCCCTCACCCGCGGGTGCTGCGGATCACGATCGACAACCCGGGCAAGATGAACTCGATCGACGAGGTGATGCATCCGGAAATGGTCCGCGTCTGGCACGACATCAGCTACGACGACAGCGTCGCCTGCGTGATCCTGACCGGCGCGGGCGACGCGTTCTGCGCCGGCGGCAATTTCGAGATGGTGCAGGAAATGGTCGACAAGTTCGAGGTTCGCATGAAGAATCTGCGCGAGGCCCGCGATGTCGTCTACAACATGATCAATTGCACGAAGCCGATCATCAGCGCGGTGCGGGGACCCGCGGTCGGCGGCGGCCTCGTCTGTGCGCTGCTTGCCGATATCTCGATCGCGAGCAAGACCGCGAAGCTGATCGACGGCCATACCCGCATCGGGCTCGCCGCCGGCGACCATGCCGCGATCATCTGGCCGCTCCTGTGCGGCATGGCGCGCGCCAAATATCACCTCTTGATGTGCGACACCATCACCGGCGAGGAGGCCGAGCGCATCGGTCTGGTGTCGCTCGCGGTCGAGGATTCCGAACTCGACGCGAAGGCGCTCCAGGTCGCGACCCAGCTTGCCGAGGGACCGCCGACGGCAATCAGGCTCACCAAATACACCATGAACCATTGGCTCAGGATGGCTGGGCCGATCTTCGATGCCTCGCTCGCATTCGAATTCCACGCCTTTACCGGTCCCGAACTGAAGGAAGGCATTGCCGCCGTCAAGGAACGCCGGAAGCCGGTATTTCCGACGCAGAGCGCCTTTTAATTCGGAGCGCCGCACGCAGTCCATCGGCTCCAGCAATTCGAGATCGAGCGCGGGGGTATCTCCGCGGCACGTTCGGCGCGTTTCTGTCGGCGATATCGGCGCCATATCGGGCGGAAGAGGAGACACCTTGTGCGCGACAATTGTCTGCCGCCGGCGTGTTAGACGACCACGCGTGAGGGTGTCGCCTCGACGGGCAGCATGAATTGAAAGGTCGTACCCCGTCCTTTATTCGGGTTCGCCCACAAACAGCCGCCATGGGACGCGATGATCCGCCGACTGATCGACAATCCCATGCCGGTGCCTTGCGGTTTCGTGGTGAAGAACGCCTCGAAAATGCGCTCGGCCTGGTCGACCGAAAGCCCGACACCGCTGTCGCTCACCGAGATCAATAATTGACCGTCCGCGGTCTGGCTGGAGGCGACCGTCAGTTCGCCGCCGGAATTCTGCATCGCCTCGACGCCGTTGACCATGAGGTTCATCAAGACCTGCTGCAGCTGGACGCGATCTGCCGTCGTCGTCGGAAGCTCCGGATCGAGTTCGGTGCGGATTGAAACAGCGTTCCGACTGGCCATATGGACGAGCAGCGCGCTCATCTCCAGAACGATTTCGTTGAGGTCGATCGATTCCGGCGCCGGCGTGCCGCGCCTGTAGAGTGAGCTGACGCGGTCGATGATGCCGCCGGCGAGCATCACGTTGGCGACCATTGCCGAAGCGGCGCTCAATGCTTTCGTCAGGTCGGGTGCGTCGCGACGGAGCCAGTTGGTGCAGGCCGCGCCATTGAGGGCCGCGGCGGCAATCGGCTGCTTGATCTCGTGAGCCAGCGAGGCGGCCAGCTCTCCCATCATGCTGACACGGTTCATATATGCGAGATCCGCCTCCAACTGGCGCAATCTTTCGCGCTCTTCCTCGGCGCGCTTGCGCTCGGTGATGTCCATTACCGCCCCGACGAAGACGAAACTCCCGGGATCGGCGCCGGCCGAGAAATGAGCCACGGCCCCGACATGCTTAACGGAGCCGTCGGTCATCAGCAGGCGATGCTCGACGGTAAACTCGCTCCGCTCGACCGAGGCGCGGTCGAGAATTCGCCGCAAATATGCCCGGTCGTCCGGATGAGTTCGCTCAAGCACCCGCTCAATGGTCGGCTTGATCGAGGGGTCGCTTTCGAATATCCGATAGGTCTCGTCGGACCAGAAGATTTCTCCGTTCGTCGGGTCCCAGCCAAAGCTTCCGGTGTGGCTCAATCGTTGCGCCTGCGCCAGGTACGTCTCGCTGCGGCGAAACGCCTGCTCGGCCTTCTTGCGCTCGGCGCGCTCGCGGGCCTCGCGCAGCGCCCGCTGCACGGCAGGTACCAGTCTCGACAGCCGCGACTTGACGACGTAGTCGGTGGCCCCGATCTTGACGGCCTCGATCGCCACCTCTTCGCCAAGCGAGCCGGAAACGAAGATGAAGGGCAGTGTGGGGCGAGTGGCGATCGCAAGATGCAACGCGGAAAGCCCGTCGAAGGAGGGCAGCCTGTAGTCCGCGAGAATGAGTTCGATGCCGGCATCCTTGAGACCGGCGATGAATTCGGCGGACGTTTGCGCGCGGATTATTTCACAGACGAAATGCTCGGCTTCGAGGAGCTCCTGAATGAGTTCCGCATCGTGGTCGTTGTCCTCCAGCAAAAGAAGCCGCAGCGGAGACGTCACTTCTGCACGCTGCCCGGCGGCGGCTCGTTGATGACCGCCCAGAATATGCCGAGTTCCTTCACCGCATTGACAAACTCGTGAAAATCGACCGGCTTCACGACATAGGCGTTCACCCCGAGGCTGTAGCTTCGCATCATGTCCTTTTCTTCGCTGGACGACGTCAGCACTACCACGGGAATCATCTTCAGGCGCTCGTCGGCCTTGACCTGCTGCAAGACCTCCAATCCACCGATCTTCGGAAGCTTCAGATCGAGCAGCATGACCGCGGGGTTGCCGGCGGTGCGGCTGCCGAATTCCCCGCGGCAGTAGAGATAGTCGAGGGCCTGTTGCCCGTCACGGGTAACCACCACCTCGTTCGCCAGATTATAGTCGGCCAGCGCCGTCAGGGTCAGTTCCACGTCGTTCGGGTCGTCCTCGACGATCAAAATGCGTCCCAGTGTGGTCATGGAGCGTCCGCCGTCCTTTCAGGATTTTGAGCTTTCGGAAGCGAGAAGTAGAAGGTCGCGCCTTGATCCACCGCCGCTTCGCCGCGAACCTGCCCACCGTGGCGGTGGATGATGCGCTGCACGGTGGCAAGTCCTATTCCGGTGCCTTCAAACTGTTCGGGCAAATGCAGGCGCTGAAAGACGCCGAACAGCTTGTCGACATACTGCATGTCAAAGCCGGCGCCGTTGTCCTTCACGAACATTTCGGCTTCATCTTTGCCGCGATCGACCGCGCCAATCTCGATCTCCGCCGCCTCGCGCATGCGCGTGAATTTGACGGCATTCGAGACGAGGTTGACGACGACCAATCTCAGCATGGAACGGTCTCCGTAACAGACCGGCAGCGCACCGATCTTCCAGGCGATGTTTCGGCCCTTGGTGTCCTGCCCGATTTCCGCGACGACCTCGTCGACGAGTTGCTTCAGGTCCACCTTCGCCCTGTTGGTCTCGGCGCGCCCGATTCTGGAGAACGCCAGTAGGTCGTCGATCAGGTTGCCCATCCTTTTTGCGGCGTTGAGAATCGTCTGTATGAATCGCTGACTCTTTTCGTCGAGCAAGGACGCTGCCTGTCTTTGCAACAGCTCGGAATACCCGACCATGTGGCGAAGCGGCGCCCGCAGGTCGTGGGAGACGGAATAGGCAAAGGATTCCAGTTCCTTGTTGCTGGCTTCGAGTTCCACGGCGCGTTTGCCGAGCTCCTGATTGAGCTTGCGAATTTCATCCTCGCGGTGCCTGCGCTGCTCCACCTCGACCTGCAGATGGTCACGGGCCTGACGAAGGTTGTCCTCGATCCGGCGCCGCACCTCGCTGAACGAGGCGACGATAGCCGCCCATATCACAAAGATCGAAAAGTACGGCAGATCCCTGATGGAAATCTCAAAGGAGTAGCGCGGCTCGATAAAGAAATAGTCGAAACTGGCAGAGGACAATAAAACCGCCAGCACGGAAGGCCCTGTCCCCGCGTGCCAGGTGGCGAACGCGATCGCCAGCGTGAGAACCGGTAACTCCACGTCGCGAAACTGGAAATGTTGCAGCGCAAACGCGACCGCAAGCGCCACCACCACCGAAACGACCGAGAAGCCGTAGCGCAGGATCGGGGAGTGGATTCTCTGAAATTCCGGATTCCAGTAAGCCAGACTACGCCTCACTCCGAGATGGGTTGGCCCTTCCGCAAGCCCGGTCACCATGACCCAGTGCTTGTGATGGCTCCTCCGGGAGCGGGCACAACTCGGTGGCCAATCGTAGTTGGAATATCACTATGGTCAAGACACCGCGGACTTTCGGGTATTCCGCCGTCGCGGCCGGTGCCTAAAGCCTCACGGGTCCCAGCAGTCCCGCAGGCCGTCAGCAACGGCTGGTCAAGATCTTCGGCGTCTTTTTTGACGGGATTTGCCCTATAGGACTTGCATTCGGCCCGCCAATCGAAATCGGCCGACGTCGCGCGTGCGGCGAAGCTCGGCCTTGATTCGCGCCGCGCCGGCATATCCGGTCAGCGCCATGGGCAGACTCGCGCGCCGCGGCAAAGCATGCCGCCCCTCGTCAGCACGAGTGAGCAGGACCGGTGGGGACATCGATGCCGAACTGCCGAGCCTCCGATAACCATCTGATCCCGCCTCCCCCATTATACGGGTTCAGTTCGCGCGAACGCTCTCGGCCGATGCCGGGACGTGAGGGCCAGTCACTCGACCGTGACCGGAGACCGTGCGAGTTGCCACTCGACCTCCGGCTTCGATCGCCTATCTCGCGACGATGCACGCCGCCAAAACATTCCGCCGCACGGCGCAAGGGATTTCAGGGATCCGATGGGCTTCGCCAGGCAAGGCAGCAAGACTATCGATCAGCCTGGTCTTGGCCGCTTTGATGACCTTGCTGGGCATAACTGCCGCGGTTCCGAGTACCCGACCGAGTAACCCCTTCAGCGAGGAAACGGTGACCGAGTTTCCCGATCCGCTGGTCGAAAGCTGGCACAGGCTGCGCCGACAAATCCAGCTGGATGATCTGATTGTCTCGTACTGTCTCGAATACGCAATGGAGGATTGTACGGCGGCAGCGAAGCTGATGAGCGTTGTAGAGGACGCTCGCCAGTATCAGGGCAGGGCCATGATTGCCCATGTCAACCGATCGATCAACCTGATGATCAAGCCTTCGGCCGGCAGCTGGATGGGCGCGCTCGATATTCTGAAATTGGGCAGCGGCGATTGCAAGGATTACGCCGTCGCCAAATATGCAGTTCTTCTCAGGTCGGGTATTTCGCCGGATCAACTCAGGCTCGTCATCGTGCACAACATCAGACGCAAGGAAAATCACATGGTTGTCGGCGTCTTCGACGATGGACAATGGCTGTTGCTCGACAACCTGACCATGACGCTGGTGAAGGACACGGATCGCAAGGATTATGTGCCCATGTTCGTGCTGGATCACACCGGAGTTGGCCGCTACATCCCGCCGATACGAAGCAACTGACTCTTCGCGGCGGTCCCGACCGCAATCGTCCACAAGCCCGACTCAAAAGCGCTCGGGCTGATTGACGTCTCAGTTATTTGTGATCGCCGGAGATACCGCTGTGACATCAACATTCGTTGATTAGCCCTCGTCCTCTGCAGCAACGGGACACACTTGCTGCGGTGAGATTATTCGCTGGTTGCAGTCAGACCGTAAATTCCAATTTAATTGTAACAAGGTTTGCGCCCGCTATCTCTGTGAGGCGAGCCGGAGTCCGATCAGCTGCAGGATAGCTTGCGGCATTCGGCGGGAAACAAAAAACAACAGAAGCTGGACAGGAAGCTCGGCGTCAGCCGCTGCTCATCGATGAACTGCTAGGAACAACAAATGGGGATCGTTCGATTTGCGTTGAGATTTCCGCACACATTTTATGTGGTGGCGGCACTGATCCTGTTTCTTGGCTTCGCCGCGGTCCGCTCGATGCCGACCGACATCTTTCCGGAGATCAATATCCCTGTCGTGACGGTGATCTGGCAATATACCGGTCTCACCACGACGGAAATGGAACAGCGCGTCACTACCTACAGCCAGTACTCCATAAGCTCCAACGTTACCGGCATCAAGAACATGGAGGCGCAGACCCTCAATGGCCTGTCAGTCCAGAAGATCTACTTCCAGCCGGACGTCAATATCGACCTCGCCATCGCGCAAATCGTCTCCTCGACCAACTCCATTCGCGCGTTGATGCCGCCGGGCATCCAGCCTCCGGTCATCGTGCAATTCAACGCCTCGAGCGTTCCCGTTCTGCAGCTCAGTCTCAATTCGCACAGTCTCAACGAGCAGCAACTTTATGACTACGGCATCTACCGCATTCGTCAGCAACTGGCGCCGGTTCCCGGCGTCACGCTGCCGACGCCGGCGGGCGGCAAGTATCGCCAGATCATGGTCGATATCGACCCGGACAAGCTGCTTTCGCGAGGATTGACGCCGCTGGACATCGTCAATGCCGTGAATACGCAGAACCTGACGCTGCCGTCAGGGACCGCGAAGATCGGAGACATCCAGTATACGGTGCGAACCAACGCGACGCCGGCCACGATCGACGATCTCAACAATATGCCGGTGAAGTTCGTCAACGGCGCCACCATCTTCCTGAAGGACGTGGCGCAGGTCCGCGACGGAAATCTGGTGCAGCAGAACATCGTGCGTGAGGATGGCCACCGCTCGGTCCTGCTCAGCGTGATCAAGAACGGCAATGCCTCCACGCTGGCGGTCGTCAACGGCGTCAAGAAGGCAATCGACGTCGCCCGCGCCTCCGCGCCCGCTGGCCTCACGATCAGCGAACTGTTCGACCAATCGGTATTCGTCAAAAGCTCGGTCAACGGCGTGCTGCGTGAAGGCGCGATCGCCGCCGGGCTTACCGCGCTGATGATTCTGGTCTTCCTCGGATCGTGGCGGTCGACGCTGGTGGTGATGATCTCGATTCCGCTGGCGATACTGGCGTCGCTGACCGTTCTGTATTTTCTTGGCGAAACGCTCAACACCATGACGCTCGGCGGGCTGGCTCTTGCCGTGGGCATATTGGTCGACGATTCCACCGTGACCATCGAAAACACACATCGTCTGTGGACCGAAGAGCATATGCCGCTTTGGGAGGCCACCCTGCACGGCTCCGCGGAAATTGCCGTACCGACCCTGGTGTCGACGCTTGCTATCAGCTGCGTGTTCACGTCGGTGGTATTCCTCGATGGACCGGCCAAGTACCTCTTCACGCCGCTTGGACTTGCCGTCGTATTCGCGATGCTGGCTTCCTACGGATTGTCGCGAACATTGACGCCGATCACGATCGGTCTGTTTCTGAAGGGCGAACACCATCACGCCGGTGACGACGCCCCGGTGGGCCGCTTCGCCCGATTCTCCGCGGCTTTCGAACGTGGCTTTGAACGGCTGCGTTTAGGCTATGCGGAACTACTGGCCACGTTGCTGCGCCGGCGCGTCATCGTTCCGGTCATCATGCTCGTCATGCTTGGGGTCGGCGCGACCGCGCTGACGTTCGTCGGCCGGGACTTTTTCCCGCTGATCGACGGTGGCCAGATCCAGCTCCACGTTCGCGCTCCCCCCGCCACCCGCATCGAAACCACCGAGCGGATATTCCAGGCCGTCGAGGACAAGATCCGCGAAGTCATTCCGGAGAAAGACCGCGGGCTCATCATCGACAATATCGGACTGCCGGCGCGAACCTATAATCTGGCATTCGCCGACGGCTCGACCATCGGAATCAACGATGGCGTCATCCAGGTGGCGCTCAAGGACGGCCACAAGCCGACCGCCGACTACATCAGGAAATTGCGTCAGGTGCTGCCGGCTGCATTTCCGGAGGACGTGTTTTACTTCCAGGCCGCCGATATCGTAACGCAGATCCTGAACTTCGGACTGCCAGCGCAGATCGACGTCCGGACGGTCGGTCGCGGCACCAACAATCTTTCGGTTGCAAAAGAACTTCGTCGGCGCCTTGCCGCCATTCCCGGCATCGTCGATGCGCATCTGCAGCAGGAAGTCGATGCTCCCGCCTTCATGGCCGATATCGATCGGGCCCGGGCCGCGCAACTAGGCCTCAATGCCAGCACG
>Ga0302325_10033095_pt1 | contig 10600 bp, 9 predicted proteins | sample Palsa_T0_2_FD_201948 | JGI IMG/M metagenome (GOLD analysis project Ga0302325, IMG submission 201948) | Peat permafrost microbial communities from Stordalen Mire near Abisko, Sweden - Palsa_T0_2 | ecosystem: Environmental > Terrestrial > Soil > Palsa > Peat permafrost | place: Sweden: Abisko...
ACTCTCGATTCTGATCTAGTCGCCGCGCCGCCCTTAATGCGGGCCGCGGTTTATACAGGCGACAGCAAAGTGTCCGTGGAACAGGTCCCTACACCTGCCATTCAGCCAGGCGAACTGCTGATTCAAGTAGAGAGCTGCGGCATCTGCCATACCGATCTCAAAAAAATCGAATACAACCTGCTTACGCCGCCGAGAATTTTTGGCCATGAGACCGCTGGTGTAGTGGCCGCTGCGGGCCCGGGCGTGCGTGGATTTTCGATTGGCGATCGAGTGATCGTCTTTCATCACATCCCTTGCCAGGAATGCTTCTATTGCCGTCACAAACTTTACGCGCAATGCACGGTTTATAAAAAGGTCGGTGTCACGGCGGGATACGAGCCGGCGGGCGGCGGCTTCTCGCAATATGTGCGCGTCATGGATTGGATTGTACGGCGCGGGGTGGAGAAGATTCCGGACGGCGTCTCGTATGATCGCGCGTGTTTTGTCGAGCCGGTGAACACCTGTCTGAAAGGCGTCGTCCAGTTGGACCCCCAGCCCGAGGACGTGGTCGTGATCCTGGGTCAAGGGCCGATCGGTCTGCTGTTCACGATGCTGGTGAAGCGGTCCGGCGCCACCATGGTTGCAACCGACACCATGCCTTACCGCCGCGGATTGGCCCTCCAGTTTGGAGCCGCAGCAGCGGTGGATCCAAGGGATCCCGGTTTGCAGGAACGGATCATGGAAATGACCGGTGGGCGAGGGGCCGATGCGGTGATCGTGGCCGCGTCCGCGCCGGGGATCGTGGAACAGGCAGTGCGATATTCGCGCCCTGGCAGCCTCATTCTGTTGTTCGCCCAAACTTCGCATCAGGAGCGCGTGGAACTGTCTGGCGCAGACATCTGCGTGGGCGAGCGTGCCATTTTTGGCTCCTACAGCGCTTCTGTGGATCTTCAGAAGCAGTCCGCCGATCTGGTTTTTAGCGGCGCTTTGCCGGTGGAGGATCTGATATCGCACCGGTTTGCCTTAAACGAGATCCAGGCCGGAATCGAGCTGGCGTTGCATCCCGAGCCTAAATCGTTGAAAATTATAGTGCAGCCCCAAAGGTGGTCTTAAGTGGAGAAGCAGTGCTCTTAGTGGAGGATCAAATGAAAGCCGCCGTGCTGTATGGCAAGGAGGACTTGCAGATTGAGTCCGTAGCGGTACCAAGCATCGGAGATGGCGACGTACTGGTACGCGTGCAAGCGGCGCTGACCTGCGGTACCGATGTTAAGGTGTTCCGTCGAGGTTATCACGCCCGGATGATCGTTCCGCCGGCGCTCTTCGGACACGAACTGGCCGGGGATATTGTCGCGATGGGCAAGAAGGTGCGGGGCTTTAAAGTTGGGCAGCGCGTGGTGGCGGCAAATTCGGCGCCTTGCCTAGAATGCTTCTACTGCAAGCGCGGCAGCGAAAATTTGTGCGAGGATTTACTATTCAACAACGGAGCTTACGCGGAATATATCCGCATTCCTTCCCGGATTGTAGAGCGGAATATGTACGAAATTCCCGGCCAGGTTACTTACCAGGACGCTGCTCTGGTTGAGCCGCTGGCCTGCGTGCTGCGGGGCATTGACGAAACGCCGGTGCGCGCCGGCGATACCGTTGCGGTGATCGGCTTGGGGCCCATTGGCCTGATGTTCGTTCGGCTGGCCAAAGCCTACGGTGCGCGGGTAATCGCGCTGGGGCGCCGCAAGACACAGCTCGATCGCGCCGCTGCCATGGGCGCGGATGAACTCGTGATTTCGGAAGATCCCATCGAGACCGTGGAGAACGTCCTCCAACTTACCGGCGGCCGGGGCGCTGACGTCGCTATCGAGGCGGTAGGGAATCCGCAAGTTTGGGAGACTGCTGCCAAATCCCTGCGCCGAGGGGGGACGGTCAATTTCTTTGGCGGTTGTCCCAACGACAGCAAAATTCAACTCGATACCCAGTTGCTGCATTATTCGGAAATTACCTGCAAGGCAAGTTTCCATCACACCCCCGCGCACATCCGTAAGGCGCTGGATTTCGTAAGCCGCGGCGTGATCACGGCCAGCGATTTCGTCAACCGCGTGGAGCCTTTGACTAACCTGCTTGAAGTGATGCGGCACCTGATGAGCCACAACGGTCACATGAAGACCGCCATCATACCCTAGTGGCCCAGCTTGGGACGATGCCGGTGACAATGCTCGCGCCCAAGGATTACGTCAACTCGGCCGAAGCGCTGAGCGGCACTTACACCAAAGTTCAGGCCGAGCAGTACACTCGCTGGCTCGCGACGCATCACTACGAAAATTTCCACGTCGTGAGCTTTCTGTTGCCGAAGCGGCTCCATCAGGATTTCTACAACGTCTATGCCTTCTGCCGCTGGGCGGACGATCTGGGCGACGAAATCGGCGAACCGGCCGAGAGCCTCCGCTTGCTCGCCTGGTGGCGCGAAGAGCTGGATGCGATGTACGCCGGACGCACCGCGCATCCGGTGTTCGTGGCCTTGGAAGGCACGGTTAGAAAGCACGATTTGCCGGAGCAGCTCTTTTCCGATCTGATCCACGCTTTCGAACAAGACCAGCGGATCACTCGTTATGCCAATTGGGACGAGCTGTTCGGGTACTGCCGGTGCTCGGCGAATCCAGTGGGTCGTCTTGTTTTGCGGTTGTGCGGCTATGCCGATCAAGAGCGCGATCGGATGTCGGACGCTACCTGCACCGCGCTGCAGCTTGCCAATTTCTGGCAGGACGTCATGGTGGATCTGCAGAAGGATCGCCTGTATTTGCCCCTGGACCTTCTTGCGAAGCACGGATATACCGTGGATGATTTGCGCGTTGGCAGATTTAACGGCGCGTTTCAAGGCGTGATGCGGGAGGCCATCGATGTGGCACGCAAGCTTTTTATCGAGGGGCTGCCGCTGGTGAAAACGGTGGACCGGCGTCTAGCCTTCGATCTCGATTTATTCAGCCGAGGCGGCATGCGGGTGCTCGAGAAAATCGAACAGCAGGATTACAACGTATTGTCGCGGCGCCCGGCAATTTCAAAGTTTGAGCGCGCGCAGTTATTGGTTGGAAGTTTGTGGAACACGCTGTGAGTTTGGAGGCGTCCTACGCTTTCTCGCGTGCCATCGCCCGCACGCGCGCCCGCAACTTCTACTATTCTTTCCTTCTTCTTTCCCGCGAACAGCGCGACGCCATGTGCGCGATTTACGCGTTCATGCGTTATTGCGACGATATCAGCGAGGGCGAAGGAGCGTCGCGCGAAGCGATCGAGCGCTGGCGGCGCGATCTGGATCTTGCGCTCCAGGGCCAGTACGGCGAAAACCTTCTCTGGCCTGCCTTTCACGATACAGTCGACCGCTACCGCATCCCGCGCGAGTATTTTTACCAGATGATCGATGGAGTCAGCTCAGATCTCGAACCCAAGCAGCTTCAAACCTTCGACGAGTTGTACCGCTACTGTTACCAGGTGGCCAGCGTGGTTGGGCTCACCATCATCCACATCTTTGGATTCGAATCGCCCGAAGCCCTGGTGCTGGCCGAGAAATGTGGGATTGCCTTTCAACTGACCAACATCCTGCGCGATGTGAAGGAAGACCAGCAGAACGGCCGCATCTACATCCCGGTGGAAGACATTCGTAAATTCGGGGCCGATCTTGCCACGCATGACGAGCGTTTCGTTCGCCTGATGCGCTTTGAGGCGGAGCGCGCGCGTGCTTATTACGACGAGTCGCGGCCTCTCATCGCGCTGGTGAATCCGCGCAGCCGGCCATCGCTGTGGGCGCTGATCGAGATTTACCGGCGTCTGCTCGGCCGGATCGAGCGATCCAATTTCGATGTGCTGGAAAAGCGCATTCGCGTTCCGACCTGGGAGAAGCTGAGCATTTTAGCCAGCGCGGCTTTGCGATAGCAAACAAATCAGCGCTCGTACAACGAAGTCAACTCTTGCAGGCGCTTCGTGATTGCAGGCGTCAGCGCTTCCGCCCGATATCGCCAGCGCCAGTTGCCGCCCACCGTGGCAGGTTGATTCATGCGCGTCTCGGTCCCTAACCCCAGCACGTCCTGCAGCGGGAACAAAGCGGTGTCGGCCACCGAGGCCAGTAGCGCGCGAATGAACACCCAGTTAATTTCCGTCCCATCGGTGTTGAGGTACCGCATCGCGAAATCGCGTTCGCGCCGGATGTCGTCGTCCGATCGCGTGCTCTCCCCGCGCCCAGCGCTCGACCACCATCCCACCGTTGTGTCGCAATCATGAGTGCCCGAGTAAGCCACCACTCCGCGGGGATAGTTATGCGGACGGAAGGTCGGCGCTTGAGAATCGGTGCCGAATGCGAACTGCAGCACCGCCATGCCGGGAAACCCGAACTCCTCCCGAATCGCCTCTACCGCGGGCGTGATCACTCCCAGATTTTCGGCCACCAAGGGCAGTTCGCCGAGTTTCGATTGCGCCGCGCGGAACAACTCGGCTCCCGGACCCTTCACCCATCGGCCGTTCACAGCCGTCGGCTCCGTAGCCGGAACTTCCCAATAGGCCTCGAAGCCCCGAAAATGATCCAGACGGATCATGTCCACCATCTCGAATGCCGCGCGAAATCGATCCAGCCACCAGCCGTATCCGTCTTTCGCAAGCGCCTCCCAGTTATAAATTGGATTGCCCCACAGTTGGCCGGTCTCGCTGAAATAATCCGGAGGCACGCCAGAGACGACGGTGGGATTGCCTTGCGCATCCAAACGAAAGTATTGCCTGTTGACCCATACGTCGGCGCTATCGTGCGAGACGTAAATGGGTAAGTCGCCCATGATTTGCACCTTGCGCGCTCGCGCATAATCGCGCAGCTCACGCCACTGCTCGGAGAACGCGAATTGAAGAAACTTCTGGGCGGTAACTGGTTTGGCGAGCTTTTCGCGCCACTTGGCCAAGACTTTTGGATCGCGATCGCGCGTCCCAGGCTCCCACTGCGTCCACGCAACTCCCTGATGCGCGTCCTTCAGGGCCATGAACAACGCGTAATCGTCCAGCCAATGTGCGTTGGCTGCGCAAAACTTCTCGAAACCGGCGCCCCGTGGGGCCGCCGATTGGAGTACCGCCGTTTTCCACGGAACCAGTTGCTCAAAATTCACGCGGTCTTCCGAAAACGCCGGCGCACGCTGGAGCGCGGAAGCATCCAACCAGAAGTTTTCCACAAGACTCTCCAGACTGATCAGCATCGGATTGCCGGCCCATGCGGAAAAGCACTGGTAGGGCGACTCGCCGTAACCGGTCGGGCCAAGCGGCAGGACCTGCCACAACGTCTGGCCGGCGGCGGCAAGAAAATCGACAAAGCGCCGGGCCTCAGCCCCCAAGTCGCCAATGCCGTAGCGTCCGGGCAGGGATGTCGGATGAAGGAGAATACCGCTTGATCGAGGGAAGCGCATGTTTAATCCATAGGTATGACGGAATTGCGGAAGAGCCGCTTCTAGCTTATTTTAGGTTCGTGCTGTTGTTACCATGACAACCGCAGGCTAACTGAGCCTGGGAGGTTTTTCGATGACTCCGGCCGAGCCGCTCGAACGGATCCAATGCCAGTGGTGCCAGGGCATGAACCCCAAGACCGCGCTCACTTGCCATGCGTGCGGCGCGCCGTTGGACATCCGCAATCTGGTTAGCGAATCGGGCTGGCGCGAAGCCCCGCGCCTCCGCGACATGACCGAGTTTCAGTTCAGCTCCAGCACCTGCCAGGTGGAAGGCGAGATCGTTCCAGTGGCGGAAATCCACCTGGGCGCAAACGATTCGGTCTTCTTCGAACATCACATCATGTTGTGGAAGGACGACAACGTTCCGCTCACCGTGCTGCAATTGCCGGGCGGGCTAAAGCGCGCCTTCGCCGGCATGCCGTTCATCATCAGCGTAGCTACCGGCCCCGGCCGAATCGCATTTTCGCGCGATGCCACCGGCGAACTGGTAGTCCTGCCGCTGCATCCCGGAATGGAGTTGGATGTTCGCGAGCACGCGTTCCTGCTGGCCTCGCACCAGATCAACTATTCGTTCGTGAGGGTGAAAGGGTTGACCAATATTTTGTTCGGCGGCCAGGGCATGTACATGGACCGTTTTGTCACCACCGGCAGTCCCGGCTTGGTTCTGCTGCATGGCTACGGCAACGTCTTTGAGCGCAAACTGAAAACCGGTGAGAGCATCATGGTGGAGCCGGGCGCGTTCCTATATAAGGATTCCAGCGTGACAATGGAAGTTGAATTTCAGCGCCTGGGCGGGTTGTTCGGGGGCGCGAATATGAGCCTGGCCCGGATGACTGGCCCGGGTCGCATCGGGATACAGTCCATGTACGTGCACCACCACACTGAATAGCCATGTTTTGTACTAATTGTGGCTCACAAATTCAAGGGGCGCCCAAATTCTGCACCGGGTGCGGCAGCCCGGTGAATCGCGCCCCCGTGGCCCCCGCGATTGAGCGGCCGCCGATAGCTCCAACGGACGTCCAATCAAGTTGCCCATGGTGCGCGGCCCAGATCGATGCTTCGCACCTCAGCTGTCCACGCTGCGGCGCCACGCTTAAAGCGCCGCCCATACAGAGCGCATCCGGCTGGGCCGAACTTCCGGGCAGAAAAGACATGGCCAAGCTGCAGTTCGGCGATTCCTTTTGTCAGATTGAAGGCTTATACGTGCCCGTGGCTGACGTGAATCTGGCAGGCTCCGACAGCATCTATTTCACGCATCACATCCTGCTGTGGAAAGATCCGCAGGTCAACATCACAACCATGCCTCTAGCGTCGGGATGGAAGCGTATGTTTGCTGGACTGCCGCTCATCATGACGCAGGCGCACGGCCCCGGTCATATAGCATTTTCGCGCGACGCGCCCGGCGAGATGATCGCCCTTCCGTTGCAGCCTGGTGAAGAAGTGGACGTCCGCGAGCACCTGTTCATGCTGGCCACCAACAACGTGGCCTACGATTGGTTCTCTACCAACATCTGGTACACAACCCGGTCGGGCAATGAAAATGAAACGCATTATCCGGTAGGCATGTTCATGGACCGCTTTTCCGCTCCGCAAGCGCCCGGTTTGCTGTTGTTGCACGCAGCCGGCAATGTGTTCGTGCGGGAACTCGGCCCCGGCCAGACCATCCTGGTGAAGCCGACCGCGCTCATTTTCAAGGACCCGTCGGTCGAAATGCAATTGCATTTTGAACATCCCAGCTCGGGGTTCAGCATGTGGGGTAACTGGACCAATCGGTATTACTGGCTGCGATTGTGGGGTCCAGGCCGCGTAGCTATTCAATCCGTTTTCGATCGCATGGAAGGGGAAAACCGGTATCTGACGAACTGCTCTTCCGCGACTGAGCAGCATTGGTAGGAGAGATTCGAATGATTGATTTATCAAAGCTTCGAGCCTGGTACGCGCATCGCCAAGGACTCGACGGTTCACTCGAAGGAAAATCCGCGGCCGAGGTTTTGCAGCGCGCCGGATGGGCCCGTTCGGTGGGCGGTGTGTCGCCCTATCTGGCATTGTTCTCGCGCGCCGGGATCACTCGCGAGCAAGCCGACAAAGCCGCGCAGAAACTTCAGATTTATGAGCTGTCGAGCGCGCGCGGTTGCACCTACGTACTTCCCGCGTCCGACTTCGCACTGGGGCTGGCAGCGGGGCAAGGATTCGATGGCGAGATCAAGACCGCCGCGAAACTCGGGGTCACCGAAAAGGAGATCGACAAGCTGTGCGATGCGATTGTCGCAGCTCTCGAGAAAGGTCAGCTTGATCCCGACCGGCTGCGCGCCGCTACCGGCAATGCGGCTCGAAGCCTTGGCCCAGAAGGGAAGAAGAAGGGACTCACCACGACCCTCCCGGTCGCTTTGGGAAAACTTCGGGAATCTGGCGATATTCGCCGCGTTCCCGTCAATGGCCGGTTCGATCAGCAGCGCTATGAATACGCGCTGTGGCGGCCGAATCCTTTGCGCAGTTTCAAGCTGTCGCCTGAGCAAGTTCAAACCGAGCTGGCGCGAAAATACTTCACCTGGTTTGGGCCTGCATCGGCTGCCGAGTTTCAGCGATTCTCGGGTCTAGGCGTCAAAGCTGCAAAAACGGCGCTTGAACCGCTGAAGCTAGAGAATATCGACGAGTTACTTGTTCTGCCGGAAGATAGCCCCAAATTGGCCTCGTTCAAACCACCCAAGGAGCCGAGTTACTCACTTCTGGGCAGCATCGATTCGCTGTTTGAGCACCGGGAACTGTTCCAGGACTTCGAAGGCCATGCGATCGTCGATCGTGGGCGTCTGGTCGGGGTATGGGAATACGACCACCCCGCAGAATCAATCGCTTGGGTCTCATTCATCAAGAAGGACAAAGCGCTCCAGAAGGCAGTCACGCGCACCGAAGAATTTATCCGCCAGCAGCTGGGGGATGCCCGATCTTTCAGCCTGGACAGTCCAAAAAGCCGCGCGCCCCGGATCGCGGCATTGCGAAAAGCTGCGGGCGCTTAATCGCCGCTCTTGACCCGAAGACGTAAAGCCCTTTACAATCAAATCAGTAGGGGCTGCATTCAGAAGTTTCAGCTGGAATGTTACAAAGATGACTCACCGCGAACAGGACGTGCTGCATTCCATCGTCGAGTCTTACATCCAGACCGGCGAACCTGTAGCCTCGGGTACAATTGCGCGGCAACGCAAGGATAACCTAAGCCCGGCGACCATTCGCAACGTGATGGCCGACCTTTATGACGGCGGTTATCTGTCGCAGCCTCACACGTCGGCCGGACGGGTTCCAACTGAAAAGGCCTTCCGCAGTTACGTACAATCACTGGCGCGGGGCCGCGTGCTGGTTACCGAGTTGCAGCGGCTGCGGGCCGAGTTGAGCCAGCTGAGCACCATGGAAGCCCGCGTGGAGCGATCTTCGCATATGCTGACGGAGATGACCCGCGGCGTGGGGATCACAGCGGCCATTCCAGCATCCAGCCAAACACTGCACCAGATCGAACTGATCGCACTAGCGGATCAACGCGTACTAATGATTGTGGTCACGCGAGATCGCATGGTGCGCAATCGCGTAGTCTCGGTGGATGAAAGCGTCTCTGAAGCCGAGCTGATTTCCATCCGCAACTACATCAATCACAATTTCACCGGCTGGATGCTTTCTGAAATCCATTCGGAGCTCGAGCGGCGGCTGGAGCAGCAGAGCGCGGCCTACGACGCGATTCTGAAGCGGCTGAATGAGCTGTACGCCAAGGGTCTGCTGGATATAGAAGTCGCGCCGGAGATTCACCTGGAAGGCGCCAGCAATCTGGTGGGTCTGGATCTGCATTTGACGCGCGAAAAACTGCGGGAGTTGTTTCACACGTTGGAGGAGAAAAAGCGGATTTTGCAGTTGCTGGATCGCTTCCTGGAACAGCCCGTGGGTGAGTTGGCCGTGCAAGTGGGGCTCGCCGACGTGCATCCCAGCATGCGCGAGCTTTCGCTTATCGGAATCTCGATTTCGCTGGCCGGCGGGTTATCCGCTAAAATCGCGGTGCTGGGGCCCATGCGCATGAACTACGGAAAAGCGATGTCCGCCGTGTATCATGTTGGGCAGGCTTTCGGAAGCCTGCTGGTCTGACGTCTGGTTCAACCGGGCCTTGACGAACCTTATAAACTGGAACTATATAGACTGGAAGTATGGAAATGAAGGAACCCACTGTTGAAGCCGAGGGCGGGCCTATGGAAGGAAACGGAGCGACAGATTTGCCGGATGGCGGTTCGGTGGCAGCTGAGCGCGATCGCCTGCTCGAAGAAAAGAACGAGTTGATGGACCGCCTGCTGCGCCGGCAGGCGGAATTCGACAATTTCCGCAGGCGCGCCGAGCGCGAAAAGGCCGACGTTCTGGAGTTCGCCAACACCGAAAGCGTCCGGGCCATTCTGCCCATTGTGGACGATTTCGAGCGGGCTCTGAAGACTCCAACCAACGACAAAGTTTACGCGCAGGGCATGCAGCTGATCTATCAACGGCTGTTGGATTCGTTAAAGAAGTTGGGATTAGAGCCGATTACAACGAAAGGGCAGAAATTTGATCCTCACTTCCATCAGGCGGTCGACATGGTTGAGACCGCCGATGTCGAGGAACAGAGCATTCTTGACGAGTACCATCCAGGCTACAATTTTCGAGGACGTCTGTTGCGTCCCGCCATGGTGAAGGTGGCGGTAACCAAGAAATGACCGGGGTGCTGAAGCGATGACTGCGGTAATCAAAAGATGAATGCCACCAAGCGCGACTATTATGAAGTCCTGGGCGTGGTCCGGGATTGCGACGATCCGGCTCTAAAGAGCGCGTATCGTAAGTTGGCGCTCCAATATCATCCCGATCGCAACCCCAACGACGAGCAGGCCGAGGAAAAGTTCAAAGAGGCGGCTGAGGCCTACAGCGTACTGAGCGATCCCCAAAAGCGCGCCGCATATGACCGTTATGGCCATCAGGGTCTGCAGGGCTTTGGCGCCAGTCAAGGTTTCGATCCCTCCACGTTCAACGATTTCGGCGACATCTTGGGTGATCTGTTCGGTTTCGGCGATCTCTTTGGAGGCGGAGCAAGGCGAGCCAGTGGGGGAGCACGCACTCGTGCAACGCGCGGCGAAGATCTGCGTTACGACCTCGAGATGTCGCTC
>Ga0302325_10033096_pt1 | contig 10600 bp, 12 predicted proteins | sample Palsa_T0_2_FD_201948 | JGI IMG/M metagenome (GOLD analysis project Ga0302325, IMG submission 201948) | Peat permafrost microbial communities from Stordalen Mire near Abisko, Sweden - Palsa_T0_2 | ecosystem: Environmental > Terrestrial > Soil > Palsa > Peat permafrost | place: Sweden: Abisko...
TTCCCAAAGCGGAATTCAGGCCTTAGAACGCGGCAAATCTGGCCGCGCTTTAGCCTCCTCATTTTTATCCAGCAGCACCCCGCATCGTTCCTTCGACGGGCCTGGACTCACGAGGTGAAACCTGGGATAATTCAAACCAGTCAGGAATGAGTGAATATGCCGAAGCAGGAACTGTTTTTTGAGCAGCGGGCAGGTGACAGACGCATTGAGGTTCTTAAAACCTACGACAGGTCATATGCCCGTGAAGTGTTTAAGGGCATCGACACCGACGCCATGGAAGCCCTTGCGGCTGCGCTTGAACTGGAAAAGAATTACGCGCCGGAGGACATCCCCAACCCTGACGGAAGCGACCATGAAGACTTCCTCTGGGATGAGTTGCTTGAGGCCGCCAGGGAAGATGTTCGGAGCGACCCAAACCTCTATTCATTCTTCGTTGTCTCCGAAGCCGGGCCCGGCAAGGCCGCGGATATTTACATTTCCCCTGACTGGCCGAGTGCGGAAGCATTCGCAAAGAAACGCATCAGCGCCGTCCAGTCATGAACGTCAACGGATGAGGGTCGAAATGCAGATCACAATTTTGCCCCCGGACCACGACAACGCGCAAGTAAGAGCATCTAGCCTCGCCAGGGAACCGCAGCAGGAGTACACGTCAAACGCGCAGGGACGCTTCGAGTGTCCCGATATTGAATGCGGGGCGGTGTTCTCTTACCGGCGTGTCTCCTGCGGTCATTTCGTTCCGCCGAATTTCTGCCCCATGTGCGGCGGTCCGATGGAAGCAGAGGAACAAGGACACGGCAAGGCGCTCATAACGGAGATCAGTGACTATTCTTCGCAGGAACTATCGGACTGGCGGCAGCTCGGCGGCCAGCAACTCCCTCAGCTCCCCGGCTGATCGGGTCTGACATTCCCAGATCGTGACAACCCTCCAGCCTGTTGCTTCGAGTGAGGCCTTGTGCCGTTCGTCCCGCGCAACATTTCCGCCGCGTTTGTCGCTCCAGAATTCCGCCCGCGTTTTGGGAATGACATTTCCCCATCGGCAGTCGTGGCAATGCCAGAAGCAGCCATGCACGAAGATTACCGTGCGGTATTTCGGCAAAACAATGTCAGGCTTGCCGGGCAGGTCCTTTCGATGAAGCCTGTATCGGTAGCCGAGAGAATGAAGCAGAGACCGGACCCGCATTTCCGGTTTCGTGTCCCTGTCCTTTATCGCCGCCATATTGCGACTGCGCTGCTCAGATGTGTGAACGTCTGTCACGGTTCAGACGGCCCCTGCCCGCTCCCGTTCCTTTACCAGAGCTGTGAACTGCGCCAGCGTTAACAGCGTTCGCTGCTGTGCCTGGCTGAATGTCTCATGGAGGCCGTGCGGGATCACCAGTTGCAGATTGTGTTCCTGCATCTGGTCTGTCTGCTGACTGCTGATAGCAGCTTCCAGTGTCAGCAGATGTTTGCGATCAATTCTTCTGGCCTCAGCGAGCACCTGCCGCCATCGATCCTTGCATGTGGTTTTCGCGCCAAGCATCGTCAGTAATTCAGCGTTGTAAGCCGCGTCCTTGTACTCTTTGGAGCCAGGGAACAGGAAGTCAGGCTTAGCCTTCCCTTCCGTCGCGACTCCGCGCTCATACCGAACCTTGTGAGCCGTGAAGATGACCTGAAGGTGATTTTCGAGTGCATGACACGAGCGGCTTTTGCGCCGGTTCTGGACAGCGAGGGAGAAAGCGAGGAAACCGTCTACATCGTCGGCGAAACCTTTTTGCAGCCGGTCACCCAGGAGATGTTTCTCCATCGTCCGGAAAAGGATCTCTTCACGCTCCATCCATCCCAGGAGCGCGGCATCCGGGTCCGCGACGGGATCAAGCTCCGGTACGGTCTCCCGCGCATAAGCCGAGAAAAGATTGGTTGTCGGCAGCTCACCGCCGAATCTGGTCAGCATCGTTTCGAGATAGTTTTCAGCGGCGGCGGGATTGTCCGGTTCAATGCCCAGCTGCTCCAGAATGAACGCGGACGCAAAATGAATCCGGTCCTGCTCCGTCTCCAGCTCCTCACGGACCGAAAAACCTTTGTGCTCTACCTTGACGTTGAACAGCCATTGCACCTGTGCGGCAATCGTTGAACCACCCTGAGCAATGACGACGAGCACCGTGTTGTCCGGTCGCCGCGCCACCACGAGCAGATCGTCTTCAGCGGCAATCATCGTTACCTGATTGGTCGGGAAGTAAAGTCGATGTTCTGAACGCGGCCTCTTGTTCACGCGCCCGTCGTACCAGGTGAGTGTTCCCTTGGCGACAACAGGCTCATCGTCGCTGTCGCTAAGGTAAACGTATAAGGCTTCGAATTGCTGTTTCACTTCGGTCCGACCGAAGATATTCACCATTGCCTTGTTGGCGTTGAACTCATGCTGATGGCTGCGTGTCTCGTCAGCTTCGACGGCACTCAGCGTTTTCATCGCAACGCCGGTAAAAAATTCAGAGAGATACCCAGCTTTCATAGGCTCCAGTCTTTACGCAAACATTGGAATTTCGAGGACGCCGGTTTCTTCCTCAAGCTGGAGAGCGCGGATATGCGGCAGCATCATTCTGGCGACTTCAGCTATGACAGGAACAACGACGCTGTTGCCAAACTGCTTGTAAGCCTGGGTATCAGAAACAGGGATACGAAACGTATCCGGGTATCCCATGAGGCGGGCGCATTCTCTCGGCGTCAGGCGTCGGGGTGATTTCCTTTTGCCCCGGCTGACAAGGATTTCAGAACCGTCTTTGTAGTACCTCGCCGAGAGGGTACGGCTTACGGAATCAGGTGTAACAAGGCCAAAGCCAAAGCCATTACCGGCTGCCTTGTGCTTCGCCGCGTAATTCTGAAGGTACAGCCAGAGCTTTTCGGTAAGAATGTATTTGGAATGAACCTTCGCCAGTTCGCCGGTTGTGAACGGAGGTTCCGCTTTCTCTGTTCCATCCTCGGGGTGAAGGATCGAACTGAGTCTCGGGCCATCATCAGGCCGATGAAAGTCATCGAAGGAGAATCCGGTCTCTTCCCGAAATCCGACGATCAGAATGCGTTCACGATGCTGCGGGACGAAGCACTGCCCGTCAATCACTTTTGCCTGAATGTGATAGCCAAGTTCCTTTTGCAGCGTTTCCTTTATCACCCGGAAAGTGTTGCCACCATCATGGCTCACAAGATTCTTGACGTTCTCCAGGAGGAACGCTTTCGGGCGCTTCGACGCGATGATACGGGCAACGTCGAAAAACAGAGTTCCCTGGGTTGTACATTCAAACCCATGCGGACGACCGAGGGCATTTTTCTTGCTGACGCCCGCAATCGAAAACGGCTGACATGGGAAACCGGCCAGCAGAACGTCGTGATCGGGAATTTCCTCCTCATCGTAAGGAACAATATCCCCGATCAACGGATGGTCGCTGCCATAATTCTCGATATAGGTTTTCTGTGCCCAGGGGTTCCACTCGCTGGTGAAGACACATTGCCCCCCTGCCCTTTCGAAACCCATTCGCATTCCGCCGATACCGGCGAAGAGGTCAATGAAGGTGAACTTACCGGTGCCCGTCTCCATCCTGTTGCTGCTGCGGAGCATGTCAAACAGGGCATACTGCACATAACCTGGGCAGTCAGTCCTTCCCGTCTCCCAGCGGGAGATGGTTTTGGTGGATACCTGAAGGTGTGAGGCCACTTCGCGCTGGCTCAAACGCTGGCGAACCCGCGAAAGCAGGGCCAGGGGATCGGGGGCGGGATTCGATAAAGATTCGCTGGGCATATCAGAGGACATTTTGTCCTAAGACAGTCCCTATTGTCCAGGAAATCAATCACATACATCTAAACCGTTCTGAATGAGTGTCTGAAATGACACGTCGTTTCCCGGAACGGGCGTTCCCACAAGATTTTCGGCAAGGGCTAAGCGGTTCTGCCTGTCAAAGCATGGGTCGGCTCTTCGATCAAGCGACTGAAGGAATCAAATTCATCCGAAAGAGTACGGTAGACCCCCTCGATTTCCTCACTGTATTTCCAGTCTTCACCGTAGAAGATTCGGCGCACTCCGGCAGCTCTGCTGATCGCAAGGCATTGCAGGCATGGACGCAAGTTCACATATAGCGTCGAGTTTTTGGTGCTGACGCCACGCCTGGCGGCATCTGCAATCGCGCTCTGTTCCGCGTGGATACAGATGCATGTCTCATAGCCGCTTCCGGTGTCACCGCCGTTAATACACCGGGGGCAGCCAGCGCTGCGACAATCCGCGTGTTTTTCGGAGACGCCGTTCCAGCCGCTGGCGATTACCTGTCGCTCCCGCACAAGGACCGCGCCCACACTCCGACGCACACAGTTCGACCTGTGCGACACTTCGTTTGCCATCGTCATGAACACTTTATGATCCTCGTGTTCCTGAACTTTACGGTTTTCCGGGAACTGATCCATTTCCACTTTTCGCCTTCCCCGCCGAAGCCTGGGTCGTCGCTGTTAGATGCTCCACCCTGTCAGAAAGCTCCTTCAGGCGATCTTTGTATCGCTCTTCGACTCTTTGCTCAATTTTCTGCTCAAGTTCGGTCTGGTTTTTGTCGCTCTTTTCAATTGCTTTTTCGATCTCCAGGGCGGCGGGCGGCCCGAATATCGTCACTAATGCGAAAAACAGACCGATCACAGTTGCCCATCCAAATAGCGCATTCTTGAACGAGTCGAAAGCCGAAGCCGCAGCTTTCGCCGCTGTGGCATCCATGTTCAGAAAGGTCGGCCCTGAATAGGCAAGCACTTCCTGTCGGACATGTTTCAGATAATCCTCCCGATCATACTCCACCAACTTTGCCTTGGATGATTGGGGGCAACGGTGGAAGCTCACACGAAGAAACGCCGTACCCTTCTCCACGGAAAAAGGCGCTCGCCCGAAATTGATCAGAGTACTTGAGAGGGGGCCACGAAATTCCGGGTCCACGACGCCGATATTAATGGCGAGAACTCCCTTTGAGCAAAGATCATTCTTCAACAGGACGTGTCCTGTAATGGTCTGGGGCAGATGAAGCGATTCCTTCGAGACGACCCGGACCATGCCTCCTGGCGGCAGATCATACCTGGTGCCTTCCCACAGCGAGGCCCCGTCCAGAATAATATCCCCGACTGACAAATCATAGGTCGAAGCCCGAAACAGCTTATCGTCGCTGCCATCCACAAGGCCGCCCGATTTGATTTCTTCCCCGCTCAAAAGGCTGAATTGCTGATCGCTCATGTGGGTCATTCTCGCAGAGTTGGCCGAATCGGCAGCAAACATTTTCCACACTATCGTCCCGGCGTTTTCCCGAACCGATCCCTCATCGTGGTGTCTTCTCCGTCAGGCGTCAAGCACGGTAAGACCCTCGTTCGTACAATACCTCTTTCCCAGCGCCCCTCAGAACAGCGGGCGAATGGCACTGTAACGGTACGCCTCTGGCAGTGACGGAGACAGGTTTCGAAGTTTCCATGGTGATGGACTGAGGCTCCCTATTGTCGGATACTTCTAAGCCTTTAGAATTGCTGTTTGATCGACACAACCAAAGTATACCCTTGACGGGATATACTGTTATAGGTATATTTACATGGAATGGACAGTGCTAATTGGGGATGAATTCGAGCCCGAATTCTTTGCCCTGCCCAAAGACGTGCAGGACGAGGCGTTGGCAATGACTCGCCTACTCCAACAGTTCGGCCCGAACCTGGGACGCCCGCGTGTCGATACGCTCAAGGATTCGCGGCACGCGAATATGAAGGAATTGCGGTTTGATGCTGCTGATGGTGTCTGGCGCGTCGCTTTTGCCTTCGATCCCAAACGCCGGGCGATCCTGCTAGTCGCAGGCGATAAATCCGGCGGCAGTCAGAAACGGTTTTACCGTGAACTGATCCGCAAGGCTGATGACAGGTTCGATGCTCATCTTGAGCGTGTGAAGAAGGAAAGGAAATAGATCATGGCCAAGAACGTCAACGACATCATAAAAAGCCTTCCGGCGAGCCGTCAGCGCAAGATCGAGAAACGCGCATCTGCGCTGATCGCCGAAGAAATGACCTTGCAGGAGCTTCGCCAGGCCCGCGCACTGACACAGGTTCGCTTGGCAAAGACTCTTGGCGTCGCACAAAAGCAAATCTCCGAGATCGAAAAGCGAACCGACATGCACATTTCGACCCTTCGGCGCTCTATTGAAGCGATGGGTGGCACTTTGTCTCTCGTTGCCGAGTTTCCCGACCGTGCGCCGGTCATGCTGGCGGGCATCGCGGCGCTGGATAGCTCCTCTTCCAAAGAACCAGTCACGCACTCGCCCAAGAAATAGCCCCTGCTCACTTCCAATTCAGCAGTAACGGATTTCACCCGTTGCATCCGCGCTGACCGGCTTCGTCGTCGAACCCGCTTGCCCCCTCACAATCGCCTCTAATTTCAGCTCCCCAATTACAGCGGGGCGAAGGCACTCTAGCCGCCGCCGCTTGCCGTCAATGACGGATTTTGGCTCCCCCCTGCCCTACCGTCACGGTTCCCCCAAAATCCTATGACAGCCGCGCTCAATTGCGACGGCGTGACGTGCCCTCTCTCGCCCCCGCCGTGGGGGTCACTCAAACGAAAGAGGCAGATCATGACGAAGCAATCCAAACTGACCGACTTCAATCTCCGTCAATTCACGGGCTCTGAAAACTGGTACAGGCACGGCATCAACCGCAACGTCACGTTTACGGACGGCGCGAAGTTCGTTGCCGATGAGGGCGGAGCGTATTGGCTTCTGGACACAATCGCGATCTGCCAGAAATTCGAGAAAACCGTTTCAGCCGAGGAGTTCCAGGTCTGGAAACTAAAGATCAACGAGGATCGGACAGCATCCCTCGTTTGCGACGACGGCAATGACAACATCGTCTACACACAGCACATTGAGTACACAGATTTTCCGCTCAACGAGATCACGCTCTATTTTGCAAATAACGTCATCCATCTGCCGAGTGAGTATTAGCCGGTGATTTTCTGACCCGCGTCGGGACAACCGGCGCGGGTTTTTATCGAAAGTCTAGGATGGGCGCGAGGCCCCTTCCCTCTCCAAGGCATCGATTGCAAGTTTGACCAGTTCGCCGAGTGGAACTTTTTTTTTCGTCAGCGAGCTTATAAATGCGCTCGACGGTCTCCGCCGTCAGCTTCGCGTTGAACTGCTGATTGCGTCCAGTCCTATAGACCCGCATCTTCCGTCGTTCGACCTTGGCCGGTTTCGAAGCCTGACGGCTGGGGAAATTATTCTGCTCCGCAAGCTTTTCGATAGTCTCTTTCTCAACGGGCTTTTCCGGTTTCGGTTTCACCGTAAAGACAGGAGTATCGGCAAGATTGGCAAAAGGATTGACGCGCTCGCTCATGCGGCACCCGCGACCGCTGATGATTTCCGATCTTCTTTCCTACCGCCCTCCTCTGTCAGACGCGCAAACACTTCCTCAACAAATTTCAGTACGTTGATTTTCGCCTTATCGATATTGGGCACCTCTGCCGGATTGAGTCCGTCAAGTGTCTGTCGAAACGCAAATACGGCCTTGAAAGCATCACGTTCGTTGAGTTCGGTTTCGAGTACGGGAATACCGGCATCGATTAGCCCGTTCTGAATATGTGCGAGGCCGCGTGTGCGGATCGATGCGCTCGTTCGCGTCAGCAGCACTGCGTAAGGTTTCGGCTTCCCGGTCAGCTTTTCACTCTGCAACACAACGCGGATGGCCTTGCTCGCTTCATTCGCATCAAGTTGGGAACCCTGCGTCGGGATGACGACGAAATCCGCTTGCGAGATTGCGTAGATTGCGATTTTCGATGCTGTGCCTTCGAGATCGACGATGACGAAAGGTGTGTTTGACGCGGCATCTTCGATGCGTTCGATGATCGTATCTTCATCGACATTCGAGATGATGGTGAGACGCGGCGGCGTATTGCCACCCGTTGCCCAGTTCTCAATGGGATGGTTGGGATCGGCGTCAATGATGGTCACATCGTAGAGTTCGGCAATGGCGGTCGCGAACAAAAAGGCCGACGTCGTTTTTCCGACTCCTCCCTTCGGCGATACAAATGCAATCGTCGGCATGGCCCCTCCTCCCGCAGTTTCAAAATCGAGAGAAGATACCAGATAGCCTTCCGATAACCAAGAGCTATCTAAAAGGCTTCCGATAGCTTTCAGATATTGGAAGGAATGCCATAAGGTATCCGTAGGCTATCCAGATAACCATCGGATATCCGAAAGCTATCATTTGCTGATTTTTCAAGATGATGGTTGGTTAATAGCTGGATGGCATCGACGCCAGGGCACCGAGATTCGTCCAGGAGAAGGGCAGGGGACGCATCGGCTACCCAAGACGCGTAATTTCTCCGAAACGCTCCCGTGGCCATTTATCGCGCCTTTCGTCTCTGGGCGCGAACAGGCGGCTCGTCCGGCTCTCGATACGTTTCGCGCTTTATCGGAGCCCGCTTGTGACGGCTCCGACAGAAGCCGACGAAGGCAGCCGCAGGATTGGCCAGCACGGGCTTCCCCGAGTTGTCCCAGAATTCGCGCCAGTCCTTTTCAAGAGCATGGATGTCATAGCCGGGCGCAGCTTCGCGACCTTCCTCATAGGCTTCATCGGGAAGAGGGGGCAGGCTTTCATCTTCGGATGAAGAGGGCAGGGGCTGATCCACCCACGGGTTGTCGCGATTGAATAAGCCAACCATGTCCTTCGCTTCATCAAAGATCAGCCGGTAGTCCGGCAGATGATCGTGCTGCGCGATTTCCTTCAGATGCTGGCGAAAGCGGTTAAGGGAGCTTTGTGACCCGGATTTCTTGAGCAACGTCTCAAGCGAAATCTGCCAAGTGCTTTGCCGACCGCAATGCTTACGCGCCAGCTCGTAGATGCGGCGCTCCAAAGGCTTGCCAAGACGGAAATAATCCCGGTGCAGTGTCAGAACCTCCTTCCCGCGAATGGCGTTGAATACCCAATCCGACAGCTTGATTTCAACCCAAAGCAAGCGGCCATCGAGGCCATGTTTACGGCGTATAGCAGCAGCATCGATAAGGCCGAAGCTTTCGCGCTGCTCCTCATCGCCTGTACGGATATTGGTTGTTATGCGGGTGCCTGCAAGCCGGTCGATGGCTTCAACCAGGCGGTCATAGTCGCGCCCCGAGGTGCCCCGATTGGTGAAAATCAGCAAATCGTAGCTTGTGATTTTGACGCGCTGACTGACTTTCTCCTGTCGCTTCAGCTTTTCCATGATTTGCGAAATGCAATAGATCAGGATGTCTTTGTCATAGATGGTCGCAAGGCCTTTAACGCTCGGGACGATCTCAAGCCAATTTCCGTTATGCTCATATTTCCGAATCTCGGTATCCTTCTGCTTTGAGAGCGAGAAGAAAGGATGTTCCATCTGGGGGATGAGATCCTTGAGCGCAGCGTCAGCCACGTCGCAGATGAAGAGATCTCCATTCGCGTGTTTAACGGGCAGAAGGTGGGCATCTGGACTCGTCGAATCAGCGGGCATCCGCTTACATTCGTGCTTTTAGGTGGCACGTCAAGAGATTCGTGCTTTCGGGTGACGAGGGCGGGGATTCGTGCTTTTAGGTGACGAGATGAAGATTCGTGCTTTCGGGTGCAAAAATTCGTGGTTTCAGGTGCGACGTTTCGTGCTTTCAGGTGTAGAAATTCGTGCTTTCGGGTGTCAGGTGCACAAAATACATCAGAAAGAGCAAGAGGTTAGATCGAGTCGTCACCGGCGTAACACTACTTAACACAGACTCTAACCTCTCTAACACTAACGGCAGCGCAGAAAGACCGGCTTCAATCGGGAAGGCGGAAATCGGGCGATAGGAAAGAAGGGCAGGGGAAATGGAGATCGAAGAAAAACACGCGACATCCGCCAGCCAGTTTTGGGATTGGCTCTCTCCAGAGAAATCTCTATTTCAACGACCATGCGATTTGCTTTTTCGTGGGCAGGGTGATGTGTCCTGGGGCCTTGAGCCCGCGATCCATCGCTCTCCCGAAACCAAACTGGGTGTACTAAAGCTGCATATTGGTGTGCCATCCGATATGCAGGTCTTCAAGGAATGGGCGTATATAAAATCCTTTGTCGATAGTTGCGACTCTATCGGACTTTCATTTCCGGGCGACGGTGCTCAATTTCGAAATGACTACTTAAATCAAAATGCACCAGCCGGTCCCGGGAGAGCATGGATACTAACGCATCTTTGGCCGGACCCTGACCTGTTTGGTTTGTTGGCTCTCGCTCAGCATCACGGTGTACCGACGCGCTTGTTGGATTGGACAACCCGTTCTTATGTAGCGGCCTATTTCGCTGTTTCAGACGCTCTCAGGGATTTCGATTCCAAGCACCGGGGATCAGATCGCCTAGCCGTATGGGTACTCAACGCCAGCCAGAAATCCATGTTCAAGGAACTCGAAATCATCCGGGTGCCGGGCAGCAACAACCAAAATCTCGCAGCTCAATCAGGCATGTTCACCTTGTTGAGGCAAAAAGGAAGCAGGGGCTTAGCGTTTGAAGGGGAAGTCGCACTCGACAAATTTTTCCTTGCTCAGAACTCTTCCATACCCGGACCGCTCATCAAAATTACCCTTCCGATTTCAGAAGCGAAGGAGGCGC
>Ga0302325_10033098_pt1 | contig 10598 bp, 9 predicted proteins | sample Palsa_T0_2_FD_201948 | JGI IMG/M metagenome (GOLD analysis project Ga0302325, IMG submission 201948) | Peat permafrost microbial communities from Stordalen Mire near Abisko, Sweden - Palsa_T0_2 | ecosystem: Environmental > Terrestrial > Soil > Palsa > Peat permafrost | place: Sweden: Abisko...
CATGCAGCCGCTGGTGCCCGCCGACATCGCCGAAGCGGTGTACTGGGTCGTGTCACAGCCCCCGCACGTCAACATCAACACGATCGAGATGATGCCGGTCGCGCAGAGCTTCGCGCCGTTCCAGGTGTACCGCGGCTGAGCGTGCTAGTCATGGGGCGAACGGGTCATAGGGCGAACGCGACCTCGATAGTTAGCGCTCAGGCCAGTGACTGCAGGGTCGCTCGGGCGCCGCGTGCGTGCAGCGAGGCCAGCGCGGACCGGTAGGCGGTGCGGAAGCGCTCGTGGCCGGCCAGGTCCCCGAACACGTCCCGGTTGGCGATGAACGCGTCGGGGTCCTCGCGCTGTTGGCGGGCGAGCTTGGTGAGGGTGTCTGCGAGCCGGTCCACCACCTTGATCGGCTCGCCCTGCTCGTCGACCCCTTCGGCGTAGCGGGCCCAGCTCGCCACTACCGCGGCCGAGCGCCTGATCTCACCGCCGGTCGCGAGCTGGGTGCGGATCACCGGCAGCAGCCACTTGGGGATCCGGTCCGAGCTCTCCGCGCACAGCCGGGCGATGGTGTCGCGGACCTCGGGATTGGAAAACCGCTCGATCAGCGTGTGCTTGTACCCACCGAGGTCCACCCCCGGAACCGGAGGCAGGGTCGGGGTGGCCTCGGTGTCCATGTAGCCCAGCAGGAAGGCCCGGAACAGCGGGTCCTGGGCGGCCTGGTGCACCAGGCGGTACCCGCAGAGGTAGCCGAAGTAGCACATGGCCTGGTGGCTGGCGTTCAGCAGCCGCAGTTTCATCAGCTCATACGGTTCCACGTCATCGACGACCTGCACCCCGGCCTGCTCGTACGGGGGCCGCCCGGCGGTGAAGGCATCCTGGAGCACCCACTGGGTGAAGGGCTCACACACGACCGGCCACTGGTCCTGGATCCCGAACCGTGCGGTAACCTCGGCCCGGTCCGCGCCGGTGGTGACCGGCGTGATCCGGTCGACCATGGAGTTGGGGAAGCGCACCTCGCGCTCCACCCAGCCGCCGAGCCCGGGATCCCGGAGCCGGGCGAAGGTGGTGAACGCCCGCCGGGCCAGGTCACCGTTGCCCTGCAGGTTGTCACACGACATCACGGTGAAGGGCACGAGCCCGCGCTCCCTGCGGCGCCGCAGCGCCTCGGTGATCAGGCCGAACGTCGTCCGCGGCACCGCGCCTGGGGCCAGATCGCGGACCACGTCCGGATTCGCCGCATCGAACTCGCCGGTGACGTCACTGATGTTGTACCCGCCCTCGGTGATCGTCAGCGACACGATCCGGATGGAAGGTGCCGCCATCTTCTCGATGACCGCCTCCGGATCATCGGGTGCGAACAGGTACGCCACGATCGATCCGATCACCCGCGGTTCGTATGTCCCGTCGCTGTGCTTGAGAACCAGGGTGTAAAGGCCGTCCTGCGCCTCCAGCACCTCCTTCATCTTCCGGTCCGCGGGCATCAGCCCGGCACCGCAGATGCCCCAGTCCAGCGCCTGGCCTTGGTTCATCAGGCGGTCCAGGTACATGGCCTGGTGCGCGCGGTGAAAACTGCCCACGCCGAAATGGACCACGCCCGGCGTGACCAGGCCACGGTCATAGGCCGGCGCCGCCACCCGGTCGCGCCAGTACGCCAGCGTCCGCGCATTCAGCGGCTGCGGGACAGGACCAGACATGCCATGCCTCCTCGGGCCGGAATCGACGATCGCGCTCGACCTCGCTAGCGCAGTAGCAGACCTGAGCGTGGCCGGGGCTTAGCTCGCAAGGCGGGCGCCGGTGGCCGGGTGGAAGGCGAAGACGTCATCGGGCTGGACGTGGAATCTGACCTGTTGTCCCGGGGCCGGAGGCTTCCGCCCTTCGGCGCGCGCCACCACCTGGTTCCCGCTCTCGGCCAGGCGTACGTGCAGCAGGGCGTCGGCGCCGAGTTCTTCGACCAGGATGACCTCGCCGACTATTTCCCCGGTGCTGTCGGTCAGGTGCAGGTGTTCGGGCCGGATGCCGAGGACGATTTCGCTGAGGCCGGCCTGGGTGGCCGCGGTGCGGACCGCGGTGGGGAGCGGGATGGTGGTGCCGGCAAGCCGGGCGCCCTCCTGGGTGAGGGGGACGGTTTGCAGGTTCATCGCGGGCGAGCCGATGAACCCGGCGACGAACTCATTCACCGGGTTGTCATACAGCTGGCGCGGCGTGTCGCATTGCTGCAAATGCCCTCCGGCCAGCACGGCCACCCGGTTCCCCATGGTCATCGCCTCCACCTGGTCGTGGGTCACGTAGACGGTGGTGATCCCGAGACGGCGTTGCAGCTCGGCGATCTGGCTGCGGGTCTGCACGCGGAGCTTGGCGTCCAGGTTGGACAGCGGCTCGTCCATCAGGAAGACCTGTGGCTCGCGGACGATGGCCCGTCCCATCGCGACCCGCTGCCGCTGCCCGCCGGACAGGGCCTTGGGCTTGCGCTGCAGCAGCTGGTCGTCCAGGTCCAGCAGGCGGGCGGCCTCCTTCACCCGGCGTTCCCGCTCGGCTCGGGGAACGCGCTGCATCTTCAGCGCGAAGCCCATGTTCTCCGCGACGGTCTTCTGCGGGTACAGGGCGTAGTTCTGGAACACCATCGCGATGTCCCGGTCCTTGGGAGGGACCCAGGTCACGTCCCGGTCGCCGATCTCGACCCGCCCGCCGTCCAGCGGCTCCAGCCCGGCGAGCATCCGCAGCGCGGTGGTCTTGCCCGATCCGGACGGCCCGACCAGGACCATGAACTCGCCGTCCCTGATGTCCAGGTCGAGCGCGTCGACCGCGGGCGGCGCGTCCTTGGTGTACACGCGGCTAGCCGACACGTACTTCACATTAGCCATCGGGGACCTCCGCCCGGTACGGCGCCAACTGATGCGGGGCTGGCTGATGCGGGGCTGACTGCGGCGGCGTTGTCTTTGCTCACTTGATGGCTCCCATCGACAGGCCGCGGACCAGCGAGCGCTGGGCGATCCAGCCCACGGCGATCACCGGGACCGAGGCCACCGTGGCCGCCGCGGACAGGTGCGCGATGTACAGCCCTTCCTGGGGGACGGAGCTGATCAGGTACATCGGCATGGTCGCGGCGTTCACGGTGGTCAGGTTGAGCGCGAGGAACAGCTCGTTCCACGCGAAGATCACGCAGATCAGCGCGGTCGACACCAGCCCGGGTGAGACCACGGGCAAGATCACGCCGGTGATCTCCCGGATCCGCCCGGCGCCGTCCAGCCGGGCCGCCTCGAGCAGCTCCTTGGGGACCTCGAGCATGAACGAGCGGATCATCCAGATGGCCAGCGGCAGGTTCATCGCGGTATACAAGATGATCAGCAGCCAGATGCTGTCCAGCAGGTGCAGCTTCAGCGCGATGACGTACAGCGGCCCGATCGCGGCCACGATCGGCAGCATCTTGGTGGAGATGAAGAAGAACAGCCCGTCGCGCCAGTGCTTGACCGGGTGCACGGACAGGGCGTAGGCGGCCGGGACGCCCAGGAGCAGCACCAAGATGGTGGAGCCGATGGTGGCGATCACCGAGTGGGTCAGGAACGGGCCCATGCCGGAGAAGACCAGCCGGAATTCCGCCAGGGTCGGGCTGAAGGTAAACTTAGGCGGCCAGGTTTCCGCCGCAGACTCGGGCTTGAACGCCGTGATCAGCATCCACAGCACCGGCAAGAAGAACGCGATCCCCACCACCCAGGTGAAGATCCCCCAGCCCACCTGCCCGGATAGCTCGCGGAACCGCTGCGGCCCGGGTTCACGGTTCCTGACGAGCCGCGTCGGCACGGCGGTCATATTCCTGCCTCCTCGAACTGGAAGACCCGGGCGAACATCCGCAGCGCGAAGGTGGCCACGATGATGGTCAAGATGACGGTGATGACTCCCGCCGCGGCCGCGCCGCCGACGTCGAACGCGAAATTGACCTGCTGGTAGAGGTAGAAGGGCAGGTTGGTGGTGGCGGTGCCGGGGCCGCCGTTGGTCATCAGCCGGACCTGATCGAACACGTTGACCAGGTAGATCGAGCCGAGCAGGATCCCGAGCTCGATGTAGGGCCGCAGATGCGGGATGGTCAGCTCACCGAAGGTGGCGAAGGCCCCGGCGCCGTCGACCTTGGCCGCCTCCAGGGTGTCGGCCGGCTGGCTCTGCAGCCCGGCGAGCACGATCAGGGTCATGAACGGGGTCCACTGCCAGATCATGACCACGATCACCGCGCCCAGCGCATGGGTGGACAGCCAGGCCACGTGGTTGACGCCGAACGGCTCGAGCAGCCAGTTCAGCAGCCCGAAGTTCGGGTCCAGCATCGGCCCGGCCCAGACCAGCGCCGCCGCCGCGGGCATGACCAGGAACGGGGTGATGATCAGCGTCCGGACGATGCTGCGGCCCAGGAACTTGCGGTCCAGCAGCACCGCGAACGCCACCCCGAGAAGCATGGAGACGATCACGGCGATGACGGTCATCTCCACCGAGCGCAGCAGCGAGCCCCGGAAGGCCGCGTTGGTGAAGGCCTGCGTGTAGTTGCTGAACCCGGTGAAGTGCGCCGGAGCCGGCACGTCGAAGAAATAGTTCTGGAAGCTGTACCACAGCGTCACCACGAACGGGACCTGGGTCACGATCACCACGTAGATCAGCGCGGGCAGCAGCGGGAGACGGCGCTGCCACCCCTCACGGCGGCTCTCCCGGTGCGGCCGGAGCCCGACCTTTCCGGTCGGCACCGCGCCTGTTTCGACTACTGCCACTGCCAAGCCCTCCTGTCGGACATGGCACGACCGACGGGACCCCGGCCTGCCGGGGCCCCGTCAGGTGCGTGCTAACCGGCGGACAGTTCTGCCGGGGTGTAGGCCGAGGCGGCGGACTGGCTGGCCTGCAGCGCCTGGCTGACGGTCTCGGTGCCGGCGATCGCACCCGCGATCTGCTGGCCGACCGTCACGCCGAGGGTTTCGAACTGGGGGATGTCGACGTACTGGACGCCGACGTAGGGGACCGGGTTCACGGTCGGGTGATCCGGGTCGGTGCCGTCGATCGAGGCGAGGGTGATCGGGGCGAACGCCTTGGCGGCGCTCAGGTAGCTCGGGTTGTTGTACAGCGAGGTCCTGCTGCCCGGCGGGACCGCGGCCCAGCCGTACTTGGACGCGACCAGCGAGTCGTACTGCTTGGAGGTGGCCCAGGACGCGAACTTCCAGGCCGCGCCCGCATTCGCGGTGCCCTGCGGGATGCCCAGCGACCACGACCACAGCCACCCCGAGGACGTCGTCTTGTCCACCGGCGCGAACGCGTACCCGGTCTGCGCGGCGATGGAGGGGAAGCTGCCCGTGATCGAGGTTGCCGCGACCGTGGAGTCGTACCACATCGCGCACTTGCCCTGCCCGTACAGCGTCAGCAGCTGGTTGAAGCTGTCGTTAGACGCGCCGGCCTCGCCGTCCTTGCGGACCAGGTTCACGTAGAAGTTCGTCGCGGCCTCGAACGCCGGCGAGGTGAGCTGGGGCTGCCACTTCTCGTTGAACCACTCGCCGCCGAACGTGTTCACCACCGTGTCCAGGGACGCCATGTTGTCGCCCCAGCCGGCCAGGCCGCGCAGGCAGATCCCCGCCGTCTTGCCCGGTGAGTTGAGCTTGGCCGCGAAGCTCGCCACCTGCGCCCAGGTCGGGTGGGCCGGCATCGTCAGCCCGGCCGCCTTGAACAGGTCCTTGCGGTAATACAGCATCGAGGACTCGCCGTAGAACGGCACCGCGTACAGGCTCCCGTTGTAGGACAGGGCCTTGGCGACCGGCGGAAGCAGGTCGGAGGCGTCGTAGCTGGGGTCACTGGCGACGTACTGGGTGGACAGGTTGGTCAGCCAGCTGTTCTTGGCGAACAGCGGCGCCTCGTACGGGCCGATCATGATGACGTTGAACGCGTTGCTGTGCGTCGCGACGTCTTTCTCGATCGCCGCCCGCAGGTCGCCCTCGGTGTAGGTGGCGAACTTGACCTTGATCCCCGGGTACTGCTTCTCGAAGTTAGAGGTGGTCAGCGGGATCATCTGGCCGGTGATCAGCGGGTTGGATACCACGGCCACGGTTATCGTGCCCGAATTGCTACTGGTACTGCTGCTACTCGCGCTCGTGCCGCTGCTCGAGCAGGCGGCCAGCGTCGCCAGCGCGGCTACGCAGCCCACCGCCCCGAGCGTACGGAGCCTGAAACGGGGATAGCTCATGAACGAACCTCCGCAACGGTGAGGATGTTATGACGGGGCGAGACTGATCAGGATCCATGGGTGGCCGGCCGGTACGGAACATTGCCGCGCGCGATGCTCCGCCAACCTCGGGTGCCTCCGTTGCGGCCTCGACATCCAGACACCAGCGGCGATGGCCCCGGCCATGCGGCCGTCACGCGTTCCGGTCCTCATGAAGAGCCTCCTACGCTGCAGCGGCTCTGATCCTGAAGTGCTCATTCGAGCAATTAACGCTCAAATGAACCATCCCTTCACACTGGTCTGGTTACTAGGCAAAGTCAAGAAAAGCTGCCAACATGAGACTTGTGCGCTCAGATGAGCGAACAACTGGCTCGACTGGAGGGTAAATGGCCGGCTTGTCGGCAGATCGGCCGTCCGAAGTTGTCCTGGCCGCCCGGGTGGCGCGCCAGTTCTATCTCGAGGGCGTCTCTAAGGTCGACATCGCCGACCGGCTGGGCATCAGCCGGTTCCGGGTAGCCCGGCTGCTCGATTCCGCCCGTGATGCTGGGATGGTCCGCATCGAGATCGGCTTGCCCGGCGGAAGCCTGGACGCAGGCCTGTCGGCGGAGCTGTGCTCGGCCTTCGGGCTCAACCACGCCTTCGTGTTCGACTTCCCCGACGACGACGAGCAGGCGCTGCGATACCGTCTGGGCGAGGCCGTAGGGCAGGCGCTGATGGACATCATCAGGCCCGGTGATGTCCTCGGTATGTCCTGGTCACGTACGCTGGGAGGGCTTGCGGCCTCGCTCACCCAGATTCCGCCGTGTCCCATCGTCCAGCTGACCGGGGCGGTGCCGCCACCCGATGGCCGGGACCTGCTCGACCTGGTCCGTAGCGTGGCCCGCGTCGGCGGCGGTTCAGCGCACGTCTTTTACGCTCCGATGATCCTGGACGACGCGCAAACGGCCGCGGCGATGCGCCGCCAGGGCGACATCGCAGGGGCCTTCGCCCTCGTGCCCTCGGTGACCATAGCCGTGGTCGCCATCGGCGCCTGGACACCCGGGCTGTCGACGGTCTACGACGCGGTCACTCCGGCCGAGCGCGATACCCTGGCCTCGCTGGGGGTGTGCGCCGAGGTGGCGGGGGTTTTCCTTGGCCAGGACGGCAGGTCAGTGTCGACGCCCCTTGACCGTCGCATGATCGTGACGCCCGGCCCCGCGCTTGAGCGGATCCCGTTCGTCCTCGCCGTCGCCTATGGCGTTGCCAAGAGCCCTGCGGTATGCGCCGCAATCCGAGGAGGGCTAGTCCATGGTCTGGTCACGCACGCAAGACTCGCCCGAACCCTGCTCAGCCTGGCCGGCCAGCGCGACGGCGGCCCCTAGCCCGCAGATGTTCCTTGCCGACGGGCGGCGAGCAGACGGGCCACTATACGGCGGCACCGCCAACCGAGGCCTGGTCGTCCGCATCGGCGACACCGTAGTCAGGCCCATCGCGCCCTGCTGGCGGGCCACCCATGCCCTGCTCGCCCACCTGTCGGCGGCTGGCTTCGACGGCGCTCCCCGCGTCCTGGCCGCCGGGCCCGTCACCGAGATGCTGACCTATATCGACGGGCAGGCCGCGGTTCCGCCCTTGACCGAGGACACGCTCACTGACGCCGCGTTGGTGAGCGTGGCCGATCTGCTGAGGCGCTACCACCGGGCCGCGGCGTCCTTCGATCCGGCTGGCTACCAGTGGCCCCGGCCGATCCCGGCTCGGTTCCGGACCGGCCTGGTCAGCCACAACGACGTGCACCCGGCCAACCTGGTGTTCCGCGATGGCCGGGCCGTCGGCCTGATCGACTTCGACTGGGCGGGGCCCGGCAGCGCCGCCTGGGACTTCGCCGCGGCCGCCCGCTGCTGGGCGCCGCTGAAGGACGACCGGGACATCGCCGACAGCCGTCAGGGCCGCGCGGTCGACAGGTTCCGGATCTTCCTAGACGCCAGCGGGCTGCCCCAGGTCGCCCGCCGCCAGATGGCCGAGGCCGTGGTGGCCAATCACGACTGGATGTATGCGATTGTCACCGAGGCGGCAGCCGCCGGCCACCAGGGTTTCGCCGATCACTGGCACGCGGTGGCGGGATCAGCCGCCCGGGCGCGGCTCTGGTGCCAGCAGCATCGCCGCGACCTGCTGGCCGCGGCGAGCTGACCGCGCACGTGATGCCCGCCTGTTTGTCAAAGACCAGTACTTTGCCGTTAGCAAGCAACTTCGCCAGCGTCGGCTCCATGCGCTGAGCCTTGATGACCTGGTAATTCGGCAGCTCACCTGATAAACACGATCGAGATGATGCCGGTCGCTCAGAGCTTCGCGCCGTTCCAGGTGCACCGCGGCTGACCAGGGGCGTTCCGTTGGTCACGGCTGCGGGTTGAGGACGATGCGCTGCCTGGTGTCGGCGGTCCATGCTTGCTCGACGTCGGCGAGCGGCATCGCCCGGGCGCCGACGTTGAGCGTGCCGGCGGCGATCACCTCGATCAGGGCGGGAAGTTCGGCGAGGTACTCCCGGGCGCCGACTGAGCCCTGGCCGCTGCCGACGATCTGGAAGCGGGCCGACCGGAGGGCAGCCGACGGGATCGGTGCGGTCGGGCCGGCCACCGAGCCGATCTGGATCCAGGTCAGCGGCTTGCTCCGGTCGGCGCGCTTGGTGAGGACCGCGGTCATCGCGGCCGCGGCGGGCTCGCCCCACAAGTAGTCGAGCACGACGTCGACATCGGCGGCAGCCTGCCCGAGACGGTCGGCGGTGTCGTCCGCGGCGGCGTGGGCGGTATCGGCGGTATCGGCGGCGTGGGCGGTGTCGTCCGCGTCGGCGTCGGCGGTGTTGTCGAGCGGCACCGTGGCGGTGGCGCCGAGCGCGGGCAGGGCGGCCAGCCGGTCCGCGTGGCGGCCAGCGGCGATCACGTGGTTCGCGCCGGCCAGCTTGGCGATCTGGACGGCCATCTGACCCGCATTTCCTGTCGCGCCCAGGACGAGCACGTCCTGCCCGGGCTGGAACGGTACCCGCTGGCGGAGCGCGACCCAGGACGACATCGCCGGGTTCATCGCCGCGGCCACCGCGACGGGATCGACGGTGCCGGGCAGCACCAGGCTGCGCCGGATGTCGATGACCGTCTGCTCGGCCATCGCGCCAATCGTGGTGTCCGGCAGGACGAAGTATCGCAACAGCCCGTCCGGCCCGCGCCCGACGCCGTCGATGCCCGGCACGAGCGGCAGCTCATCGGTGCTCGTGTAGTGCGACCCGTCGGCTTGGGACCGGACGCGCGGGTGCAGCCCGGAGGCCAGGACGTCGACGAGCATCTCGCCGTCGGCCGGGACGGGGGCCGGGAACTCTTGGTAGCGCGGGGCAGCGCCGAACGTGGTGACAACCGCAGCATGCATGCCGGCCTCCAGAGCCAATATGATTGGTAATGCAAACTATAATAGTTGCTACTACCAACTAAATCAACTAGGCTTTGCCGATGGCAACCTCGGACTCGGCCCGTCGGCCGGCCGCTCAGCCCTCCACCCGGCCGACCACCCGGCCGACCACCCAGCTGACTACCCAGCTGACCACCCGGCCGACCACCCAGCTGGGCGCTCCCGATCAGCGAGATCTCATTGACGCCCTGGTCACGACGTCATTCGCCACCATGGCCTTGCTGAACAGAATCGCTGCCGAGCACGACCTGTCCCTGACCCAGATCCGGGTGCTCGCCATCCTTCGGGACCGGCGCGTCAAGATGAGCGAGCTGGCCGGCTACCTCGGACTGGACAAGTCGACGATCACCGGCCTGGTCGACCGGGCCGAAAAGCGAGGGCTCCTGCAGCGAACACCCAACCCGGCCGACGGGCGTGCCGTAGACGTGATGCTGAGCGCCGAGGGGATGGAACTCGCTGAACGCGGCGCCACCGAGATCGCGCGGTCCCTGTCCCCCATGACCAGCACGCTCACCCCAGCCGACGCCGACCGCCTGACGGCGCTGCTCGAGCGCATGCTCGCTCGCGCGGAGCAGCTCGCGACATCCGGGTAACAGCGTGGTGTCTGACTGGATCAGTCCAGGTGGGGGGCCAGGAGGGTCAGGTCGGCGGGCGAGAGGCGATCGCGGGCGGTCCTGGCCTGGTGCCAGTAGGGGTAGATCAGCGGCGGGGCGCTGATCTGGTCGAGCTGGGCTCGTTCGTCGGCGCTCAGGGTCAGGGACGCGGCGGCCAGGTTGTCGGCCAGCTGCTCGTCGGTGCGGGCGCCGATGACCAGGGAGGTCACGGCGGGCCGGCCGAGGAGGTAGGCCAGGGAGACCTGGGCGGCTGACACGCCGTGCTGTTCGGCGATCTTGACGAGGACTTCGATGGTGTCGTAGAGGCCTTCTTGGTCGTAGACGGGCGGCTCGTCCCAGTCGGTGAGCTGGCGGGAGCCGGCCGGGGCCTCGTGGTTCCTGCGGTACTT
>Ga0302325_10033099_pt1 | contig 10598 bp, 10 predicted proteins | sample Palsa_T0_2_FD_201948 | JGI IMG/M metagenome (GOLD analysis project Ga0302325, IMG submission 201948) | Peat permafrost microbial communities from Stordalen Mire near Abisko, Sweden - Palsa_T0_2 | ecosystem: Environmental > Terrestrial > Soil > Palsa > Peat permafrost | place: Sweden: Abisko...
CGCGAGACGCCGACTAGTTCGGCAAGCTGCGCTTGTGTCCACTCGGTTTCAGCGCGCAGCACCCGCAGCCGATTCTTCATCGGTAGTGCTTTAGAGCGACCACGTATCCAACTCCGTAAGAGATCGTCATGAAAACCCAAACAATAGCCACATTCAGCGGCCGCACTGCACGCGCCATTTCGAGATACCCATAAACAAAGACTGCCAACCCCGTTAGCAGGAACGCGATCGCAACCGCCTCCAGATGAACGCGCCGAAAAAATTCGTCGAGTTTGCGAATCCTTTGCACGATGAGAACGATCAACATCAGGTTCGCCGGAACCGGCAGCAGCGCTATTGCGGTACGTGCGCCTTGTCCAAGGCCGCGCATGCCCAACCACCATCCCGCGCCGATATCAATGAGGCTTGCCAGACAAAGGGTCAGGAGGAGTATGCGGTTGCTGGATTTGATGCGTGGCTGAGTCATAGAGGTACTGTTATGAGGACATAAAGTAATCTATAGAATACACTGCGTCAACTGTACCAGACACAGATTTATCCGAGCGAAGGACGGCAGCCGACGCTGGGGGAATGAAACTAGGGCTGAAATCCGAGTTCGCGTTGATGCCGAATGGCGAGAAGGCGCACTTCGTCGCGGGAGATTACAAACCGATACAGAGCGACATATCCTGAGCGCCCATAGGAAATAATCAGCTCGCGCAGTTCGCCCTCAAGCCGCCGCCCAACCAATGGGTGCGCGGCGAGGTTGTTAACCGCAGATTGGATTGCCTCGACCGCACTCAGCGCTGCGCCGGGATTCTTGTCTCGCAAGACTTGAAAAGCACGTTCGATGTGATCCAGCGCGCGCGCCGAGTAAACTACTTTTGCCACGGCTTGGGCCGCGCCGCTGTCTCGTCGAGCGCCAGCCGGCGCATCCAAGCGTGTACGTCCTCGGCGCGATAGACCTCGCCAGTCTTGTCAATTTGTGCGTCCGCGGCGAGCGCCTCCTTGACAAGGCTGCGAACCTGTTCCTCATAAGCGGCGTGCCGTTCGACCGCCTCAACAATCAAACTATGGGCAGATCGCCCGGTTTGTTTGGCGAGCGCACCGAGGCGCGCGCGCAATTTCGGCGGTAGGCGAATGGTTGTTGTTGCTGCCATTGGCACAATTGTAGCACACGCCGGAAACCAGCAAGACTCCAAGAAGGTCGAGACCGCCGGTCCGATTTTTCTCCTAGGGATGGACGACGCTTGCCGACGGAACCTTGAGGTCCGCCACGAGTCGCTGGAAATTCGGATTATCGCGCACCCCTTGCAGATCTGAGTCGAGCGACAGTTTGTCGAGGTCACGATAGCCTGCGCTGATGGCTTCATGCAGGTAGCGGAGCGCGCTGTCGGTGTCCTGTGCAGCCGCCGCTGTACAGGCGTACGAATACCACATCGAGGAACGATAGACAGGATCGTTCTTCTGCTCGAGCATTTCGCGAAACAACTTGTCGGCTTCGGCATAGCGGTGGCTGTGTGCCAGTGAAATACCGAGCGCGCGCATGGCATCGGCGGTGGCGAGGGGATTTTTACTGTGTGGTGCCTGCGCCAACGATTCCCTCGCCAGAGGTTCCGCTTCCGCCCACCGGCCCTGGCGGTTCAGGATTTCCGCCAAGCTGGTCTGCGCATCCACAGTGTCGGTATTCGCGGCGCCCGCCACGCGGCGCAGCCCCGCCATGGCTTCTCGTTCCAGTCGCTCAGCTGCGGCAAAGTCGCCTTCGAGCAGCAAATCACCTGCGACCGAAGATTCAGACCACAGGGTCCTCGCGTCATCCTGACCCAGAGTTCGGGCGCGTATGGTCCATGTCTCCCGGTCGAGCTTTTCCGCTTCGACGCCGCGGCCTTCGCCTCGCATTAGATACCCCAAATGAGCCCGGGTCATTACCGTAACGTCGTGCTCCGGCCCGAATACACGTTGTTCAAGCGACAGCGCGTCGCGAAATAGCGGCTCAGCCTCCGCGCGGCGCCACTGAAAGTTGATCACAATGCCGAGATTGCTCATCGCCGACAACGTGGCGGGATGGTCCGGACCCAGCAAGCGGCGATCAGCGTCCAGCAACTGGCGAAACGCCTGCTCTGCCTCGGGTAAGCGCAATTGAATGAATAGCGATCCGGCCAACAGACTCCTCGCCTGCAAGGTCAGTAAACTTTCCGGCGCCATTCGTCGGCTGGAAATTTGAATGACCTCGCGCGCCAGATCTTCCTCGCCGCGATAGTCATTCTGGCGTTGCAGCATGGTTGCCAAGTGAATCATGGTCTCGAGCGTCAGCGGATCTTCTCGGCCGAGAATGCGCTGCTCATCCACCAATACCGCGCGCTCGTGCGATGCTGCCGTTGCCAGATCTCCGACGCGCGACTCGCTCCAGGTCAGCAGCTCGCGTGAGGTCAGCGTCTCGCGGTTTTCAGGTCCCAGCAGTGCGAGCTGTGCCTCCAGCGCGGCCTGCGCCAGATCATGGGCGCGAGCATACAGCCCCAAATTCATATAGGTTCTCGCCATCACCTGCATCAGCTGCGCTTGCACTTGCGGGTCCTGGCCCAGACCTGTGCGAATCTCGTTCGACGCCTTGTCGAGGATTTCCCGCACCGTGACGCTGTTGCCGCGCGCCTCCGAGGGGTCGGCCACTTTGAACATACCGGTCATGAATTCCGTGATGCGCGTGGCGCGGTCGCGTTGTTGCGCCGTGCGCCGCAACTCCAGTGCCTGCAACACCGAGAAAGCGGCCAACAGCACCATCAGACCGGCAGTCACGCTGACAGCCACGCGATGGCGGCGAATGTACTTGCGCGCCCGATAGGCCGTGCTCGGCGGCCGGGCCAGCACCGCTTCGTGATTCAGATAGCGCCGCAGGTCCGCAGCCAATTCGGCCGGCGTGCCGTAGCGGCGTTCGCGATCGCGCTCCAGGGCTTTCATCGCAATCCAGTCCAGATCGCCGCGCAGCAGGCTGACCAATTCTGCGCGATGGGTACAGCGCGCCGCGGCAGTGGCGCTCGAGGTGTCGCGATCGCCGCTAACTTTGCCGCTGGGCTTCGGCGGATCCTCTTCGCGCAGACGGCGCAACAACTCATCCAGCTGCGGCTGCTGGCGCGGCTTCATTTCAAAGGGCTGCAGACCTGTCAGCAATACATATAGGACAACGCCCAGCGAATAGACATCCGTGCGTGTGTCAACGTCCTGCGCGTCGCGGTTGACCTGCTCCGGACTCATGTAGCCGGGGGTACCAAGAAATTGGCCCCATCGGGTGTACTGCAAAGGGTCGCTGGCATGGCCCGCAATGGCCGCCTTTGCCGCGATGGCCTTGACCGCGATGGCCTTCGCCAGCCCGAAGTCGATGATGCGCGGCTGTGGGCGACCGTCCACTTCCACCACCAAAATATTGGCGGGCTTTAGGTCGCGATGAATGAAGGCCTTCTGATGTGCGTGCTGCACGCCGTCGCAGGCCTGGATGAAGAGTTCAAGCCGCTGGCGGATGGTGAGCATGTTCCGATCGCAGTATTCGGTTATCGGTGGCCCAGGCACGTACTCCATGACGAAGTAAGGCTGGCCCTGCGGTGTTGCGCCAGCGTCGAACACCTTGGCAATCGCCGGATGATCCATGATAGCCAGTGATTGCCGTTCCGCCTGGAAGCGCTGCGCGACCGACTCATCGTACATGCCGGCGCGGATCAACTTGAGGGCGACACGCCGCCAGACCGGGGAGATTTGTTCCGCCAGCCACACCTGCCCCATGCCGCCCTCGCCGAGCTTGGAGACCAGCCTGAAGCGTTCGCAAAAGATTTGTCCCGGCAACAAGGCGCCGGCGGCTCCCTGTATCTCGGCGACCACTGGCGAGGAAGATTCCAGAAACCCGGAGCGCATTCGAGCGTTTTCGTCGAGCAGCGATTCGAGCTCCGCGCGCAAATCCGGCTCGCCGGCACATTTGTCATCCAAAAATGCGGCGCGCTGCGCCAGCGTCAAGGGCATGGCGTGGTGCAGAAGTTCCTTCAGCCGCTGCCAACGCGTGTCGTTCATGGCAGCGCCGTACGGTTCATTTCGCGATGCAGCCAAATCCGCGCCGTGGCCCAGTCCCTCTCGACAGTCGCCAACGAGATGTCGAGCACCTGAGCTATTTCAGGCGCCGACAAGCCGCCGAAGAACTTCATCTGCACGATTTTGCTCTGTCGCTCATCGATGCGGGTCAACGCCTCCAAGGCGTCGTCCAACGCCACGAGTTCCTCATCCCCGGCAACGGGTAGCTCTGCGATCCCCTCCAAGGCGAGTCGTTTTCCCCCATCGCGTTTGTTTGCCTGATGGCGGCGGGCATATTGGACCAAAATTTGCCGCATCAGGCGTGAGGCGATCGCAACGAAGTGGGCGCGATTCTGTAGTTGGCTGGGTTGGCTGCCAATCAATTGAATGAAGGCTTCGTTGACGAGCGCCGTGCTTTGCAGCGTGTGATCCGCGCGCTCCGATTTGAGGTGGTAGTGGGCGAGACGCCGCAGCTCCTGATAGATCCGGGGTGCTACTGCATCCAGCGCTTCATGGTCACCCTTGACCCATCGCTGCAGCAGCACGCTGATCTGACCCGAATCCGCCGACATCGGGGCTCCCTAGCTCGTGTGCCCTTTGGATTTGAGACTATTCGCGTCCGTCACGGCCGTCAATCGCCTTGCACAAACCCGCTTCAGGCAAGCGCCCCGGCGCATTATGTCAGCATAAGAACGGAAAAATTATTCAGGCCGCTGTAGAAGACGGAGAAAAAGGCGAACACGGTCGAAGGGCTCGGCTTTCGGCCATAGGGTTGGGCGATTGGAGCATTTGGAGCGGGCTTGGAACTGAGTTAGTTGCCCCAACCCTCGCGCTCGCGCGGGATCAGAGTGACGTCATGGAATTTCCGGAGCTCCAATTGCCGAGAGGATCATGATCGCGGGTCGGCTCGCGATGACCCTTGGCGGCTGCGAAACAGGCCAAAGCGCCAAACAGCAGTGCGAATCCGCCATTCAGCAAAAACACCAGCTTCCCGAGGCTATTGCCGAGACTGAGATCTTCGAGGGAAACGCCGAGCGACCCGCGCACCGCGGAAGCGGGATCGGCCTCAACTGTGGGCACTTCCAATCCATAGTACGGTCCAGCGGATGGGGCACTCGCCTGCACGAGCGCCACGCCGCATACCGAGAATGAAGCCACAAGGAAGAAAGCGGTCAAAGCACGTTGCGTCCAGTTCATTTTGCATTCCTTGGTTGGATTGACGATTAACCGTCTGTTCACTTCTATAATGTGCAGAGCGCCAGCGAATCCCCTCATCGACGAACAAAATATTTTGATGAGGGTGCGAAAGTGCGAGATATGCGCCGATTCTTGGTCCGCACACCGGGACTCAGAGCTTGGTAGCATTCACAGACGCTGGATCAATAGGGGTGTGACTTGAGAAGACGCGTATTGCTGGGATTGGCCGCTGTAGGACTGTCGTCATTGGTCGCCGCACGGGCTGAGGTGACTGGAATCGAAGTTTTTGAGCGTTCGTCCTTCGCCCCAGGGGTGAACTTCGGCAATTCTGGCGCATATGAAAAGATCAGAGGGGTCGCAAAATTCAGTCTCGACCCGAATGCCGCAGCGAACCAACGCATAGTCGATCTCAAGTTTGCGCCGCGCGATGCCGGTGGCCGCGTCACGTTCGAAAGCCCCTTCATCCTGCTGCGACCGGTCAAGCCGCGCGACTCGACCCTCGTCTATGACGTCAATAATCGCGGCGGGATTGCCATCCTCGGCCAGATAGACGGCGCGAGTCCTGCCAATAATGACCCGACGACCGTTGCCGATGCTGGCGATGGATTCCTCATGCGTCATGGCTTTACATTGCTGTTCTCCGCATGGACTTGGGATGTGGCACCTCCGTCGCCGGGGGTGAAACCCCTCGTCTTTATAGCGCCGGTCGCGCGGCAATCTGACGGTGGCGTCATCACTGGCCTCGTTGAGAACGAATTCACTGTCAACGCGGCGACGGACATCGCTGTGTATGCGGGAATGCGTGGCCTGACGTACGAACCCGCTACGCCGAACGATCCGGCAGCGGTCCTTAGCACGCGCTCCCGGCCGAGCGAAGCGCCAGTTCAACTTGATCGTGCAAGTTGGCATTTCGTCGCCCCGGAGCGGCCCGGGGGCCCGGGGCGTGTGCAGGTAGATCACGGCTTCCAACCTGGCACGCTATACCAACTCATTTACATCGCGAAGGATCCCAATGTCACAGGTGCGGGGCTCGCCGGAATTCGCGATCTGCTGGCCTATTTCCGCGATCACTCATTTGAAGGCGCGCCCACGCCGCGCAAAGTCTTGATCTTTGGCATAAGCCAATCCGGGCGCGTTATTGGCCGGATGTTGCACGATGGGCTCGATGTGGACGAGACCGGGCGTCTCGCTTTTGACGGCGCCTATATGCAGGTCCCGGGCGGGGGCGGTTCGGCCGGATTCAACAGCCGCTTCGCACAGCCCACCCGTCATCCTTCGCTCCTCGAGGAGCACGACTATCCGTCGGATGCTTTTCCATTTACGAGCGCTTCCGCGCGGGATTCTGTAACTGGTGATGCAGGTTCAATCTTCGATCACGCACGCGACGCACAGGGGCGTTTACCGAAGCTGATCATTGCCAACACATCGACCGAATTCTGGAACCGTGACGCATCGTTGATCGCTACTACGCCCGACGGCAAGACAGACGTGGCCCCGGCTGACAATGTCCGCATCTACGCGTTCATGGGCGCACAACACTACGTTGGCCGCTCGCGCACGCGCGAGCCTTACCTGAACTGCGTTTCAACGACCGATCATTACCTCGCCATGCGAGCCCTGCTCGTTGCGCTCGACCGCTGGACCAACGCGGGGGTCGCACCTCCGGTGAGCGCCTACCCTAGTTTTCACGAGGGCACATTGATGTCGGTCGACGCTTACCGCGCCGCATTTCCACGAGGTGTCGGCCTATCGCCGCCGGATGAGAATTTGCGCGAGCCCCGACTCGACTTCGGCCCGCGCTTTGCGAGCGACGGTATCGCCGATCGCGTGCCTCCATTGCAGGGACGGCCCTTCGAGACCCGCGTTCCTGCTCCCGATGCTGATGGCAATGACCGAGGCGGCGTGCGTCTAATTGAATTGCAGGCGCCGCTTGGCACTCACACCGGCTGGAATCAGCGCGCGCCGGCAACGGGATTTCCTTGGGCGACGGCGCGCTTCGACGGCAGCTTCGTTCCCTTTGCCCGCACTGAGGCGGAGCGTCGGGCGAGCGACGATCCGCGCCCGAGCATCGAGTCGCGCTACCCCACGCGCGCCGCTTTCATCGCCAAGGTCCAGGCCGCGGTGAAGCATCAGATCACAGCGGGCTTCCTGTTATCGGACGATGCCGAACGCGCTATATCCGAGAATGTGGCGCTCTATGATCGAATCATGGCTCACGCGCCGGCGGACCAGAGTTGTCAGTACCTGTTCGCAAATTGAGCCTTTGACGGCAACCGCTGGGATCAATAAGCGATGCAGGTCATAGATTTCCATCGCGCTCCGAGCCGGCCGATGCAGCTTGGAGTCCTTTTTCAGCCAGCCGCCGCCCCGGCGCCGCCGCTAGGGCTTTCTCAAATTCCGCCCGCGCCTCAGTCCGCTGTCCGTGGCGAAGCAGAAACGCCCCCAGCAACTCCTGTGTCGGTTGGTCGATCGTCGGCGGACCGAATGCAACCGGCAGCATCGCTTCCAGAGCCACGGCCCGGCGCAGCAGCTTTTCGGCCGCTGCGAGATGATTCTCTTGCTCGGCCATCAGACCGTTAGCCTCAGCCAGAAGTATCTCGGGTCGCACGCGGTTGATTGGATCGGGGTCGCCACGCTTCGTCTCCAGTTCGACGACAGAGCGAGAGAGGGTTTCGAGTTCGACGATAGCGTCGCGCGCGGCAGCGATCTGTCGCTGCGCGATATCCCCAAGCGCGCGTGCGAACGCGAAGTCGAGTTGCGCGCCGAGCCCTGCGTTCTTCGGCATCGTCCAACTTGCGACCTCGCCACTCCAAGCTCCCGTCTCGAGCAGGTAGCGCAATCTCATATTGGCAAAAGAACCGGTCACACTGTCATCCGGGTCCATCGAATGCGCGGCGTGCTCCATGGGAAGCGCTGCTTCCATCGCCGCCCGGCACGCCGCAAGCGAACTCCTCGCGGATTCCACATCTCCGAGCTGAAGGTACGCATACCCGAGCCAACTTGGATAGTGGCCGCAGCCATACGGCTTCTTACCCGCAGCAAGCAGGGTACGGTTGACGGCGGCGATTGCTGCGACGTTGGCATCGACGGTAGCCGACCACATACCAAGCGCGAGGAAAATGTGCGACGTCATGTGCTGGGCGTGAGCTGCGTCAGGCGCGATCCTGGCATAGAGCCGAGCCGCGCGGAGACCCAAAGGTGCGTGCGACGGATCGTCATAACTGTGAATGAGATAATGCACCACGCCGGGATGTTCTCGATGAGTGATCCACGCTTCCTCGAGCACGGCTGCCGATCGCATATAGGTCGCGACGTCGCGTCCACCGTGTGCACTGCCCAAGATTGAGAGTGCATAGAAAGCGGCCGCATCGACGTCTTCCGGGTAGCGCGCATGGAGCTTCGCCATCGCGTCTTCGTACCGGATGTCGCGATCCTCCTTCGTGCCCTCGCCATAGAGAATCTCAATTGTGTCTAGATAGGTCTTCTCTCGGTCCGTCTGTGCCTTCGAGCGACGCATCGCTGACGATCGTGCAAGCCTGTTTAGTGCAGCCCGAGCAGATTTGAGATCCTGCTGCATCCAGACGGGATGGTTGAACGTCATCGCCTCGCCCCAGTACGCCATCGCGAAGTCCGGATCCGCCGACTCAGCGCGGCGAAAAGCGGCCGCGGCGGAGTCGTACTCAAAATCATGAAGTAAGGCCAGGCCATCGAGGAAGTCGGCCTGGGCCGTGGGAGCGCCTGAATTGGCGAACTCGACGTGCCCGTATTGAGGTGCAGCAACCGCAGCTAATCCGACAAAAAACCCGACCGTTGCGAGGACAACTCTGACAGAAAACATGAGATCCTCACAAAATACGAACGGGCCCGCGTCGGCGCGTTGAAGCCGAAGCCATCGCCGAAGGTCGGCGAGCCGCTCGATGAGATCAACGATAATTTTCCTGGGCTGACGGTAGCAGATACGCCGCTCAGTTGCAGCCCGCATCCAACGTCCATCGGATCAGGGTATTATCGCCCGGCCACTCGTAGGCATTGGTGGCAAGTGTGTTGATGTCCAGGGAGGTGTTCCCTACAAGCAGGCACCATTGGTTCTCTTGACCTGCAACGGCAATAATCTTCCTTGGATAACCGGCTATTTTTATTGGATTTTTTTAAATACGCCCCGCATCTGTCCTTCCATTACACTTCTCGACCACCCACCATGAAGCGCCACGTCCTCATCTTCGGTGTTGTCGGCGGCCTCCTCATCGCCACCCTCCAGTACACCGAATACCGCTTCGTCGTCATCGAACACTCGGTCGAGTTATACGGCGCCCTCGTTGCCATCCTCTTTGCCACCTTTGGCATCTGGCTCGGACTCCGCATCACGCGCAAACGAAAGACGATCGTGAGAGAAGTCCTCGTTCCTGCTTCAGACCGGGGCGCCGAGCCAGCTTCTCCTTTCGCTCCGAACACAGCCCAGCAGCGGAGCCTCGGCATCACCGCCCGCGAGCTCGAAATCCTCACCCTCATCGCCCGCGGACTCAGCAATCGCGAGATCGCCACTCAGCTCTTCGTCTCCGAGAACACCGTCAAGACCCACTGTTCCCGTGCCTTCGACAAACTCGGAGCCTCGCGTCGCACCCAGGCCGTGAGGCGCGGCAAAGAACTCGGCCTGCTGCCATGATCGCGCGCGCAAAAGAATGATTTTCGCTGCAATCCTGCAAAATCATCCAAAAGGATGACGACGTCCGGTCCCGCCAACCCGCATCGTGACTCTATCCACACTCACTCCTGGGAGCCTCACATGAAGAAAGCCGTCCTCGTCTTCGGCCTGTTATCTGGTCTCATCATGTCCGTCCTCATGGGCTGCTCGCTGCTCCTCGCCGACAAGATCGGCTCGAACCACAGCCTGGTCCTTGGCTACACCATCATGGTGGCGTCGTTCCTGCTCATTTACTTCGGCATCCGCAGCTACCGCGACAATAATCTCGCCGGCCAAATCTCCTTCGGCCGCGCCTTAGCTTGCGGCATCCTCATCACTCTCATCAGCACCGTCTGTTACGTCGTCATGTGGGAAGTTCTCTACTTCAACTTCATGCCCCACTTCATGGACAGCTACTTCGCCGCTCAAATCCACAAAGTGCAGTCCGCCGGACTCGACGCCGCTGCTACCGCGGCGCGGGTCGCCGCCATCCAGCACTCCCAGCAGCTCTACCAGAACCCCCTCGTCAACATGGCCTACACTCTTATGGAACCTCTGCCTGTGGGCCTGCTCATCACCTTGATCTCTGCAGCGCTCCTGCGCCGTAAAGCTCCCACGTCCAGCAACTCCTCCGCGCAGGCCGCCCTGACCTGACCCTGCAACGTCGAGAGTGACGTAAACTTGTACAGCA
>Ga0302325_10033100_pt1 | contig 10598 bp, 8 predicted proteins | sample Palsa_T0_2_FD_201948 | JGI IMG/M metagenome (GOLD analysis project Ga0302325, IMG submission 201948) | Peat permafrost microbial communities from Stordalen Mire near Abisko, Sweden - Palsa_T0_2 | ecosystem: Environmental > Terrestrial > Soil > Palsa > Peat permafrost | place: Sweden: Abisko...
TGGCTCTGGCCACCCTCGACGCCCTGCCCCCCGTGGTCACCACACCGGGTCTCACGGGCTACCCGACGACGAGCGGTACGGCGAGCGGCGGGGAGGTGGAAACCGGTGATACCAGCTTTCGCTTCGACGGCTCCTATGTGTACGGCGTCTTCTACGTGGAGACCAACCCGGTTTACGCCGAGCAGACGGTTGAAATCAGTTCGCCGGAACTGCAGGACCGCTGCGGAACGATTTGGGTGTTCGGTGCCTTCACCGGCGATGACAGCTATGGCCACGGCAGCACCATCGACTCCCCCAACGCCACCGCCACGGCCATCCTCGACGACGATGGGAACGCCGCGTTCGTCTTTTACGGGGCATCGTGTGCGGCAGGGTCTTCGGTCGTGACTGCCGACGTGGAGGCCGGTACCCACCCGACCTACACCACGACTTTCAACGTCCTACCACCTCAGCCCACCATCTGACGCCGTGCCCGGGACAATCAGGCTGACCAACCCAAACTTGGTGTCCCCAGATAAGGCAGTGCCTTGATGCCCCGTCCCGCAACGGGTGTCGTGTCACCAATTCAGTCTTAATTCGGCTCCGTAGCATAGGCAGGTAAACCCGGCGAAGCGGTCAGGCGTGGGGGCATTGTGGGATTTCTTCGTCGACGACTGGTTCAAGATCGTAAAATGATGTTGATCGTCGGTTTGGCAGTGACGACCTTGGCGCTCGCCGGCGCGACTACGTACCTGGAGTTTCGAGGTCCTTCTGCATCGTATGTCGATGGCTACAACTTCGCAGTTGCCTTCAGCCACGGCCTCGCCAATCGTCGACCGCAGCATTTGACGCGACTCGATGCAGACAGTTCATGCTCAGTGTGGTCATTTTCCAACGCGGGCGGGGTGCCACGAGGAGATGTTCCACGGGAGTGGCGTCAGGGATGTGAAGCAGCCTTGACGACAGGGGCTTACAGCACAGTCGCACAGTGAGGGGTGGCCCGTGCAACGTCGCTACATCTCCCTCCGCCTTTCATGCTGGACTGTGACGTTCCACCCCGGTGCGGGAGAGTACCGGCACGTGGCTCCCGTCACGAGGCTCGCCCGTAGGTGATGACCAGCTGGCGGTTGTCGGAGGCCGACTGGCTTGACGACCGAACCACCATCTGAGCTGCTGGGTAGGCGAACGAATTCCAGCCTGCCCGCGCGGATGCCGAACACAATCGCCCTTTCACCTGATCGCTTGACGACGTCGAGAATGTCGCCTGCAGCCGTGATACGGCAGCGCTACTGCACCAGAAGCGTCTCCACGTCGTAAAGCGCGATTTGTACGTCGGCAGTGACGATCCTCAATCGCAACGCACGACCCTGAGCTACCAGGAGCCTGTCGAAGGGATCCCTGAGATGAGGTGGAAGGTCGCACACAGCGAGGGCGTGACTGTGCTCGACGGAAAGTGGATCGACCCCAATCGCTCGCATGCTGTCGGGGACGTACGTCCGAGGGTCGTCTGGCAAATCAAGCCTGCCCAGCTTCGACTTGATGGCGATCTCCCAGGAACTGGCCGCGGAAAGGAAGAGCTAGTTCGCCGGATCCTCGAGCGGCCCGATCTGCCCGCTAAGTCGTTCCGGCTCGGCCAGCAGCCAAAGGAAGACGTGCGTGTCGAGGGGAAATCGCACGCTCAGTTCTCGAAGGTATTGAGAACATCGTCATCGAGTGGTGCATCAAAGTCTTCGGGGATGACAAAACCACCGCGATCGACGCCAAAAGAACGTTCTGCTCCCAGACCTGCGGTGAGCGCTCGGCTGGCCACCCGGACGAGGTCGTCGTCGGAGGCACTCGACACGGCCCGCAACTGAAGGAAGTGGCGGGCCACGGTGAGGCCCAGGATGCTGCTCACGGCGACGGCGGCTCGCAATTCGGCGTCCGGGCCCCCGATACCTGCGGCCAGGTTACCGATCCGCTCGTCGAGATGGTGCCGGACGGCTTCGGAGGCCTCCGGCGTGGTCAGCATGGACCGGACCAGGGCCCGCATCTCGGGAGGTAATGCGGCGGCGCGCACCTTGAGGACTTCGGTCAGATGGTCTGCGGCTTCTTCCGGCTCGCCGGCCGGGAGTTGGATGGCGGCGGTGAACAGCGCCGACTTGGATCCGTAGTGCTGCAGGACCAGGGACGGGTCGACCCCGGCCCGGTGGGCGATGTCCCGCACCGTTGTCGCCTCGAATCCTCGGTCACCGAACTCCTGTCGCGCGGCGTCGAGGATTCGGGCCTGTGATGCTGCGCGGCGGGCCGCCCGGGTCGTCATCGGCTTGGAGGGCGCGGTGCTCTCGTTCATCGATTCACTCTATGTGTGTTGAGCGAACCGATCACCTGGGGTACAGTTGGCTCAACGCCCGTTGAGCGACTCTCGACACACAAAGGACCGAGATCCTCAAATCGATGGCGGACCACCCGACAGATTACGAAACGAAGGCGGCTTGCGGCTCATGACTTCTCTGCGACAGGGCTCACCAACACGTGCACTTGTCCTCGGAGGCGGCGGCGCCGTCGGTGTCGGTTGGCAGGCCGGCCTGCTCACAGGGCTTCGCGGGGCCGGCGTCGACTTGGCGGGAGCGCAGGCAATCGTGGGAACTTCCGCCGGTGCCCTCGTCGGCGCCCTTCTGTCCAGCGGCCGTGAGGTCACCGATGCGCTCACCAGCCTGGCATCACTCGGGCAGAGCATCGACCCCGACAGCCTGGCGACTGGCGATGAAGCCTTCCTGAGCGCAATGCACCAGGCGAGCCTCGCCGCCGACCCGCAGGAAGCTCTACGGGCGATCGGTCGCGCCGCGACGGGGGCGAAGACGCTCGCCGAAGACATCTACCTCGGCTTGTTCGGCACACTCGACGGCACCGTCTGGCCCGCAGGATTCCGATGCACTGCAATCGACACCGAAACCGGCGACTTGGTCGTGTGGGATGAGGGATCCGGTGTGCCGTTGCCGCGCGCTGTCGCTTCCAGTTGCGCCGTACCGGTGCTGTTCCCGACCGTCACCATCAAAGGTCGCCGCTATATGGACGGCGGCATCCTCAGTCACTTGAACGCCGTGGCAACGCCGCCGACCGACGTCCTGGTGGTCCTTTCCTGCCACCCCCTCGGGTCCAAGGGCGACGGAGGGGGTGGCTCCCTTTCCGCGTCCGTCACCCCGGACGCTGAATTGGCACCATTGCGCGAAACGAGACGGCTGGTGGCGGTCGAACCCGATTTCAGCGACATCGAGGTTCCGGCGAACATGATGGACCCGGGCCTCGCAATCCAGGCTTTCCAGATCGGCAAGCGGCAGGCGGCAGTCACGGCCCCAGCAATCCAGGCCGCCTGGAACTTCTGAGAAGGCATGGGTCGACTTCGGACCTACCCCCACTGCTCCTCCGCTGGTCTAGCGGCGCGTCAGGCACCGAGGCGCTATCGACGCCGCGCTGGTGGTTGGGGCCTCAGGAAAGATCAATCGGCTCGAGTTGTAAGGCGGCGACATCAGATAGGAAGAGAGTTTTGTCATTGACGATCGTCGCCCCGCCAATGGCAAGAAGTGCGCCGTCGGCCCCTATGGCGCAGGACGAGCCACCTCGCCCGGGGTCGGGCAGCACGTTAAATGTGTGCCATGTCCCAGTCGCGGTGTTAAGGACCTCCGTAGTTCGTCGAGGTCCGACAATGTTGTTGGATGCCAACTCAGCTCCGCCAACTACGACGATTACAGGATGTCCAGCGATGCTGGTCGAGACGACACCGGGAAATGCCCGTGACGCGTGAAGGGGCGCCATCGTGCCCCACTGGTTGGTGGGCGGGTTGTATCGCTCAACTGTCGTCAGCGAGTTCCCATTCGCGTCGACCCCGCCGATTGCATAGAGGAAGCGGCCGGCTGTCATTAGCCGAAGCCGCTCTCTTGGCGTATGCATTGGTGCCACATTGCTCCAACTGTTTCGCTTCGGGTCGTACACAAGCACGGACGCAGTGAGCTCGTCAGGACCGACACTTGGCGTGATGTAACCGCCGGCGACGTAGAAAAGGCCGTTGAGGCCTGCTCCGGCGTCGCCGCCTCGAGGTTGAGGCAATGGTCGCCGTGTGGTCCATTGATTCATCTTTGGGTCGTACCTCTCGACGACGTTCGTCTCGTCGACATCGTCGTATCCGCCGGCCGCGTAGACAAAGCTGCCCACAACCGCAGAGGCGAAGTTCGTTCGGGCCGTCGGCATCTTGGCGACGTCATGCCACTTCCCTGAGCCGTCAGACTGGCGCGCCTCGGTTACACCGGTTATATCTCTGGGGTCGAAGCCGCCGATGGCGAGAATCTCATTGTCGGTTTGCTCAACACCGGTGGAATCGAGCGCCATGTCCTTGACCAGCCGGGGCCTCCAGCGCTGCCGTGTCCTCAGAGTCGACCGACGCCAGATCGAACTCGACGAACCTCTGCATCGCTTGGGCGGTCGCACCGGTACGGGCCAGCACCAGTACGGCGTGGTAGCGCATGCGGACGTCCTACGGATGCTCGACGAGGCCTCGTTCCGCCAGGTCGAACGCGGTCAGGAGCTCGCCTCGACGCTCACTCCGGAGCACCGCCTCAAGCCACTCGTCGGCCATACGGGTCGGCACCTCTGGTTGTTCCTCGCTGGTCGGTGCCATGGCTGCATGGTAGGGGGACCCGATCGGTCCGCCCCGGGCTACGCCTATGCTTCGGCCTCGGCTCCCGATGATGGCGGCCCCTAACGACCACGGTGGACCAGCAATGGCTGATGTATTCATCTCTTACTCGCGTCGGGACTCCGAATTCGTGCAGCGGATGGCTGCGTCGCTCGAGGCCCAGGGCAAGGTGTCCTGGGTCGACACTGAGGGCATCGCCGATGCCGAGGTATTCACCCAAGCCATCCGGTCGGCCATCGAAGCGGCGGACGCGTTTCTGTTCGTTATCACCCCGGCCTCGGTCGCCTCGGACTACTGCGAACAGGAGGTCACCTACGCCGGCGAGCTCGAAAAGCGGATTGTGCCCGTCCTGCGCATCGCGGTGCCCGATGACGACTCGCCCGAGGAGATCCGTCACCGCAACTGGATCCCGTTCACCGAGGGCGGCGACTTCGATGAATCGCTCGAGCGGGTGGTCCGGGCCCTCGACACCGATCTGGAGCTTCGCAAGGAACACACCCGCTGGCTGACCAAGAGCCTGGAGTGGGACGCCAAGGGGAGGGATCGGAGCCTCCTCGTCCGGGGGAGTGAGCTGCGAGCGGCAGAGGACTGGCTGGCCCGGTCCTCCCAGGTGTCGGATCCGGCACCGACCGCCCTGCAGGTCGAGTACGTCCTGGCCTGCCGCAAGTCCAACGCCCGTCGGAGCCGACGGGTGCTGGCCACCAGCGTGGCCGTGGCCGTCGTGGCTCTGGGCCTCGGGGCCCTGGCGCTGGCCTCGAGGAACCAGGCCGTGTCCAACGCGAGCGCATCGCGGTCCCAGGTCCTGGCGGCCGAGAGCCAGCTCGAGCTCACCTCCGACCCCGAAGTGTCCATCATCCTGGCCCAGAAGGCCATACGATTGGCGCCCACGCCCCAGGCCATCGGGGCACTGCGCCAAGCCCTGGATGCGTCGAGGGTGCGGGTGGCACTTCCGGCCGAGTCGGCCAAGCAGTGCGGATTCGGGAGTGGGCCGGCAACAGACTTCAGCCCGAACGGCGCCCGGGTGGCCGAGAGCCTGTGCACCGGCGAGGTCGTCGTGGCAGACGCCGCATCAGGGCGCGTCATCTATCGGCGGCATCTCGCCGCCCAGGCCAGTGCCGTGGCCTACGACCCGAGTGGCTCGATTCTGGCGGTGGGGACCGAGACGGGAATCGACCTCCTCGATCCGTCGACGGGACGGATCCTGTCCGAGCTGTCGGGCCACGGTGAGCCCAACGCCCTGGACTTCAACGCCGACGGCACGCTTCTGGCCGCCACGACCGGCCTCGGCACCACAATGTGGGATCGGGCCACGGGGACGGCCATGTGGTCGCTGGCCGAACCAAACAGCGACCAGACTGCGGCGTTCACCTCAGACGGTCAGTTCCTGGTGGTGGGCACGGCCAAGGGCTACTCCGAGGTCGTGAACATCGCCAGCGGACAGGTCGTGCGGACCGTTGTGCCGCCGATCAACCAGTTGGCGTCCACGGGCATGCCGGACCCGGTTGCCATCGAGGGAACCACCCTGGTCGTAGGTACGGACTCCTACGGATCGGGATCCCCAATAGACCTCAGCGGCTATGTGGACGTGTGGGACACGCAGAACTGGGACCTCGTCGACATGGTGACTTCTGTCACCGGGGCCCAGATCAGCTCGGTCGCCATCAGCACCAACGGGGACTACATCGCCGTAGGCCTGGGCGACGGCACGGGCGGCGTCTGGTCCCAGTCCGGCAACAACCAGCTGTTCAGTCTGGAGGGGGAGGGTGTGCAGATCAACACCCTCTCTTTCAGCCCCGACGGCAGCCGGCTCGTCGATGCCGACGGCCAGGGGTATGCACGGATCTACCGGTCCGGGGAGCCATGGCTCCGCTCATTGCCCATGATGGGCGACAGCGACGGCAACGAGTTCGGTTGGCAGTCGCACAAACTGCTGGGCCTCACCCACACCGGGAACGCCATCACGCTGCAGACCTGGGCACTCCCCTCGTTCCGGCCGACCTCGAAGATTACGGTACTCCCCACCGGTGCGGCGGTCGTCGCCGCGGACCTGAGCCCGGACGGTCGACTGGTCGCACTGTGGAATGGCAATACCTTCCCGACCTCCACGGTGAGGGTGTTCGACGTCGCGACCCGGAGAGTGGAGCTGACCCTTCCCGCTATGGCTGTCCAGGCGGTGACCTTCAGTAATGACGACCGGCTGCTGGCGGTGGAGAGCGGCACTGGCGAACTCGTGGTCACCACCCTGTCGACCCACCACACAGTGAGCGCTGGGGGATGGCCGAAGCAGTGCCCGCAGAACCTAGACGGACCACCGGCCATCAGCAATGACGACCGTCTGGTGGCCGCCTACTCACTCTGCGGCCGAGTGACCGTCGGGAGCACCCGCACAGCCAAGCCGTTCGAGAGCTTCGAAGACGACGGGCCGGTGCAGGACGCGACCTTCAATCCGGTCAACGGCGAGTTGGCCATCTCGTCCCAGGACGGAAGCGTCTCGGTCTTGGACGTGGCCACCGACACCAGGGTCCAGGAGCTGCTCGGCCATTCACGCCAGGTCGACGAGGTCGCCTACGGCCCTCAGGCCAGGTACGTCGCGGCGGGCAGTTTCGATAACACCATCCGTGTGTGGGATACGGCCTCCGGTCAGACGCTCCAGGTCGACCACGACTTCAGCAACACGTATGACGGTCCGTACATCAGCCCCGACGGGCGATTTCTCATCGAGATCGACCTAGCCGGCCAGACCATCGTGTGGTCGGCCTGCCCCGACTGCGAGAACCCGGCGGCGCTGTTGCAAGCGTCCAAGGCCGGCGTCGTCGCTCCCTTGACCCCCATAGAACGGGCTCAGGTGGCCGCATCGAGCTGATTTGCGCGTTTCTGACATTGCGGGCCCGGGGGTTGGGGAGTTTCAGACGCCCGTATCACTTATCCCAGCCGAGCGGAGAGGGGGACAGGTGATAGAGGCGTTTGAAACGTCCCTTCTCCCAGGTAAGAGCTAAATGTCGTAGTAGAGCATGGAGGGCGCAAGCACGGGGACTAGACGGCAGTACACGACACTAGACGGCGTTTAGCTGCGGTTTTGTCACCGGACCAATGGAGGGGCCGGCCTAAGGGCCGCCATGAATGTGGGATGAATGTGGGATGACCAAGTCGAGGGCGCTCGGATGATCAGCATCCGGAGGCCTCCAGGCCGCTCCTGGCTGGAGAGAACGTATCGGCTCTCCGGCCACCAATACCGTGCTTTCCCGTAGTCACTATGCTCATGACAGAATCGATAAGCCAGTTGAGGCACCGATGAGCCGTCGAAAGTCGCTCTCGAGCAACCCCTCGAGGTTGTCCCGCTGAGCGTGGAAATTTGAGTTGACGGTCCCCCGCCTGATGCCTGCCTGGTGGTAGGTCTCGGGCGTCCGTCGAAAGACATCCGACCAAGAAGGGGACCGTCGTGAAGAAGAACTATCAGACCCAGACCGCCCGCGCCCGCATCACCGGCCGGACGACACCGAAGAAGGCCAAGGCTGATCCGCGTCGTGACGCCCACGAGGCGGTGCTGGCCCTGCCCGACACAGTGACCGTGGCCATCAGCGAACTGGCCGGGGAGCTCGAGGAAGGATTGCTGGCCTTCGCCGTCGGAGCCGGGCTGCAGGTGCTCGGCGTCATCCTGGACCACGAGGCCACCGCCCTGGCCGGCCCAAAGGGGGTGCACGACCCTGAGCGGTCCGCCGTGCGTCACGGGACCGAGGACGGGCTCGTCTCCCTGGGCGGGCGCCAGGTCTCGATCCGCCGGCCGCGGCTCAGAAGCGCCGACCGCAAGGCGGAGGTCCAGCTGCCGACGTATCAAGCGTGTACGTCGACCGAGCTGCTCGGCCGGGAGACGCTCGTGCGCATGATGGCCAAGCTCTCCACCCGCCGTTACGGGGCCGGCCTCGAGCCCATGGGCAAGACCATCGAGGCGGCCAGCCGTTCCACGTCCAAGTCGGCCGTGTCGCGCCGGTTCGTGGCTGCCACCGAGACGGCCCTCACCGAATTGATGGCATCCGATCTCTCGGAACTCGACCTGGTGGCCATCATGATCGACGGCGTCCATTTCGCCGGGTTTACATGCGTGGTGGCGCTCGGGATCGACATCGACGGCAACAAGTGGCCGCTGGCCGTCGAGGAGGGCGACACCGAGAACGCCACGCTCGTGAAGGACCTCCTGGCCGGCCTGCGTGAGCGGGGACTCGACATGACCAAGCCGATTCTGGCCGTCCTCGACGGAGCCAAGGCGCTGTGCGCCGGGGTGACGGCGGTGTTCGACCACCCCGTCATCGCCCGGTGCCAACTGCACAAGATCAGAAACGTCGAGTCCAAGCTGCCCGACGACATCGCCCGGGTGGTGGTGAAGGAGATGCGTGCCGCCTACGCCAACCCCGACGCCCTGGCCGCCCAGGGGGCGCTCGAGGCCCTGGCCAAGCGCATCCAACGCTCGCACCCCGGCGCCGCCGGCAGCCTGCGCGAGGGCCTGGCCGAGACCCTCACCATCGCCCGGCTCGGAGTGCCTCCCACCTTGGCCCGCACCCTGCGTTCGACCAACGCCGTCGAGTCGATGATCGAGATCTGCCGTGACCACTCCCGCAACGTGAAGCGCTGGCGTGACGGCCAGATGGCGCTGCGGTGGTGCGCGGCGGGCATGGTCGAGGCGAAACAGCAATTCCGACGCGTGAACGGTCACCTGCACTTGCGGTCGTTGCGCACCGCCCTCGAACAGCACCTCCAAGAGACCGTTACACCCCGTCGCTACAGTGCAGACAAGGAGGTGGCCGCCTGACCCAAAAGCTCGGGGCCGTCACTCAAAATCCACACCGGTCGGGACATCCTCAACCCCTCGCCAGCAGTCTCTGAGAGTCGCGACATATATGCCGGCCAGAGATACAGTCCATCTGATGGGTTTCCGATCTTTTTCGCTTGTACCTGACAACGAAAAGACGAAAGCGTTCGACACCTTGGTTTCGGCATTCACCGATGACCCGTTTGAGAGGTGGATGTACCCAGACCTACCGGATTATCTCACTCACTTTCCCAAGTTCCTTGCCGCGTTCGGCGGCAACGCTTTCGCCGAACAGACTGTCTGGACCCTGGACGACTTTGCCGCTGTCGCCCTTTGGTTGCCACCGGGCAAAGAACCTGACGGCGATGCCATCGTCGCCGTGCTCACGGAGAGCCTCCCAGCCGAGCAACATGCGGACACGTTTGCGCTACTCGACGAAATGGACGGAGCCCATCCCAAGTATCCGCTTTGGTATCTCCCGTGGTTTGGGGTGGACGCCGCATCGCAAGGAAGAGGGCTCGGTAGCGAGCTGATGACACATTGCCTCAAAGTCGTCGACGCCAGCCATCTGCCCGCGTATCTTGAAAGTCCGAACCCACGCAACGTCTCCTTCTATGAACGTCACGGGTTTCTGGTTGCTGGCGTTGCTCAAGTCGGAGCATGCCCGCCGGTCACGTTCATGGAAAGGGGTGCGCGGTAGCGGCGTGCCATCTGATCTGGGTGGCAGATTCCCCGACGCTCTGGCCGATCGGGGCGCTTTCGTCAGGCCAGCACTACCTGCAGATCGGCGAGTCCGTGGAAGCCCGGTACATACTTGTAGTGCGGCGCGGCCGTTGGATCAGCAAGCCTGATGCCTGGGAACCGTGCAATCAGTGAACCGATCGCAATCTGAGTTTCCATCCGGGCCAGTGCCGCACCGAGGCACAGGTGCCTTCCGCCACCGAAAGAGACATGGTGAATGGGGTCTCTGCGGATGTCCAGGCGATCGGGGTCGGGGTGGACGGCGGGGTCGCGGTTGGCGGAGCTAAGTCCTCCCCAGAGCCACTGACCCGCCGATATCGGGCAGCCGTCCAGATCCATGTTGCTTGTGGCAATCCGATCAGCGGTCACGACAGGCGGATCAAAGCGCAGCATCTCCTCGAC
>Ga0302325_10033101_pt1 | contig 10598 bp, 7 predicted proteins | sample Palsa_T0_2_FD_201948 | JGI IMG/M metagenome (GOLD analysis project Ga0302325, IMG submission 201948) | Peat permafrost microbial communities from Stordalen Mire near Abisko, Sweden - Palsa_T0_2 | ecosystem: Environmental > Terrestrial > Soil > Palsa > Peat permafrost | place: Sweden: Abisko...
GCCGCCAAGGCGCATCTGTATCGACGGATCGGAACAAGCGTCGTGCGCTGGCCGGTGCCGATCCTGGTCGCCAGCTCGGCCATCGTCTTGCTCGGGGCGATCTTCGTGCCGACCTACCGGCAGAACTACGACGATCGGGAGTACCAACCACAAGGCGCGGCTGCGAACCTGGGTTTCCAAGCCGCCGACCGGCACTTCCCCAAAAGCAAACTGTTCTCCGAGATGCTGATGGTCGAAAGCGATCACGATATGCGCAATTCGGCCGACTTCATCTCGCTGGACCGGGTCGCCAGGGCCTTGATTCGCCTGCACGGTGTGGCGATGGTGCAAGGCATGACCAGACCCTTGGGCCGGGCGCTCGAACACGCCAGCATTCCCTATCTGTTCACCACTCAGGGCAGCGGCAACGGCGCGCAATTGCCGTTCAACAGGGAGCAGAACACCAACACCGATGAGCAGGCTGATATCCAGGCGGACTCTGTCGCGGTCCTGCGGAAAGAGATCGTCTTCTTCCAGAAGGTGTCCGATGAGCTGCATAACACGGCTCTCACCATCGCAGATCTGCAAAAGGTCAGCGAAGATGTAAGGGACGAGGTGTCAAATCTCGACGATTTCTTCCGTATAATCAGGAGCCGTTTATATTGGGAGAAGCACTGTTTCGACATACCCATTTGCTGGGCCTTCAGATCGGTATTCGATACGATCGACGAGATCGACAAGTTGGCTCAAGACATCAGCTACGCCAGGATATCCATTGACGAGATCGACAAAACTTTCCCGAAAATCATCGCGCAGCTGAAGGCCACGGCCGACGACACCGAGGCGCTGAAGTCGAAACTGGTCAACAGTTACGGATCCGCGGATCTGCAGTCCCTCTCGACCGAGCAGACTTACGATGACTCGATCAACGTCGGGAACGACTGGGACAAGTCCCGCAGCGACGACTTCTTCTACATCCCGCACGAGGGCTTCGACAACGAAGACGTCAAAACGGGCGAAAAGTTGATGATGTCGCCGGACGGTAAGGCGGCGCGCTTCATCGTCACCCACGAAGGGGACGCCATGGGCCCCGAAGGTGTGGAACACGTCGAAATGTTCCCCGATGCCATCAAGACGATCCTGAAAGAGACGTCACTGGCCGGCGCCCGCGTGTACATCGGTGGCTCGGGAGCCACCGACAAGGACATCAAGGAATACGCGACCTCCGATCTGCTCATCGCGGCGATCGCTGCGTTCGTGCTGATCTTCTTGATCATGTTGTTTATCACGCGAAGTCTGGTGGCGGCCTTGGTCATTCCCGGCACTGTCGCCTTCTCCTATGCGGGGGCGTTCGGGTTGTCCATCCTCATCTGGCAGCACCTGATCGGTCTGCATCTGCACTGGCTGGTCCTACCGCTGACGTTCATCATCCTGGTGGCGGTGGGGTCGGACTACAACCTGCTACTGATCAACCGGGTCAAGGAAGAGCTTCATGGGGGCATTCATACCGGTCTGATTCGTGCGCTCGGCAGTACTGGCGGTGTGGTGACGTCGGCTGGTCTGGTCTTCGCGTTCACCATGCTGGCCATGCTCACCAGCGATCTCCGAACCATCGGTCAGATGGGTTCGACAGTGTGCATCGGTCTGCTGCTCGACACGCTGATCGTGCGGTCGTTCGTCGTGCCGTCCATCCTCGCCATCCTGGGGCCGTGGTTCTGGTGGCCAACACTGGTACGCAAGCGCCCACTGCCACAGCGGTAGCGGCTAGGGCCTGCCTTCTATGTCGCAAGAGCAGTCGGAAACCGCGACTCCCCGGGTGGCCGAACCCGTGGCGCCGGATTCCACGCCTTCCGACCGGGCTCATATCCCGTTGCTTCTGGTCCTGTTCATCGGCAGCGGATGCGCTGCGCTGATCTATGAGATCGTCTGGTTTCAGTTACTTCAACTGGTTGTCGGATCGTCGGCGATCTCGCTTGCCGTCCTGCTCGGCACGTACATGGGAGGCATGTGCCTCGGCAGCCTGCTGCTGCCCCGCTATGTCGCCCCGCACCGGCATCCGCTCCGCGTTTACGCGATCATCGAAGCCGGAATCGGCGCCTGCGGCCTTCTTGTGCTGTTGATCCTGCCCCTGCTCGATCACCTCTACGCTGCCATTGGCGGCAGCGGCCTGTTCGGAATCCTGTTGCGTGCATTGGTCGCCGCGGTATGCCTGCTCCCGCCGACCCTCTTGATGGGCGCGTCCCTGCCCGCCATCGCCCGCTACGTCGAATCGTCGTCGCAGGGAGTTTCCTGGCTAGGATTTTTCTATGGCGGCAACATCGCCGGCGCGGTGGGTGGATGCCTGTTCGCAGGGTTTTATCTGCTGCGGGTATACGACATGCCTACGGCCACCTACGTCGCCGCCGCGATCAACGCGGTCGTCGCATGGCTCAGCTATCGCCTTTCAACGCGAACCCGCTACCAGCCGACTCCCCCTACCGATACGCACGCGCCTAAAAGATCGCCAGCGACATCGGCGCAAGGCTCCGTTTACCTTGCCATCGGCCTCTCCGGGTTGACCGCGCTCGGCGCGGAAGTCGTTTGGACGCGGTTACTTTCGGTCATGCTCGGCGCAACCGTGTACACGTTCTCGATCATCCTCGCCGTATTCCTGGCGGGTCTGGGCTTAGGCAGCGGCCTCGCAACGCAGCTCGCGCGCCAGATGAAAAGCCCACGTGCCGCGCTCGGCGTCTGCCAATTCCTGCTCGCCGTGGCGATCGTGTGGACCGCCTATACGCTGGCCGATGCACTGCCCAACTGGCCGATCGATCCGCCGCTGGCCAAGAGCGTGGTTTTCAATTTTCAGGTCGACGTCATGCGCTGCATGTGGGCGGTCTTTCCCGCCGCTTGCCTGTGGGGTGCGAGCTTTCCGTTCGCGCTGGCCGCCGCCGCCGAGCGCAGTGAGGATTCCGGGACGCTGGTCGGCAGGGTGTATGCCGCCAACACGGTCGGCGGCATTATCGGAGCCCTCGCCTTCAGCATCGTTCTGATTCCCTGGATCGGCACGCAGGATTGCCAGCGCCTGCTCGTTGCAGTGGCCGCTATTTCAGCTCTGATTGTCTTCGCGCCCGCTGCGCGATCGCTCGGAAAACGGCGGGCCGCAGCGACTCTCGCATCGGTGGTCGCCGTCGTCTGGATGATCGCCGACATCTCACCCGTTCCGTGGCTCGCCGTCGCCTACGGCCGGCGCATGCTGTTGCAGACGTACCCGGGACGGGTGCTGTATCTCGGCGAAGGCCGGAACTACTCGGTGGCGGTTTCAGAACCGCCCGACGGCAACCGTCTCTTCCACGTCGCCGGGAAAGTGGAAGCCTCCACCGATCCCAACGATATGCGCCTACAGCGCATGCTCGGCCACCTTCCCGCGCTGTTTCATCAGGACCCCAAATCCGTTTTGGTCGTCGGCTTCGGCGCGGGCGTCACCGCTGGAACCTTCGTGGTCGCGCCGACGGTCGAAAAAATCACCATCTGCGAGCTCGAGCGTTTAGTCCCGCCCGCCGCGGCCAAATATTTTCACAAAGAAAATTACAATGTCAAAGACGACCCTCGTACGACGATCCACTACGACGACGCGCGCCATTTCATCCTCACGTCGAAGGACAAATTCGACATCATCACGTCGGACCCGATCCATCCGTGGGTCAAAGGCACCTCATCGCTCTACTCAAAGGAATATTTCGAGCTCGTCAAGCAGCACCTGAGGCCGGGCGGCATTGTCACCCAATGGGTTCCACTCTATGAAAGCGATCTCGCCACTGTAAAGAGCGAGCTCGCAACGTTTTTCGATGTTTTCCCTAACGGCACCGTGTGGGGCAGCACCGTCAACGGCGAGGGCAACGACGTCGTTTTGCTCGGCCAGGTCGAGCCCTTGAATCTCAACGTCGACGCGCTGGAAGACCGCTGGGTTCGCCCCGAATACGCGCGCGTCGCGCAATCCATGGACGCGGTGAACTTTCACAACGTGATGGACGTCCTTGCCACCTACGCCGGTCGCGCGTCGGATTTGACAACCTGGCTGGCCGGCGCCGACATCAACGACGATACGAGCATGCGGCTGCAATATCTGGCCGGGATGGGCCTGAATTTGAACGACGCTGGCTCAATCTATGCGGAGATGCTCAGATACCGCCGCTTCCCGCACGATCTTTTCACCGGCTCCGAGCAGCGCGTCCGAGCCCTCGACAACCAGCTGGGTACGACGAGCCGCTAGAGGCACTCGCTCGATACGGGCGCGAGGAAGCAGCCGTCGAAATGGCCGTTCTCGATCCCGACGGTCTGCATGAACGAGTGGGCCACCACCGGGCCGACTAGTTGAAATTTCGCTTCCCGCAATGCTTTCGCAAGCTGACGAGATTCAGGACTTGTCATCCGGCCATCGGCCCAGCTTCGCAGTCGATGGTGTTCACGCGGTCGGAATTCCCACACAAGGTGTGACAACGATTCCTTCGACAGCAGACGGGCATTATGCAGCGTGGCCTCGATCTTGCGCCGATTACGGATGATGGAGGTATCGGCCATCAGTCGTTCGACGTCGTCAGCGGTCATTGCGGCGACGGCCGCGGGGCTGAATCCGTGAAACGCCCTGCGTAGGTTGTCGCGCTTGTCAAAGACAGCCGCCCACGATAAGCCGTTCTCGAAGTACGTCAGCGCGAGTACTTCAAACAATACTGCCTCGTCGTGTGTCTCTACTCCCCATTCACGATCGTGATAGGCGGTCAAATCCCGGCCCGTCTCGGTCGCCCAGCGGCACCGGGTGATGCCGTCGGAAGCTGTGACAACCGTGGCCAGCTCGGGCGCCATCCCGACGCCCGCCATCGCCCTCATGTGAGGGTCCTAGATCCCGACCCAGTACAGGAGAACGCTGCGCAGCACAGCCGTGGCTGTCATCTGTCCGAAGGCACCTCTTTGAATCCCGGCTCTCCCCCGTCCGCAACGGAATTGAACCGGATCCGAGTTTGGTGGTCGCTGATCTCTTGTACGACACTTTCCGGAAGCGCCGTGACATCGAAGTTCTCCCGGATGCGTGTCGGCGTGACAGATCCCGTCAGAACCGCGGTGCCGCGTTGAATCCCCCAGGCCAAAAGTACTTGCGCAGGGGTCTTTTCGAAACGCTGAGCGATCGAGACGATAAGAGCGTCGTCCAGCAGTCGCGGCTCCAGCGCGTGCCCAAGCGACGCGAACGCCAACAGGATGATCCCATGCGTCGAGCACAACTCATGAAGTTCCCACTGCGGGTGATACGGGTGCGACTCAACCTCCACCACCGCCGGAATGATTCGGGCGGTTTCGACGATCTCACGGGTGCGTCCGACGTCGATGTCCGACAGGCCGATGGCCCCCGAAAGCCCTTCGTCGACAAGGGCTTCCATCGCGGCCCAGGTTTCCGCCAGCGTAACCCCATCGTCGTAGACGACATCGCCGTTCGGGTGGCGGGGATCTTGGTCATCACCGGGCTGAAACGCGAACGGCGTGTGGACCAGATACAGATCGACCTCGTCCAATCCCAGTCTGTCCAGGCTGGCCCGCAGCGCGGGCTTGACCCGTTCGGGCCGGTGATTGTTGTTCCACAGTTTCGTGGTCACGAACAAGTCTTCGCGACGCACGGTCCCGTCGGCGAACAACTCTTTGAGGGCCGCGCCGACGTCGGCTTCGTTGCGGTATCGCTCAGCAGCGTCGAGGTGACGGAAACCGACCTCGACCGCTGCCTTGACGGCGTTTCGGGTTTTTCTATTGTCGGACAGTGAAGTCCCAAACCCGAGCGCCGGGATCTCACCGGTGCCGGTGTTCAGGACGAATCTGTGCTGATTGAGGTCGACGTTCGATGCCATGGCTGTCACTTTCACTCGGCGGGCGCGTAGATGGCGTCGGCGACCACTGATGCGACGCCGAGTTCGCCAGCGACTGCGTCGACGGCATGCTGGGCCGTGTCGAGGTTCACCCGGCCGTCGGAGGTGTAGTAAGGCTGGATGTATCGCTCGTAGTAACGCCGAACCTCGTGATGTGTCATCCGGTCCAGAAACGACGCGATGTATTTGACGGCCAGATCTGGTTGGTCAGCCATAGTTTTCAGAGCGCGCTGGTTGGCCCGCACCAGCGCCTGCACCGCCGGGCTGTCGATCGGGTTGCGCGTTTCGTCCACCGCGATTCCTACGGTGGGAATTTGGAAGTGATCCCCCACCCAGGCCAGTACGTGGAAGCCTTCCTCGTCGGCGACTTGTTCGGGTCCGAGGGTGCTGCCGACGTAAGCGGCGTCGATGGAGCCGTCGCGAAGGTGCCGCAGGTCCATTTGGTAATCACCGGGATGCCGAGCAACGCATTGCACGTCGCGGTCGGGATCCAAATCGTGCTTTCGGAGCACGATGCGTGCGAAGCACCCGGGTGGCGTATCGGCCGCGTGCACGGCGAGGCGGCGCCCGCGGAGGTCTGCCATGGAGGTCACGCGTGCGTTGCCGAGAAACCAGAACAAGGGACGGTCGGTGTTGACGCTCAGGACGGTCCATTCGAAGCCGTCGGTCAGTCGCGATAACGCCGCCCGGCCGAGTCCGATGGTCGCAGAAGCGCGTACCCGCGTTATGTCCCAACGGGTTCCATCGCGTAAGGCGACGTGGACGCCCTCGTCTTCGAAGTAGCCCTCCTGATCGGCGATGTAGGCGACCAGCTCCTCATGGATACCACGCCCGACATAGGCAAGATCAATCGTGTGCATGGCGCGAGTCCTTCCTCTGAATGCATGAGACCTTATGCAGCCAGCCGCATTCAGTCCATCGTCAAGCCGCCATCGAGTGGGAAATAGTGGCCGGTGGTGAAACCGGAATCCTCACTCGCCAAAAAAGCCAACGTCTCGGCCACCTCGTCGGGCGTGACGAGTCGTCCCATCGGCGCGGCCGCACCCAGCGCACCCAACTGTTCGGGCGTCAACTTCTGGTTCATCGACGTACCCTGGACCGTTGCCGGCGCGACCAGGTTTGCGGTGATTCCGTGCGGCGCCAGCTCGAGTGCGACGTAGCGGGCAAACTGATTCAAGGCCGCCTTGGGGACGCCGAGGTTGATCATGCCGTTGCGCGGATGCCGTGATGGCTGCGCCGTGAGATACAGCAGACGGCCGTATGAGCGCGAAACCATGCCCGGCACAACGGCTTTGGTGAGAAGAAACGCGGCATGCATCTCTCGGTCCAGCTTGCCGCCGAACTGTTCCCAGGTCAGATCGGCGAACGAGGTGATGACATAGGGGATCAATGCGTTGTGGACGAGCACGTCGACCCGGCCCCAGCGCTGTTCAGTTTCGTCGGTCATGGCCGAAACGTCGGCGGGCACAGTGACATCCGCTTTGATTGCCACCGCCTCGCCGCCGGCCGCGGTAATGTCCGCGACCACCTCGTCGGCCTCCTGGGCACTCGACCGGTAGTTGACGACCACCCGGAACCCGCGTTCGGCAAGAACCCGTGATGTCGCCGCGCCGATTCCCCGGCTGGCTCCAGTGATCAGCGCGACTCGTGACATCAGAGTTGGCCTTTGTGTAGGGGAAAGAGCTCGGTATTTCGCGCCAGGAAAACTGAGTGGCCCTGCCGGCAGATTCGCCCATGCAGCATTTCAAGATCGTACGGCGAGCCGCGTTGCGGGTACAGAGGCCGAGTGGGGTTTTCGCGCCGCGAGCTGAGACTTCCGGTCAGTTGGACGGTTCGAGAGGTGTCGCTGCCGCTCGTCTCTTTGAGCGACTGCGTCTTAACTGTCGAAAACGCGACTCAATAGCGCCCTGCCGGCTTCTTGACGCGATTCAAGCGGTGCCGATCTGCAGGGCGTCCACCCCGCGGCTGAATGATTTTCAGTCTTGGAATCTCTGTCGATGTATGGCTGGATGAATGCTGAGAGTAAGCCACTTGCCATCATCCCGAGACCCCGCGACCAACCGATTGACGGTGACACGATGACAACTTCCGATGAGCCCCGTTACTCACGGATTCAACTCACCCATGGTCGGGGCGCGATACCCGCTGTCGGGTTCGGCACGCTCATCCCGGATCTCGCCGAGACCAGGCAGGCCACCAAGACTGCACTGGACGTGGGGTTTCGCCATTTCGATTGTGCAGAGCGGTACCGCAATGAAGAAGCGGTTGGTGATGCGCTGCGCGAGACGCTCGAGGCGGGAGCTATCAAGCGGGATGACCTGTTCGTCACCACGAAACTGTGGAACTCCAATCATCGCCCGGAGCGCGTCAAACCCGCCTTCGACGCGAGTCTTCGGCGACTTCAACTCGACTATGCCGATTGCTATCTGATCCATACGCCGTACGCCTTCCGCCCCGGCGACGACCAAGATCCGAGAGACGAAAACGGCGAGGTGATCTACGACGAGGGAGTCACATTGGCCGAGACGTGGGCCGCGATGGAGGACCTCGTCGATGACGGCCGTTGCGGGGCGATCGGTCTATCGGACATCACTCTGGAGAAGCTGCGTGAGATTGTGGCGGTTGCGCGCATCACGCCGGCCGTCGTGCAAGTCGAATCGCATCCGTATCTTCCCGAATGGGAATTACTGTCGTTCTGCCAAGAGCATGGAATCGTGCTACTGGCGTTTGCCGCACTCGGTCATTCTTCGACCCCGAATCTATTGCAAGATAAGGTAATTACAGATATCGCCGCGGGCCTGGCACTGACCCCGGCCCAGGTTGCGTTGTCCTGGGCCGTGCAGCGCGGCACTGCGTTCTTGACCACCTCGACCAAACCGAAGCGAATCCAAGAGAACTTCGAGATTTCACGTCTCCCGGAAGACGCCATGTCGGACATCCGGAACCGCATCACGACGAACATCAGGTTCAACACCGTCATTGACAGCGGCGTACCGGGCTTCATTCCGCGGAAGGGATAGGCGCCGTCCGGCTAACTCTCGGGGTATTACCTCAACGCACAGGAGGCTTCCAGATGACTTCACCATCACCGTCGTCGAACGGCCAGACACGACTTGCTTACATTCTTGAGGTTCCGCTGGCACCCGATTGTCAACGTCAATGGCCGCAGATGGGCGAGGTGGTACACGGCCGAGATCTCATCGGCCAAGTCGAAGGCGGCTTCCCCGAACTGACCTTAGGAGTCGGACGCCGGCTACACTCGACGACGTCGTCGTCGAGTGGACTTATAACTATGGCGACGGACGCCTATACCGCAACGTCAGCATCGCCGAACTGCTCGACGGCCAGGCGATCAAAGTCACCGACTACTGGGGCGAACCCGCCACCACACCCGAATGGCGCCGATCACGTACGGACCGCCTGGACATGCCGGCCGACGGAATCTGGAAAGACGCAGAGCATCTCACCCATCACTGATTCTCTTCCCGAGCCGGCGCCGGCGCGGGTTGGACTGTCGCGATCTTATTGAGTCCGGTGACCGTGAGGACCCGCATCAAAAACGGGTGGACGATCAGGTGCAGGCGGTCGATTTCGTCGGCGTGCTTGAAAAGCGCATTGATGCCTGCGCTGTCCAGATACTTGACTGCGCTCATGTCAACGGTGATCGGGCTGCGGCTGCCATCGCTGGCAGCGGTCAGCGCTTTGGTGAATACATGGATGTTGCTGACATCGATCTCGCCCGCCGCGGTCACCCGCGGTGTCCCATCGACGCCACGGTCGGTATTGAGGGTGAGCGGGGTGGTCATCAGGTGATCCTTGCGTACATGTGAACGGTTGTACCCGAGTCGCTGGAATGGATGCTCAAGTCCTGCACCAGGCATCGCATGAGAGCGATGCCGCGACCGCGATTATCGCCCGGGACGTGGCACGGCGTCTTCCACACACCAGTGTCGACGACGCTGACCTGCAGCCCGTCGACGACTGCGGTCGCACGCAACGAGATGATGCCCTCCGGCCGATCTCGGTGGCCATGTTCGATCGCGTTGGCGACGGCTTCCCCGGCAGCAACGAGCATGTCTTGAATCTGCCCTGGCTTGACGCCCGCTTGAGTCAGCCAGCTCCTCAAGGCAGCACGGCTTGAGACCAGATGGCGGACGTCGGCGGCGAACTCCATCTCCAACGGCGCCGGCTGCCGGTACAGCAGTATCGCCACGTCGTCCGGGTAACCACCTGCGGGCTCGAGCCCCGACATGAGTTCGTCGGCCACTTCATCGAGCTCGTGTGAACGCCCATCCCCGATAAGGTCGGCAGCAAGAGCCATGCCGTCTTCAATCGAACTGCCGCGACGTTCGACCAAACCGTCGGTGTAAAGCAGCAGCGTCGAGCGCGCCGGCATAGTGACACTGGCTTCGGGTCGGACCTGGTTCGGCCGGATCGCCAGGGGAAGCCCGCGTCCTCCTTCCAACATCGCGGTGGCACCATCGGCATACACGATGATGGCCGGCGGATGGCCTGCGCTCGAGTAGACCAATTCACCGGTAGCAAGGGTGAGCACCGCGCAGAATGCGGTCGTGCAGTCGGCGCCGGGCAGCAGCGCGGCGAAACGGTCCAACCCTGCGAGCACGGCAGCGGGACTGGACTTCTCGAGCAGCAGCGCCCGGCAGGCGCTGCGCAGCTGGCCCATCACGGTGGCGGCGGCCAAGCCGTGACCGACACAGTCGCCGACGATCAAGG
>Ga0302325_10033102_pt1 | contig 10598 bp, 5 predicted proteins | sample Palsa_T0_2_FD_201948 | JGI IMG/M metagenome (GOLD analysis project Ga0302325, IMG submission 201948) | Peat permafrost microbial communities from Stordalen Mire near Abisko, Sweden - Palsa_T0_2 | ecosystem: Environmental > Terrestrial > Soil > Palsa > Peat permafrost | place: Sweden: Abisko...
GCACCCGTCCCATTCAACGAAAACAGAGACAGCAGAGCCATCTTCCAGACAGGAAGGCTATTGTTAGATCTCAGTGTTTAAAGCATTTAAACTGGAATAGCTCCAGATTAGATTAAGTGTGGTTAAGAGAGTGAACCCCGCCTATCATAGTTTTGTGGAAATCAGCTTCAAGTACTCAAGTTCCAGCGAGCAGATATTGGAAAGATATCATAGAGAGAAATCAGAAGAAACCAGTATATTTATTCTATTGCGTAGAAGTCCTTAAGCTTTGACTTCTAGCCAGATATCGGCGAGTGAGGGTCTTTCATCAGGGAATCAGAGTTAAGGGAGATATCTTGTGATCACTTACTAACATTATGTTGATCATGTTAATGTTTTGGCAATGTAAAAGATAGTGCAAATCGTGATATTGGAAAGCTAAAAGAAATGTGGAAATAGAGCAGAAGGCAGTTGAAAGCCATTGTTTGAACTTGGTCTTATTTATACAATTATCAACTAAAGCAACAGTCCTCAACGGGAATTGATTCGTCTTGGCATTTCTTACTTCCTTACTCGTTGGATGCCATGTGGGTAGGATACAAATCTCGTTCGATCAGCCAAGCTAGGTGGCTATTATATGTGGTGCATTGATCCAATCAAAATCTCGACCCTCTCACCAACTTAATTTATCTCTAGAGAATGACTCACTCGGTATGTGCTGGTTGCACTATATTCCTGGTTCTTGAGTGTCAAGAAACGGAGTAACTTCATCCCGATGATGATTCTGAGGAAAAAGATGAATTTGCAAATGAGCATTTCATTACACATTTGAAGAAAAATGTTGTAGATCCATGCGGGCCTGTATTGGTTGAACCCAAGAGCCAAGACAGCCAGAGTAGCGACAAAAATAAGGCAAGGAGTTTGTAGAAGGCGAAGTAAAAGGTAGGAGGGGTTTGAGACTCAATGAAGGGGGATTTGAGGGCCTCCATGAATAGTGTAAGCCAAAATTAGGTTTAGAGAATGATCTGAGTTGTAAATTCGTCTCTGAGGCTGCAGCTCGTTAGATATGTTACCAGGTGCCCTGCCGAGCACCACAACGCCAGTCGCCCAATGCACCCATACCAGATTCATCGAGCGGGTCAATCACTATCATCCCCATTATCCAGCGCCTCATCCTCGGCTTCCCCATGATCTGCCTCTTCCAGAGGTTCTTCGACTTCTAATCGCTCAGAATCCGGCTCTTCTGGTTCTTCATCGTCATCTTCTTCCTCATCTCCATGGCCATCATCGTCTTCGCCATCATCATCTGCGCGCGAAGTTTCGTTGTATCCTTCCGGCATCTCACTCGCATCCATTTCAGAACTGTCTCCAGGCTCTAGCCGCGCCTTCTTCGTGGCAGGCTGTCCATCCCGGTCCAGTTCAGCATCGCCATCATCTCCATGGCCACTCTGAGCCGCTGCCTTGTTCTCTGCGACCTTGTTCCGATATGCGTTTCGCTTGTCCGTCTGTACCTCGTTGAATTCTGAACAAATAGGTCAGCGACTGCTGTGATCCGTACAAGCTGGATAAACTAACTTGCGAGCTCTGCTTCCAATCGCGGCCGGAAATCTGGAAATTCGAGATCTTCTAGGGCGTTGAACACATCTTGGGGGGTGATTGTCTTTCTATTTGCGGCTAAGGCGTGTTCGTTCGAGCTGCAGACTTGTTAGCAAACGCCTGGCTCTGGCAAACCCACTTTCTTCCTGCCAAACATCCAGGTTGGTAAATGAGGAGTGCACGTACTGTGAAGCTAGGTAATTCACGAAAACGGTCGCGCTCTTAGTCATTGCTAACATGGCATTGCCTTGAATCTGTGTATTCGGAGGTAATACGCCTTTCGCTAGTCTAGTGACAATGCTCTTTGGTAAGTTAAGATCCTATTGATGGAATCAGCATGTCACAATTGTTCTTGAACGAGACTTTCGAAGTCAAATGGACCCAGGCACAGGGCTAGGTGGGGGGAACTGAGATGCTAGTGCATACCTCTATATTTATGCCATCTCTGACGAGGGCTTCCTTCGCGGCCATGGCCTCATCACCAGTTCCTGCCTTCGAAACGTCGCTTTTCCTAGGTGGCATTGTGATGTGGATGTGAGAACGACAATAGTAGTTGTGGTCAACTGAGCGCGCGTGGAGATTTGTCGAGGGGGAGCGGGTCGGCAGTTTTGCAAGTCTGCCGAAAATGCGGGCGGTGAGGGAAGGACGCGACGTGTTAGGCGAGCACGTGCCGGATCAATTAAGGGGGGGAATATTCTTCAGGTGAGAAACGGTCTGAGCAGCCTTTAGCGGGCCACACATGCCAGTAACACATCACATCAAGCAAGTGCTTAGTTCTTCAGAATTTGATCATTTATTGTATGCTATACTTTACAGATGTAGCTTTCCATCGTTATGTACATGCCCCACTGAGATGCAAGTCTGCTACAAGGTGTGCATGACAGATCTCATCTCGCCCGCACTCTTATATAATGCTCGCCGGCATTCATTGGTCTTAGGGTGACTTCAGGAGAATTCCTTGTCCCCGACCTTCCCAAACCGTCCCTATGCGCGTAAAAGCGCCATGCTAGAAGAAGAAAACGATGGTCCTTGATGCCAACGCTGTACTGAATTGATTGGTGTGGTGTTCTCGTCCTGTAGACTCTTCCTGCCACGCTATCCAATAGCTCTACCAATATACATTTCGGCCCCATCATGCCGTGGTTGTGGTCTGGGCGAGAGGCCTCCCATTGCAAGTCCGTCAAATACCGAAGTCCTGTTCGAACTGCTAGTGCGGTCCGTCCTCAACTGACTGACAACAGACTCATCTTCTGGGTCGAACCATGAGAAGTTGCTGTCTTCTACCTTCGAATCGCTACTGATACGTTCTCGATTTTGCCATTTGAAGCTCCCAACACTTTTGGCACTCATGCTGCTTCTTCTACTTTTCGACCTCGTATGACCGGGAGGTGGTTTTGATAATCGAGAGCTCTGTCGTTTTATTGTTCCGACAAAAGGATCTGCGCCTGGAATCGTTTCATCTGTAAGACCCTTCCGGGCATTCGGGGCTTTGGCGAGATAGGATGGAGAACCAGGATACTCGGAGGACGGAGACAACACTGTCTGGACCGGAGTGGGAGGGGTTGCCCATCTCCAAGTCGGAGGATTTCCGAGTCTGGTTGTGCTCATCTCTGTTTTTTCCGTTGCAAGGAGCGCTGGTTGTGGTCGTTTGTGATCGAAATTATTTCGACGCCATGATAAAATCTCATCATCATTAATTGCATCTCTTCCGCGGTGGCAGAAGGGTGATTGCCCTCGGCGATAGCGTAATAGCAGAAACAGGGCGCCGAGGATCAGGACAAGGCCCACAAAGCCAAGGACCGTAGAAAGAACAATGACCAAAGTCCGATGGTCTGACGACCACCCGTTTGTAATGCCGGAAGTCATTGGTATAGGAGATATGCTGAGGCTCGTACTTGGACTATGCTCGGCCAAGGTTGCCGAAGTCAACTTAGCAGTGGAAGGAAAACTGCTGGAGGAATATGGCGTATTCGAGGTCATAAATGATAAGACATCGATTGTGTTCGTCGTCGAGATCGGTTGTTGAGAGGAAGGTGAAATATGAATAGAAGCTGTTATGGTGGTTGAAGTTATAGATGTAGTGGCCAGAGCATTCACACCCTTCAATGGTGGTCCTGGAGAAGCAACGCTTTGTGTGACAGGTTGTCGTTGGCAGAGCTGCTCGAACAAGCAGCGGCAGACTAGAAATTGTCACGAGCCGTGCCAGTACCCCGCATGTCGAGGATATAAGATTGCAAAAGGTCAGGAATGGAACCGTTGCCGGGGTCACCACATTGCTGCCAAGGTTGGGGACCACCTGCACTTCTTCAAGGGGAGAATTGATAAACGATAGCAAGAAGTAAAATAAGAAGGGAGGGTAGAAGAATCTTGTGACCAAGTGATCTCGAGATCGACTCAGTACGCCAGATGCGACGATGAGGGCACACAACCATTAAAGGCAACTGGATGCAGGCACACATCTAATATAAGAGCAACGGCACTTAGTCTTAGTGGCATGTTTCCCATTCCATACCGTATCGGTGACAAGGATGGATAGCTGTCTCACTGCTTGCTGGCTAGTAGCCAACTAGCAAGCTACACTAGATAGGAAAGATAATAATACCTCCGTGCCACTGAGGTCTGTGGGCAGGCTGGCAGGTTAGCAGTGGTGCAATGAGAAACAAGCAGGAAGAAGGTGTGGAAGGTGCAGCGGTGGAGGGGTGGAGCGAGGGGAAGTGGTGTGAAGTGGAGGGCGACATCCTTGCCCCTGGAGCTACAGCGAGCGCGTGGTCTCAGGGGACTCAGGGCAAGGGCAAATCGAAGCCAGCATCGACGTTTCGACGTGGGAGCGGGGATTTCTCCTAGTCAGCTCCCTCACGGCCTCGCCCAGCCCACGAATCGCATTTTGCCATGCCCCGCGAAACTGAGGGACACCCTGAAGCCAATCCTCTTTTGACGCCATTGCCGAAACGTCAGTGCCAGGGGGAGGCGAAAGGCTTGAGCGTTGGCCCGCTGTGACGCTGTCCTTGGCAGAGGCAATTCGCAGAGTCGCAGTCACAAAATGGCATGCGCCCTGGAGGATCATAGATCCGATGCAAGGGGGACCGCCTCTGAAATGAGAGGCGCAACGAACACGACAGGTGACAGGACGCCCCGCGTGGCTACGCCCAGCGGTTGTGCTCGAGTCGAAAAGCAATTTTTGCAAACCTCCCACTACAGTAACGTGGGGCGGCCAGTGGGTGGCCACACAGGCACACAATGAAGCGGTGAAGCAACTGCTACGTCCAGCCACAGGGGGTTTGTTTCCCAGCAAGGTTTGGCTGGCTCTCTGTAGTGCAGGCCGGAGTGACAGATTTGACAGCGCAGTCAGTCAGCGGGGGGACGTTGCGCAACTGATAGGACAGGCTGATAGCACTGAAACCTTAGCGACGTCTCCTAAAGCGAGAGGGGAGGCTTCTTGATTGGCGCACTCCAGGAACAGGGGGACTTTCCCACACACAGATCGCTCGTTGACGACGACGACAACGAACGGCTTACGGGAAAGCGGGTGAGCTTAGGCGTGGAGCTCGGGAACGAGCGAGGGGGCGTCACAAATGGATCTGGTGGATGCTGTTCCTGATTGCTCTGCCAGTCAAGTCCGGACGCCTTCTCATTGGATTCCTCTTACGAAATGCGTACATAACGAACGCTGTGCTGGTACCTGACTGTGAGGCTGTTCGATAAAGCCTGGCGAACGGCGAAGTATTGTACAGTATGCAGGTTTGCACCCTGCCCCTGAAGATCCCAGCCTCATTATTCTCCGAGCTGATATGCACAACTCAGGAAGAACATATTGCAGGTATTATGATCTACACCCTCCCGTTCGTTAACATAGACTCCAAACAGTCCGAGCAACGTCCGCAAATCCCAGAGGAAATCTCAAGAAATTCAAGCACTTGACGTTGACCTTAGACCGCTTATGCCGCGCTGAACTAGATGAGAGGGGTATCTTTAAGAACTTAATCAAGCTTCTCCGCAGACAAAAGCACTGTCACGAGTCACGAATCATGTAGCGCCTCTAAACCTTAATAGGCTGTTTCAATATTGCAATGTCTTATCTAGAAATCAAGGCTCAATAGTTTGTACGGACCACTAATCGAGATGGCTTGCTAACTTAGGAGCCTCTCGCATAAGCCTCCAGCACAGTTTAACCACACAGAATATCTCTTCATCCATCGTATATTCTACCATTCAGCCTTTAGATCGAAACATGCATCGAGATGCAGTCCGTATCTGATGCCTCCATTCAGCCTTTGAATCAGAATATGCGTCGAGATGCAGTCTGTATCTTATGTTTCAAACCTAGTCTTAAACAGTGGGCATCTGTCTGACCATTTATATTCATCTAATCGTCCGTCCAAAACATCCACACCTTTAGCCAAAGCATGTTAAACGTCGTGGGGCTCCAAAACGCCCGCCCACCTTTGAGCACCCCGCCCTGCAGCAGCCAGTGATCTTCTCAACTCAAAAAACAAATTCATACAATCTTGGTAAAGGAAGCCTCACTCTCACAATTTGCCTACTGAGACCGAGTACAATAGTTCATACAAAACCAGGGTTTCCGTCACGAGTATGATGGAGGTGGCACGAATGGCCATCCAATGGATTTCGGGCTGGGGTTAGAAAACGAAACATTAGTGAACAACGCACACCCAAGCTGAACGACCATCACAAAGTGCTGCCCAACTTCAATCGTACATCGTAACCTGCTGGAGAGTACGCTGCCACATGGCAGTGACGGGCGTTGAGGAGTAAGATTAATCTTGGCTGCTGCACAGCAGAAAGTTATCCAAGTTTTCGTCCTTTGCTAAAAGAAAAGAAAGGTTCTCTCTGAGGGTGCATCCTGGTACATCTCGAGTAATACAGACTTTCTCAATCAGAACTGTCAACGAGTCAGATCGCCCGCTCGGGCGCGTCTAACACCTCGCTCACCCTTGCAATTTCACTACACCACAGATAAGATCGGGAATGCAGCGCACGTCCGGAGGTGTGCACACAGCTTGAGAAAACGTGCTCTGCTGCATGCAAAGTCGATATATTTGGGGTATCAATGACTCGCAGCATCGGACGATCGTCCCCCTGCGCGGTGCAATTAAGCGCCGTGTCGACAAGTCGTGAGTCGCTGAACTATATTTGGGCCAAAGTTTATCTAGTGGAGGTAAATGCACTCATGATATGAGGTTTGGAACGTTGCGATGGCATGTTTGGGCTGTCATGCTGAGTAACAGGACTCGAAGCTTTGAGGTTTTAACCTTTGATCCTAGGACCAGGATCAACACATTGTTCCATGCTCCCACGGCACATTTAACGGTGCACGGTACATTAATTCATCTCAGAGAACTAGCAAGATGGCGGTGTGAAGCGAAGAGTGTGGGTATGATGCAGCAGCCGAATTCATGATCTTTATTTCATTGACGTTTCTTGAATTACAGCTTCAGAGGCAGTGCCTCCACCCGCCCTTCGATATAATATGTAGAGACTACCTGGCTTTCGTTGTACAAACAGTGGCAGTCCACCCGTCGTCTCCCTCAAAAGAAACAACTAAGAGAATCATTTTGTGAGCCCATGCCAAATGCTTGCGTGCATGCCCACAAACCCAAACTCCTGACTCATCGCTGATGCTTCCGTATGCCAAAAGCGCTTCGTATGCTGCATAACATTGAAGAGAAGGAAGGCAACCATCTTGCGCCGAAACCATTAACTGTAGATTTGCCGACGGTGAGCAAACCCGAAATAAACAAAACAAAAAAACCCCATTGAATGGCACACACTGCCTTATCCGAGGCTGCCTCTTGAGTTCGAGTGGCTTGATGAGCCACTATCGCTTGGAGTTCCTGGATCAATTGAAACTTGTGATTTGATTGCAACGATCCATTCGTGTTGGAGCAGTTCTGCAGCTGAAGCTCGTTTCTTTGGATCTCGGATGAAGCATTTCTTGAGAAAGTCGATCCCTTCCGGACTGAGTTGATCCGGAGATGGGAGTTGTGGAGGATTGCCCTGTGCAATGTTGTACATGATGGCCCATTCGTTGTCAAGGGATGCCCAAGGACGACGGCCAGTAGCCATCTCCAAAATGACGCATCCGAGTGACCATACATCAACGGCCCCAGCTCGTCCAGGATTCTCGCCTTTGATCACTTCCGGCGACATGTACATTGGGGTACCCGTCATGGACTTGTTGGCTTTTCCAACGCCTGCTTCGGCAGCGACAAGAGTTTTGCCCTGACGAGCAATAACTTTTGCTGCGCCGAAGTCAACGTATTTGATAACGCCATTGTGATTGAGGAGTATGTCTGCCAGTGTTAGTCAAAGACTCAGACCATGCTGTCCAGGAATCTTACTCTCAGGCTTGATATCGCGATGCACGATGCCACTCTCATGTAGGTAAGCAAGACCCTCGAGTAATTGCAATGCGTATACCATAATAACCTGCTCGTCCTCGATCCGTCCATGCTCCAGGAGGCCAGCTAAGGAACCACCAGAACAGAATTCCATAAAGATGTAAACTTTATCCCTATGTACTTCAATACCGTGGTATGAGACCACGTTGGGGTGATCCAAGACTTCCAATACATTCATCTCATCTCTAATCTGATTTGCAATTGTTGGGATGAGGGTCGGGTCCTGTAGACGAATCTCCTTCACGGCCATTAAATGGCCAGAATCCAGATTGATCGCTGCATAAACGGAGCCAAAGGTTCCGCCGCCGACAAAGTTTCCTTGCTGCCATCTCATGTTCACATTCGACGCAGAGGACGAGAGGTAAGTCAGTGATCGGTCGGCCTCGCTCGACTCTTCTAGTACCCGTCCCAATGCTTGTCTCTCAGCTTCCTTTTGTTTTCGAGCATCGTCAAGGAATGCCAATTGCTCGAGTCTTTGTTCACGGACGTAGGCTGAAGATTCCTCGTCGTCAAGCATGCGGCTCATGTCCATCTTCCTGAATTGGCCGGCAAGTGCTTCCACCATCTTCTGCTTCTCAGCCTGGTCTGCCAGAGTTGATCTTGCACCCATGATATCGAAGTGCGAGATCAGCAAAGACATGCACCCTGCGACTTTGGCGCGGAGTCTCGAGTACTCATCTTCACCAAGAGCAAGAATGTGTTGACCTTGTGTCATGACCATTGCGAACTCCAAAGCTAGGACCGCCCATCTGAAAGTCTTTCGATCGGTAGCAATGCAGTCATCGCAGATGAAGCTGACCCAATCTAGGGCCAGCTTGGTGAGTTTCAGATTATTCATTTGTTTTCGATTGCGGTCCATGTAAAGTAACGACCTTTGACCGAATTCAGTTGCAAAGACGAAGCAGTTCTGGATGAGTTCTTGACATTCAAGTCCGTTGGTTTGTTTGCGCACTATCTCAACGCTATCCATGATTAGATTAGACAGTTTGTAGACAACCTTCTTGATGTCCGTCAACTTCAGATTGACCTTTTTAAGGTTCGATCTTTGTTCGACGACCATGTTCAAGTGCATGTCAATGGAATCCAGGAAAGCCGTACGAGCATTCTGCAATCTAGCCTGAGAGCCGTCCGCGATCAAGCGAAGGTGGCCAATCTTGACATCAGTTGAGGGTTCCCTAATATTCGCATCGACTTGGCGTCCATCCCAGGGTATCTGATTCTCCGGGCGCAGTACCAGTATGTACGGGTTGGTTGGGTCTTCTGGAACCTCATTTGCATGGTAGCATGTCCCAAGAATAGACTGGATTGCTTGAGGACGGTTGTACAACGAAGGAGACGCAATCAAGAATATCCCGTCATGCTCAATAGTTGCTGTATATACCAAAAAGTGACCTGTCTCAACGAGTCTCTCATAAAGATGCTGCAGTCCCTCCCGGCGCATGGCAATGCTGAAATCTGTGGCATTTTCAAATCGATCACTCAGGACTCGAGAGAATCGTTGAAGCATTCGTTGACGAACTCGAACTGAGTCGAGACTTTGCTTATAACGTTTGGTCATTTCAGCTACCGTTTCCTTCGGCTTGCGCTGGAGATCTTTCTCAAATGTCTGGTTTAGACGGTGGAAAGCTTTGTGGGTGAGGGAGCTGAACTGTTCGGCAACTTCGACATCACCCCCTTGTAGATGACGTCCAATCTCGTTGGAGAAATCCCATTCTTGTTCTAGGACTTCAGCCTCCTTGAATGTGTTCTTGTTACCTCCAAGCTTCCAGTTCAACATCTTGAAGTAGAATTTCAATGCGTCTAAGACCACCTGGTCGAATGATTCATCGATACACGGAGGAAGATCCCATCCAGGTTCCGACTGAATGATTTCCAAATATTCTTGCTTGATCCGAATAGCAAGTTTCAGCAAAATTCTAAACTGTGCGATCATCTGGTCCTGCATGACCGTATTTTGCTGTGCTGATTCCTTCATTTTTCGAGCAAAAGTAAGCCGAACCTTGATGATTTCCTCGATCAACCGAGAGGGAAAGTTGATCAGAGTCAACAACTCCTCGATGTAGGGCGGAAGGTGACGTTTCGCAAAGGCCTCGGAGTTATCGATGAGAGTATTCTTGGCCTTCAAAATCACTTTAGAGACGCCAAGGAGTATGCTCTTGTCGCCTTGTAGTGAGCGAAGACCATCTTCCTTCAACAGTCTATCAATGAATGAAGATTCGTCTGATAATCCATTGCCAGATGGAGATCGTTCCTTTGCTTTGTTGAAATCAAGCTCAGCGTTACCAACCCAATTCTGCAGGATACCCAGTTCAGTGTTGATAAGCTCGGTCGTGTTATGCCAGGATATTACGGCGTCACATGTAGCTTGATACTGGGGCGAAGCTGCCAGCTTGTTCGCAATTTCCAAGGCCGTTCGTGATGGGTAGAGACTTTCACACTTCTCAATTTTCTTGACAACATCTCGAACCTGGTCCACAGGAGGTTTGCCAGCTTCGCTCTCGCCCTGAACCTGGAACCTGATGATATCATCAAATAGGTTGTCGAGTGTGGAACGAGTATCCTCAATCAACCTCTTCTGTGCAGCGATAGTGCGACCACATATCT
>Ga0302325_10033103_pt1 | contig 10597 bp, 8 predicted proteins | sample Palsa_T0_2_FD_201948 | JGI IMG/M metagenome (GOLD analysis project Ga0302325, IMG submission 201948) | Peat permafrost microbial communities from Stordalen Mire near Abisko, Sweden - Palsa_T0_2 | ecosystem: Environmental > Terrestrial > Soil > Palsa > Peat permafrost | place: Sweden: Abisko...
TGATAATGCAGCCGCGTTGCGGGTGGTGCGGGGGATGGCTGACTGGACGGGCAGGATTGTGGGTCATCTGTCCGATTCGGTGCGGCAGAAGATGCTGCTTTGCGAATATGGGGGGATGAATGATGTGCTGGCCAATACTTATGCGATCACGGGGGATAAAAAATACCTGGAGTTGTCCTATAAATTCTATGACAAGCGGATCCTCGATTCGTTGTCCCGCGGTCTTGATGACCTTTCCGGCAAGCATTCGAATACGCAGATCCCCAAGATCATCGGTTGTGCCCGCCGGTATGAGCTGACGGCTGACGACAGGGATAAAAATATTGCCGAATCCTTTTGGTCCATCATTGTCAGCGGGCATTCCTATGCCACCGGCGGTAACAGCGACTATGAATACCTGGGGCAGGCCGGCCGGCTGAATGACGAGCTGACGGATAATACGACGGAGACCTGCAACACCTATAATATGTTAAAGCTGACCCGGCATTTGTTTGCCTGGCATCCATCGACTGCCCTGATGGACTATTATGAAAAGGCTCTGTATAATCATATCCTGGCTTCGCAGGATCATAAAGACGGGATGATGTGCTATTTCGTCCCGCTTCGTATGGGGGGACACAAGGAGTACAGCGATTCTTTTAATACGTTTACGTGTTGTGTAGGTTCCGGTATGGAGAATCATGTCAAGTATGGGGAAAGCATTTATTCCCGGGGGGCGGATGGCAGTCTCTATATCAATCTCTTTATTTCATCGCGGCTGAACTGGAAAGAAAAGGGGGTAACCATCGAGCAGGTTTCGCGGATCCCGGCGGACGACAGGGTGCTGTTGACGATCAGGGAGGCGCGGGGGGATGTGCGGTTTCCGCTTCGCATCCGCAAGCCGCGTTGGGCGGGTTCTCGTCTGATGCTGTCTGTCAACGGAGAGTTGGAGAAGAAACTTGTCATCGGGAGTGATGGCTATCTGGTGCTTGACCGGGTCTGGAAGAAGGGGGATCGGATCGTTATTCATTTGCCGGAGTCATATTATACCGAGGCTATTCCCGATAATGCGTCGCGGGTTGCCATTTTTTACGGGCCGGTGTTGCTGGCCGGTGAGCTGGGGGATACCGAACCCGATCCTGTCAGCGGCATTCCGGTGCTGGTGGCGGCCTCCGGCGATCCCAATCAGTGGGTTCGGCGGGTCGCGGGGAACGGGGTTCGGCGGGTGGCGGGGGACGGGACGCCGCGGATAGCGGGGGGTCGGATGGGGCGCATCGCGGATGATAGCCTCGTTTTTCAGACCGCTGCTGTCGGGCAGCCGGGAGATATAAAGCTGATCCCGTTCAATCGAACGGAGAAAGAATATTACAGTGTGTACTGGGATCTGTTCACTCCCGAGTCCTGGGCGGTGCAACAGGAGAAATACCGGGAAGAAAGGAAAAAGGCGCAGGAATTGGAGGAGCGTACGATCGACCGGCTCCGGCTGGGTGAGATGCAGCCGGAGAGGGATCATTCTTTTACGGGTGATAATCTTCATTCCGGGGAAGCGCATGGGCGGCAATGGCGGGCGACAGAAGATGGCGGGTACTTCTCTTTTGTGATGAAAGTGGATTCCTCCTCCTCCAACACCCTCATCTGCTCCTATTGGGGGGATGATCACCGCGGCCGCATCTTCAATATCCAGGTGGACGGACAGACCATCGCTACCCAGGATCTGAACGCTTTCAAGCAAAGTAAATTCTATGAAATAAAATACCCCGTTCCTCAGGAATTGGTGAAAGGCAAAATTACCGTCACCATAAAATTCGTGCCCCGATCACCCCGCAACAGCGTCGGCCCTGTCTCTGGCACTATCCGGATGGTGATGAATGACACCAACTAAGGGCCGATAAGTCCTACAATCGCATAAGGTATAAAACACATATGTTGTATTTTTATATATCAGTCACTGAACTGATAACCGATATTATTTAAATGTCGTTTCTCAACATCCATTAAATGACTTTTGGGAGGGCATAACTGCTGTTACCAGGATAATTTATATTCTTAAAAAACTATTTGATGATTAACTTTGTGCCATGACTTGAAGTACTTGGTTCTGGATAGTCTTCCTTGAAAATAGAAGGTGATTTTTTCGAGAAGGATCAAAATGCAAACATCATTATTATTTGCAAATTAAACTTAAAAGACAATGAGTGTAAAAAAGACATTTTGGATTTCTTATGATTTAGGTATTAAGGGTGATTATACGGGTTTGTATACATTTTTAGATTCGGTTGACGCAAAAGAATGTGGTGATAGCGTTGCTTTTTTTACAAAGGATTTCGGTGAAAAATTCCTGGAGTCGCTAAAAAAGGAAATTGAGAAATACGTAAAAATCTCCAAAACTGACAGAATTTACGTAATACATATAGAAAACAAAACGAATAGGGCTAAAGGTAAATTCTTGTTTGGTGGGAGAAAAAGAGCGCCATGGGAAGGTTATGCGACGAAAAGTACATCAGTAACAGATGAAGATTCATAAAAATGGCTAAAATTGTTTTAACAGATGCATGTTTTTGGCTTGGACTTGTCGACCCTAAAGACCAATACCATGAAATGGCAAACACGGTGGCCGAACTTATTTAGGGATACCAGATAATTTTCCCTTGGCCATGTCTTTATGAGACAATATGTCAGTTGCGACAAATTGAAATTATAAATTGATCTCCAATTTGAAGTTTTTTCTTACTGCTCCACATTCTGAAAATAGGTCCCCATGTATTCACTGGGTGATTTGCCGGTGATGGTTTTGAATACCCGGTTAAAATTGGTGATGCTGTTGAATCCGCAGTTGTAGGCGACGGTAGCGATACTATCGTATTGGCCGTCCGTCAGTTTCTTACAAGCTTCATTGATCCGCACTTCGTTGAGGAAGCTGACAAAGGTATGCAGGGTATGTTTCTTGAAATACCGGCAGAAGGCCTGTGGGGTCATATGTGCCTGGCGGGCCACATCTTCCAGGGTGATCGCCTTGTCATAGTGCTGCATGATATAATTATAGATGGCTCCGATCCGGATACCTTCGTGTTCGCTGTAAGAGACAGGCTGTGAGCGGGCCGACAGGGGTGTCAGCTCCTGAAAAGAGCTTAGCAGCTTTAGCAGCTCGATGAAGTGGACCAGTTGATCTATTCCTGTGGTATGCTCGATCCGCAGCATTTTTTTTGCGATCTCGTCCACATGTTCCGGGGGCACTTTGAAGCCGGACTGCTGGTTCTGCAGAAAGGTTTTTACGTTCTTTATCTCCGGCAGCTCAAAGAAGGAATCGAGCTGCCCCTTTGTATTGAAGAAGATATTCAGGGTCCGGATCTTTTTTCGGCTGGCGGGGGAAAAATAAGAGGGGTCGCTTTTGAAAACGTGTGGCAGGTTGACGCCCAGCCAATAGATCTCGCCGCCCCGAAAAGAATACATATTGTTTTCGGCGACCAGGGTCCCTTCTCCCTGCTGGATCCAGGTCAACTGGATTTCCTCATGCCGGTGCAGGTGAGGATAAAAATGGGGAAGGATATCTTTTTGCACGATGACCGTTTTGTCACGCGGCACAGGGATCGTGAATTGCAATACTTTCATCACAGCGGTTTTGGCAAAATGTAGGATCAGTTTCTGTCAACTACATGAATTTACAGCATTTGCGGATATTGGCGGTAAATTATTAAAATGCAGTATAAACCGGTTAAAATATGGTTGTTCGGACCGCGTATCTTTACGGGATGGGAAAAAATGTCATTGTCGTTGGCGGCGGGATCATCGGCTTAAGCAGCGCCTATTACCTGCAAAAGGCTGGCCATCATGTTACTGTATTAGACAGGTCGGATTTTATGGATAACTGCTCTTATGGTAACTGCGGGTATATTTGCCCCAGTCATTTTATTCCCCTGGCTACTCCCGGGATTGTCCGGCAGGGGCTGAAATGGATGTTGAATTCCCAAAGTCCTTTTTATGTGCAGCCCCGTCTCAGCCGTTCGTTGGTCGACTGGGGCATGAAATTTATGAAAAGCGCTACTCCTGCACATGTGGAGCGATCGGCTTTGCCTTTGAAGGAAATTGCCTTGCTAAGTCAAAACGAATATGAGAACGAGTGGCTGCCCCTGCCGCATTTTGACTTTGCCTATCAGCATCGGGGGCTGTTGGAGATCTGTCAGACAGAAGAGGCGGCCGAACATGCCCGTCATACGGTAGGAAAAGCGCAGGAGCTGGGGCTGGAAGCGGTCTGGCTCGACCATGCGGCCCTACAGGAAAAAGAGCCTCACACTATCATCAATGGTCTGGGTGCTATCTTCTTCCGCTGTGACGCTCACCTGTATCCGGACAAGCTGATGCGGGGATTGATCCGGATGCTGCAGGTGGCCGGTGTGAAGCTGTTGCCCCGTGAGGAAGTAAGGCGATTCGAAACGGGTAACGGCGTCATCAAAAAGCTGATCACTTCCGTGCATGCCTTCGAAGCGGATGCGGTTATACTGGCTGCCGGCTCCTGGAGTCGTGAGGTGGCTGCGCTGCTGGGCACTCACCTGCCGATGGTGGCCGGTCGTGGTTATTCGGTCACCCTGGAAGATTCTCCCTACCGGCTAAACCATCCGGCGATCCTGGTAGAGGGACGGGCTGCCATAACGCCCATGGATGGCAATAAGATCCGCTTCGGCGGCACCATGGAAATCACTTCTACTTCTACACCTCCCCGTTATGCCAGGGTGCGGGGCATGCTGAATGCGGTGAAAAGGTTCTTCCCGGAATTCGATGTACCCATGCCGCCGGTGGAGAAGATCTGGTATGGCTATCGGCCCTGTTCGGCGGATGGGTTGCCGTATATCGGCAGGATAAAAAAATACAGTAATGTGGTGGTCGCCACCGGTCATTCGATGCTGGGGCTCAGTCTTGGGGCCGGCACGGGCAAACTGGTCAGTGAGCTGGTGGATGAGCAGCCGGCCAGTATCGATCTTACGCCGTTTGCGGTGGAGAGGTTTGGGTGAGATGATGTACAATTGCGAATTTAGCCATTCTATTATGAGTAATCTCTTTAATCTGGACGGGAAGACGGCGCTGGTGACAGGCTGCAACAAGGGTATTGGTCGTGCAATGACGCTTGGTCTGGCTGAAGCCGGTGCGGAAATCATCGGCGTCTCTGCATCGCTGGCGTTGGATGATAGTGAAGTGGGAAAGGATGTAAAAGCGTTGGGGCGGCGGTTTACGGCTTATCAGGCCGACCTGACGGATCGTGCTTCGCTTTATGCCTTTATTGCATTGGTACGGGAAGAGAAGCGGATGGTGGACATTCTCGTTAACAATGCCGGGATGATCCTTCGTCAGCCTGCGGCACAGCATTCCGATGAATATTGGGACAAGGTCTTGTCGATCAATCTGGATGCTGCTTTTATCCTTGCCCGTGAGTTTGGCCGGGAGATGCTGGTCCGGTGTTCGGGCAAGATCATCTTTACCTGTTCGCTCCTGAGTTTCCAGGGTGGGGTCAACGTACCCGGCTATGCGGCCAGCAAGGGGGCTCTCGGCAGTCTTGTCAAGGCGTTGGCCAATGAATGGGCTTCGCAGGGAGTGAATGTCAATGGTATTGCTCCGGGCTATATCAGCACGGACAACACGGAGGCGCTCCGGAACGATCTGGTGCGCAGTAAGGCTATCCTGGACAGGATACCGGCGGGTCGTTGGGGGCAGCCGGATGATTTTAGGGGACCGGTGGTTTTTTTGGCTTCACCGGCTTCCGATTATGTCCATGGGACGATCCTGACGGTGGATGGGGGATGGATGGGGAGGTAGAAAACGGCGGTTAATGGGAACAGATAAACAAATAGAAATATGGAAATAAGATTAGAACACAGTCCGAAAGAGGTGAGCGGGATGACTACGGAGGAATTGCGGGCCGCTTTCCTGACGGAGCCCTTGATGCAGGAGGATAGTATCCGGCTGGTATATACGCATTATGACCGGGTCATCCTGGGAGGAGCCAAACCGGTGAGGAAGCAGCTTTCGCTTGAAAGTCATCCGGAGCTGAAGGCGGACTTTTTTCTGCAACGCAGGGAGATAGGGATTATAAATGTCGGTGGAAAAGGAATGGTTTATGCGGGAGAGGAGGAGTATGAACTGGATAAATTGGATTGTCTGTATGCCGGCAAGGGAACCCGCGAGATTCGTTTTACGAGTAATGACCCGGGACACCCGGCCCTGTTCTATTTGTTGTCCGCACCCGCTCACGCCGCTTACCCGGTGCAGTTGATGCCCGGTCAGCAGGCTTTGCCGGTCGATATTGGCGCACCGGAGACCTCCAATGCCCGAACGATCTATAAATATATTCATGCAGCAGGTATTCAAAGCTGTCAGCTGGTCATGGGGCTGACCGTTTTACAGACGGGCAGTGTCTGGAATACAATGCCTGCTCATACGCATACCCGCCGGATGGAAGCTTATTTCTATTTCGATGTCCCGGAGCAGCAGCGTGTTTTTCATTTTATGGGTCAGCCGCAGGAGACCCGTCATCTGCTGGTAGCGGATGGTCAGGCTGTTATCTCGCCGCCCTGGTCGATCCATTCCGGGTGTGGCACCAGCAACTATGCCTTTATCTGGGGAATGGCCGGGGAGAACTACAACTATGCGGACATGGATGCCGTTAGTATCCCTGATTTGCGATAATTAATCAAACTGGACTATCTTGAGGGCCTCTAATTTGAAATTGCATGTCTAATTCCCCTATCGGCCGGTACCGGTGGACGATCGTCGGTCTTTTGTTTGCCGCCACGACTATTAATTACATCGACAGACAGGTGATCGGGTTGCTGAAGCCTACGCTGACGGCGGTATTCGGTTGGGATAATACTACTTTCGGGACGATCAACGGGATCTTCCAGTTCTTCTATGCTTTTGGCCTGCTTGGATTCGGATGGCTCATCGACCGGGTAGGAACCAAGATTGGATACTCGATTTCTATTATCGTATGGAGTATTTTTGCGATGGCGCATGCGCTGGCGCGCTCGACTTTCGGCTTTACGATTGCCCGCTCCGGATTGGGGATAGGTGAGTCGGGCAATTTCCCTGCGGCGATCAAATCCGTGGCGGAATGGTTCCCCAAAAGAGAAAGGGCGCTGGCGACGGGAATTTTTAATTCCGGTGCGAACATAGGCGCTGTCGTTGCGCCGATCATGGTGCCGCTGATCCTTGCTTCCTATGGTTGGCAGATGGCGTTCATTATTACCGGTTCCCTGGGATTTATCTGGTTGTTGTTCTGGTGGTTTATCTACGAGATCCCTGCGCGGAAGAAAAAGTTGAGCAAGACGGAATTCGACTATATCCACAGTGATGACGAGCCGGTGACCAAAGCCGGGACAAAAGTGCCCTGGATCAAATTATTGCGTGTCCGGCAGACCTGGGCGTTCGTATTCGGAAAATTTCTGACCGATCCCATCTGGTGGTTTTTTCTTTTCTGGTTGCCGGATTATTTTAATAAGACTTTCAACCTGAATGTGATGAAACCGGGTTGGCCCCTGGTGATCATCTATTCCTGCACGACCATCGGTAGTATCGGTGGCGGGTATGTGTCAGGGGCGCTGATCAAAAAGGGATGGCCTATTTACAAAGCCCGTAAGACGGTGATGTTGATTTTCGCTATTTGTGTGATGCCGATCTTTACGGTGCAATATTTTAACAACATGTGGATCGTCGTTGCCTTGATCAGCCTGGCAGCAGCCGCTCATCAGGCCTGGAGCGCCAATATCTTTACAACGGCGTCGGATATGTTTCCCAAAAGGGCTGTCAGCTCTATCATCGGGATCGGCGGCATGGCGGGTTCTGTCGGCGGCATCATCTTTCAACCCATGGTAGGCCGGATCCTGGATTATTTTACGCGGATAAAAAGCGCGACGATGGGATATAATTTTATCTTCATGATCTGCGGGGTTTCTTACCTGATCGCGTGGCTGGCGATGCATCTGTTCGCGCCAAAAATGACCCGCGTGGAGCTGGATTAGGTGGCTCCGGCGCCGGGTCGGTATCCTTCTCCCGAAATTAGTGTATTTTCGATCAATCACTAAATTGTCTTGTCATGCTCTCCTATCCCGTTCGTATCGCGCTGATTGCCGCCCTGGGCGGGTTCCTCTTCGGCTTCGAGACCGTGGTGATCTCGGGGGCAGAACAAACGTTGGAGCATCTGTGGCAGCTGAGCCGTTTTTCTCAGGGATTTACGGTGTCCTCCAGCCTGATCGGTACGATCCTTGGGGCGCTCTTCGCCGGCATCCCTGCAAAAAAATACGGCCGTAAAAAAGTATTGCAGGTTGTCGCTGTTCTTTTTATTATTGCTGCTCTGGGTTGTGCCTTCGTTTCGGCATGGGGGCTATTTATTTGCTTCCGCATTATCGGTGGTCTGGCAGTCGGCGCTTCCTCCGTCGTTGCGCCCATGTATATTTCGGAGATCTCACCCGCCGCGCTGCGAGGCCGCCTCGCCGGTTCTTTCCAGGTGAATATTGTGGCCGGGATTGTAGTCGCCTACCTGACCAATTATCTTTTTACCCGTCTTCAACTGACAGATTCCTGGCGTTGGATGTTGGGTGTTATGGTGGTACCCTCGGTACTTTTCAGCATCCTGCTCCTCGCCATCCCCGAAAGCCCCCGCTGGCTCATTTTGAATAACGAAGAACCTTTAGCCCTCCCCATCCTGCAAAAGCTGGGGGAGCTCAATATCGGCGCCGCGGTTACGGCCATCCGCGAGTCCGTAAAAGAGCACCAGGAATCGCTGTTCCAGCGCCGTTATTCCAAGCCTATTCTGTATGCCATGCTGCTGGCCATGTTCAACCAGCTGTCCGGCATCAATGCCATCCTTTATTACGCGCCGCGCATCTTCCAACTGGCAGGCTTCAGCAAGAGCCAGTCCTTTAGTCAGCCTATCTACATTGGGGTGGCCAATCTCCTTTGCACCTTATTGGCTATGACGATCATCGATAAACTCGGGCGCAAGAAACTGCTGATCATCGGTTCATTCGGGATGATCGTCTTTCTCAGCCTCACGGCCTGGGCATTTTCCGGCACCCTCACCGGCAATAATCACTTGCTGCTTTATCTCATCGGATTCATCGCTTTTTTTGCCTTTTCCCAGGGCGCCGTCATCTGGGTCTTTATTTCCGAGATCTTTCCCAACGCTGTCCGTTCGCAGGGCGGCTCGCTGGGGAGTTCCACTCATTGGATCATGGCGTGGATCATTACAACGGTCTTCCCCGGCATCGTGGAAGGGCATGAAAAGGGTGGTTATTATTCTTTTGTTTTTTTTGCTGCAATGATGTTGCTTCAATTGGTCTTTATCTGGCGGGTGATGCCCGAGACAAAAGGGAAGTCGCTGGAACAAATACAGAAAGATTTGGGTATTGCTTAGCGGGGATTGGGTATAGCCTGGGGGGAATTCGGCTTTGCCGAGGGGGGAATTAGTTTAGCCGTGAAAATTTCGTTGGTATGTCATCTGTTTTGAAAATCGGTTTATTTGGCATTGGTCTCGATACGTATTGGGATCAGTTCGCGGGGTTGAAGCAACGCCTGGAGGGATATCTGCAGGAGATACATGACCAGTTGGCGATCCTTCATCCAAATCTCGTCGATGCCGGTCTGGTCGATACTGCGGACAAGGCTTTTGCAGCGGCCAGTCTGTTCCGGCGCAATGAAGTGGACCTGATATTTCTTTATGTCTCCACCTATGCGCTATCGTCCACCGTGCTGCCGGTTGTGAGAAAGGCGAATGCTCCCGTCATCATTTTGAACCTGTCTCCGGAGGCGGCCATCGATTATGATTCGTTCAATGCCCTGACCGACCGCACCCGGATGACGGGGGAATGGCTGTCATATTGTTCGGCCTGTCCTGTTCCGGAGATAGCCAATGTATTTAAGAGGGTAGGGATTCGATTTTACGAAATCACCGGTATGTTGCGAAACGATCCCCTTGTCGCAAGGGAGATCCGCGAGTGGGTGGAGGCGGCGAAGGTGATGCATACGATGGCCTATAACCGGCTGGGCTGTATGGGACACTATTGCAGCGGGATGCTGGATGTCTATACCGATCTGACTTTGCAATACGCTGGCTTTGGGGGGCATATCGAATTGCTCGAAGTGGAGGAATTGGTTTTGCGTCGCCGGCAGGTTGCGGAGGCGGACGTCAGGCAGCGGGTGGAGCAGTTTTATTCTATTTTTGACGTGCAGCCGGATTGCCCGGCAGCGGAATTGCAAAAAGCTGCCGTTACTTCTGTAGCCCTCGACCGGTTGGTCGCCGATCATGGGCTGGGTTCTATGGCCTATTACTATAAGGGAACGGGTAACCCGGACAACGAAGAGGCGATCGGCTCTATTATTCTTGGTAATTCGCTGCTGACGGCACGGGGCATCCCGGTGGCGGGTGAATATGAAATCAAGAATGTACAGGCGATGAAGATCATGGACAGCTTTGGGGCTGGCGGCTCTTTTACGGAATACTATGCAATGGACTTCAACGATGATATCGTGCTGATGGGTCATGACGGGCCGGGGCATATTGCGATAGCGGAAGGAAAGACAAAGGTGAGACCGCTGCAGGTCTATCACGGCAAGGTTGGCAGCGGGCTGTCCG
>Ga0302325_10033104_pt1 | contig 10597 bp, 12 predicted proteins | sample Palsa_T0_2_FD_201948 | JGI IMG/M metagenome (GOLD analysis project Ga0302325, IMG submission 201948) | Peat permafrost microbial communities from Stordalen Mire near Abisko, Sweden - Palsa_T0_2 | ecosystem: Environmental > Terrestrial > Soil > Palsa > Peat permafrost | place: Sweden: Abisko...
AGCTTGCCCTGCTCGAGCGTGTGGATCTTAGCAAGATCGCTATCCGTGCAAACCACATCGTGACCGATTTCCGCGAGACACCCGCCCGTGACCAGACCGACGTATCCCGAGCCAACAACTGAGATTTTCAATCGCAATTCCTTTCGTTAGGTCGCATGCTAATTGCTTGAGGCTTTGAAGTATTCTGAACTAGTTAGTGGCATCTCCCAAGCGAATGTTTTGACGAGGACACAGCAGTTGAAATCGGTACTCGTTAAAATCGCGAGACCTTCTGCAGATCGACCTTTACGGCCGTGAAATCGACGAAACTGGGATTTAGCAATCTTGTAAAGCATTGCAAAATAAGGAGATAAGGGGGTTCGTTTCGTAGAAACACCATGTTCGCTTTTATGTCCGACCACTGATTTCTTGAGTCGACGCATAAGACATTCACGACATACACGACGTACAGCCAACCCGCGGCCCTGTCAGCTGCATTCATTCACCGTTCGTGTCACCGGTTCCCGCGCCGTCATCGCTCGTGACGCCGAGGGCGGCCAAGTACTCAGTGCAAAGGTCGCACGGTCCCTCAGATTCCTGCAACGCTTTGATCTCAAAATCGCGTGCGAGCTCGTGGATGTAACGCCGCATATTCTCCGTCAATAGGATTGAAAATCCATTGCCGTCCCGCTTCGCATGGAAACCTAGGGATCGCAAAACATCGCCCATTTGTCTCGCCGAATGCGCGCCGCCTTCTCCCCGGCTTTTTTGAATTTCGTCGACGGTTTTCGTAACCTCGCCGACGTAGATTTTCTCGTCTATCCGGGTGTGGCAGAACGAAAACAGCGACTCGATGGCAACGTACCGCACATCGTACCGACGCTCCGCGCGGATTCCCGCATCGTAGCTTCCGAGCAATCTCTTTAGGCCAGCCTGAATCTCCGGCGACCCGACCACGCAAACACCGAGTGTGCGCGCCAAGATGCGGACGTCGGACGACAACTCCGGCAGATCGAATTCTGATTGGCTCACGGCGACGTGAGTCGCGGCGCGATAGGCCAACAATTTTGGCTGGAATTCGGCGATGATCCGCAACTTGTTTTGCGAGTTGAGCAAAGGAAACCTCCCTCGGATCACCTCGAGATGGGCGCGGATCGCGGCGCCACCAAAATCGTCGTTCGCGAGTGCAGCACCACAATAGATAGCTTTTGCATAAAACGCGGCGACGACATTAGACCCGCGGGCGAGCTGATATCCGCGACGGCTCGAAATCGCGAGTAAGTTTTTCACCCTTGGCTTTGTCGAATAATCGCTGAACAACAATGTCGGTTGTAGCACGTAAGGCAAGCAGGATAGGACGGCCCGCTCCGGCTCGCCGAAATGCAGGGGACGCCGGACAAGACAGCCGAGAAGATCGAGTAGGAGAAGCGCTTCGGATCGAGGACCGTTAATTACGAAACACGGCGCGATGGGGAGAAGCTCGGTAAACCACGTTGCCAACAGAAAATAACTCGCGAGGAGACAAACATCTTCGAGAAAACCAAATTGCGTGAAGAGGTCTCGAATCTCCGTGAAAAGCTGATTCGTGGATCCATATGCCTTCAGCCCTGATGGCAGCACTGTTGCGCGCAAAAACGATGAGTCGATGGGCGCGGGCGCGTAGGTGTGGCCGTCCACTTCAAATGACGTGCCAACGCTGGTCTTCTGGCCACGAACAAAGGCGAACTCCATCTCGTCCGACTCGGGGCGCAGAATTAGTTCCAGGCAACTACCGTCCGGGAACAATTCTCCCGCTGTCGAGCGCGGTAATGGCACCTCCATATCCGCCATCGTTGGGAGATCGAAGGGATTACGAGAAGAACGGTTATTCCGGTTAGGCATCACGCCCCCCCAGGTTCGTCGATTAGGCAGCGCTACCCGCCTATTTTCGTCAACCGTCCCGACGAACCCCCACGGAGCACAGATCCCGCTCGTGCTCAGGGAAGCTAAGTTACGTTAGCTGATCGTTTAGGCGCTGTCAACCCGTCACTGTTTCTGCTGATGACCGTGATAAGGAGATCTCGAGATTTTCGCACAACAATTGTTCTGTCCGCGCTGCCCACCCAATCAACTAATTATCGAGTTTTACTTTCGAGGAAGCTTCCAGGCTGCCGCAACCGTCTGCCTCCATGTCTTGCAGCTGTTGCGTTGCTTCGGCGCTTCCGTGCTTCGAAGCTGCAATCAGCAGCACCCGGGCTTGATCGCAGTTCTGCGGCACGCCACGTCCCCACGTGTAGAGATCGGCAAGAAGCATCGCGGCCGTCGTATTACCCTTTTCGACAGCACCCCACAGCCACTTCACGGCGACCTGGGTATCGGCCTGCCGGCCCCCTGAACGCAGGTACTGCAGTGCAATGGAGAGTTCAGCTGCGCCCGCGTCGGCGTTCGATGGAAGCGTCGCGTCACTCTCCACTACAATCGGGCGTACGCGATGAGTCTTCGACGGAGGCCGCAGCAGCAGGCTGATCTCGTTGGATTCAGTCGAGCTCTGCGAATCCGACTGCGAGCCAAACGAGACCCAATTATATAAATCCTGGCCGAACGACTGCGTGCGTCCGCCGACCCGCCAAAAAAAACAAGGGCGACACCGCTTATGACCACGAACACGAGCCAGAACATCACTATGAATACCGTTCTGCGAGTACCGTAACGTGGATTTTCCGGTTGAGAAAAGCGGGCGCCCACTGACGGCCGCCAGGGCGCCGGCTCAATTTCAATCTCCCTCGGTGCTTCGGCTTCGGTCGACGCCGTCTGCTCGCCCGCAGCGACCGCTCGTGGGGGCAGCAGGCGAGCGCTCTGCTCGAGCCACATACGGAGGCCCGAGCGCTCCGCTTCCGGGAGGCTGGTGAATCGCAGTCCAACCGTCCTCTTCGATTCGGCCATCCATACGATTTCGCCGACCGTTTCGATTTCACTAAGGGGATTGAACGTAAATCGCAGCGGGAGCATGCCCTGCTCATGCTCGACCGGAGCGTCGGCCCGGAACTGCAGGCCTTCCTCGGACGCATCAATGACGATTCCGCGATTTTGGTCGGCGAGGTTCACGTAGACCAGTTCGTAGGGCTTGGCACGGGAGATTTGTCGGCGTTCCGTGAGCATTGACTAATACTCCTTTCGGCGCTTGCGGCACATTACTGGCGCCGGCCCACTGTGGTTCATTGCGTTCTTTGCTGCTATGGAAGCTACTTTTCGAACACTCGGAAGGCCCGGGGGAAGCAGCCGACTCAGTTCGAGTATTCTACGTCAGAACTCGTATGGCGGTTTCGAGGCATCGACATTTTTCAGCTGGACCAGCCGCCTCCGAGACGATTCCGAGTATAATCTCGTCACGCTCTGCGCTAGCTTTTATCAGAAATTTCATTTCAACTAGTAAATCAATAAATCCCCGGAGCATCCACGACATCGAACCCTATGGCAACCGAGATACCTGAATTCGAGTATTGACTGATTCGCTGTGGCAATACTCCGCACAAACGATCGTTCACGCGCTATGCCGTGCGAGAATCGAGTATGAATCGATTGCGAAGCGGAATGTTTCATCCGCGGCCTCGCAGTTTTCTTGGCCGAAGCCAGAACACCTAGCTCGCGGCCGCTTTAATTTCTTCGAACTCGGGGACGACGCCCAGCTGCTGCATGAGTCCTAGAGCGTCCCAGTTGATCCAGCCTTCCACCATCTTGCCGTCAGCGAACCGGACAATGCTTACTCCGGAGATGTTGAATTGCTTTCCCGTCGGCCCAATTCCGTCAAGGTCCCCTTTATGAGTCCCGCGACAAGTCCAACGGGCTACCACTATTTCGCCTTCGGCGATGATGTCCCGGATCGTCAATCGAAAGTCTGGGAAAGCAGTGCGGTAGAACGTCGCTCTCCTCTTCTCACTTTCAGGGCCGCATCCAACATCGGGTGTCGACGCATCATTGTGCTCATAGGCCGGGGCAAAGAGCTCGTCCGCCACCGATAGATTGTCTTTGTTCCAAAGTTCTTCGATCAGACGACGGACGGCAGCCTTATTTTTTTCTGACATGCTAGTCTCCTGTTGAATTTCGATATGAGCGATGTGCCCAGGAATCGCTTGGGCCTCGCGTGTACAGATCTGCATGTCGGGAACCCGATTGAAGAAAGAAACGGGAAACCGACCAGTTCTGCGATCTTTGCGTTCGGTGCGGGGATTGGGCTTCAGAGAAAACCACCATGGCGACCCACAAGCGCGGGTCTCAATGGCAGATTTCGCCATGAGTTTCCGTCTCCCGAATGAGGGTGTCAAGAGGAATTGTGCACGAGGAGAGGCGGTAGTCTGCAAATTTGGGGAGATTCGCCGTCTCTGACGTTTTCGTGCGCGGTAACGGGAATCAGAGAAAATATCGAGCCGTGGGTAGGCTGCGCGGCGGTGCGATAAAGGATTCGGAATATATATCGAAGCTGACGGGCGGCGGATTTGAAGATCTAAGGAACCGAGCTTGAGCGATTCTAGAAAGCGAGGATGCTCGACTTATTAAGCGACTTAACCCGTTCAAGTCAGCTCGTCACGTGCTCGAGATCCAGCACGTCCCGCACTTTGCGGTTCAAGCTACTCCGCGTGAAAGGTTTCTCGAGCATAGGAGCGCCAGATCCGAAAAGTTTGCTCTGGCTTCCGTTGAAATCCGCATAGCCTGACATGTACAGAACTTTCGTCTCCGGCCGCGAAATGGCCAGGGCTTCGGCGAGTTTCGGGCCCGTCATTCCCGGCATCATTACGTCCGTCAGCAATAAATGGATAGGACCCTGATGCTGCCGCGCAATCTCCAGGCCCTCGGCACCGTTATTTGCCCGCAGGACGGTGTATCCGCTCTGCACAAGCAGATCGTGAATCATTCCACGCAATGGTTCTTCGTCGTCCACAAGCAAGATTGTCTCGCCGGCTTCCCACGATTGGGATGGGCGCTCGGCGAGACTTGGTGCTTCAACCGCACCTTCAAAGCGCGGCAGATAAATTCTAAAAGTTGTCCCTCTGGCGAGTTCGCTGTCGACCCAGATGTAGCCGTGGCTTTGCTTGACGATTCCATAAACCGTGGCGAGACCCAAACCCGTGCCTCTACCGAGCTCTTTCGTGGTGAAGAACGGTTCGAAGATGCGTGCTTCAGTCTCCGTGTCCATGCCGCTTCCGGTATCGCTGACTGCTAATTGTACGTACGGTCCGGGCCGAATTTCCGGCGCATGCAAGGCAAAGGACTCGTCCAGATCTACGTTTGCGGTCACGATCGTGAACTTGCCACCATCAGGCATCGCATCCCTCGCATTTGCAGCGAGGTTCATGACGACCTGTTCGATCTGACCCTGGTCCGCTTTCGCCCTCCCCAGCTCAGGGTCGTACGAGCAAATGAGTTCAATATTCGAGCCGATCAGGCGGCGGAGCAATTTTTCCATGTCACCGACCACGGCATTCAGGTCGAGAAGCTTAGGTTCCAGCATCTGCTGACGGCTGAATGCCAGCAGCTGACGGGTTAAGGCGGCGGCACGCTCTCCGGCCTTCTTGACTTGCTCAACGCTCTGTCGAAGTGGGTCGCCCGGAGGGATGCCTTCTTCAAGGATTTCACTAAAACCAATAATTACGCCCAGCAGGTTATTGAAATCGTGCGCGATGCCGCTCGACAACCGCCCGACTGCTTCCATTTTTTGAGCTTGATGACGCTGGCTCTCTCGAAGCATCTTCTCGGCTTGTTTGCGCTCGCTGATATCTCGATTCACAATAACCAATTTCTCCGGTTCACCGCTGGCGTTGCGGATCACACTGGCGGTGGATTCCAGGATGCGCCACGTGCCATCCTTGTGGCGGAAGCGATACTCAATTTTCCGACCCACTCCAGTCCGACGAGCCTCCTCAGCAGCTTCCTTCACGAACGGGCGGTCAGCAGGGTGAATTTGTTCAAAGGCTTCTGTCGTTTCTAGTTCCTGGACGGAGTAACCAAGAACTCTCTGATATGATGGGCTGTTGAAAAGCCGCTTGCCGTTCATATCCACGACTGCAATCATGTCCGCGGCGTTTTCGCCGATGAGGCGAAAGAGCTCTTGCTGATGGGTCAACTGAGCTTGGATCCGATGAATCTGGAGTTGCTGGTAGATCACGTAAACATCGAACAACAAAACCAAGCCGAGCAACCCAGTCATGGCTTGTCTCAGGTCAAGCAGGTGAAATGCATTCTCCTGTACGCGGAGCATCGGAAGCATGAACGAAGCCACGCCCAAGGTCAGGAGTAAGGTGATGAAGATTACGGAGGACCAAAGCCACCACTGCCGGCGAGCCACTCGCCGCAGGTTATTAATCTGCGTTCTCCCGCGGACATCAGAGGCGGCGCCGGAAGGGTCGGAGTCTGAGCGGTTCATAGGATCCTGAGCTAGGTGAACCTTCTTCAATCTATATCACCGCGTAAGCGAGCCGAGACGCTTGCTTATGTTATTTCGATGTGCTCAACCGGGAAACCCCAACTTCAAGATTATCGAGATAGGAAAACCGTTAAGTGAGAAGCGTCAAATGGCAGACTTCCGGTCAAGTCTTCGGGTCCGAGGCAGGGCGTCTTCGCCTGCGGGCGGCGGCCCGCTTCGCAGTGCGTGCATATCGCCCTTCATACTAGAACCTTTCTTGACGTAGGCTTCTTAATGGGTCCGGGACGCAAGATTACCCATTCGACGCCGTTGGATCATCCAAACTTATAGGAGGATATTGACCCATTGTGATGGTGACACTAAGACAAGATCTCGAGCACACCAAGACTGTCACACAATCCGAAATTGCAGATTAAGGCTGCCCCCGCTGGGAGGTATGATTTCATATGTCGAGTCTGTGCACCGTCACCACCGTTCGAGTTTGCACCGCCGTCATGGCGGTTTGCGCATTGGTCGTGAGTCAGCAGGCTGCCACCCTGCAAGAGATCGGCCCGCGCGATATGCTATGGATAATCGTGCACGACGAATGCGTCTCAGGTCAGTTGCACAAGCAAGATCCTAAGCCCTGCGTCCAGGTGAATCTCCGTGACGGAATAGAAAAGGGATTTGCGATTCTGAAGGACATTCAAAGCGTCACACAAGTGCTATTGATTCCTACCGCCCGCATTTCCGGAATTGAGAGTCCGATTATTCTGGCTCCCGATGCGCCGAATTATTTTGCCGATGCATGGGAAGCCCGTACGTACATCGATGAGGCGCTGCACCGGACACTGCCACGTGATGACGTCGGTTTAGCTATTAACTCCGCCGCTGGCCGTTCTCAGGACCAGCTACACATTCACGTGGATTGCATCCGGCCCGATCTGCATGAAGTTTTGAAGGAGCGCGGAGCCTCGATTGGGAACCGATGGGTGCCTCTGGATGTGTCTTCCTCCGGGCACCACTATGAGGCCATGTGGGTGCCGGGAGAACGTCTCGGCTCGAGCAATCCCTTTCGACTCTTGGCCGAGGGGTTTCCCGGCGCAGCACAGGATATGAGAGATCGGACCCTGGTTGTGGTCGGATCATCTCGGGCCAATGGGGCTTTGGGATTCGTCATTCTCGAAGATCAAGTCAATCGAGAAAGTCACGATTTGGCTTACGGTGAGGAACTATTGGACCATGCCTGCCGCATCGCGACTGCTGCGCAACCAAAAAAGTAGTCCCTTCTCGTGTAGCCCCCTCATACGCGAGCGTCCCAGCTGGCGACATACGCGATCCGCGCGATCACACTCTAGATTGACAGAACACTTGATCGAGACATAGGTTTGCTCGATGCGCCGGGACAACTTCGCTAGATTCCGTTACGGGGTGTCCGGAAAGATCGACTCTGCGGCCGAGTGCGTCATAGGAGTAGCAAGCATTGAGTGCGAGAGACAAAGGTCTCAACAAATCTAAGACTTCGAAAAAGTCCAAATCCCCGGCTAAAAGTTCTCCTGCCCGGAAGTCTCACTCCGACCCTTCGAATGTAAAAGGCTCGGTGACTCTTCATTTGGAAGCTCAGCATGGAAGGCCCTTCACCGAATCAGAGTTGATTGACGGACTTGATGAGGATCTTCGTGATGCCTGGCAAAAACTTCGCGCCTTTGCCGCAGGTCTTGGCGCTCAGCGCATCTATGCTTCTGCCCTTTCGATCATGTTTGCAAGGAAGGTCTGTTATTTTTTTGTAAGGCCGAAGAAGACATTTCTCGAAGTATGGTTCTTCCTTCCACGTGAAGTCGAAGGGCTCAGATCCATGCATGGCCCTACCAAGAAAGCAAGGTATTGCAACCTGTTCAAGCTTGTTCACGCTGACCAAGTAGAGGGGCCGCTCACAGACTGGATACGTGAAGCGTTTGATTTTGCGCCAGAATTGGGGCGATCCTAATTCCAACGGGGAAGTTGAGTTGGCAATGATTCTTGAACAGTTTCTATCTCCGGAGCAATATGTGAAAACGCGGAAATTTGAAATCGCGCACAGGGCTACCTCGGCGGCTCGCTGCGTGTAAAGCACAAAGGAAACTGGCACGCTCAGGCGGTGTGCACTACCGCGGCGGACTAAGGGCTCACGGAACCAACGGCAAAACGGCCGAGACCCGCGCCATAGAATTCCGCGACGGCCTGGCGCTCTTCTTCGCTCAAACGGCCGGCGATGGTTCGCATCGGCAGGTCGATCTCGTTGGCGCACGTGCCGGTCGCAAATCATCCAATTGATGCCGAATGTAGTCAGAGCTCTGCGAAGCGAGCGAAGGCACCGCCCAGAGGTAGCCGATCGGTCCATGCAAGCACTACAACGCCGTGAAATCCGGCGGAGGGTGCCTTCAGAGGAATACTCTCGCGCAAGGGACGGAAACTGGCGCGACGAGCTGCGGTGCTGCAATGATGCTGACAATCAACATGACAACGGCCGCCCTATCCCGAACAAAAAAGGAAGGGATTTGAGAAAATCAGGAATTTGAAACTCTCGAATTTGTGATTGGGCAAAACGCGATCCCGCCGTCTAGGCATTCTTCTTTCGTTTCGCTCCTTTGGCTTTTGACCAACGGGCAAGTGCTGCCTTACGCGCACTAGCACTACGCTCCTCAGGGGTAAGGCGTTCGGCCCGACTTTTTCCGCCTTTAGCGCCGCCCAACTTTCCCAATTCCACGGCATGTACGTTTTTTTCTTGCATCGACTCAAAAAGTCTTATGCCCAGACGGAGGCAAAAGCAAGGAGAAAGCGCTTGACTATGCGTAGGCGCTAACGCATAATGCATGCGTTAGCGCCTACGCATGTGTATAGGAGGTGCATTGTGGAAGCTGGGAAAAACCGTTCGCGAACAAATCTCAGCGTCGCGACACGGGCGTGGGGACGGCTATCAAAGCCTGCGCGATGTGCCCTAACCGCTCTAACGGAGAAGTACTCGCTTTCGGTCGCGCTGGGCGATATGCAATACATCGATGGACGGTGGTACGTTACTCATGCTGGATTGCTTCGGTTTGCTGAAAAACGTCGTTGCACCGGTATTTTGACTTCGGTGCAGTCGAGCCTGTCCGATCCCAAGTCGGCCCGGTGGGTTTTCAAGGCGATCGTCTACAAGTCTCCTCGCTCGAAGGGCTTCGTCGGCTACGGGGATGCCGATCCGTCAAACGTCTCTCCTCTCGTCCGCGGCGCCGAAATGCGCGTGGCCGAGACCCGCGCCGTCAATCGCGCCCTCCGCAAGGCTTATGGTATCGGCCTGTGCTCGGTCGAAGAGCTTGGATCCTTTTCTGCACCTACGCCACCTTCATATCCCAAGCAAGCCGCGCCTGTCTCCGGCAATGGAAACGGTTCGAGCCACAGCCAGCCGCGACTGCGCGACCAACTCTGTCTTCTGATTCGGCAGTTCAACCTCGATCCCACACTCGTGAAGGCCTATGCCGCCGACTTCTGCGGCACCGAAGCTCTCAAAGAGGCCAGTCGGGACTTGGTCGAATCCTTCATTTCTCATCTCACGAAATCGGCGAAGGAAAATCGAGATGCGTTGATCTGCAAACTCAACTCCTATGCTCAACCCGAGGAGGTGAAGCCATGAGACGGCAGATCCCAGGTCTTCACTCAGGGCAACAAGCGACTGCTCGTCCTCTCGAAGGTCTGTTCCTGGTGCGTGTCGATACAGCTTCCTACCGCTGGCATCCGCAGAAGCCCTTCCTCGTTCTCCGGTTTGTTATCCTTGAGCCCGAGCCGTTCGCAACCCATTCCCTCTCTGGCCGGCTGTACTGCAGCGAGCGAGCACTGTGGAAGCTCAATTGGTTTCTTCGAGACTTTGCCTATGACACCGAACTGCTCGGGAAAGATCAAGTCGATGAGAAAGCGCTTCTGAACCTTCGAGGGGTAATTCGAACTTCTCTCGTCACCTTCAACGGACGTTCCTATCAGAACCTTGAAGGGTTTGCTCCTGCCGGTGAGTGGGAAGAACTGCTCACGTCTTCCTCGACTCGGCTGAGTCACGACCATGATCTATAGCCACACACAGATCAGCCAATTCGTTCGCTGCCCGCGCAGCTATCGCTACCGCTATCTCGATGGTTGGCAGGAGAAGGAAACCCGCGCTGCCATGGCCTTTGGCCGTTCGTTTGAGAAGGCCCTCGGAGCCTACTTCCTCCGCGAGGATCCTAGCGCGGT
>Ga0302325_10033105_pt1 | contig 10597 bp, 11 predicted proteins | sample Palsa_T0_2_FD_201948 | JGI IMG/M metagenome (GOLD analysis project Ga0302325, IMG submission 201948) | Peat permafrost microbial communities from Stordalen Mire near Abisko, Sweden - Palsa_T0_2 | ecosystem: Environmental > Terrestrial > Soil > Palsa > Peat permafrost | place: Sweden: Abisko...
CTGCCCGAGCACACGCCGGCGGTGCGCAACGACGGCCGGGTGACCGACACCGTCGAAGCGGTGGCCCAGGGCTGGCTCGGGACCGACCACGTCCTGCGCATGCCGCCGTCCTCACCCAGCGACGATGTCAGCGAATTCCTCAATCACCTTCCCGGCTGCTACTTCTTCGTCGGGGGGGCGAGCACGGACGGGACCAGTGGGATGCACCACAGCCCGACGTTCTCCGTGGAGGACGAGTCGCTCCGGGTGGGCGCCGGCGTGGTCTTGGGGAGCGCCATCGCATTGGCGGCCCCGTGAGGTTGTGGACCACAATGACCCTCCCCATGACGACTTCACGATGAGCGCAGCCGATCTGTTCTCCATTACGGGAAAGACCGCGCTGGTCACCGGAGGCACCAGGGGCATCGGCAAGATGATCGCAGAGGGTTACGTCGAAGCGGGCGCCACGGTCTACATCTCGTCACGCAAGGCGGACGCGTGCGCCGAAGTGGAGACCGAGCTGTCGGCCAAGGGTACCTGCATCGCCATCCCGGCCGACCTGTCCACCGAAGCGGGCTGCCGCGGGCTGGCCGACGAGATAGCGAGGCGGGTCGATCATCTGGACATCCTGGTCAACAACGCCGGCGCCACCTGGGGTACCCCGCTGGCCGACTACGACGAGACCGCCTTCGAAAAGGTGCTCGCACTGAACGTCAAGGGCGTCTTCCACCTGACCAAGTTCCTCGTCCCGCTCCTTCAAGCGGCGGGCACCACCGACGAGCCGGCCCGGGTCATCAATATCGGATCCATCGACGGGATCGCGGTGCCCGTCCTCGAGACCTACGCGTACTCGGCGAGCAAGGCGGCCGTGCACCAGCTCACCCGCCACCTGGCCAAGCGCCTGGCACCGTCCATCACCGTCAACGCCATCGCGCCCGGCCCGTTCGAATCCAAGATGATGGCGGCCACTCTCAACGCGTTCGGTGAGCAGATCGCGGCCAACGCCCCGCTCAAGCGCATCGGCCGACCCGACGACATGGCGGGAGCGGCCATCTACCTGTCCTCGCGCGCAGGGGCTTATCTGACCGGTGCCGTCATCCCGGTGGACGGCGGCATCGCCACCACGCGCTGATCACGGCTACGCCGCGATGGCCAGCTCGCCCACGTGGCGTACAAAAGAGACCGCTACTACGAGCTGGTGCCGGCCCGGCCCACGAAACGGACACGCCCGTCGGCCTTCTCCACGACCACCTCGCTGAAGCCGGCCGCCGCCAGCCGCGCCGGCAGGCCGTCCGGATCGATCGGCACGTAGATATCGCCCTCGTGCAGCTCAGCCAGTCCATCCGATGCCGTGCTGTCGGTGCCGACGAGAAGGCCACCCGGCCGGAGGACGCGCTGCACGTCGACCAGGAGGCGGTCCTGCAGCTCGGCTGAGGGAACATGGTGCAGCATGGTGAAGCAGGTGGCGGTGTCGAACCGGTTGCTCTCGAACGGAAGCGCAGTGCCATCGGCATGGACAACCTCGACGTTGGTCCCCGCCAGGCGATCGGCGAGGGACGCCGCCAACTCGTCGTCAACCTCGACCGCGGTCAGGTGCGTCACCTGCTTGCGTAGGACGTCGGTGGTCAAGCCGGGGCCGGCACCTACCTCGAGCACATCGGCGCCGAGCGTCATGGTGCCGAGCGCCCATGGCAACAGCTCCTCCTCGACGAAGGTGGCCCATTCAGGGCTGGCGCACAGTTGGAGATGTACATCGTTCATGCGGGCGCGAACCCGCCGCTACCGGGAGGGTGCAAGGTCTTGCGGTCCCTTCGGCGGGTAGCCGCCGGCGGCACGTATGGCCTCGCCCCACGGCGTCAGTAACGCGAGCAGCTCGTCGAAATCGTCACCCAACATCCTGACGATGACGGTGCACTGCCGGTCGGTGGCCACCTCGATGTTCTCGCGCACAGTACGGCCGAAGTCGGTAAACCCGCCATCGTCGATCAGCTCGTGCTCACGCAGATGGGCCTCTGCCACATGTAGCTGCGCGCTGGACCAGGCGCGGGTGCGCACATACGTGCGCAGTGGAAGGCCCCAGTAGAGCTCGGAAAGCAGGCCGATCTCGGGGGCCTTGAACCCGGCGGAGATCCACGCTGCGGTGTGCGAGTCGCCCCGGTATTCTCGCAGCAGATCAGCAAGGCGCCACATGTCGCCGAGCGGCGTCCCGGGAAGTCCGAGGTTGAGCAGTCCGGCATAGAGGGGACGGCCCTCGGGTCGCAGCTGCGAGGTGGCCCGGGCCAACAACTCGGTGGCGCGCGACAGTCCCTCGGGTTGGTCGCCCAGGATGCGCTCCAGCTGCGCGGTCGCGCCATCGGTGCGGGCGGCGCAGATGGTCGGTGCATCGGTGAGTCCCCACCCGTGGGTGACACCGCGCACGACCGCCTCGGGATTGAAGACACCGAAGGCGGCCGCCACCAACTCTCCGGGTACCTGGCCCATGACCGAGCCCCGGCTGGTGAAGTAGGCCGGTCCGTCAGGGAGCTGCAACCCGTTCTCGAGCGCACCTGGGCTGGGCGAGAAGCCCAGCTTCTCGTAGTTCTGGTGGCACTCGGCGGCGAAGTAGACCTGCCCCGCCACCGGTTCCAGTGCCGCCGCCAACCGGCGTGTCAGCGGCTCGAGGTGCTTGTCGATGCTCATGAGCCCACCATAGGCCGGGCGACCCGCGAATTCCCGGGGAGCCCGGCAGCACCAACCGCGAAGCCGTTCGGCCCTAAGTTTTCTGCCATGACCGCACCCACCGAGCACGCCTGGAGTCACCCCTCACCTGGACTATGGAGGATGCGCCGGGCCCAACTCGGCTTGGTCACCGTGCTGGTCGCCCTCGTGGTGGGGCTGATCTTCGCCGCCGCGTTGGGCGCTCTGGCCTGTGTCGTCAGCGTCCTCGTGGTGCTGATCGCCGGTGCGCTCTCCTCGTGGTTCGTCCGCAACCGCTACCGGGCCTGGCGCTACCAGGAGCGCCACGAGGACCTCATCGTGGCGCGGGGCGTCATGGTGCAGCGGCTCTCGGTCGTCCCCTACGGCCGCATGCAATTCGTCGAGGTCACGGCGGGACCGATCGAGCGACTCTTCAAGCTGTCCACGGTCAAGCTGCATACGGCGGCCGCGGCCAGCGACGCCCGCATCCCCGGCCTCGAGAACAGCGAGTCCGCCCGGCTGCGCGATCGGCTCACCGAGCTCGGGGAGTCGAAGGCGGCGGGCATGTGAGATCCGATCTGCCCGGAGAGGACGGCTGGCAGCGCCTCCATCCCCTCTCACCCTTGACGCGTGTGGGACGGCTGGTGCCGATCGTCGTCCTGACCCTTGTGCTGGCTGTCGGCCGCCATGGGAGCGATCGGGGCCAGGAGATCTACATCGCCGTGCTGGGTGTTGCGACCGTGATCTTCGGCCTTGTCAACTGGTTGGTGACCCGGTGGAAGATAGAGGGCGACACGCTTCGCATCGAGAGCGGCCTCCTCCGGCGCGACTCCAAGCGGCTCCCCCTGGCGCGCATACAGGCGGTCGACGTGGTGCGGCCGCTGCTGGCCCGGGTCCTCGGCGTGTCCGAGTTGCGCATCCGCCTGGCCGGTTCCAGCTCGTCCGACGGCCGGCTGGCCTACCTGGCCGAAGCGACCGCCACCGAGCTGCGCGAACGACTACTGAACGGACCGCCCCAGCCCGCGGCGCCCGGGACATCCTCGCCGACCGGTGCATCCCTGCCGGCCGCACCGGAGCACGTCATGGCGTCGGTGGCCACCGGCCGGTTGTTGGGCTCTGTGCTCCTCTCGGGCATCACGGTCGTGCTGTTGTTGATCGCACTGGTTCTGCTCGTGCTGGCCATCGCCGCGCCCAGCACGGCCGCGGCGGCCGTGGGATTCCTGGCCGTGTACATCTTCAGCCTCGGCAGCGGGTTGTGGCGGCAGCTCTCGAACCAATTCCATTTCGAAGCGGTCGAGGCCCCCGAGGGCATTCGCGTCCGCCGCGGCCTCTTGCAGTCGGTGTCCGAGACAATTCCCTATGGTCGGATTCAGGCCGTGCGCAAGATCGAGCCGCTGCTGTGGCGACCGCTGGGCTGGTGCCGGCTGGAGGTGGATATCGCCGGCGCGTCGCGCAAGAACCAGCGCGGCGAGGGCTCGGGCGTCGCCCGCAAGGCGTTGCTGCCGGTGGGCCGTCACCAGGACGCCTGGCACCTGGTGGACCGGCTCATCGGTCAGACGATGCCCGAGATGACGGCGCCCCCGCGCCGGGCGTGGAAGAAGGCCCCGCTCAGCTACCACTTCCTGGCCGCAGGGCACGACGCCACTCATGCGGAATGCGTGACGGGCCGGCTGCGCAAGATCACCACGTGGGTCCCTCTCGAGAAGTCGCAGAGCATCCGGCGCGTCCAGGGCCCGGTGCAACGCCTCCTGGGACTGGCCACGGTCCACGTCGACGCCGCGGGCAAGAGCACCCGGGCGGAATTCCGTGACCGCGCCGTGGGCGAGGCAGACCGGCTGGTCGAGGAGCTGACGGACCTGAGCAGGGCTGCGCGGGAGCACCGGACGAAGCCGCCTATAGAGCGCTCGCCCGACCTGGAGGCTGCCATTCCATCGGGGTGGTACCCCGATCCGTCCGGACGCCACACCCAGCGCTACTGGCGCGACGGCGCCTGGACCGAACATGTCAGCAACGACGGGGGTGCCACCACCGTCGACACGCTGTAGGGGCTCGTCCGTCGACGGTGCCCTCCGCTCGCGCTGAGTAGCGTGGCCCCCGTGCTGGGCTGCACCTTGCTCGACGAGCTCCCCCATCGACAGATGCGAGACGGCGATGACATCGTCGTGGAGCTCGACATGCGCGACGACCTGCGCGGTCCGGCCGGCTCGCTGCACGGCGGGATCGTCGCCATGCTGATCGACTGCGCCGGAGCAAGCTGCGTCGCCGCGGCGGGTGAACGGCCCGTGGCCACTCTGCAGACCTCGGTCGAATATCTGGCGGCCGCCCGGGTCGGGCCCATCCGGGCCGTGGCATCGCTATTGCGCGCCTCCAAGGCCTTCGGCGTGGCCGAGGTCAAGGTGTTCGACGTCGGCAAGGACAACCGGCTCGTGGCCGCGGCGCACGTGACCGTCAGCTACCTCGAGGGGAAGGGCTTCGACCGAAAGGTGGAGTGACCCGGGCCGGACGGTTACTTCCCGGCGGCGGTGAACACCATCGGGAAGTGCTCAATGGAGCGGATGTTGGGTGTGTAGACGAGCGTGTGATCGGGTGCTACCGAGTACTCGGGGATGCGACGGTGCCACTCACGCAGTGCCACACGCAGCTCCATACGGGCCAGGTGCGAGCCCAGGCACCGGTGTATGCCGCCACCGAAGGCGATATGGCGGTTCACCTCGCGGTCGAACCGCACGGCGTCGGCGTCGTCGGCGTCGGCCCCTTCCGTATTGGCCGAACCCAGCAAGAGAATGACCGAATCGCCCTTGTGCACCGGGCAGCCGGCGAGGGTCGTCTCCTCCACGGACGACCGGGCCACCATCTGTACCGGCGTCTCCCAACGAAGGAGCTCCTCGATCGCCGACGGAATGAGGCTCGGGTTCTCGGCGATCTGTCGGCGGTGCTCGGGGTGTTGGGTCAAGAAACCGAACATGCAGTCCAGGGTGGCGGTCACCGTATCGAGCCCGGCGATGAGGAACAGGAAGCAAATGTCCAGAATGTCCTCCCGCGTCAATTTGTGCCCATCGACCTCCGCCGTGAGGAACCGCGACACGAGATCCTCCCGGCTCTCCGCCTCGCGCTCGTCGAGCACCTGGTTGAAGTACTCGTAGATGGAGTCGGCCACCTTCTGCTGATGGGCATCGGCCGCCTCGCTCCCGTAGGGCGATCCGGTAATCTGATCGGGACGGATGATGCCGTCCTTCATGGCCAGAAAGCGGTCGAGCTCGTCCAGCGGCAAACCGAGCAAGGTCAGGAAGACCTGTGACGGGTAGGGCACGGAGAACTCGGCGGCGAAGTCGACCTCGCCCCGGTCGATGAAGCGGTCGATGAGGTCGTTGACCAGGACGGCCACCTCCTCTTCCATGGCCGTCATCAAGCGGGGGGCGAAGATCGGGTCGAGCAGCTTGCGGTACTTCTTGTGCTCGGGCGGGTCGATCTGTAGGGGAATAAGCGGGCGGACGTTCTTGAGATCCACGGCGGACATGTTGGACGTGAAGATCTCGGGATGGCGGAGTGCCTCGTCGATGTCCTCCTTGCGGCTGAGGATCACCGCGCCCTCCATGGACAGCACGGGGTTGTCCTCCCGCATGGACTTGAAGACTGGTTGGGGATGGGCCGCCATGTCGGCCGGGGCGCCGAACAGGCCGGTTTCTTCTGTCTCGGTTTCGGTCTCGGTCTCGGTCGTCTCGGATGTGTCAGTCGCGTCCATCAGTGCCCTCCCGGGTGATCATGTGGTCAAAGCGGATCGTGTCTCGAACGTGTGCGGCAGAGGTGGCCTGCGGTAGATGTCGTTCACGGCGGCTACTGGTTCGCCGGAGGCAGGAGCATGGCGTTGACGGACTGGACGAGTGCCCTGTCGTCGGACTCGGGAATGATGAAGCTCGACGCGAACAAGCGGACCACCACGTCGACCAGCTGCTCCCGGCTGAGGCTGCCCGATGCCACCGCGGGCACGGTATCCAGCGCGTCGCCGAGTTGCGCCAGCAGGGCTCTCTGCAGCTTCGGGAGATGCGTGAGCAGATAGCCCAGCACGAAACCGGGCTCGGTTTCGAAGACGGCACGTGCCGGATGCGTCCTGATGTAGTCGAACGCAAAAGCCACAAAGGTGCTGATGCGTTCGGTCGGATCTTCTTGGTCGGCCAACCGCGCCGCCAATCCATCAGTGAACGTGCGCTCATCGAAGATGGCCACCGCGTCGATGAGGCGATCCTTGCTCGGGAAGTACCGGTAAAGGGTGCCGCGCGACACCCCGGCGGCCTCGCTGACCTCCTGCATGCCGAGCCGTTTGACCCCGCGCCGCCCGACCAGGCGGAGTGTGGCGCTGAGTATGCGCTCCTCGGTGGACCCATACGGGCCATGGCCGACGACGTCATCCGCGCCAGTCCGGGTTGGGGTGGCAGCGAGCTGCGCCTGGGAAGTGGGCGGACTGAGGGCGACGGTCACTGCGGACACACTAGACAATTTCCGTATTGTTTGTCTCACCTACCCCAGACGAGATCGCCCCCTTGGGCCGGAACGGTGACCGCGAAGACGGGGCTTGCCCCGTCAAACGCGTGGAGCACACCCCGGTCGTCCTTGGCTTCGCCGAGATAGCGAATCCTGTACTGCCCAGGCGGAGCGTCCTCGGGGATGTCCCACGAGACCGTCGCCTCCGATTCGCCCTTGAGGCCTTGCCTCCAGACAAAGCGGGTGTCCCAGTCGCCGTCGTCACGAACGGTGACCCAGGCGTCCCCCACCAACCACTGCACCTCCAGGTAGGTGCCGCCACGATGCAACTGGTTGTCGGGATGCGCCCCGGTGAACGTCACGGTGACGCGCTGCCTGGCGGCGTACGCGCTTCTCGGCGCCACCACCACGTCGCCGAACGACGTCCCCGGGGGGGCGGCGTCGGGCCCGGAGCGGTCACGGTGCCGCGTGAAGCGGTGTGACAGATCTGCCGTTGCATTCCCCTCCGGCAAAATCGAGCCGCGCTGCATGGCGAGGGCCAGCGCGGCTGCGGTCTGTTGGAGCGCGGGCAACTCCCAACGCCCAAAGAGCGTGCTGCCACCTTCGTACTGCTGCGCGTCGTACTCCTCGGGCGTCGTCACGTAGTGGATATAGCCATTGGAGTACCCCGCCACCAGCACGTCCTGGAGGTCAGCCCCCACAATGCCCGCCACGGTGCGACGCAATCGAAGTCCGGCCGTGATCGTCACCTCGCCGGGGATACCGATCAGGTACAGCGGGCCGATGCGGAGGAGCTGCACCGGCACCCTCTGGGCCACAACCGGGACGACGCGGTTGAGGAGAGCGCCGGGAAGCACGATCCCCTTGGGCGCCTGCGAATCCTTCAACAATGGGGACAGGCGATAGGCGACCGTCGATGGCCAATCCCACCACGGGTTCCTCCCCTCCCGGAAGCCGGGGAAACCGGGGCCGTCAACCCAAGCGCCCGCAAACGAGGCGGATCCACCGGCCGGCCCGCTGGTGGAATGCATGAGCCCGTCCCCCGTGAACGCAGGCCAGACGGTGACGTGCGCCAGATCCACGTAGACCAGGCGCGCATTCAGAGGCCCGCGCACTTCCACCCCGTCGTGCGCGGCCAGCGCCGATGCGGCGTCGTATTGGCGCCGGCCGATGATCCGGGTGTTCTCGAACTCGTTCTCGGTCGGCCCGCTCCCCGGATGCAGGTTGAGGTTGGGCGACATGTCTCCAGCGTTGGTCTGTGCGAACGCGCCGATGAACTGTGGCGGAGGGTCGACATCGCGCAGGTAGTCCACCCCTTCGACCACCCGCTCCCAGTAATACCCCGCATAGCCCTTGTTGTCCGAGCTGATCAGCCGATTCCGATTCGTCATCGACGTGTTGTGGGTGGCGAACCAGTTGATGGCGCCGACCGTCCTGCCCTCACGCTCGATGCGTAGCAGCGTGGTCTGAGGATCGATGGCATCGGGAAAGAAGGCGCGCTCGTCCGCGGGGTTGCGGTCGAACGCAACGCGGGAGCGATTCACGCTGGCATCGTGGAGCTCGCCGTGGGTCAGCACGAGTCGCGACGGAACCAGATCGGCGTGCGCCCGCACGACCGCTTCGAGGATGCCGTCGACCAGCGCGCCGAACGTCTTGGGTCGGAAGCCCTTCGTGGTCGTGTTGTAGAGGAGGTGATGTGAATAGCCGCCCGGAGCGCAGTGGGTGTGGGTGGCGGTGATCATGGTGTTGACGGCCGAGTACGTGTCGCCGTAACGGGAGTGGAGGCGGCGCAGCACCTCCTGGTGCACGCTGTCGAAGACCAGAGGTAGGTCGTTGACCACCAGAAGCAGGCGTGGCCCACTTTCACCCTCGGCGATGACGAAGGCGCGGGTCCGCTGCCGCGTGTGGATACCTTCGGTCTGCTGGTCGGCCTTGCCATAACCGAGCATCCCGCAGCCACCCGCCTCACCGGTGATGTCGGACAGGCCGCGCCCAACCAGCAACGTCGCCTCGCCCATGGGGTACACCGTAGGTGGCGATCCGCCAGTGCGAACCGCCGGAGGGAGAGGGCTATCGTGCGGGCGTGCGTATTGTCTCCCTTCTTCCCTCGGCCACCGAGATCCTCTTCGCAGTCGGTGCCGGAGCCGATGTCGTCGGTGTGACCTTCGAGTGCGACTTTCCGCCCGAGGCCCGCCGCTGCCGCATCGTGTCGAACACCTCGCTGCCCGAGGGACTGACGCCGCGGGAGATCGACAATGAGGTGCGAGCCCGCATGGCGGCGGGCGAGGACCTCTACACCCTTGATGAGGGGGCCTTACGCCACATCAATCCCGATCTGGTGCTGACCCAGGATCTCTGCGCGGTGTGCGCTGTGGACATCAGCGAGGTCGACAAGGCGCTCGAGCATCTTGGGTGCACGGCCGAGGTGCTCACACTCGATCCGATGACCCTGGACCAGGTCCTCTCTTCCATTGAGACCGTCGGCCGGGCAACCGGGCATCGCGATGACGCGGATGCGTTGCTGGAGTCGCTGCAGCAGCGCCTGGAGCAGGTGACGCGCGCCGTGACATCACGAAGTCGTCCCCGTATGGCGGTGCTCGAGTGGACTGATCCACCGTTCTCGTCGGGCCACTGGGTGCCCGACATGGTGACGACAGCCGGAGCGACGCCGGTGCTCGGCGCCAGCGGGGAGCGGTCGCGACAAATCGAGTGGGACGACGTCGCCGTGGCCCAACCCGACATGATTGTCGTGGCGCCCTGTGGCTACGGACTCGAGGGTGCGACCAAATTGGCTGAGGATGTCGTCAATTCCCGTGCGCTTCCGCCTCACATTCCCGTCTGGGCGGTGGACGCCGATGCTGCCTTCGTCCGGCCGGGGCCGCGGGTCGTCGACGGCATCGAGACGCTCGCCCACATCGCCCACCCCGATGCCGTACGGCGCGGCCCGGGGATGTCGGTACAGATCCGGGGAGGGTAACCCGTCGCCTCCGGAGCTACTCGACGGCCCGCGAGAAGGGGGCCCCATCCGCGCGCTTCGAAGCCGGCACACCATTCACCGCTCCGTCGAATGTCGCTCGAGAGTCGCCGACTTCGCCCACGGACTCCGGAACTTGCTGTCTGTCGGTCCCATTGCCACGGGCGGCATCGGCGCGCGCATGCAGGAGGTGATCGACGAACCCAAGGGCTCGCTTGCGCCGCGCTTTTCCGTGATCGGGATCGAGAAAGAAGGCCGCTGAGAAGCCGAGGCCGGAGACGAAAAGCCTTCCCGCCGTTTTCTTCGTCTTGTGGGCCCGGCTTCGCACTGCCCCGAGGGTCTCTTTCGGATCGATCATCAGATGCGCCTCATTCCCTACTGCAAGCCGTGTTTGCGCACATACCCCCACGGGCCTTCGGGCAAACGCAAACGTGCTTGATACGGCCGTTGAACCCTGCTCCCTTGTGAGCTGGGCGCGCAGTCGTGATC
>Ga0302325_10033106_pt1 | contig 10597 bp, 8 predicted proteins | sample Palsa_T0_2_FD_201948 | JGI IMG/M metagenome (GOLD analysis project Ga0302325, IMG submission 201948) | Peat permafrost microbial communities from Stordalen Mire near Abisko, Sweden - Palsa_T0_2 | ecosystem: Environmental > Terrestrial > Soil > Palsa > Peat permafrost | place: Sweden: Abisko...
TGATCAGTACCGCCGAGTCAAGCGTCCACTCGTTGACAAGGCCTTGTCCGGCAGCGCTGCCGCGCGCGACCCGCGCATCATCATGGTCGCCAGTGCCGTGCCCGGCGATGGCAAGACTTTTACCAGTATCAATCTCGCCTGGAGCATGGCGCTCGAGCGCGACATCTCCGTGCTGCTGGTCGATTCGGATGTGTCAAAGCAGCACATCTCCGGCATATTTGGCCTGGGCGGCCAAAAGGGCTTATTGGACGCGTTGGTGGATGAGAGCCTGGACCCTGAGTCCTTGGTCGTACCAACCAACATTCGCGGCTTCTCGATTCTGCCCGCTGGAACGCCAGTGGAGGGCACCGCGGAACTGATCAGCAGCAATCGCATGCGCCATATCATGACGAGTTTGTGCGCACGTAATCCCCGCCGGATTTTGCTGCTGGATTCGCCGCCTCTGTTGATTACCAATGAGGGCCGAGCTCTCGTAAAGATCGCCGGCCAAGTCGTTCTCGTGGTGCGTGCGAGTAAAACCCCGAGCCATGCCGTTCAGGCGGCGATCGATTTATTCGAGCCCAGCCAGGCCGGCGGATTGATCTTGAATCAAGTCAAGGCCGGCCTTACCGAAGGTTATTACGGCTACGGCACTTACGGAACGTACGGCGATGCCGCTGCGCCGAAACCCTAAGCTATTCAGCCGCGGCTCGTTTTTGTTGACCCTCGCATGCGCACCGGCCGCATTGGCCGTGACGATCAACTATGGCGTCGATGCGGGGATCGGCGAAACGGATAACGTCAACTTGGTCAGCAGCGACAAGACCAGTCAGACCATGGCCATCGCGGATGCGGATTTTTCTCTACAGGAGCAACGGCGCCTATTCGATGTCAATGCAACCGGGGCCTTTAGCTATCTCGATTTCTTGCAGGGCGCCTATAGCCCGGAATTGATCGGCCGCTTCGACGGCCTGGCACGCTTCGCGCTCATCCCCGAGAGACTGATTTGGGTGCTGCAGGATGATTTCGGCCAAGCGCAGATCGACCCGTTTGCTCCAGTAACGCCCACCAATCGAGAAAACATCAATTACCTAAGTACCGGACCCGATTTAAATCTTCACTTGGGAGGGCTGGGTTTTTTGGACGTGACCGCGCGTTATGCCCGCACGGAGTATCAAGTCAGTCCGTTCAACAGCAATCGACTCTCGGGCGATGTCGCGCTGGGCCGTGCGCTGTCGGCGGGCTCAAGCATTTCGATTCAGGTCAGCACCGAGCGAGTGCTGTTCGAGAACACGACCGTCAACACCGACTTTGACCGCAGCAGCGCGTACGGGCACTACGAGATCCAGGGTTCGCGCACCGAGGTCAAGGCCGATCTAGGCGCCACGCGAGTCGATGCGGGTGAGACGTCGCTCACGGGGCCTCTGGCAAAGCTGCTGCTAACGCGCACGCTCTCTGCGGCAGCAAAACTGACGTTCAGCGCCGGACGGGACATCACTGATGCCGGCACCAGCTTCAGCACGCTGCAAAGTGGCGCATTGGGCGGCATCGGCACCGTGGGGGCCATCGGTACCGGTTCGGGTGGTCCAGCTAACCCGACGAGTCCCCTCGGCGCGCCCGGTGCAACCGGGACGATCGGTACGATCGGCACGGTGCCCGCCGCCGTCACTTCCGCGAATTACACCATTACCTACGCATCGGCGGGGTGGGAGTACGAACGCAATCGGACCACGTTCAGACTTAATGGTCAGTGGGAGAAGGACGCATACGATGGTGAACCCTTGCTGGATCTGAATCGCGGCACGGTCCAATTGAGCGTCGAGCGCAAATTCACGCCCGCACTGAGCGCGCAGCTCATCGGCAGCCTCTATAGGACCGACTACACCAATAACAATTACACCGAGACAGACGGCTTGATAGGCGCGGTTGTGACCCTGCGCGCGGGACGAAATCTCGAGGTTAAGCTACGCTGCGATCATGCGTCTCGAGTGGCCGAGGGCAACGCTACCGGGTACACCGAGAATCGCGCATTCTTGACAGTAGGGTACAGGCCGCCGAAAGCGGCAGTGCATTAGACGCGAAAAGATCGCGGACTACGCCTTCGGGTTTTTTACGCGGCGCCCACGCAGCACGGCGAGGCTTCCCAACATCAAAGTGAGGGCAGCAATCGCAGAAGTCGGATCCATCTCAGGAGCCGCAATCACGCTCGGCGTCTTGGTGCATTCCCATTCGGGAATCCAGATGGCGTGATCGTCGATCTTGAATTTGACTTCGTGCCACCCACAGGTTTCGTTACTTGTTCCCGTAGCCGAAGCGATACCGGCAGCGAACAAAAATACTGTTGCTAAGGCGAGTTTTCTGACCACTTTTTTCACATCCCAGCTCAAAGATGAAGAACAATAGTGGGATGCTATCAGGCATTCGCGGACGCGCATTGGCGATTAGCCATAAAGCCTGATCCGTCACAGCGCGGAAAGATTAAGTTAAATCGCAGCGGTTTCGGCTTCTAGCCAAAATCGCTAGCGATCACTTTTCAGTGGGTTTTACCCGCCGACCGCGTAGAACAGCGAGGCCGCCGAGCGCGAGCGCGAGGCCCGCAAAGGCGGCGGTCGGATCGATCTCGGGAGCGCAAACCACGTTACGTCCCCACTTGTCCGCCGCCTTATCTGTCGCCGGGCCGCACCAGTGGTCGTCCTTGCCTCCCTTGCCCGCGGAGGCGGTCGCTGAAACGGTCAAAAACAACGCTGCTAGACACAGATTCTTAACCATGATTGAACCCTCCGAAGACAAACAACGCCGCTTGGAGAGATTAACAGAATAAGATCGGCGGACGCAATTTCGATTGAATTCTCTTCGGTGTCATGCTCTACCAAAGTTGCCATTGGCCAAAGCCGAGCACGGCAATCGCAATCAACGCGTTGGTGATGGCATGAGCGAACACCGGTTCACCCAGGCTGCCTCTGCGCATCAACACGAGGCCATAGACGAGACCGGCCGCAATCCCGGGCGGCCACATCGCTCCATGCGCTAAACCAAAGACCAGCGCTGAAACGAGCAAGGGAAACCAACCAACCGCCGAGTAAGGAACCGACTCGAAATCTGCGCTGCGCAACCGGCGCATCAAATAGCCTCGATATGCGAGCTCTTCCGCCAACGGGACGGTCAGAACGGAGGCGAGAACATGGCTGGTGATCCATAGGCCGCGCGCGATGGGCGAGAACGCCGCCAAAGTGTCGGGCAGCCCGGATCTAGGGATTAGGAAATGAGCGCTCATCATCCATAACAAGAAAACGCTCAACCCCGCGACTGGCGCGCGCCAACTCCATTGCCATTGCACGGCTTTTAGCCGATGGCGATACCGCCACAGCATGGCGAGGCAGGCCAGGAGCCGCAATGGATAAAGGCTTTCAAATTTTCCCGACAAGGCGTGCGACAACACGCCAGCTGCGAGAATAGCCAACAGGGGCATCAGATAAACGGCGGTAGGATTGACAATCGCCACTCGAAGCTCAGTGGCAACTGCTGTCCGATTGAGCCAAGTGCTGTGCCGACTGACGAGCGCGATGCCGCAGGCAACAAGATTGAACGCAATCCAACCGGCCTGCGAGTGAAAGCCATACTCCGCCACGTCAGGGAAGCCCGCGCTTCCAATTACCATTAACGCAGCAATACGCACGATATTCAGCGCAAAGATAGCTAGTAATCCGGCGGGGATTAATACAAGGGCCCGCGGGAAGATATATTCACGCCGAAAATAGAGGAGCCAAACCACCAAGAAAGCCAGGATCAATCCCATTCCTTCGAGGCCCGAGCAGATATAGGTAACCTCGACGGCGAAGTTCTGCGTGCTGAGCACGTGCGTGGCGGGGTCGGCGCTCAACGTCGGCAGTATGGGCAACAGCACGCGGCGCACGATTTCGAACGTAAGAGCGGCCGTCGTTCCCCAAAGCCGCTGGCTCATCTGCATCGCACTGACGCCGATGAGGGCTGTGATTACCGCGTAAAGCCAAATGTCCCCGAGGGCGCGAGCTGTCCGCACCCAGAGGGACAAAGGCGCCATCGCCAGCGTGGCGCTGGTTGCCGCGCAAAGCCCGATAACGCCCCAAAGCCCCACGATGATTGAAAACGGCAGTGATGTGGCCTCATCGCGATAGAGAACGTAGCTCAGCGGCACCAGGCAGCCCACGCACAGCACATGAACTAGCATCCACGAAGACCGAATCGGAGCCGAACGCATAGCCAGTTCAGCAGTTTTCAATAGTTCTGCGCTGCGCACGTAGGCAAAGAGCACTACAGCCGCTGCCAAGGCTACTATGAAGCGGAATCCCCAGTGTTGCGCTTCGCGTACGAAGGCACCCAGTCCCTGCGCGGCTTGCGCGCGGTCGAAGTCGACAAAGTGGTTAAGTAGGATTTTGTCGGCGAAGAGAACCGCGCCCAAAATGGCAATACGAACTGGAATCCCGAAGCCAAGCCTTAGCTTGGGTGTAATTGCGGATGAAACCTTGGTCACGCGAGGATTGTAACGTTTGCGCCGTAGACCGTGGCGGTGGCGGCAAGCGTTCGGTGACGCACTTCGCGAAACTCGGTTTTAGAGAAAGTCGCTGCGGCGCTACCGCACGGACCTATAGACTTTGCACGGGCCCCGTGACCATTGGAGTGCCCGGCGCAGCGCCGCAGCTCGTGGCGGAATTTGCGCCCATCATGGCTGCGGAACCGATCGGCACCGTCGGCGGGTAGCTCATCGCATCTCTGGGCGATGCAATTTCTCTTCGTAATTGCAAACGCATACGAGGCAGCAGAGTGAATATTCGCGGTCCCCTGATTAAATATCGCTTCGCCATACGACGAGGATTTTGTACCAATCGGAACAGCCACTCCAAGCTCAATCGCTGCATCCAAAAAGGTGCGCGCTTTTCCCTTCCAGTAACAAAATTAATAGCGGCACCTACGCACAACGCGAGGCCCCGTGCAACTCCACGCAGCTGAAGTTTATACGCGATGTACTCTTGTTGTGGCGAGCCGATCGCCAAGAAGCAAAATCTGAACGGACTTGCGGCTTCGATCTCGCGCAAGCAGGTCTCTACAGCCGCATCGTCACTTAGAAAATGCATCGGAGGATCGACATGCACTAGCGATTTCAGCGAATATTGGATTCGCAGCTCCTGTGCCTGTACTGGGGTGCCACCCACCAAGACAACCACGTCGTCGGATTTAATTACCGAGCGAAATACTTCGCCGGTCAAGTCGCTACCCAGACAAACGCGAAATTTCAGTCGTTTGACGATGCTCAGCAAGCGGGCTAAAAATCGGCTGTCTAATAGCACAACTGTGGCGTATCGATATAATGCCCCGAACTGAGGATCATCATGGTATCGAATCACGTGATCGACATTTGGAGTGACGACATAACCGTAACGCTTGCTGCCAAATGCGGCAACCACTTCTCGTGCCTGACCTAGGTCGTAGTCATCGATGTTAAGAGCATTAGTCATTAGATCAATTAAGCGGGCGAGCGATTCTGCAACGCAGCCTCAGGACAGATTATAAGGAAAGACGGATCGTCGAATGGAGGGCTGCATCTCGATTCAGCTTGGTAAACATACCTACAGAATATTTTAAGAACTGATGCTCGCTGAGCGAACCGGCAACTGGTCTTAACATATTTCTTATGCGCGACCCAATCATCTCAGATCATCACACTTTTTTGTTACATAAGGAATATTCCGAATTCACAGAAATTACAAGCAATAATCATGCCAATCTGCAAGTCCTGTCTAATCTGCGAATTCGGTGGGAAGTTGATGGGTTGTTCCACGCCGAAAGCCCAGCAATCTGCTAAAGCAGTTTCTGATCTCGAATGGGGCATGACAAAGCAAAAACAAGAGCGGACGTGCACGCCCAACTAGACACAAAGAACGCGGCGATCCACACGGCGTGTATAAAACCGTCGAGGCGTCCGCCAACAACTCTCCTGATATCCTCCCCCCAGCACGAAATTTCAGGCGGCGCCATGCCACAAGCCGCCAGAACCATGGTCGCCATCAAGTTCACACAGGTTCGAGTGTCTCCGATGCGATTTCCACCCAGCGGGATATCCAGGTAATCGCGCCGCCACGAGTTCAAGCTTATGTGCCAGCGTCGCCAGAAATTTTGCTGGCTTTCCCTTAACATCAGGCGCATGGATGACTCCCGTCGAAATCAAGCGCTTAAGCGCGGACCGCGCGCGCGTGAGCCTGAACGCGACTTTATGCCGGACGACCAATCAAGCCCTGCAACCCCATTGTATTTTGGTCCGCCTGACCGCCGACTTTTTGGTTGGCTGCATCGCCCCTCGCACGGAGAGCGGGATCTGGCACTGGTCGTCTGCAAACCGTTCGGCTATGAGGCGGTCTGCTCGAACCGAGCCATTCGGGCATTCGCCGAAATGGCGGCTGCGTCCGGAGTCGTATGCCTTCGTTTTGATTATCTCGGTACCGGCGATTCCGATGACATCGATGTGAAAGCCGATCAACTGGACGCTTGGACGGAGGATGTGCTCGCCGCGATCGAAGAGTTGAAGCTGCGTACTGGCATCTCGCGGGTGTGCTTGCTGGGTCTCCGTCTCGGCGCGACGATCGCAACTCTGGCATCCGCGCGATCGCCTGCGTTGGCCGGGTTGCTACTCATTTCGCCGTTGGTCAGTGGGCGTCGATACTTGAAAGATCTGCGCAACACACGACTGGCGGCGGCGATGGGTTCGGAAGCCGCGGCTGGCGCAGGAGCGGACGCGCCCGCACCAGACGGCTCGATTGAAGTCAGCGGCTTCGTCTTGTCTGCGGCGACGATACACGCGTTGGGTTTGGTCGATCTCGCCCGGATGGCGCCTCCCTCCTGCCCGACGCTCGTGATCGACGAAGCGAGCTTGCCGGTCGCGCGCAAGTGGTCCGAGTCCTTTCCGTCCGCGGCGCGGTACGTGGCATTGCCAGGACTGATCGAGATGACCATGGCCATGCCCCACGATGCCAAAGTCCCCGCAGAGATGTTGACCGAAGCCCGTGCGTGGCTTCACGAGATCTCTGCGATTCGCGCGGACACTTGCACGACCTCTGATTCGCGCGAGAGCGGTTCTCGAGGGTCGGTGCAGCACGTCGAACCCGAGGATCGGTCGTCGATACTCTATCTCGCCGGCCCTGAAACCAATCCTCGAAGCCAGATTTCAGAGCGGCCGGTTTGGCTGCACTCTGATATACGACTCTTCGGTATCGTGACCACACCGCCGACAGATGAGAAACGCAAACGCGGAGTCATCCTCCTCAATGCAGGCGCCACTTACCACATTGGCCCCAACCGTCTGTACGTTGCGTTGGCGCGCCGGTGGGCGCGACGCGGCTACTACGTCTTACGGTTCGATCTGCAAGGATTGGGGGATAGCAGCACCCGTAACGGCCACACCGACGACGAAGTCTTTCCGCCCGCGGCGATGGACGATATCCGGGCTGCGATCAAATTCATGCGCAGCCGCTATGGGGTTTCCGACTTCTCGCTGTGCGGTATTTGTTCCGGTGCCTATCACGCCCTTAGGGCAGCGGCAGCCGCGTTGCCGATCACCAGAGTTTTGATGGTCAATCCACGAAACTTCTACTGGGTTTATGGCACGGAAATTGACGCGCTTACCGCAGCCGAAGTCGTGATGCGGTCACGTCAACAGCGTCAACGGATTTTCTCGCCGGAGGCTTGGAAGCGCGTACTCAGCGGTCAAGTCGATATGCCACGACTGGCCCTCATCTACGTCCAACGGCCCCTCATCGCGATTGGCAATGCATTGCGCGGTGTCGCCTCCGCAATGAAACTTCGGTTACTGCCCCAGGACATCGGCGCCGAACTCGAGGAAATGGTTTCCCGCGGCATCAGGGTGGCGTTCGTGTTTGCCCGCAGCGAGCCGGGTCTCGAACTGTTGCGCGTTCAGGGTGGATCGCGGCTTGCGCGTTTGGGTGACAGGTGCAGGATCCACGTCATCGAGAACGCGGACCATGTGTTCAGCCGGGCGGATACCCGGGAAATAATGGAGCACGCGCTTTCGCAGGAATTGTATTCACCCGGAAACAAGTGAGTATCTGCCATATGCTCGTGGACGCTGAGTAGGTTGCGCACAATTCGTCGTCCCCAGAACAAGCGGATCATGGCAATATCGTGAGCCGGTCGTCAGGCATCTTTTCCGTGACACATTCGAAGCAACACAGGCTGTCGATTCGGCTTCCGCGGGGGCGTTTCGTTGCGCATCCGAGGGTGACCATATGTCGCTAAACGACGACATCCCGCATTCGGTCGGAGTAGTCGTGATTGGTCGAAATGAGGGTGTGCGTTTGCAACGCTGCCTAGATTCGATTCCCGATACGATCAAGGACATCGTGTATGTCGATTCCGGATCGCAAGACGATTCGGTTGAGGCCACTCGAGCCCGCGGAATCGAGGTGGTCGAACTCGACCGGGGTATTCCGTTCACCGCAGCCCGCGCAAGAAACGAGGGAGTGGATCGCCTATTGGTTCTTAATTCAAGTCTGCGCTACGTCTTTTTTGTCGACGGCGACTGCGAGATCGTCGATGGCTGGATAGAGAAGGCGTTTCGTTTCATCGAACAACGGGATGACGTCGCCGTGGTCTGCGGGTGGCGACGGGAGAAATACCCGGAGAGTTCGATTTACAACAGCTTGATCGATATGGAATGGCAAGTGCCCGCCGGCCGCGCACTGTTCTGTGGCGGCGATTCACTGATGCGCATCGCGGCCTTTCGAGGAGCCGCCGGGTTTCGTGGAGATCTCATTTGCGGTGAAGAACCGGAGTTATGTCATCGACTTCGCAAGCTCGGCTGGACCATATGGTGCTTGGGCGAGCCGATGACCCTCCATGACGCAGCCATCCTCAGAATCGGTCAGTGGTTCAGGCGCGCAGTCAGATCCGGATACGGTTTCGCGAACGGGGCGGCTTTGCATGGCGGTCCCCCCGAAAGGATGTGGATCGCCGAGTGCCTACGCACTTGGATGTGGGCATTCCTGTTTCCGCTGACGATACTTTTGCTCAGTGTTGCTCTCAGCGCATGGATGATGTTGCTGTTCTTGATCTATCCGCTCCAGGTGTTTCGATTGTTCCTTCTAGGAAAGTACTCGAGGCGCCATAATTGGTGGAGAGCTGTGTCCCTCGTCGTGTGCCATTTCCCTGGATTTTGGGGTCAACTGAAATACGCTATAGATCGCCTTTCTCATTCGAGAAGCCGCATCATCGAATACAAATAGCAGCGAATGATTGTTTCGGCCCACGTACGCTCCCCCGACGACATGGATTCTGCGGATATCTGTATCGTCGGTGCGGGCGCCGCAGGTATCACGCTGGCATGCGAGCTGGACGGATCGGGACTCAAAATCATCGTTTTGGAGGCCGGTGGTCTAAAGCCGGTCGGCGCGGAAGCAGACTCCTTCCGGGGTGTCGCCACTGCGCCGCACCCCGACCCGACGCAATTCCGCAGGATGGCATTCGGAGGCACGACGAGCCTTTGGGGTGGACGATGCATCCCGCTGGATCCGCTGGACTTCAAGCGCCGTCCCCACGTTTCAAATAGCGGTTGGCCGATTCTCTACGAAGAGGTCGCGAAGCACTATCCCCGCGCTTTGGATTATTGCGATGCCGGTCGGTTCGAATTCACAGCCACCGGCTCCTTGCGAACCCCGACCCCCACGATCGAAGGATTCGACGGAGGAGGCGAGGTGCTTACGGATCTCATTGAAAGGTACAGCCTGCCGACCGATTTCGGCAGGAAATTCAGAGACCAACTCATTCAATCGCGCGACGTAACGGTGTTGCTGCAAGCCCGGTGCACCCGTTTGCAGAAAGCCGACGGCGCGGATGTCATCGAGTTCGTCGAGTACATGGACAAGACCGGCAAAGTCCGTCGACTTTCGGCGCGAACTGTGGTGCTCGCCTCGGGCGGAATCGAGGTGCCCCGACTGCTATTGCACTCAGACCGCGAGGGTCGCGGACTGGGCAACCACCATGATCTGCTCGGCCGCTTCTATTCATGTCATTTCGAGACTGTCTACGGACGTCTGATCGCCAATGGTGCATCGGTTACCTTCGGTTTCGAGAAAACTTCCGACGGCATCTATTGCCGCCGGCGCATGCAATTCTCGGAAGAGTTCATGGCGCGGCACGAACTGCGCAACATGGTGTTTCGGTTGCACTTTCCCGATTATTCCGATCCGATGCACGGCAGTTCCGTCATGTCAGCCATCTACTTGGTGAAGACCCTGTTGCCTGCGGAATATCGGACGATTCTCCGGCATAACAAGCCGGCGGAGGGTTCGCATGGCAACCTGGCACACCTAGGTAACATTTTCACCGGATTAACGCAGTTGCTCCAATTTGCGGGCGATTGGTTCTTCCGGATCAAGCTCGCCAAACGCCGGCTGCCCTATACGCTGGTGCCCAACGCCGATGGCAGTTATCCGCTCGAATTCAACTGTGAACAGACCCCGGAACCCTCAAATCGAGTCACGTTGACCCGCGACTGCGACCAGCAAGGGGTCCGCCGTGTCCACGTCAATTGGCGGCTTTGCGACGCCGACATCGATTCGGCCTGCCGGGGCTT
>Ga0302325_10033109_pt1 | contig 10596 bp, 5 predicted proteins | sample Palsa_T0_2_FD_201948 | JGI IMG/M metagenome (GOLD analysis project Ga0302325, IMG submission 201948) | Peat permafrost microbial communities from Stordalen Mire near Abisko, Sweden - Palsa_T0_2 | ecosystem: Environmental > Terrestrial > Soil > Palsa > Peat permafrost | place: Sweden: Abisko...
ACGCCTACTACCAGGTTCGGGAGGCCGAAACCCAAGCCTTCTATGGGCTGCTGCGTGCCGAGATGGATGCTACCGGTCTGGACGATCTGCTGCGCCGGTTCATCGTCATACTAACGCGAACCTTCCGCGCGCAGGCCGGCCGCATCATCCCGCTCACGGACCGCCCTCCGATCGCATCCGGGATGCTCAAGCGGCTGGCACGGCCTCGCTACATCGCTGCCGGCAGTCCGGATGCCGATCTGGTTTTGGATTCGGCCATGCACGGCGTCTTTCAGTCCTACTGGTCGATTCCATTTTTTTCGGCCGGCCGCCTGGCGGGACTCATCCAATTTGGGTTCCCCACGCCTTATCAATGGCTGCCGCGTGAGCTGGATCTGCTGGACGCCTTTACGGAACGCTGCCTGCGCGGGACCGAGCGCGTGCGGATAATGCAGGAGTTGGCGGCCCGCGAAGCCCAGGTGCGCTCTCTGGCGGCCCATCTCCTGCAGGCCGAAGAGGAAGAACGCCGGCGGATCAGCCGCGATCTGCACGACGATGCGGGCCAATCCCTACTGTTCCTCCGGCTGCACCTGGAATTACTCGAAAAGACCGCGCCGCCCGATCTGTGCGGCAAACTCGGCGAGGCCCGCGTCGTTGCCGAACGCATCATCGCGGAGATCCGGCGCATCATCGCGGCGCTGAATCCATCGGCGGTTGAGGAGTTGGGTTTGACGGCCGCCATTCGCCACCTCAGCGCCCGCTTCCGCAAGCTCAATCCCATGAAGTTGCACGTCCGGCTGTCGCCTTATACCAAGCTGCCGCGCGAAACCGAAACCGCCATTTACCGGGTGGTGCAGGAGTGCTATCAAAATATCGCCAAACACTCTGGCGCTTCCCGTGTAAACCTTCTGCTTAGATCCACCGATACATTATTGGAACTGAAAATCGAAGACGACGGTGTCGGATTTGATGTGGACAGCGCGGTGGCTAAACCGAAGTCGTTCGGGTTGAAGGGCATGCGGGAGCGGGTTGCCCTGCTCGGGGGCTGCCTGGAAATGAGCAGCAGTCCTGGGCACGGCGCCGCCATTGCGGTGCGCTTGCCGATTAGCAAGTAGCGATTCTCAGTTTCAGCAGACGGGCAGGCATTCAGCCTCCTCCTTGCGCGACATGACACCGGCACGATAACGACGTGGCAACGACTATGGCAATTCGAACGCTTCTAACCGACGATCACACGCTTTTCCGGCAGGGCATCAAGACCCTGCTTTCCGCTACCCCGGACCTGGAGGTAGTTGGCGAAGCCGCCAACGCGGCGGATGCCATCACCCAAGCGGCTGAATTGCGGCCCGACGTGGTGTTGATGGATGTCAGTATGCCGGGGATGAGCAGCTTCGAAGCCACGCGCCAGATCCGCAAGGGCCGACCCGAGACCAAGGTCTTATTTCTGACTATGTATGACGACGAGGACTACCTGGCGGAGGGCATGGAGGCGGGCGCCAGCGGATATCTGCTGAAGGACAGTCCCGCGGAGCAATTGGTTTCGGCCATTGGTGAAGTACACCGCGGCGGCAGCTATTTGAGCCCCCGCATGCTTTCGCACCTGGTTGACGATTTCCGCAACCGGATCAGATCGACCGTGCACCAGCCGCGTTTCAACACCCTGACCCGGCGCGAGTTGGAAATCCTGAAATTTCTGGCCGAAGGAAATTCTGTGAAAGAAATCGCAGGTACGCTGAACCTGAGCGTTAAGACCATCGAAGCGCACAAATTCAACCTGATGCGCAAGCTGGATATTCATAATAAGGCGCAACTGGTGCAATACGCTATTCAAAAGAAGGTTATCCGCCTAACGGGAGCGGTGAACTGAATTTCCACTCGCCCCGCTACAGCGCGCGCCCACCCTCAGAATTTGCATGTGTTTAGCGTTTTTCCTTCTATATTGGGAGAGTGTCGAGATGGCTGCTCCTGTTATGTGCCTGCGTCCCCCTGATTGCGGCGGACGAATACGTCGGCAGCGCCGTTTGTAAGACTTGTCACGCGGACGTCTGGTTCAACTTCTACAAAAACCCGCACTACAAGAGCATCGCTAGCGGCGACCAACCGCCCGAGCGCACCGGATGCGAAGGCTGTCACGGGCCTGGAAAAGCGCACGTCGAGGCGCGCGGGGGCAAGACCACCATTCCACGCGCGTTCTCGCTGATGCAACCTAAAGCCGTCCTGGACGCTTGCCTCAACTGTCACGCGCGCGATTTTTCAAAGTCGAACATCCGGCGCTCGCAGCATTCCCTGGCGGACGTGGTGTGCACCAACTGCCACTCGATTCACAAATCGCCCGCGGCGCAATTTTTGCTCGCGAAGAAACAGACCGACCTATGCTACAGTTGCCACGCCGATGTGCGCGCGCAGTTTTCAATGCCCTTCAAACACCGGGTGAACGAGGGCTTCATGAACTGCACTGATTGCCACAATCCACACGGCTCATTCGCCCCCACCTGGGGCATGGCGGAGGGGAACGCCATGGTGGAGCGTGCGGAAGGCAACGAGCAGCCTTGCCTGAAATGCCACGCGGACAAGCGCGGACCGTTCGCCTACGAGCATCCGCCGGTGCGCGTGGAGGGGTGCGGCGTGTGCCACATGCCGCATGGATCGACCAACGCCAAACTGCTCTTGCGGCCGGTAGTCTTCACCCTTTGCCTGCGTTGCCACAACGGCGCGGATAGCTTCGGCACGCGCAATAACGGCATCCCGGCGTTATCGAATACCCATAATATGCTGGACCCGCGCTATCAGCGCTGCACGCTATGTCACGTGCGGATTCATGGTTCGAATAGCGACGGTTACTTCTTCCGGTAGGGGACTGCCATGCGGATGACGCCAAACACTCTTCTAGCCGGATCGATTCTAATGGCGCGCGCGGCGCTGGCGCAGCAGGTGGCCGCGCCCACGCCTGATCAGGCCGGCTCCCCGAGGGGCGAGAACACGGGCGACTACAACGTGACGGACTCCGTCGAGACGGGCTACCGTTTTGCCGTAGTGAATGGCAGCGTGGGGACCTATCGCAGCGACGTGAATTATGGCGACGGCATCCGGCTGTTCAGCGCCAACCTTAGCGTGAACTCGCGCGATGGCCATGGGCGCTGGTTCGACCAGATCGTGCTCACAGCCACCGGCCTGGGCAACGACCCGTATCAGTCGGTCACCTTGCGGGTGGAGAAAAACAAGCTATACCGGTATGACATGCTGTGGCGGCTCGACGATTATTTCAATCCGGGATTGCCGGTAGCCGCGGGCCTGCACCTGATGGATACCAGCCGCCACATGCAGGACCACAACCTGACGCTGCTGCCCGAATCGAAGATTCGGTTTCACCTGGGCTACAGCCGCAATACGCAGGACGGGCCGGCGCTCTCCACCGTGCAGTTGTGCTTCGATGGCAACATTTATTGCAGTACGGCCGGCAACGAGTTCCCGGTCTTTGAGAACGTGCGGCGCGAGCAGAACGAATACCGGCTGGGCGCAGACGTGGATCTAGCCGGGTTCAAGCTCACCCTGCTGCACACCTGGGTGTTCTTCAAAGACGATAGCGGCTACCAGGAAAACGGCTTGGAGCCGGGAGACAACCCGTCCACGGGAGTGACTCTCTCGCAGTTTCAGCGCTCCGAGCCGTATCACGGCGCCAGTCCCTACTGGCTGGGGAATCTCAACCGTAGCGGAAAGACGCTGGCAGTCAACGGCCGGGTGACTTATGTAGATGGTAAGCGCAACTTCATCATGGACGAAAATGCGTTTGGCGTGACGCCGCTCGGCGCGCAGAACCAGCAGGTATTGGTCGGCGGCGATGCGTCGCGGCCGTCGCTGACCGGCGATCTCTCCATCAGCGTCTTTCCCACCTCCAGGCTGACGCTGGTGAACAACACCTCCATCGACAGCACCCGGATCGACGGTACGTCCGACTACGAGCAATACAACCTCGCAACGCAAACGGCGGATTTCATCTCCTTCCGGTACCTGGGGCTGCGCACTATCGCCAACGCCACGGATTTCCACTATCGCATGAAGAGTTGGTTTTCCTTCTATGGCGGCTATCGCTACTCCGAGCGGCGCATCGAGGATATCGAAGACTACGCGGTTCCGGGGCCATTCAGTGGCGCGACGTACGTGCAGCAGAACCATCTGCAGGCCGGGCTGCTAGGTGTCCGGATTAAGCCTTTGAAGGCCATGACCATCAACCTGGAGAGCGAGATCGGCTATGCCAACCAGCCCTTCACGCCGGTTAGCGATCGGGATTATCACACACTGGGCGGGCGCATCGACTACCGGGTGAAGAAGCTGACTCTGGGTGCGGTTTACAAAGAGAATTATAATAACAATTCAGTTACTCTCAGCAGTTACAGCTCACACGCCAGGACGTATAGCGCAAATGCCGCGTGGGCGCCGCGCGATTGGTTCACCCTGGACGCCAGCTACTCCAAGCTGCACCTGGATTCGCTCTCCGGCATCGTGTTCTTCGCCGGTATCGACGCAGCGTCTCCATTGACCAGCAACCAGGTCTACATCAGCAACATTCATGCTGCCAATCTGATAGCGCGCTTCGTGCTGGCCAAGCGGGTCGATCTTTACGTGGGTTACACCATTACGGACGATACCGGCGATGGCCGCGGTTCGGCTGCGCCGGCTGGCATCAGCGATCCCACTACGGTAATCTTCGCTCCGGTGCAAACCTTCCCGTTAAGCTACCAGGCGCCGCTGGCGCGAGTCTCCATCCGTTTGCGCGAGAAGCTGCGGTGGAATGCAGGCTGGCAGTATTACAACTATCACGAAGATTTCGGGCTGGAGTCGTTCTATCAGGGCTATCACGCCAATACGGGCTATACCAGTGTAAGCTGGGCTTTCTAGGATCCATTCACCAAGCCAACTGGCTTATATCCAGTAACTTAGGCTTTGATCGTCTGGAATCCAACCCACATCCCGCACACCCGCAAACCGGGGCGGCCTGCCCCGCTAAACCCCTTCGCCATGCCGATTGCGCTATTTTAGAAAGAGCCATCGTTTGCAATGCCATTTCGTATCCAACCTGTTCACGAATTCCTCGTTCGTCCGGCTCTGCCCGACCAACTTTCCCGTATGCCGGAATTGGCCTACAACATCCTGTGGGCCTGGGAGCCGCTGATCCGCGCCCTGTTCCGCAGGCTGGACGCCAACCTCTGGCGGGAGTGCAACTATAATCCCGTACTGATGCTGGGGCGCGTTTCGCGTCCAACCCTACAGCGTGCGGCTGCCGACCCCCGCTATGTGTCGCTCTACAACATGGCCTGCCAGCGCTACGATGCACATGTGCAGGGCGGCAAGCCCCGCACCGACGGCAAGTTGATCGCCTATTTCTCAGCCGAATACGGCCTCTCCGAGTGCCTCCCCATTTATTCCGGTGGTTTGGGCGTGCTCTCGGGCGATCATCTGAAGGCGTCCAGCGACAGCGACCTGCCCTTGGTGGGTGTCGGTCTGCTCTACCAACAAGGCTATTTTCGGCAGGTACTGAACCCGGACGGATGGCAACAGGAGCGCTATCCTACTAACGATTTCTATACCCTGCCGGCGGTTCCCGTGCATGATGCCGCGGGCGAGAACCTCAAAGTCTTCGTACGGCTGCCCACCGGCAAGGTCATGATCCAGGTTTGGAAAATGGAAGTCGGGCGCGTCATGCTGTACCTTCTGGACACCAATATCCCCGAAAACCAGTTGCCGCAGGATCGCAGCATTACCGACTCGCTCTACGGCGGCGACACCGACACCCGCATGCGCCAGGAGTTCGTGCTGGGCGTGGGCGGGTTGCGCGCTTTGAAGGCTGTGGGCCTCGAACCCACCGTCTATCACATGAACGAAGGCCATTCGGCGTTCCTGGCGCTGGAGCGTGTGCGCTTGCTGAAGCGCGAACACGGATTGAATTTCGAGGAGGCGCTGCAGGCCACCCGCGCCAGCAATGTCTTCACCACCCACACTTCGGTACCGGCCGGTATCGACCTGTTCGATCCGGGTTTGATGTATCACTACTTCAACGCTTATTGCACGGATACCGGCATCGACTTCGACCAGTTGATGGCGCTGGGGCGCCGCAATCCCGCCAATCGCGAGGAGCGCTTTTCCATGGCTATCCTGGCACTGAAGACCTCCGCGCATCGCAATGCCGTCAGCAAACTGCATCGGGATGTTTCGCAGGAGATGTGGCACGATCTATGGCCGCAATTGCCGGTTTGGGAAGTACCCGTCAGCGCGGTGACCAACGGCGTGCATTTGACCAGTTGGCTCAACGGGGATCTGGCGGCGCTCTACGATCAGTATCTTCAACCGGACTGGCGCGAGCGGCCCGCCGACGCCGGCCTCTGGGAACAGGTCAAGGAAATTCCGGACGAAGAACTGTTGGAGGTGCATCGCCGCCGCAAGCGCCGTCTGGTGAATTTCGTGCGCGAACGGCAGCGTTCGTCGGCATTGCGCAGGCAGGCATCCGCCGCGGAGATGCGGCACACCGAAGAGGTGCTCGATCCCAACGCGCTGACGATCGGTTTCTCGCGCCGTTTTGCCACTTATAAACGGGCCACGCTGCTGTTTCGCGACGTAGACCGGATTAAACGTATCCTCTGCAACAAGGAAATGCCGGTGCAGATTGTGATCGCCGGCAAGGCCCACCCACGCGATAACGAAGGCAAGACTTTCATCCGCGATATCGTGCAGCTTTCGCGCGATCGCGATCTATGGAAACACCTCGTCTTTATCGAAGACTACGATATGAAAGTCGCGCGAGAGATGGTTCAGGGCGTGGATCTCTGGCTGAATACCCCTAAGCGCGGGCAGGAGGCCTGCGGCACCAGCGGTATGAAGGCAGGCATTAACGGCGTGTTGAACCTCAGCATTCTGGATGGTTGGTTCGATGAAGCCTTGGAGATGTCCGGCGGCTGGGCCATAGGCGACCGCGAACGGTACGACGACGAGCAGGACGCGCTGCACGCCAGTGAGATCTACTACCTTCTGGAAAATGAGATCGTGCCGCTGTTCTACGAGCGGCGCGACCAGATTCCGCGCGATTGGTTGAAGCGCGTGAAGCAATCGTTGATGGGACTGACACCGGTTTTCGATTCGCGGCGCATGGTGATGGAATACGCCCGCGAATTCTACGATCCGGCGCACACCGAATCCGTGCGCTTGTGTGCCAACGATTACCAGGAGGCGCGCGCCGAAGCCGCATGGAACGAACGCGTCAAGCTAGTCTGGCACCGGGTGAGCTTTGTCGAAACCGGCGCGGCTCCCGTGGGAACCATCATGAGCGAGCAGTCCGTCCCCGTTCGGGCCGCCATCGATCTGGCGGGGTTGCAGCCTTCCGAGGTCCGCGTGGAGGTGGTTATGGGGCGCGTAGGCACCGACGGCGGGCTGGAGGATACCGAAGTCATGGTATTGCCCCCGACTACGCAAAACGGAACGGTGGCGATCTTTGAGAAAGAGATCGTACCGGAACGCACCGGACGCCTGGGCTACGCCTTTCGCGTCAGCCCCAACCATTGCGACGATCCGCTAACGCGGCCTTGCAGCAGCTTGCTAAAGTGGAGCGGCCTGTAATCCCTTGCCGGGCGATTGGACCACCAGTTGCTCTCTAGCTGCCCGCGAGGCCACAAACATGCCAAGTAAGCTACTTAGAATCACTGTACTGGGTATTTTCTGCACGCTTCTAATCAATGCCCAGTCCGAACCCGATCACAGCGCCACGGTGCCCATCTATCGTGTAACCGTGGTAGATCGTACTGTCAGCGCTATCGATTATCAATACCGCAACGGACCAACCAACATCGATTTTCGCGGCACCGTGCTGCTTCCCTTGGCTAAGGGCGGCGCCATTGTGGAATCCAAGGCGGGACATGTCACCATCGACGCGCACATCGATCACCTGCTTGCTCCCACGCGTTTCGGACGGGAGTACTTGACCTACGTGCTGTGGGCCATTACACCCGACGGGCATCCTAAGAATCTTGGCGAAATTCTGGCGGGCAGCTCCGATAAGGCCAAGCTGCAGGTCACCACGGATCTACAGGCGTTCGGCCTAATCGTTACGGCCGAGCCCTATGCGGCAGTGCGCCAGCCGGGCGACGTCGTCGTGTTGGAAAATCAACCCCGTCCCGATACTATCGGCGGCAGCGAACCCATCCAGGCGAAATACGAACTTCTGCCCCGCGGTCACTACACCTACAACGTGCAGGATGGCTTGGCGGCCGCTCAGGCGGATGCTCCCAGGCTCTCCTCAGGCCGGTATCAGTCGGTAGTGGAACTCTATCAGGCGCAGAATGCCGTCCAGATCGCGCAGGCCGCGGAAGCCGGCCGTTATGCGCCGGACACTCTTGGGAAAGCCCAGGATCTGCTGGGTCAAGCCCAAACGGCCCTGGATCGTAAAGCCGGCATGACTACCGTCGTCACGCTCGCGCGCCAAGCTTCACAAACGGCGGAGGACGCTCGTATCCTGGCCGTCCAGCGCAAACAGAGTGAAGCACTGGCCACCGCCCAGCAGCAGGTAGCGCAAGCCGAAACGGAGAGGGCTCAGGCGGAAGCCGCCGCCCAGACGGCGCAGACCCAGGCTGCAGCCGCCCAGGCATTGCTCGAACAGGAGCGCGCCGCCAGGCGGCAAGCCCAGGCGGAAGCTGCGGCTGCCTCCGCCAGCGCTGCGACAGTCCAGCCTGCATCCAAAATCACCGTGATCACCCGTCCCGCTCCTGATCGTGACGACGCGCGCAAGAAGGAATTGCGCCGCCAGATGCTCAACGAGCTCGGCGCCTCTCTCCAGGCTCGCGACACGCCGCGCGGCCTCACCGTTACGTTGCCGGATTCCGATTTCGAAGGCACTCGCCTGAGTCCTGCGGTTTACGACTGCCTGGCTCGTGTGGCCGCCGTTCTCCGCGCCCATCCCGACATGACCATCGAAGTCGACGGCCATGAGACCGGTTCATTTGAGCGCGCCCACGCTGTGCGCAGTGCACTCCTCGAGCATGGACTGCCTCCCAATGCCGTCATCGCCCGCAGCCTGGGCGATTCCCGCCCGGTGGCTTCCAATGCCACCGCAGCTGGCCGGGAACAAAATCGTCGCGTCGAAATCGTCGTCTACGGATCTCCCATTGGCGACCAGCCGTACTGGGACCAATCCTATACCCTCATCCCCTCAAAGTGAGCCGCGCCGCCTTCTGCCATGTTAGAGTGCAGGTTAGGAGGAGTACAGTTGCCACACCTTTTGAGGGCAGCGATCTGGATGCTGGCCGCGCCCGGCTTGCTTCTTTCCATCAACTTCAACGCACCTAGGGCTTATTCGTTAGGCGAATACGGCGGCGTTTCCCTAGTCCAGGGAGATTTCAACGGAGATGGCACTCCCGATCTGGCCTTGACCGTGGCCGGTTATGGCCTTTATCCCGGCGCCATCGAAGTCTTCCTGGGCCAAGCCGGCGGTGGCTTCCGCCACGAAGCCAACTACACCATTCCCACCGGAAACTTCACCTCAAGCGGTCTGCTCACCCTGGACTTCAACCACGATGGCATTCTCGATTTGGCCGCCGCTGGCGATGCTGGCGTCTCCGTCCTTTTGGGCAAAGGCGACGGCACCTTCTCGCCGCCCGTGACTTACGTGGCCGGCTCGAATTCCTACTCCATCGCCACCGCTGACTTCAATGGGGATGGTATCCCGGATCTGGCAGTCTCCAATGCCGGCTCGGGCAACGTATCCGTCCTGCTCGGTAACGGCGACGGCACCTTTCTGCGCGCCGTGAACTATGCCGTGGGAACCACGCCGCAATACCTGGCCACCGGCGATTTCAACGGTGATGGCAAACCCGACCTGGCGGTGACCAACTACAACCTCAATGGCGAGGGCACCGTGTCCATTCTGTTCGGCATAGGCGACGGCACATTCCAGCGCGCCGTAAACCATCCCACCGGAAAGGAGCCACAGAGCATCGCCGTCGGCGATTTCAACGGTGACGGCAAGCCCGACTTGGCCATAACGCTATTTGAAGGAACCGTCTCCATCTTGCTGGCCAACGGCGGCGGCACGTTCCTTCCGCCCGTCTCGGTCCCCGCCGGCCCCAATCCTTCCGCGATCGTCGTCCAGGACCTCAATCGCGACGGAAAGCTCGACTTGGCCGTGGTCAATGAATACGAATATATTAATGACGAGAGCGCCGGCGGCTTCTCTGTTTCGATCCTCCACGGCAATGGCGACGGTACCTTTCAGAAAGCCATCCCGTACTGGGTAGCCGGAGCGGTTTCTGTCGTCTTCGCGGACTTCAACGGAGACGGCAGGTTGGATCTCGCCTGCGCTGGCGGCAGTCTCTCCATTCTGTTGAACAACGGAAAAGGTGGATACCAGCAGCCCGTCCTCTCCGCGGTTGGCGCCAACCCCATATCGATAGCCACTGGCGACTTCAACGGCGACGGCAAGCCCGATTTGGCCGTAGCCAATATCGATTCCAGCAACATCTCCGTCCTCATCGGGAAAGGCGATGGCTCCTTTATGCCGCAGGTCACCTATGACACCGGCGCCGCCACCGCCTGGATAGTGGCCGGGGACTTCAATGGAGACGGAAAGCTGGACCTGGT
>Ga0302325_10033111_pt1 | contig 10595 bp, 8 predicted proteins | sample Palsa_T0_2_FD_201948 | JGI IMG/M metagenome (GOLD analysis project Ga0302325, IMG submission 201948) | Peat permafrost microbial communities from Stordalen Mire near Abisko, Sweden - Palsa_T0_2 | ecosystem: Environmental > Terrestrial > Soil > Palsa > Peat permafrost | place: Sweden: Abisko...
GGTGGCGGCGAGACTGCCGAGGAATACGCGACGTTCCATACTAGAGACCCTCACCCGGTGCTGAAGGAACGTTCCATGACCCGAGCTTCGTGCCTTCGCGGCGCAGCAGGCGTAACTGCCATACTTGCGCTGGCCTGGGCGGTCCCCTGCGCCGCAGCGACGACCTACGACCCGCCCCGCGGGTCGCTGACCGGATTCATCCGCGGCGAGGCACGGCACGTGGACGTGGCGCCCAACATGCATGTCGTGATCGAGCTCGAGCCGAAGGACCGGCAGCTCGAGGACCTCGCGGCCGCGATTATCGACCCGGCGTCGCCGCTGCACCGCTCGGTCCTCACGAAAGAACAGTTCGCCGCCCGCTTCGGCCGGCCGCCCGCCGAGGCCGACGCCCTCGCGGCGTTCTTACGGGCACACGGCGCCACCGACGTGTACGAATCGCGAACCCACCTCGTCGTCAGCGGGGACATGAGCCTCGACGACGCCCACAAGGCGTTGGGCGCGACGTTCGACGTCTTCGAGCGGGGGCCACGGCTGATCGTCGCCCCGGTCGGCCCGGTCACGCTGCCCGTTGGCAACATCCGCGCGGTTCGCGGCATCGTCTCCGCGTTCGAACCACGGCTCGCCGACATCCCCCTCCCGAACGACTTCCGCGGGGCCTGGTTCCCGCCGACGCGCTTCCGCGACGGGTACGACGCCGCGCCCGGCGGTGGCGCGGGAATGCGGATCGCGCTGATCGAGGATTCGTCCGACCGGTTCGACATCGGCGATCTCACGCCGTTCATGTCCGGCGCCGACTCCGGCCTCGACATGCTCTTCGGATTCAACGGATCGGGCCAGGGCGGACCGCCGGGAGGCGGCAAGGGGCACGGTCCTCCTCCGCCCCAGGTGTCCGCTGCCGACTCGTTCGGCACGGCGATCGGCGCCGACGCGTCGCGCGTGCACGAGCGCGTTATCCTGCCGCCGTCCCCCGACCAGGTGTGCGGCCGCGACGACCGCGGCCAGGAAGCCGCGATGGACGTGGATGCAGCGCTCACGCTCGCCCCGCTGGCGACGATCGACGTGCGCTACGACCGCGTCTGCGTGCGCGGAGGCGAAGGCGTGGTGCCGCTCCAGCGAACGCTCGACGACGACCCAGCCCCGGACGTGATCGTCTTGCCGTTCGATTTCGGCCCGGTGAACGGACCCACGGCGGATGCGTGGGGACCGATCCCGATCCCGCTGCTAGAAGCTGCGGTCCGCGGCATCCCCGTGATCGTCGCCGCCGGCGACGACGGCTCACTCGGCTATCGCGTGGCCGACGCGGACAAGCCCGGGCTGGCATACCCGTGCGTGCTGCCGGTCGTGATCTGCGCGGGCGGCACGCAGCTCGGCCTGCGCACCGGCCTTTGGGATGAAGGGCCGTGGAACGACGGTACGCACGCGACCGGCGGCGGCATCTCGTGGGATCCTCGCCCGAGCTGGCAGGATCCGCCGGCGCGCTACGAGTTCTCGAAGCAATTCGGGCCGGCCAACCACCGCATGGTGCCCGACGTATCGGCCGACGCGTCAGGCCACCTCGAGATCTTCTGGCATGGGTACGCGGTTGGCGGCGTCGGCGGCACGAGCGAGAGCGCGGCAATCGTCGCGGCACAGATCGCGACGATCAACAGCGCGGTCCCGAAGGCCCACCGCATTACCGGGCCGGGGGATCTGTACGTCCTCGCGCGGGCGCATCCCGACGCATTCCGGCACGTCGACGCCGATAACGACCGGGGCTACCACGACAACACGCTGCACCCGAAGCCCCTGCCGCCGCCGTTGGGATACCATGGCGTCCTTCCGTCGCCGCCACCGCAGGTGCTCGGGTGCGGACCCGACGTGCAGTCCCGCGGATGCGACGTGCGGACCGAGGGGAGCTACAACGCGGTGACCGGCATCGGTTCGCTCAAGGAGAAGTCCGCGATCGACGCGCTGAAGCCCGGCGGCGCCTGACGGCGCCGGCAGGGCCTCGAGCGGTCAGGCGCGGCGCAGTCGCGACGCGCCCATCGCCACGAAGAACGCCACGGTCACGAGTAGGACGATAGTGGCGCCGCTCGCCGCGTTCAGGTAGTACGAAAGGTACAGGCCGACGACGGAGCACGCCGTCCCGATGCAGGCCGAGAGCGCGAGCATCCGATTGAAGCTCTGGGTGAGCTGATACGCGGTGGCCGCGGGCGTGACGAGCAGGGCCGCGACCAGCACGATGCCCACGCTCTCGAGCGAGATGATGATCGTCAGCGCGAGCAGCACGAGGAGCGCATAGTCGACGAATGCCGCGTTGATCCCCGCCGCCTCCGCGACCACGGGGTCGAACGACGTGAAGAGCAACGCTCGGTAGAGCAGCGCGAGCGCGGCGACGACGACGACGGCGAGGGTGACGATCAGCACGAGATCGTTGCGCGAGACGGCGAGGATGTTGCCGAACAGAAATCCCTCGAGGTCCACGTTGTAGTGGCCCTGCTTGCTCATCAGGAACACGCCGAGGGCGAACGCGCCGGTGAAGAGCACGCCGATCGCCGTGTCGAGCGCGACCCGCCCGCGCCGCGTCACGTAGCCGATCCCGAGCGCGGTCAAGACCGCGACGACGCCGGCGCCGACGTAGTAGTCGAGGCCGCGCAGGTACGCGACGACGATCCCCGCGAACGACGCGTGCGCGATTCCGTCGCCGATGAACGAGAGCTTGCGCAGGACCACGTACGTCCCGATCGTCGAGCAGAGCGCGCCGACGACGAGCGCGGTCACGAGAGCGCGCTGCATGAATTCCAGCGCGAACGGCCCGAAGAGCAGGTCGATCACTGCAGGGCCTCGTGGGCGAGCGGATCGCGCCGATGCCCGTGGGTGTGCGCGTGTTCGCGGATCCCGGCGTACGCACCCGACGCGAGGACGCGCGCGGGCTCGCCGTCTGCGAGCACGCGCCGGTCGACGACGACCAGCCGATCGAACCATTCCGCCGCTCGATCGAGGTCGTGCGTCGTCATCATGACCGGCAACCCGCCGGCGACCAGCCCGCGCACGAGCTCGCGCAGCGCCTCCTCGGTCGCGGCGTCGACGCCGGTTGTCGGCTCGTCGAGCAAGAGCAACTCCGGCTCCTGCGCGATGGCGCGGGCGACGAACGCGCGCTGCTGCTGCCCTCCCGAGAGTTCCGAGATGTGCCGTTTGCGCAAGTCGCCGAGGCGCAGCGCCTCGATCGCGTGGTCGACCGCGGCCCGGTCGTGCTTGCCGAACAGAGAGAGGACGCGCAGGCGAGGAAACCGCCCCATCGCGACCACGTCCTCGACGTTCGCGGGGAAGGACCAGTCGACGGCCTCAACTTGCGGGACGTACGCGATCGTCCCGGGCCGTAGCGACTTCGGCGGACATCCGAATACGGTCACGGTCCCGCGCTCCGGCTTCACCAGCCCGGCGACCGTCTTGAGCAGCGTCGATTTTCCCGATCCGTTCGGGCCGACGATCCCGAGGGCGCTGCCGCGGTCGAGCACGAGGTCGATGCCGTCGAGGGCGACCACGCGCCCGTAGCAGACATGCACGCCGCGCAGGCGGACGGCCTCGCCAGTCAAGTGATCGCTCCTCGTCTGGTTCGCACTCCCGGCAGCGATTTACGTGCGCGACGGCACTCCGCCTGCGCGCCAAATCCAAGGCCTCTCCGCCTGCGTTACAGGCTCAGCCAATCACGCTCCGTTCTCTCCGCCACCTCGGAGCATCCGTCCCATCGTGCGCGCCGCGCACGCTCTCGATCACCGAACCTTAGGAGGCTGAAGCCCCATGCTGATGAGGAGACTCGTCGGCTCGGTCGCCGCGCTCGTCGCGCTGACCGCCGCCGTATTTCTCTATGTGGCGCACCCCGCGCGCAGTTCTGACCATCAGGACGCGCCGCGCCAACTCGCCAACCCACTGTCCGACATTACGGACGTGTACCTTTTCCCCGATACCGCCCATCCGGATAACGTGATCCTCGCGATGGATATCGATCCGTTGCTCACGCCCGGATCGGCGACGGGCGCCGCGGCGCTCGATCCGAACCTGCTGTACGAATTCAAGATCTCGCACAGCAGCACCGTACTCGGGAACAAAGCACCCGAGGACACTGTCGTTCAGATCAAGGCAACGGGTTCGGGACCCACGCAAACGGACTCGCTCTACGGACCGACCAAACCGCAGCTGTTCGGCGCCGGTTCGCTGCTCGAGACGAGCGCGTTTACCGGCAGCGTCGCGTTCAACACGTTGCCTGTCGCGAAGCAGTCCAACGGCAGCTATGTGTTCGTTGGGCCGCGCGCCGACCCGTTCTTCTTCGACCTGTTCCAGTTCTTCAAGATCCTGCCCGACCGCTACTACGCGAACAAACGAACCGGCGATAAGCTCGGCTATTCGACGCCGTCGTTCAACGGGTATACCAAGGGCAGCAAGGCTGGTGCAAAATGGGGCAACTACGCCTGCAGCACGGCGGCCTCGCAGAATGCGCTCACGCAAGCGGCACCTCCGGGATTCAACGTCGTGACGATCGCCGTGTCGATCCCGCGCTCGGTGCTCGCGCCGTCGAGCGGCAGCCAACTGATCCACATCTGGGCTAGCGTGAGCGACCCGGACGGTCAGAAGCTCGGCCAGACGCTGTACTATCAGGAAGAGCGGCTCGCACGTCCCGCGATCAAGGAAGTCTTCGAGTACTTCGGCGACCACGAAGGATCGAACCACGTGGCACCATACAACGACGAGTACATGACGGCCGCGATTCCACAATTCGTCGCGGCGGTTCCGCACCGCAGCAACGCGATCAGCGGCGTCCTCTCGGCGATCCTCATCCCGGACGAGCTGTCCGCGGACCTCTCGCAGACCGGCGTTCCGGCAGCGTACCTCGGCGTTGAGACCGGCGGCGCGACCGGCAGCAAGTTCGGTGGTCGTGGACTCACCGACGACGTCGTCGACATCTCGCTCGGGGCCATCTTCGGCAACACGATCCCGGCTCTCAAGCTGGCGCCGGACGATGGTTGGGAGAACAACTGCCTGACGAACGAACACGTCACGTCTGGCCAGGGCGGCAAGCAGACGCAGTCGACCTTCCCGTTCTTCGCGAGTCCCCACTAGGCTCTCGTCAACCGCCCGCGGCAGGTCCACACGGGCCTGCCGCGGGACTCCGAGGCACCGATGAAGACCGTCCTCCGCATCGCCGGCGCGACCGTCGCCGCCGCACTCTTCATGGTTCGCCCGAGCGTCGCGCATCCGCTCGGCAACTTCACGATCAATCATCTCTCGAAGATCAGCGTTGCGCGCGAGCGCGTCTCCCTGCGCTACGTGCTGGACATGGCAGAGATTCCGACGTTTGCCGTGATGCGCGAGCGGGACCCCAGCGGCCGGATGACCGCCACCGAATTGCAGGCCTGGTCACGCGCTGAGGTCGGAGCGATCGCCCCACTGCTCGACCTGCGCGTCGACGGCGTCCCGCTCGCGCTGACGAACGACGCCGCGAGCGCGCGGACACGGCCCGGCGCCGGTGGGCTTCCGACCCTCTACTGGGTCGCCGACTTCCACGCTCCCCTTCCCTCGAGCACGCACTCGCTCGCGTATGCCGACGGCTCGTTCCCGGGCCGGCTGGGGTGGAAAGACGTCGTCGTGGCGCCGCAAACCGAGCCCACCCGCGAACTGTTGAATTATCCCAGCGCACTCATCGGATCGCCGCGGAACCGCACGACGGCCGAGGGTCGCGTCACTCGCTCGGGCGCCTTCGTGCAAGCCGACGATGCGGCGGCGAGCGGCGCGACCGACGCAGCGGCACCATCGGCCGCGCGCTCGAATCAACTCTCCGACATGCTCGCACGCGGGACGTCGAGCCCGATGGTCGTTCTGCTGACGCTCCTCGTGGCGCTGGCCCTCGGTGCGCTGCACGCGCTCGAACCCGGCCACGGCAAGACGCTGCTCGCCGTCTCGCTGGTCGGTGCGCGAGCGACCGTCAGCCAGGCCGCGATCCTCGCGGGCTCGCTCACGGTGGCGCACACGATCGGCGTGCTCGCCCTCGGGCTCGCGATCATCCTCTTAAAGGGCGCATTCGTTCCGGAGGCGGTCTATCCGTGGATCACGCTCGTGTCCGGTGTGGTGATCGCGGTCGTCGGCGCGCGTGCGATCGCGCGCCAGGTAATGGCTCGGCAGCCGTTCGCGCATGCGCACGCCCACGGTCATTCTCACGCGCACGCCCACGACCACGTGCACGAGCATGCCGCCCACGACCACGGCCACGGCGGCGCACATCCGCATACACATCCGCACCCGCACCCAACTCAGGCGCACGGCCACGATCACGACCATGCGCACGATGACGAGGAGCACGCGAAGTCCCACGCCATTCCGGGATCCGCTCGCCTGCGCTTCGGGCCGACCGTCTGGGCCGCGATGAGCGGCGGGGTCGCCCCGTGCCCGGCTGCGCTCGTGGTGCTGTTCGCGGCGATCGCTCAAAACGTCGTGGCCTACGGGCTCGTCGTCATCGTCTTCTTTAGCTTCGGACTGGCCGCGACGCTGACCGGGCTCGGGATCGGCGTCGTGCGCGGAGCGTCGTGGGTGCAGCGGCGACCGGAGCTCGAGCGCGTCGTTCGCTACGGGCCGATCGCCTCGGCCGCGGTCATCTCGATCATCGGTGCGGTGATGATCGGGCAGGGTTTCGTGCAGCAGGGCGCTCACGTGTCGCCGCTACTCGTGACGGTGCTGGTCGCGCTCGGGATCGCCGGATACGCGTTCTCCCATCCGTTGCACCACGCGCGCGCGGCACAAACGGCATGATCGGCCTCGGCGCGTTCACCGTCTTCGCACTCGGGCTGCGCCACGGGGCGGACCCCGATCACCTCGCAGCCATCGACAACCTCACCCGCAACTCCATCGAGCGACGCCCGATCCTCAGCCGCTTCGTCGGGACGCTCTTCGCGGGAGGCCACTCCGTAATGGTCCTGGCCATCGCCGCGCTCGTTGGCTATCTCGGCTCGCGGATGTCGACGAACCGCGACCTGATCGAGACGATCGGCACGTGGATCAGCATCGTCGTCCTCGTGCTCATCGCAGGGCTGAACCTGCGCCAGCTGTACTCCGGTGACGGAACGCGCGTTGCGGGCGTGAAGACGCGGCTGCTCCCTCGGGCGCTGCGCGACGCCACGAGCCCGCTCGTGGCAATTCCCGTCGGCCTCCTGTTCGGCTTCGGCTTCGAGACGTCGAGTCAGGTCGCGACATACTCGGTCGCCTTCGCGGCCGATGCCGGCATCGTCGGCGCGCTGGTGATCGGCGGCATGTTCTGCCTCGGCATGATCGTCACCGACACGCTCGACAGCGTGCTCGTGCACCGGCTCGTGTCCGACCGCTCGTCGCGCCTTCCGCAGACGATGCGGGTGTGGGTGTGGTCGGTGACGATCCTGGCGCTCGTCGTCGCCGCGTACGAGCTGGCGCAGGTCCTCGGATGGCAGTCGCCGGTCCCAGACATCGCCGTGAGCGGAGTGCTCGTCACCTCGCTCCTGGCCGTGTTCGCCTACGTCTTCGCGCGCACGCGCCGCGCCCGTACCGCCGATCCGGCGGTCGCCGTCGCGCCGCAGAACCCGGTATAATGCGCGCGGCAGGTCGCTGGCTCGTCGGCCTCGTGGCGCTTGGTGCAGTGGCCGCCTGGCCCGCGTTCATCGCGCACCGCAGCGCGGACGAAGCCGCGGCGAGCGTCCCGACGCCTGCGCCCATCGTGCGCGACGACGTGCACCGCGACGAGCAGGTGGCGTTCTGGGAGCGGGCAGCGGCTCGGCACAACAGCAACGACTTCATCAGTCCGCGCTACCTCTCGGGCGAATACATGCAGCGCTACCGCGAGCGCGGCGACATCGGCGACGTCGTGCGCGCGCTCGCCATGGCGCGGCGCGAGGAACAGGTCGTGCCGCACCGGGTGCAGGCCGATATGACGATGGTCCCACCGCTGCTGACGCTGCATCGGTTCAACGCTGCGCTCGGCTACGTGCAGGATGCGCTGCGCACCGCACCAACGCAGAGCAGCCTGCTCACGAGCGAGGCGAGCCTCCTCATGGAGCTTGGGCGCTATCGTGAGGCGGGAGACGCGCTGCGTCGCGCGCGCGTGGTGCGAGCGTCGGTCGACAATCACGTCGACGTCGACACGATCGATGCACGATTCCAAGAACTCACGGGCAACGTCGCGCAGGCGCGCCGGCTGCTGCGCGGCGCCGACATGAAGTACGAGGCGTACGACTTGGGCGCGCCGGTCCAGTCGCGGGCATGGTATCACTACCGCCTGGGCGAGCTGGCCTTCGAGGCCGGCGACAACGCGGAGGCCGTTGCCGACGAGCACGCCGCACTCGATCTCTTTCCGAACTACAATCTGGCATATACGGCCCTCGCACGTTTCGAGCTGGCCCTGCACCATCCACGCGAAGCGCTCGAGGCCGCGACCCGCGCCGCGGAGATCGTGCCGCTGCCGGAGACGCTGGGGTACGAAGCGGACGCACAGCAGATGCTGGGTGACGGGCAAGCAGCGGCTGCGACCGGCGACCTCATCGCAGCGATCGAGCGCATCGGGAACGCGTACCGCGTCAACGATCGGCTCATCGCCATCTACTACGTGGAGCATGGGTTGCGCCGCGACGACGCGCTGCGCATCGCACGACGCGACGCGGCCACCCGCGGCGACGAGATCTACGCACAGGACACGCTCGCCTGGGCTGCAGCCGGAGACGGGCACTGGACTGAAGCCCGCGGCGCCATGGCCAAGGCAATCCGGTACGACACGCAGGATCCGCGCCTGCAGTTCCACGCGGGGATGATCGCGCTCCATTTCGGTGACCGCACCGAGGCGAAGCGTCGCCTGCAGCGAGCGCTCGCGCTCAACCCGAGCTTCCACCAGACCTATGCCGACGAGGCCAGGGCCACGCTCGCGAGGCTTTGAGCGACCTTCGGGCGTAACGGTCGCCCCATGAGTCGTATCCGTACATGGGGAGTCGTCGCGGTGCTCGTCGGGGCCAGCGCTCTCGCCCTCGGTCTCTCGAGCCATCCGGTCCATGCGTATCAGGATTCCGCAGCGACGATCAGTCGGCCCGGTGCCGACATCGTCGACACGTACTTCTTCCCGAGCCCTTCCAACTCGCAAAACGTCGTCGCGGTCATGACGGTACACCCGCTCATCCCGGCGGGACAGGGCGGAAAGACGTTCTTCGACCAGCACGTCCTGTATCAAATGAAGTTCGATAACAAGGTGAGCGAGGTTGGCCACACGATTCCCGTCGAGGACCTGGTCATCCAGTTCTCGGTCGGTCCCGTCACCGACGGCGCGCAGCAGATCTTCATGTACGGGCCTGCCGCACCGGCACAGGTCGGCACGACGAACACGCTGATCACCCAGTCGACGTCCGGAATCGTTGGGAAGTCGTTCAGCTACGGGGCGATCACCGTGCGCACCGGCGGCCCGACATCTCAGGCCTTCGCGGACCCCACGTTCTACGACCGCACGCAACTCCTCAAGATCTTCCCCGACCGCAACCGCGGCAGCACCGCACCGAGCTGCTTGCAGCAAGGATGTCCCAACGGGTTTAACAACCCGGGGTCCAACTCGCAACTCGACACGAACGTGCTGGCGATCGTTGTGGAGATGCCGCGAACCAGCTTGATCGGATTCGCCGGGAATACGAGAGTCGCGTATTGGGCGACCACCAGCACGGAGACCGGCAGCTAGTGCGCCGGCTGAACATCGCGATGGCGGCCGCCGTGCTCGCGCTTTCCGCAGGCTGCACGAACGACCAGACGCTGCTCGGAACGAACCCGAACGGAACGTTTTACCAGATAGATCGGATGGGAAGGCCGCTCGTCGTCGAGTTGTACTCGCCCTGGGCGCACCACGACGCGATCCTACGGAGTCCCCCAGGTTCCGACGCCAACCAGCTGTTCTCCGACATCGGTACGTTCGCGATGGGGACCGCGGGCCGCAGCGCCGCGATCTCGCAATTCCTCCAGGATCTGTTTGCCGGAGAGGCCCAGTGCAAAATCCCCGCTGACTCGCGATGCTCGCCGCTCGGCCCGGCCGCGTTTCCAACGCAATCGAACGTCCTCGTCGCCGACCTCGCGCTGTCCGGGAACGCGAGCTTCCTCGGGATCGAGACGGGCGACCGCATCCTGCCGACCGGGGCGATTAACCCGCACCCGACTCCGTCCTTCGGTGGCCGTGGCCTGCCCGACGACGTCGCGGCGATCGAGCTTGGCCTCACGTTCGGTAGCCTCGTCCCGCAGATCGATTCGAAGATCCCCGACGACGGCAAGGAAATGGACGGCCGCAACGGGACCCCTGACCTCGCCAACGACAACGTGACCGCGGCCTCGATTCCGTACGGCAACGCCTACACGATCGGCCAGCCGTATCAGCCGGTGGGCTTCCCCTACCTGGGATCGGCGTACTAGCGGGCGGCTCCAGGGGCAGGGACCGGGCCGACGGGAACGTACTATGGTCGGTCGGCCCGCCCACCCGGGGGTCGCGTGGGGATGTAGCTCAGCTGGTAGAGCACTTGCTTCGCATGTAAGGGGTCGGGGGTTCGAGTCCCCCCATCTCCACAAGCCGGAAAGTCCCGTCC
>Ga0302325_10033112_pt1 | contig 10595 bp, 9 predicted proteins | sample Palsa_T0_2_FD_201948 | JGI IMG/M metagenome (GOLD analysis project Ga0302325, IMG submission 201948) | Peat permafrost microbial communities from Stordalen Mire near Abisko, Sweden - Palsa_T0_2 | ecosystem: Environmental > Terrestrial > Soil > Palsa > Peat permafrost | place: Sweden: Abisko...
TTGGCCCGTTCCTCGTCGCGCTCCACCAGCGCATAAATGCTGTTGTGGATGGCGGATTCCACCATTCCGCCCATTTCGAGCAGCTTGCTCTTCAACTCTTCCAGCTCTTCTCGAAAATGCAGCATGTATTAATCTTTAACAAAACCGAATCTCGCAGGCCATGGGACCGCGTCACTAGCCGAAGCGGCCGGTGATGTAATCTTCGGTTTCTCGCTGGGACGGGCGCTTGAAGATCACCGCCGTCCGGTCGAATTCAATCAGTTTGCCCATCAAAAAGAATCCCGTGTACTCCGCTACGCGCGCCGCCTGCTGCATGTTATGCGTCACGATTACCTGCGTGCACTGGTCTTTCAGACTGAACATCAGATCTTCGATTTTGGCGGTGGCGATGGGGTCGAGCGCCGAACAAGGCTCGTCCAGCAGGAGCACCTCCGGGTCCACCGCCAGCGCGCGCGCAATACATAGCCGCTGCTGCTGGCCGCCCGAAAGCGAATAGGCCGATTGATGCAGCTTATCCTTCACCTCTTCCCATAAGGCGGCGCGCTTCAGGCTGTGCTCGACTTTATCCTGCAGCGATCCCTTGCCTTTCATCCCGTTTACGCGAATGCCATACGCCACGTTGTCGAAAATCGATTTCGGAAACGGATTGGGCCGCTGGAACACCATGCCGACGCGGCGGCGCAGGCTGGTCACATCGACGCCGAGGATATCTTCGCCATCGAGTGTCACCTGCCCCTCGGCGCGGGCCCCGCGAATCATTTCGTTGATGCGATTGAGGGTGCGCAGGAAGGTTGATTTGCCGCAGCCGGAAGGTCCGATGAGGGCGGTGATGCCTTTGCCGGCAATCTCGATATTGATATCGTGCAAAGCCTGAAAGGAACCGTAGAAAAAATTGAGCGACTTGACGGAGATCTTGCTCGCCGGGGCAGCTGCAACTTTGGCGGCCGGAGGCGTCTGTGGAAGATCCACCGGCCGCATGACCGATTCGGGAGCAGCGTATTCCGCGTTGGTATCCATGAGCTATCCCTTCTGTACTGCAATGCCCCGCGACGCGATGAAGCGGGCGGCAAGGTTAGTAATCAAGACCATCGCCAGCAACACCAACCCGGCCGCCCACGCCTGGCGATGATAGTCGGCGAACGGCGCCATGGCGTGTTTATAAATCATAACCGGAAGAGCGGCGGTGGGTTGGTTGAGGCCGCTGGGCCAGAATTCATTGTTGAGCGCGGTGAAGAGCAGCGGCGCGCTTTCCCCGGCCACGCGGGCGACGCCCAGAATCATTCCAGTAAGGATGCCCCGCATCGCCGCGGGTACCGCGACGGTCGCGATCACCTTCCACTTGGGCGCGCCCAGCGCCAGCGCGCCCTCGCGCAGCGAGTTGGGAACGCCGAGCAGGAACTGTTCGGTGCTGCGCATGGTGATCGGGATCAGCATCAGGCTCAGCGCGAAACCGCCGGCGAGCGCCGAAAAGCTATGCATGGGCACCACGATCACGGTCCACGCGAAGATGCCGATCACTATGGAAGGCACGCCGTTGAGCAGATCCGCCATATAGCGCACGACGAAGCCATAGGTCTTGCCGCTGAACTCCGCCAGATAGATGCCGCCGAGGAATCCCACGGGCAGACCGATCAGCGCGGCCAAGCCAACCATCAACGCGCTGCCGACGATGGCGTTGGCCATGCCACCGCCCACTTCACCGGTCGGTTTTGGCAACTGCGTCAAGAAGGCCCAGTCGATGGAGGTAGCGCCGTTGACGACCAGATATCCAAGCACGATGAATAGGACCGATACAGTCAGAATGGTGCAGACGCCGGTGAGCGTCAGCATGATGGTATTGACCAGTTTTCGGTACGCCAGCCGGTTCATGACGCCCGCCCCGTTCCCCGGCCCGCCGTGGCAACCACCAAAACCCGCGCCAGCGCGTTAATGACAATCGTGATCAGAAAAAGCACCAGGCCCACTTCAATCAGGGCGCTCAGATGCAGATCGTCGCTGGCTTCGGCGAACTCATTGGCGATTACCGAGGCGATGGTGTAACCGGGCGCGAATAAGGACGCGTGGAGAGACGCATCGTTGCCGATCACCATGGTCACCGCCATGGTCTCGCCCAGCGCGCGCGCCAGGCCGAGGAAAATAGAGCCGAAGATGCCGAGGCGCGCGAACGGTACCACCACTTGAATAGTGGATTCCCATTGCGTCGCGCCCAGCGCCAGCGCCGCTTCCCGCTGATCGCGCGGCACCTCCAGCAAGGCTTCGCGCGAGATGGAGATGATGAACGGAAACGTCATGATCGCCAGAATTACCCCGGCGGTTAAATAGCCGCCGCCGAACGCGGGGCCGCTGAAAAGCGGGATGAAGCCCAGCGTGTGTTTGAGGAACGGCTCCACATATTGGCGCATCAGCGGGACCAGAGTGAAGATGGCGATCAAACCATAGATGACGCTGGGTACGGCTGCAAGCAGCTCAATCAGAAACGTACAGGATTCGGAAAGCCTCCGCGGCGCCAATTCCGCCAGAAAGATGGCTGCGCCCACGCCCAAGGGCACGGAGATGATCAGCGCAATCACCGAAGTGAGTACGGTTCCATAGATGAACGGCAGGGCGCCGAATTGGCCGTTCGAAGGATCCCAGTCTTGCGTAACCAGGAAGCTCAGGCCGAACTTGGCGCGGGAAGGAGCGCTGTTAATCCAAAGCTCCCAAACCAGGCATACCGTGACCAGGAGGACGCTGGAAGCGAAAATCAGGGCGACCAGATGCGCCACTCCGTCGGCCCCGCGCAGGCTGGCCAATAGGCTCCTGGTCCGAGGGCTTCCACCTGCTGTGATTGCCGGAGCGGCCATTTTACGCGACCTGTTACTTAACCTGAACTAACTGCTTCTGCTCGGCGGCGATCAGTTCCTTCGGCAGCGGCGCATAGCCGAGTGAGGCGGCCGTCTTCTGGCCATCCGTCAGCATCCAGGAAAGGAAGCCGGTGATGGCGGCGCGCTTCTTGGCGTCGGGGATCATGCTGGGAATGAGAAGGTAGGTCATGCTGGAGATGGGGTACGCATTCTTACCCGCGGCGTTGGTGATGGAAACCGGGAAGCTGGTCACCCCTTCCGCGGCAGCCGTCACCGATTCGACAGTGGCGTTGACGAAGTTGCCTGCCGCATTTTCCACCTGGCCATATTGCATGCCCTTGTTCATGAGGATGAAGGTCAACTCGACGTAGCCGATGGCGCCGGGGGTCTGCTTGACGAATCCGGCGATGCCGTCGTTTTGAGGTTCGCCAACTCCGGTGGGCCACTTCGGGCTCTGGTTCACGCCCGGTCCGGCCTTCCAGGCGGGGCTAACTTTGGAGAGGTATTCCGTAAAGACAAAAGTGGTGCCGCTGCCATCGGAGCGATGCGTCACCGCGATATCTTCGGCAGGCAGCTTGACGCCCTGGTTTAAGCCGGCGATCCGGGGGTCGTTCCATGTCGTGATTTTGCCCAGGAAGATGCCGGCCAGAACTTCTCCGGTGAACTTCAGCTGCGTGTTCACACCCGGCAGGTTGTAAGCCGGCACAATGGCGCCGACGACGGTGGGAAAGTAGATCGGCTTGATCTTCAGCGCGGCCATTTCCTTATCCGAAAGCGGACGATCCGTCGCGCCGAAATCCACCGTGCCGACCGTGAGCTGCCGGATGCCGCCGCCGGAGCCGATAGCCTGGTCGTTGATCTCGACGCCGGCGTGCGAGTTGCGATAATCGCTAAACCATTTCTTGTAGATGAACTCGGGAAAGGTGGCGCCGGCCGCGTTGATGGACTGCGCCGACACGAGGCCTGCACAGTCCAGGGCCCACGCGGCTACCAGAACCAGTTTTATGAAATTCCGCATGCTCCCTTTCTTTAAGGGTCGCACGCAATTGTTACAAACAGGTTTACATTGCGTTACGGATGCGTGATCTGCGGCCCCGGACCGCTCCTTCGGCCACATGCGATCCCGGGGGGGTGCCGGCCGCCTATGACCACAAATCAGCTCACAGCTACGCCGCTATCGACGGGCGGCAGCGCGACCGTGAAAACCGACCCCTGCCCCAACCGGCTCTCAACCGAAACCGACCCGCCCATCTGTTCCACGGCATGTTTGACGATGGCAAGTCCCAAGCCCGTGCCGCCGGTGGCGCGCGCGCGCGCCTTATCCACGCGGTAGAATCGCTCGAAGATGCGGGGCAGATCGCGCGAAGGAATGCCGAAGCCGGTATCGCGCACGCGGACCACCGCGCGATCCGCGTCGCGCGCCATCTCCACGCGCACTTCGCCATCGGGGCGGTTGAACTTGATGGCGTTATCGAGCAGGTTGACGAAGACCTGCTCGAGGCGGATCTCATGGCCCAGAACATCGAGATCTTCCGCGAATTGGAACACCACATGGACGCCGCGCGAGCGCGCCACCGGTTCCACGCTTCGCAAAGCCGATTCGATGCTCTCCTTGAGTGAGATGGGTTCGGGCGCCGGGGGCTTGCCGCTTTCGAGAGTGGAGAGCACCAGCAGGTCGGAAATGATGTTGGTAAGCTGGCGCGCCTTGTTCAATATGATTTCAGTGAAGCGGCGGCTGTTTTCGCGGTCGTCGAGCGCGCCTTCGAGCAGCGTTTCGGCATAGCCGCTGATGGCGGCGAGCGGAGTGCGCAATTCGTGGGAGACGTTGGCCACAAAATCTTTGCGGATGCGTTCCAGCCGCTCGATTTCCGTGATGTCGTAAAACATGCCGATCGCGCCTCGATTCAGTCCCCCGGCAAGCGGCGTCACCTGCACCGCGAAGGTGCGCGCGCCTCCCGCGGCGAGAATCAGGCGGCGCTGCAGCGGTTCGCCGGAATTCAACACCGCGTTGAACATGTCGAGCAGATCGTTATCGCGCACCACCTGCACCAGGGGCGTGCGCGCCGACAGAGGCAATGGCACATCCATGGCGCCGGCGAAGGCGCGGTTGAGAAAGGTGATGCGCAGCAGCGTGTCCACCGCCACCACGCCTTCCACCATGCTGCCGAGAATGGCTTCCAGGCGCGAACTTTCGCGTTGCAGGTTGTCGACCACTTCGCGAAGTTGCTCTTCGGCGACCGCTGAAGACGAGCGCGCTTTCTCGGAGAAGTAAGCAAAAAGGAAGTTGGAGCCAGCGCCGCCGGCGATGCCGATTAGGACTGCGGCCGCGGCGGCGGATTCTATTGAGGAGTGCGGGACGCAGATCTCGATGATCAGCAGGGAAAACACAGCGAGAGCGGCCCCGCAAGCGACGCTCGGTCTCAGGCTGGTCACTCTCATGTAGACATTATGGAGGAGGCAAGGGCCGAATGGGATTACAAATGGGTGAAACGGCCGAGAATCTTGGACGGCGCCCTAAACGAGGGTTCACAGGTGTGTGAACGCCACAAATCTACTTCGCGTGCACACTCGCAAAATCCGCCTTCTTTTCCTTCTCCGCGTAGCGCAGCAAGTCGGCCGGCGTCACCGTCACTAGATCCTTTTCCATGTCCTCGCCGGTTTCGATCAAGTGCTTCAGATGCAGTGCGGCCAGCCTGGCGCACCACGGGTCGTCGATCTTGCGGCCGGTCTCGCGGCTGACGGTAATCAGATCGGCATTCTGTAACGCGATGGTCTTCTCCGAGCGGCCTTCGTTTTCATCCACCAGCACGAACTTTACGTCGACGGTGTCGGCATGGCGAATCGAAATGGCCGTCTGCAACCATTTGAGCATTATGTGAAATTTGCGGCCGAAGGGGTCCGGCCCGGCTTCGAACTGGCGAAAATTAAGCATCTATGGGTATATTGTGGCATAAGCCCGCAATTTCCATGAACGCCGCCGAACTCGTTTCCACCCGTCAATTCCGGCTCGCCGAAATGCCGTCCCAAGACCCCGCGCCCGGCGAAATACAGGTGCGCGTTGAGGCCGTCGGCATCTGCGGATCGGATCTGCACTCTTATTCCGAAGGCGCGGTGGGCGATACGCCGTGCGTTTTCCCCATGGTGTTGGGGCATGAGCCCGCCGGCACGGTGGTGAAGTGCGGCGCGGGCGTCACCGGATGGTCGCCCGGCGACCGCGCCGCGCTCGAGCCCGCGCTCTACTGCTATCACTGCGAGTTTTGCCGCACTGGGCATCACAATGTGTGCGCCAACATTCGTTTCCTGAGCACGCCCGGCTATCCCGGCTTCTTCCGCGAATTCGTCAATCTGCCGAGCGCCAATTTGCTGGCGATTCCGAAAGAGATGTCGATGGAACTCGCCACCGTGGCGGAGCCGTTGGCGGTGGCGCTGCACTCCATGAAGTTCGCGGCGATTGACGCCGGCGACACCGTGGCCGTGTTCGGCGCCGGGCCGATCGGCCTTCTCACCGTCGCTTGCGCGAAGATCGCCGGAGCTGCGCGCATCTGGGCGGTGGACCCGGTGGCGCATCGCCAGGAATTAGCCAAACAGACGGGCGCCGACGTCGTGCTCGATGTGAACGACGCGGTTCGCCAGATTCACCTCGATACAGGCGGACGCGGGGTCGATTGCGCCATCGATTGCGCAGCCAAGCAGCACACCACCAATGAGGCCATCCGCGCCGCGCGCAACGCTGGCCGCGTGGTGATCACGGGCATTCACTCCGATACGCACGTGCCGTTCGAAATGTCGCCCATGCGGCGCAAAGAGCTTTCGGTTTTCAACGTGCGCCGCTCCAATCACGAAACGCAGGAGGCGCTGGATTTGCTTGCGGAGCGCGCCAGTTGGTTCGCGCCGGTGGTGACGCATACGCGGCCCATGGAGCGGATCGGCGAGGCGTTCGAAATCGCCAACGACTACACCGATGGAGTTGGGAAAATGGTTGTGAAGCCGTGACTGCTACTTCTTTCGACAAGACCAAAATCAAGATCCTGTTGCTGGAGGGCGTGCACCAGAGCGCCGTCGAAGCCTTCCACGAAGACGGCTACAGCAACATCGAGTATCACCCCAAGTCGCTGGCGAAGGCCGATCTATTGGCCGCCGCCTCGGACGCGCACTTTGTGGGCATTCGCTCTGCCACGCAACTGACCGCGGAATTCTTCGAGCGCTCCACGCGCCTCGCCGGCGTGGGCTGTTTCTGCATCGGCGTCAACCAGGTAGATCTCGATGCCGCGCAGGACAAGGGCATACCGGTTTTCAATGCGCCTTTTTCCAATACGCGCAGCGTAGCCGAGTTGGTGCTGGCGGAGGCCATCATGCTGCTGCGCGGCATTCCGCATCGCAGCGCGGCTGCGAGACGTGGCGGTTGGGTGAAGACGGCGGCCGGATCGCGCGAGGCGCGCGGCAAGACGCTGGGTATCGTGGGCTATGGCCACATCGGGACGCAAATCAGCGTGCTGGCCGAGATGCTGGGGATGCAGGTGCTGTTTTACGACATCGAAACCAAGCTGAGCATGGGCAATGCGCGGTCCGTGCCGTCGCTCGATGCGTTGCTGGAAGCGGCGGACGTGGTGACCGTGCATGTGCCGGAGACGCCGCAGACGCAGGGCATGATCGGCGCGGCGCAACTGGCCCGCATGAAGCCGGGCTCGCACCTGATCAACGCCTCGCGCGGCACCGTAGTGGATATCGATGCCTTGGTGGAAGCGCTGCGTTTGGGACACTTGGCGGGCGCGGCCATCGACGTGTTTCCCGCGGAGCCCAAGACGGCGACAGACGAATTTGTTTCACCCCTGCGCGCTTTCGATAACGTAATCTTGACGCCGCACGTTGGCGGCAGCACCGAAGAGGCGCAGCAAAACATCGGTATCGAGGTGGCGGGCAAGCTGATCAAGTACAGCAACAACGGCTCGACGTTGAGCGCGGTCAATTTCCCCGAAGTCTCGCTGCCGGAGCATCCCGGCAAGCATCGCCTGCTGCATATACATAGGAATCAGCCCGGCGTATTGTCGCAAATCAACGCGGTTTTTTCGGAGCGCCGGATCAATATCGCGGCCGAGTATTTGCAAACCAATGCGCGCATCGGGTATGTGGTGATCGACATCGAGGCGGACGACCGGGCGGAAACGATGGAGGCAAAGCGCCTACTCGACTTGGTACCGGGGACGCTTCGGACACGAATCCTATACTGATCGATATCAAAAGGCGGAACCCCTGGTCCGCGGACGGCCCCCTGGCCGGCCTGTTGGAAATTGCATGAAGCTGACGAGGTTGAACGAAGGGTGTTTCTGCAGCCTCCTCCTCGCCGCGGCCGCTCTTGCCGGCGCTCAGCCGGCCCCCAAGCCCGGCTCCGTCTCAGGCCTCGTCATCAACTCGGTCACCAAAGGCCCGGCCGGTAAGGCGACGGTCGCTCTGCACAACACGGCCAAGGGATTCGCCTACGCCACAGTCGCCGATGACGCCGGCCGGTTTCAGTTTCCCAGCGTGGAACCGGGCCCCGGCTATGTCCTCACGGCGGACGCTCCGGGCTTCCTGCAAGACTGGGCGCATCGCGCCAGACCGTTCACGGTTGCGGAAGATCAGAGGGTTACCGGCATCACCGCGCCCGTCATGCCCGGCGGCGCCATCGCCGGCAAAGTGGTGGACGCCGATGGCGACCCTCTCTCCGGCGTCCAGGTGACGTTACTGTTATACGGCTATGAATCGGGGAAACGGCAACTGCGGCCGAGCCAAACGCAGGCGACAGACGATCGCGGCGAGTACCGCCTGTCGTTGCTTGGGCCGGGCCGCTATTATCTGGCTGCCAAGTTTCCCCAGAGACAGGCCGATCCGCCGGGACGCATGCACCGCAACGGGCCGGACTTGGATTATGCGTTGACGTTTTATCCCAAGGCCCCCGATGTCTCCGGCGCAGCCCCAATCGACCTCGCGCCAGGCGGCGAAATCGACGGAATCGATTTCCGCCTCCAGAAGATTCGTCTCTACCATATCCGCGGAAAGATCGCGGAATATCAAGGTTCGCAGCAAATGCCTATGGCGGTGGCAGCGCGCTGCGAACCCGGCGAGCCCCAAATCTTCAACGCGTCGGGGGCGAGTCCGATTGCCGCGAAGGACGGAAGCTTCGACATTCCACGCACAGCGCCGGGCGCCTATTGCGTTTCCGCGCAGGCGAACCGGGAGACCGCGCGGCAGACGGTCACCATCACCGATCGCGATGTGGATAACCTGACCCTGACGATGACGCCAACCTTCCCGGTGAAAGGCTCGGTGGCAGTGGAGGGAGCGCCGCTCGACAATTGGAAGAATTTCCGGATCACGCTGATGGCAACGGTTACTTTCCAGGCGCGCGCCAGCGCGCAGGTGCGGGCAGACGGAAGTTTTGTACTCGAGAATGCGCAACCGTTGACGTATTCGTTGCAATACGACGGCCTGCCGGAGAATGCCTACATCAAATCGATTAGTCTCAACGGCCGGGAAGCGCCTGACGGCCGGATCAACCTGACCTCAGGAGCGGATACGTTGAAATTGATCGTCGCCACCGATACCGGGCAAGTGTCCGGGTCGCTCCGATCGGCGAATGGGGGCCCGGCCGCGGGTGCTGCGGTCGTGATAGCGGCGGCGGGGCCATCACTGCGACAGGACCGCATCCAAAGCGCCTTGACCGATGCGAACGGGAACTTCACCTTGACCGGAATTCCGCCCGGCGGCTACCAGGTATTCGCGTTTGAGCAAATCGACATCAACTCGATGGCGGCGCCGGAGTATCGGCAGCCGTTTGAAAGTATGGCGGCCTCGATCACGGTACACGCAAACGGCCATGAGACCGTGGATGTGAAGGTGATCTCAGCGGATCAAGTAGACGAAGCTTTGAAGAAGCTACGGTAGGAATCGAATGCGCGCGCTCTTCATCCTGATGCTCGCAGGCGCTCCGCTGGCCGCACAAATGGCGACCGTGGAGGGCAAGGTCACCGAAATGGGAAGTGGTCACGCGGTGCGCAAAGCCGAAGTGATTCTGCGCGGCCTTACACGCACGGGGGACCCGCCCGAACCCGACAATTACGCCGCCGAAACCGATGCCAACGGTCACTTTTTGATCGAAGGGATTGTGCCCGGTAAGTATCAGGCAACGTCGTCGCACGCAGGCTTCATCACCCGCCTGGCCGGCAAGCCGATGCAGCCGGCAACCTTCGCCCAACTCACTCTGGCAGCGGGCGCGCACGCCACGGTGGATCTAAAACTGATCGGAACCGGCGTCATTTCCGGGCGCACCATCCCCCTGAACGGGGAAATAGTTCCTGGCGCATATGTGGAAGCATTGCAGTATTCCTACCCTGTGCGCGCCGAATCGCCCCCGGGGGCCGTGATGGCCGTGCTGCCTGGCGATGGCCGCAAGCAACTGGAGAGCCGTGGAGGGTCGATCAGCAACGAGCGCGGTGAGTTCCGCATCTTCGGCCTCGCGCCGGGCCAATACTATCTGCGCGTTCTCGAGATGGAACGGCGGGAAACGGCCATCGAGTGCACCAGCCTTTGCGCGCCAGAGGAGGAACTGCGCGGCCCCAGGCCGCCGATGGGATTCGCAACAGTTTACTATCCAAGCGCGCCGGATTTCGCGCGGGCCACGCCGCTCGAAGTGGTATCCGGCGGCGAGTTACGGAATATCGAAATCCGGCTGCATCCGCAGAGCATCTACTCGATCCGTGCAACTGCGCCTGGGGC
>Ga0302325_10033113_pt1 | contig 10595 bp, 14 predicted proteins | sample Palsa_T0_2_FD_201948 | JGI IMG/M metagenome (GOLD analysis project Ga0302325, IMG submission 201948) | Peat permafrost microbial communities from Stordalen Mire near Abisko, Sweden - Palsa_T0_2 | ecosystem: Environmental > Terrestrial > Soil > Palsa > Peat permafrost | place: Sweden: Abisko...
TGCATTGGCGAGGCATATATTCATTTCAAAATCAATTCTTGCAAGAAAGTTGTGATAGCAAATTTAGAATCATATTAATAGAATTCTCACTTAACTACAGCCATGTGTGAGAAAAAAAACTAGTAGAGAATTGGAGCCAATGCAAAAAAAAACTAGAAGCGACTTGGTGGAGCCAATGCACAGAGACTGAACTCTTGCTTCCCACTTTCCATTTCCCGTTGCATGAATTCCTCGACAATCTTGAGTGCAGTGGGACCTAGTAAATCCTCGCCTTCAGGCAATTCTTGTCTCTCCACGGGACCTAATCTTCGACCGTCAAGCTCGTAGATCATTTCTTTTCCGGTTTTGGGATTGACATGTTTGACGAGAGCAACATAGTGTGTTTCGACGGATTCTTCGGCAGAGGGTGCGCGTGATTGGCCTTGCTGTGAGAACGAAGTATGTGCCGAATCAAGTTCGTCAGAGTTTTCCAACAACTCTGCACGTTCAGCTGTATTCATTGTCTTTGCCGTTTCAAGAAGCTTTGCAAGGGGTGATCCCGGCACTTAGAATCAGACATAATTGATGGCATTGGTTACAGAGATAAGGAGGGACTTCGCCATTGAAGACTGCGTGGATTACGCCCATTGTTCCACATGCGTTGCCAATAGTTTGACGGAACCAGACAATCTCGCCATCTTCATGTTCCTCTCCCATATACAATTCCTTTCCTTCATCCTGCTCAACACGATATTTCTCATAGACATCTGTCACTGGAAACACAAGGAGCAACGCATCAACGGGACGCGAAACCATAGCCAAAAGGTGAGGGTCGGAAATGCTGTAGACATCGTGAAATTCACGTGATCGAGAGAGACCAAGCGCTTGTGCGTATTCTGTGATGATGGCTGGATCGGACTCAAGAGGAACCCATTTCTGAAGTGTTAGACTATGTTTACAGCGCGGCATACCTTCTTTGCGGGTGGACTTGGAGAGTCAGGGGCGTCGGAATGCATGTTTGGGAGACGCAGATGTGTAGATGATAGCAACTCTTCTGTGAACGAGATCTACAGGAGGACTTTATATACGGTCGTATCGGTCGGATTCGTAATCCGAACCACAGATCGTCGTCTTGCGTATGCTTAGGATCGACGCCTCTCTCACTATGAATCTCAGTGCCTCTCAGAGTCTCAGTTATCGCAATTCAGATATGTATAAGAGAAGATTCAGTCACTCACTCAAACAAGTCAGTCAATGCAAGACGGTATTCACGCTCTCGGAAAGTATCAAACTTATTGCCTTGTTCGTCAAAAAGCATAGTTCGATTAAATCAAGCACGCAAATTCGCAAGATATTCATGACATTAATTCATTCCTCGAATCTAAAACGTCTCAACATTTCCTCGGGTATCATCCTAGCCTAACAATAATGCATTGACACATCCATCATTTTCGGGATTATTGGTGATCTGGGCATACTTCCCCCATACGACTTTGCCGCCAGCGGTTACCAACCCCAGTGAACTGACATCCACTTCAATAATAGTCTACACTTAGCTGGAAAAAACAGGTGCAGTACTCCTCGTGTCAACACGCCTAGCTGTGTGTACATCGGACTGTTTGGGTTCTTCTTCACACCGATAATCGGACACTGCACCGTCACGGCAAGCTCCTTATGCGTGACGTTTGCCTTCTTCATTCGCAAACCCATCGGCCGTATAAACCGTTCCATCTACACATCAGCCAATGGCCTGTCTGACAAGATACCTTAACAGGTCTTCTAGTGAACCCCTCTCCAACAAAAGTAGGCTTCGTAATAACCCGTTTCCAACTCTTCCCCTTCGACTTCCCAGTCTTCAAAACCTTGAACACCTCCTCCTCAGCCATTCCCCTGACCTTTGGCAATGGAACACTGAACCTCGCAGCAGCCTCCTTCCGTTTCTGTTTAACCATACTGGAGAGTTGCTTTGCGTTTTTCTCCTGCGCACGGTCGAGCAGGTACGCTGGCACAGCTCCATCACTGGGAGCATTAGGCTCAGATTGTTTGACATTTCGTTGCTCGTGCTGCTTGATTTGTTTCTTCATCTGGATTTTGGCGACATGTCGTTTGCGGTTATGTAGTTTCGCTCTCAAACCCGTGAGGGATTGGGCTACTTTACTTGAGCGATGGGCCTCTCGTGCCTCCTTTTTGCGTCTAAGAATTAGGCTTTGAGTTCTAAGTGATAATACTTTCGCTCATGGTAGTCCAGACGTCGACCATGACGCTTTACCGCCTCTACAGAGTTAGTACTGTTAAATGTATCAGTTACCTTCGATGTACTCGTTCTGCGGCATTCTGACTTTGATCTGAACTTTTCCGGAGAGGAGAGGCAGAATTTTATCAAATTCCGTCGATTGTGGCAGGGTAAGGGTCCTTCACCAAAACCGATCGTTTCGGACCTCGTCCTCAAAGGCACCCCACGCCGCGATAACCCCTTCATATCTCGACGACCTCGAGCTATGCTGGGACAAGCTCCCTTGCTAAGCCCCCTTTCTGACGAGATCATCTCTGGTGAGGAACCCGAGCAAGACTTTCCGCGTGCTGACCCTTCAATAGCAAACCCCGACCTCGTCGCTATAATTGCTGGTCTTTGAAGGCAATGGCTACCACCAATATTCTACAAATCGTACCTTCCCAGGGCTCTTTAAGGCATTGACTCACTCTCAGTCTGGATTTGCTCAGATACCGTATAGGATTTTTATTCTGCCGCCAACAAGCACTAAATCAACAACCGCCCCAGCGACCCTCGACAGCGATCTTCGCCGGGCTCAAATTACTCTCCTACGTCGAGAACAACTTGTCAACGTCAGTAACGGCGAATTGTGGACATTCAGCAGAGACGGCGCTCTATCTGCTCCTGTGCCTGATGAGAATACTGGTCTACAAGGTAAACAAACTACTTTCCCTTGATTGACATATTAGAAATATCTACAGGGACATTGTTCGCGAGTCAATTGCTTTCCCTAGATGAAAACCCACCTCAGAGCGCAAATACCCAAAGCTTACGAAATGGCGCAGCACTTGAACATTTCTTATCAGCTGTGCGCGCTTTGGCCGAATTTCAATTTCTACAATTACCCGGCTACAGTGTTTTGGGAAACTGGCTTATTCCTCCATCAACTGACGATTTGGGCGACGATGACTTCCGATCGCTGTTGCCCGCGCTCTCTAGCCCAACCTCTCGACGTACAATGTTCAAATTGGCTGTCAACCTTACAGCAAACGGAGACTTATACTTCGCCCCCGAGTTCAACGTGGAGTTCAACGTGGAACGCGCATTTTTTCTCTTTAACGCTGCACAACCACCAGTTGAAGGAACGTTGATCCTTCTCTCACCCTCGGGGCAAGCAGCTGAGTTTGTGTCTGTGCTGCCATCAACAGCACAAATCTCATCCGTACTACAGAAAATTCGGTGTTCTACGGCGCTTGCTGCCGAATTTCCCTTGATCCGAATACGACTTCTCTCGGGCGTTGAAACTCTATGGCCTACAAACCTCTGTTTCCTGAAGTCGACATCCAAGTCGCCATCGAGCATCGACGAAGTCGACTATTTTAGTCTCAAAGACGGCATATCATCAGCTGTGAAGTTGATCTCAGATGCCCTTACTTATAAACCTCCTCCAGCACCTTCACCCGCGATACCTCCTTCAGTTACCGCGCAGGTGACACCAAGTGGAGCATATCATACTCCCCCTGACGGAATTATACGCACCAAATCCATCCCTGTACCTCCATCAACCCCCAATGCTCCTATTGCCGCCCAGGAAGATTGGAATGCTCCTGTCAAGGAAGAGGAGTTTTGGCCCTCCGTGGGCAACAGCCGAGGAGATGACGAAGATTTCACATTTACCGGCTTGGAAGAAGGCTTTGATCTTCAAGAAGAGGATTTTAACTTCTTTGATGATGAACCAAGCGGCGAATTTGAAACTGACCAAGCACCAATTTCAGATCCTCCAATCTCTGAGGAGCAGAGCCAAGTTATATCTGAGGAGGTGGCACAGCCTATGGAAGATGTGAAAATGGAAAAGCCGGCCACCCCGATTGCTGTAATTGAGCCACACCATGTAATATCTCCGCCCTCCTCTCCGTTAAGGATTATACACTCGCCTCCTCTGCATCCAACAAGAAGAGGCACCATTCCTAAGATATGGGATCATGTCCGGCTCTCTGGTGACCTTGAGAAGGTGCACGATAAATATCGACGTGGAGGAAAGTACTGGTGCGAGGATCTTGATGAGGAAGCAGTTACAGACAATACCTTGTCAAGTTCAAGCTCAGACGATGAAGGGATGGACGGGATTTCAATTAATCCCCGAAAGCGAAAGCGAGAGGATGATCATGGTGATGAAAGCGGGCCAAGAATTGGTGCGGCACGCGCCTCTGGGACGCAAAGTTTGGACCCCGACTTCGTTACTTCAATGATCCGCGCCATCGATGAGAATAACCTCTTAATAAGAGGCCAGCGCGACGATCTGTTCGAGGCAACTATGCGCGCCAATAACAGATACGTGGACTATGCCAATGGTCTTGATTTGAGGAATTTCAACGCCCTCGTCGAAATTGTTTCGAATCAAGTTTCCTGGAATGGGCTGGGATTATTCGAGTCGGTGAACAGCACTCCAGAAGTGAGAATGAACGATATGACCTCGGTGATTTCGACGATCTGGGGCACGAACGCGCCGAATAATCCGGGACTGAAAGAACTTACGGAAGTCACGGATAACATCTTAGCGTCTGATGAGGAGGAGTTACCACAACATAAAACACCGCGTATGAAAGTGACGAAATCTCAACACTCTCAAAATTCCTCCTCGCTTGTGTCCAACATCGAACAAACCCAATCTATATATCCAATTCCGTCGCCTCCATTCTTGGTTCATCGAATCATCAACCGCAATCCCCCGGCTCCCAATTACGTCCAAAGACTGTCAGTCTCACCACCAGCTCTACGGTTTTGGGAGAAGTTCTCTATGTCCCCTGTTGCTGGCGACAAGGACGTTCAATGCTATGTCGTGCATCCTGACAGTGACGGCATGGTGACCGCTGTCGACATTTTTCTCGCCGAAGTCCAGACTGCTTGGGAAGCCTGTGGTATGGGAAAGTTCGAAAGAGGGAAAGTCCCGGAAGGAGTAAGAGATGGGATGATTAGTGTAAGTGTGCAATCTGGAGCAGACGAGGAAGTATGCTTGGCTGGATACCAAGATGCTCTCGTCAATTTCGGTAGTACCTCAAACTAATGGGCTGACAATTAGGACGAGGTTTGTCTAAACTCCCAAACACTTGGCTCAAAAATATCTTGGTTCTTATCGTGAATCCCTTCGCAGGGGGCTCAGCTATCATCCCTCTATGTAGGGCATTTCTGAGTTTCAGATCGGTCTATTTTGAAGGAGTGGACAACCCATCTCTAATCCCATCGAATAACGTTGCATTGCAGATCATGCCAGTTTCAATGGTAGCACAGAAAGAAGGTGTAGTGATGCGGGGTCCTGACTTCCATTCCTTTCTCCGACGTCTGTACGACCGTTGTGAAGTCATGGAGAACGCACAAGGAACAACGACTAAGACAGTGGTATCTTTTTTTCTCTTTCTGTTAACTAATGTCTAGGCACGAGGAAGAGAATTCTTAACATCGCCGGCCACAATGTTAGCTGCACCGCCACCTACCGCATTAGAATTCACGGATTCCTTCCCAGTCCAGCATCGAAGTCTTTTGAGGGATAATTCTTCACTCCACATTGCTTATTCGGTCTCTTCCGATAATCGGTGGGTTACGGCGGTGTGGACAGATGACTGGGGTCAAGTATCTCTCAAGGAGTCTTACTGTCTTTCTCGTTTGTCGCCATCAGGTGGAGGACTAGGAAAGGTTCAGCCAATTCAGTCTTTCGAGAGTGTATGCGCACAGATCTGGCGAAGAACTGTTGAAATCGCAAAACAGGCGAGAATCAATTGGAAGGTTGTGATAGTCCGTGAAGGGGGAATGTCGAAACAAGAGGTCGGGATATGGAACAATCTAAACGACGCAAATGGGTTTGACTTAGCCGGACGTATTCAACTCATCCTGGCATGCGTGGACCTGCATCCGCCACTTGCCGTTTCGGTACTGAACACAGGAGCAGCGGCCGCTTCACCTGTCGCGACGATCTCGACTCCTTTCCCCTCGTCTGTCGCAACATTCTCGCAATCATCGCCTGCTGCAATGGGAAATGCGTATGGCACACCAGTGGCCACCCCTCTAGCTCAAGCAAATGAGTCTCCTGATCCCTCTGGAGGCATCATGTCAACACCGGGAGGCACTGCCACCTCTGATAACGTTACCGATTTTGATTCTGATGTCCGTTGGCTCGATGCGAGCGACGAAGTCTGGGGGATTGTGTTGAATCATCGCGTTCCTGCCTGTACCCGTTCAGAGGCCGACAAAGAAACCCGTTTCTCACTAGCCAGCGGGTATTTATGGCCTATCAAGTCAAATGATTCCCATAATCTTATTCAGGTAGCTCTTTTACTGGCAGCTCTCTAACCTTAGGTTCACCTTCTACACGTAAACAAACCTCAACCACTATCGTCTCCTCCTCCAGACACACAGCCAAGCATATATGCACGATCTGTGTTGAAGCAATTACTAGCACAGTACCGCGGGCTTTCATCATTAGGAGTGGTTCGAGGAACGTGTATATCGGATAAAATTGTTCCATGGCATATCGTTGCGGCGGAGCGGATAAAGGATGTTTTCGCTGAATATATGTAAAGTTCCTGTGATTGGCACGGTGATGGCGGCGTATTGGTATTTATTGGGAACTGGAGCGGGTGGGTGAAATTAATTAGAGATTCATATACATTGGCAAGAATCTTGGAACTCCTTCATAAATCTCTTCCTAACACTACATGTTCAAAAATGACTTCGAACCGTCAGTCTTGAGAGTTATCCCATAAATCAGCTACAAGCCTACGGCTAAATGCCACTGCAATGTTGTCAATCTGTCCTTTTCAACATATCCATCGCATTACCGGACTTCAAATTTCGCGGAATCGTGCAAAGCACCTTTGAGATCTTTCCGCACCTCATCGGTCAATAACTGCACACTCACTTTCCAGACGCCCTTCGCCTCCTCAGTTGATAACGTGACGCTGACTTTATTATCCAAGTTGGGTTTCAACATGCCGTCTTTGTGCCAACGAATCCTGTACATTTCCCCATCAATCGGTTTGGTCCTGAGTTGTCCAAACTCCAATAAAGACAATGAAATTGTCAATGTTCTACTCGCTTCGGAGGGAGTCAAATTAATAGCTTCGATTAGATGCTATAATTAGCACATTACCGGGAGAACATACCAGCCGCGAAAGAAGATTCGTCCATAAGCCCTCCTGACAGACGCTACAGAACGTTTTCTCTTGCATATGCCTCATCAAGCATCCTTCATTGGTTGGCCTCCAGGTCTTCTTTCCTCTGATATTGAAAGTCGGGAAATTGCCGATATATCCCTGAGTCAACTAATGTACATAGACGACCTTACCTTTTTCATATGAAATTCAGATTCAGGTCCATACTCGATTATCTCGAGACTGCATAGCTGTCTTGGCATTCGTCCTTTTTCTGGCTCAGTCAACTGACGAAACTCGATGACATGAAATCCAGGCGCGAACCCCTTGTTCGAATTCCATTCCAAGAACCTCCGGTCATCATTATGAGTTGGATACCAGTCCAGTTCATTTCCATCGATACCCACCCACAGGTCCGCTCTGTCTGGAACCCCAGATACGCTTCCCTGGATATATACTCGTTCCCAGCCTCCATCATGGCCGTCTGTATAAAACATCTTCCTCCAAGTGCCGGAGGATAGGTCCAGCCAAGGATATTCTTGGAAGATCACACGATTCCGTTCTTCGATGTCTGCTGCTGACGAGTTGGTGAGCCAGTGTGTCCATGGTACAGGAAGACTGTGGGCGGAGTTGACGCCGCTGTAAACCCATCCGCCATCGTATTCCTCTCCCACAGGAATCAAATTATGGCCCAATTCGTGTCGAATGACAACTATGCCGGACGTCTTGCTCGAGGTACTGATCACAAACTCTCCGCCGAGTCCGCCTTTCATTAGCCTACTCTTCATATAAACTCACCATAGTAATCATCGTTCCCGATGATGATGGGATAATCACAAGCATATGGCCCAGTTGCTTTGCAAGCTCTCCTTGCCTGTGCCTTCTTGCTTGGATAGATCCCTCGCAGTTCTGTCCCATCACGATAAAGGCCGTAAGCAGTGTTCTTTGGACGGCCATTGACACCAATGCCGGAATCGACGGAAGGCTTGAACACGGCCCACACATTTAAGATCTGAATCAGCGAAATCAAACGAGACAGTACCGGCAAGATGGATCGAAAGGTCTCCCCTTTAAAGAGGTCGTCCGTCATTCGCTCTACGTCGTCATAGAACTTCTTCCTCTCGTTTTTAGTATACCCATCGCCCCTGATTGTAAGTATATGTAGGAGAAAGAACTACATCATAACGAAATCAATTCTGTTCGCTGGATTGCCAGAGTAATGTATCTTCGTCTAAAGGTCTAAGCCACTTCGGCAGAGGGACATACCACTTCGAACTCTGCATAAGAGTCAACTTCAGTGGTTTCGGTATATTCAATTGCGGCGCATAGACGACTTGCCTCTTCCCAAAGGATCCGTTTATCATACCCGATAATCTCCAGGTTATACTCATCAACAGTCTCCACAACATCACCCACCCCCAGAGTTTTGTTAATCACAAGCACATCGCCGGGCTCTTGAACCAGCTTGTGTGTCTGTGTTTGTTCCGGGCCTGAGAGTACGAGACAGTCCGCGTTCCGAGGGTTCTGAGAAATCGAGAGTGACCATGGCTGTAGATGTTGAGGAGTGATTGTCGTCTGTCGCGCAGAGTCGAGAGCAAAGTGATGTTGTTCACGGGCACATATAAGAGGCAGGAACGCGCTTGCGAGAGCTAGGCTCCACTGCACCATCGCCATTCCAGTTTGGAGATCGCTGTGGTCGTTGGTAGTCGTACGTTGCCCCGGATCGTGGCGGGCGCCCTTAGCAACAAATCAGCAATCCGGATCGGCGCGAGTTTCCGCCGACCGAATTGATCCGGGCCGACTCGCCTATTGTCCGACCAACAAACACCCCTTTCGTCAACTTCTGTAATCCTCACTCATTCATCGCCATGGCCCTCCCAAACATCTCCAAAGCCCTCAAATCCCTGGCATTAATCGTCCTGCTAGCCAACTTCAAGGTACTCCTTGCCCTTCAATGACAAGTACTAATCGTTAGTCACTCCCATTTGTACCTCCCTCGACTACCCCTTGCGCTAATAATGGATAGCTATGGCATATTCGGTTATTTCGACATACCTTCCGCATCGCATTTTACAGAAGACTTCTTGGACGGAGTACCTTGCGCGCATTACCTCCCCCTACGAGATCCAGTGAAGCCCTTTTCCGGACCATCACGCATACTCGCCGGAACTGGCTCGACGATACAGATTTCTTCTGGCACATGTCAAATTCGTACCGCCCCGGACCCGCCGTTGCAGTATTGACTATAGAGTGTATAACAAGGTCTTTGATTTCTCTCGAATGGAGTTACTTTGCCATGTATTCCCTGAGATTGTCTACGATACAAAAAAGGCGGGAATAAAGTTGGCTTTCGGGGGTAGTAGCGTTGTATTCATCCGCGAGATCCCGATGTTGTGGAAGTACAATGTTCATGCCCGGGTAATCAGTTGGTCCCGAAAATGGTTATACGTTCAAGGCGTGTTCACCCTTCCCGCCTCATCCCCCTCCTCCAAGAAAACAAACAAAACAAACTCCGCAAAGAAAGAGGGCTATCAATTACCGGCGGCGTTGAATAATCTCAATGCTGACCCGGGAATGTCATCAGGGACGTCGACGCCGACGACACTGACTAATGCATTGGTTTCGCCGACCACGGCTTCGGGGGAGGTTATTTGTGCGGTGATATATGGACGATATGTGTTTAAGAGGAAGTCCAGGGAGACGGTGCCTGTGGCTGAAGTCCTGGGGATATGCAATTATACGGGAGATGAGGAGATTGAGAAGAGACGGGCCGAGGGATGGGAGTATGTTAAAGGATTGGAACAGGATTGGGAGAAGGAACGGGCCTTGCAAAGTGCGCAGTTGGTTTAATTGTGCGCTGTGATGATTATTTGATAGAGTTTTTGCTTTTTATATGGCAGGTTAGATTCATGGGGTCTATAGAGTAAGAGGGATAGTAGAGATGTGGTTTGCCGCGCTTTTTAATCACATTTAAACACATGAATTGCAAATTCGGGTCGAGGTCTTTGTCAGATGGAGGGGAAAAATTCGATGATCCACATCAATTCTGAGGAAGTCGTGGGATTGCGGCGACGGGCGATTGTGGTGGCATTGTATGACCGGAGCTGAGAGACGGGGAGTAAGGTTTAGGGTGCACTCGTTCATATTATTGTATTTGAATGATTTTTGGTGCCAGGACAGCTGGGCCGAAGAAATACCGATAAGGCGCAATAAAAGAAGGTTGAGCTCGAGACACCATGCATCAGCGGCCGATTAGTGCG
>Ga0302325_10033116_pt1 | contig 10594 bp, 8 predicted proteins | sample Palsa_T0_2_FD_201948 | JGI IMG/M metagenome (GOLD analysis project Ga0302325, IMG submission 201948) | Peat permafrost microbial communities from Stordalen Mire near Abisko, Sweden - Palsa_T0_2 | ecosystem: Environmental > Terrestrial > Soil > Palsa > Peat permafrost | place: Sweden: Abisko...
CCAGGCCGCGGAAGCCTACAGCCCGCCGGCCGGGACCTTCCGGTGGCACCGCGGCTACCCCGGCTCGCTGCACGCCGAGTGGCGCGCCGGCGGGCCGAACCTGGTCCTGACCGGCGCCGTGATGGCCTTCGAGTCGCAGCACGGGATGACAATGAACGGCGTCGCCGGGCCCAGCGTGTGGCACGCCATCTTCCGCGCCCTGGCCGGCGGCCAGCGGAACCCGGACGGGTACACCTACGCGCTGGCCAGCAAGGTGATCCCGGAGACCCTGACCATCTGGCATGACGGCCGGATCGTGCTGAGCACCCCGGCCAACACCGGCATCCCGGTCGCGCCGACCGCGGACGGCACCTTCCCCGTGTACCTGCGGTACCGCTTCCAGATCATGCAGGGGATCAACCCCGACGGCAGCAGTTACGCCGATCCCGTCTCGTTCGTCTCCTACTTCGACGGCGGCGAGGCCGTGCACTACTTCCCGCGCGGCTCGTACGGATTCCCGCAGAGCCTGGGCTGCGTCGAGCTGCCGCTCGGGGCCGCCGCGGCGGCCTGGCCCTACCTCACCTACGGAAGCCTGGTCACCGTCGCCGGCTGACGCGGGCGCGGGCGCGGCCCCATAATGCACCGAACCGGGCAGTCATGAATTGGTGCCGTTTATCACCAATTCTTTATATAGACCGTGCCGCAGCAGGCGCATCGGCCGCCTAGAGTCACCGTAGGAAGGCCTGGGACGCCCCGGGCCTGAGGCCGGCTCGCCACTGGGGGGCCAGGTAAGGCGAGGGAGCCGATCTTGCTCAGTGAGGGACGGCTGCGTGGCCGCGTCGTGATCCTCGCGGCGGTCATCGTCGCGCTGATGGCCACCGGCACGTGGTTCGCGCTGAGCCACGCGCAGGCCAAGCAGGCCGGCCTCACGGCCGCCAGCAGCGGGCAAGGACACCACGCCCCGAAGGATCCGGCGTCTTCCGGGCCGCTACGGGTGCTGTCGGTGACGCCGGCCGGGCACGCCAGGAACGTCAGCGGCGCCGCGCCGGTGCAGGTGCGCTTCTCCGCCGCGCTCGCGGCCGGCTCGCCGCTGCCGACGATCTCTCCGGCGATCCCCGGCAGCTGGCAGCGGTCGGGCGACGTCGTCGAGTTCGTGCCGAAGACCGCGTTCGCCCCGCTCACCCGGGTCACGGTCCGCGTCCCGGCGGGCACGTCCGGCGTGACCTCGGCCGGCGGCGGCATGCTGGCCAGTCGCGTCGTCGAGCGGTTCCGGGTCGGCGCCTGGTCGACCGTCCGGCTCGACCAGCTGCTCGCCCAGCTCGGCTACCTGCCGCTGACCTGGACGCCGGCGCCTGGCGCGGTCGACCCCGCGCCCGCCGACACCAGCGGCCAGCTGGCCGCCGCGTTCAGCCCGCCGTCCGGTACCTTCAGCTGGCAGCACGGGTACCCGCGCGAGCTGCGCACCTTCTGGCAGCAGGGCAAGGACGGCCTGGTGCTGCAAGGCGCGGTGATGGCCTTCGAGTCCGATCACCTGATGACGATGGACGGTGTCGCCGGGCCGGCGGTCTGGCATGTGCTACTGCGGGCCGTGGCGGCCGGCCAGGACAACTCCCACGGCTACACGTACGCGCGCGCCTCGGAGAACAGCCCGGAGACGCTGACCATCTGGCATGACGGTCACGTGGTGCTGCGCACCCTGGCGAACACCGGTATCCCGGCCGCGCCGACCACGGTCGGCACCGCCCCGGTGTACCTCCGGTACCGCTTCCAGATCATGAAGGGCACCAACCCGGACGGCACCCAGTACGCCGACCCGGTCTCGTTCGTCTCCTACTTCCGGGCCGGCGAGGCCGTGCATTACTTCCCGCGCGGCTCCTACGGATTCCCGCAGAGCCTGGGCTGCGTCGAGCTGCCCTACGGGGCGGCGGAGCATGCCTGGCCGTACCTAACCTTCGGCAGCCTGGTGACCGTCGCACCGCCGTCCTGACCGCCAGACGCGGGCCGCGCGCGGCGGACGCCGCGCATCGATAGCATCGGGGTACCGGCGGCGGCAGCCGTCGCCGTCCTCATCCATGCCAAGGAGCCACCAGTGCCTGCCGAAAAGCTTCACATCACCCTCGCCGGACGCGAGCACGTGGTGGAAGCCGGCACGACGGCCGGCCAGGCACTGGACATGAATTCCGGGCAGAACGGGGCCGCCGGGGCCAGTGCGCCGATAGCGGCGAGGGTCAGCGGCGAGCTGAGGGACCTGGCGCATCCGCTCGCCGACGGCGACTCGGTGCAGCCGGTGGAGCTCGCCAGCCCGGACGGGCTGGCGATCATGCGGCACTCCGCTGCGCACGTGCTTGCCCAGGCGGTGCAGGGGCTGTTCCCCGACGCGAAGCTCGGCATCGGCCCCCCGGTCGAGAACGGCTTCTATTACGACTTTGACACCGAAAATCCGTTCGGACCGGATGACCTGAAGGCCATCGAGCAGCGGATGCGCCAGATCGTGAAGCAGGGCCAGCGGTTCGCGCGCCGGGTCGTCACCGAGGCCGGCGCCCGGGCGGAGCTGGCCGGCGAGCCGTACAAGCTGGAGCTCATCGCGCTCAAGGGCGGCTCAGCCGCGGACGACGAGAAAGTCGAGGTCGGCGGTGCGGAGCTGACCATCTACGACAACCTCGACCCGGGCACCGGCGACGTGCGCTGGAAGGACCTGTGCCGCGGCCCGCACCTGGCCACCACCCGGCAGATCCCGGCCTTCAAGCTGATGCGCACCGGCGGGGCGTACTGGCGGGGCAGCGAGCAGAACCCGCAGCTGCAGCGGATCTACGGCACCGCCTGGCCGTCCCGCGAGGCGCAGGACGAGTACCTCACCATGCTCGCCGAGGCGGAGAAACGCGATCACCGCAAGCTCGGCGCCGAGCTCGACCTGTTCTCGTTCCCGGCCGAGATCGGCAGCGGCCTCGCAGTCTTCCACCCCAAGGGCGGGATGATCAGGAAGGTCATGGAGGACTACTCGCGGCAGCGCCACGAGGAGGCCGGCTACGAGTTCGTCAGCACCCCGCACATCAGCAAGTCGACGCTGTTCGAGACCTCCGGCCACCTGCAGTGGTTCGCCGAGGGGATGTTCCCGCCGATGGAGCTGGAAGGCGCGAGGTACTACCTCAAGCCGATGAACTGCCCGTTCCACATCCTGATCTTCTCCGCGCGCGGGCGCTCCTACCGGGAGCTACCGCTGCGGCTCTTCGAGTTTGGCACCGTGTACCGGTACGAGAAGTCCGGCGTCGTGCACGGCCTGACCCGGGTGCGTGGCCTGACCATGGACGACGCGCACATCTTCTGCACCCGCGAGCAGGCCGGGGCGGAGATCAAGAGCCTGCTGTCGTTCGTGCTCGACCTGCTGGGCGACTACGGGCTGAGTGACTTCTACCTGGAGCTGTCCACCAGGGACGACGTCAAGGACAAGTTCGTCGGCACCGACGAGGACTGGGAGCACGCGACCGAGGCGCTGCGGGAGGCCGCTGCCGAGTCGGGCCTTGAGCTCGTCGCCGACCCCGGCGGCGCCGCGTTCTACGGGCCGAAGATCTCGGTGCAGGCCAGGGACGCCATCGGCCGCAGCTGGCAGCTGTCCACCATCCAGCTCGACTACAACTTGCCCAAGCGGTTCGGGATGGAGTACCAGGCGGCGGACGGCACCCGACAGCAGCCGATCATGATCCACCGGGCACTGTTCGGGTCGGTGGAACGCTTCCTCGGCGTCCTTGTCGAGCACTACGCCGGCGCGTTCCCGCCGTGGCTGGCGCCCGTCCAGGCGGTCGGCATCCCGATCGCCGACGCGCATGTGCCGTACCTGGAGGACGTCGTGGCCCGGCTGCGCGCCCGCGGTATCCGGGCCGAGGTCGACACCGGCGACGACCGGATGCAGAAGAAGATCAGGAACGCGCAGCGGCAGAAGGTGCCCTACATGCTGCTAGCGGGCGACGACGACCTCGCGGCGGGCGCGATCTCGTTCCGGTACCGCAGCGGCGAGCAGCGCAACGGCGTCCCCGTCGACGAGGCTATCGACGAGATCGCCGACGCGGTGGCCGCGCGGATCCAGGTCTGAGCGGTCATGCCGACCGCGCAGTCCGGTGATCCTGAGCCGCCCAGCCGGCAGGACGGGGTCGGCTCGCCGGACGCCATCCAGCGGCTCTGGATGCCGCACCGGATGGCGTACATCAAGGGTGAGAACAAGCCGTCCGGCAGCGGGGACGGCGACGACTGCCCGTTCTGCCGCATTCCGGGGCTGCCGGACGAGGACGGGCTGATCGTCGCCCGCGGCACGCTGGTCTACTGCGTGCTGAACCTCTACCCCTACAACGGCGGCCACCTGCTGGTGTGCCCCTACCGGCATGTCGCGGACTACACCAGCCTGGACGAGCCGGAGACCGCCGAACTCGCCGAGTTCACCAAGCGGGCGATGACGGCGCTGCGCGCCGCCTCCGGACCGCAGGGGTTCAACATCGGGATGAACATGGGCAGCGTGGCCGGCGCGGGCATCGCCGCGCACCTGCACCAGCACGTGGTGCCGCGCTGGGGCGGCGACATGAACTTCATGCCGGTCATCGGGCGGACCCGGGTGCTGCCGCAGCTGCTGGCCGACACCCGCAAGATGATCGCCGACGTCTGGCCGGCCAGCTGACCTGAGCCCAGCTAGCTGGGCCTGCTCAGCCGGCCTTGGCGGTGTCCGCGAACTTGCCGGCCAGGTGCGACGGCAGCGGCTCGTGCCGCAGGTAGGACCGGGTGAAGGACCCGGTGCCGTGTGACATCGACCGCAGGTCAATCGCGTAGCGGGTGAGCTCGAGCTCCGGGATCTCGGACCTGACCAGCGTCCGCCCGCCCGGCACCGGCTCGGTGCCGAGCACCCGGCCGCGGCGCGAGGACAGGTCCGACATGACGGCCCCCACGTAGTCGTCGGCGACCAGTACGGCCACCTCGTCGACCGGCTCGAGCAGCAGCACCTGGGCCTTCTCCGCTGCGTCCCGCAGCGCGGCCCGGCCCGCCTTCTGGAACGCCAGGTCGGAGGAGTCCACCGAGTGCGCCTTGCCGTCGAACAGCGTGACCCGGATGTCGACCATCGGGTAGCCGGCCAGCACGCCGTGCTCCATCTGCGCCCGGACGCCCTTTTCCACCGACGGGATGTACTGCCGCGGCACGACGCCCCCGACGATCTTGTCGATGAACTCGAGCCCTTCGCCCGACGGCCGCGGCTCCACCTCGATGTGGCAGATGCCGTACTCGCCGTGCCCGCCAGACTGCTTGACGTTGCGGCCGAGCCCGGTGGCCTTGCCGGCCAGCGTCTCGCGCAGCGGCACCCGCAGCTCGGTGGTCTCCACCGCCACCCCGTAACGGCTGCACAGCCGGTCAAGCAGCAGGTCGGCGTGAGCCTCGCCCATGCACCACAGGACGAGCTGGTGGGTCTCGGGGTTGTTCTCCAGGCGCAGCGTCGGGTCCTCGGCCACCAGCCGGGCGAGCGCCTGCGACATCTTGTCCTCGTCGGCCTTGGACTTTGCCTGGATCGCCACCGGCAGCAGCGGCTCGGGGTTGGCCCACGCCTCCATCAGCAGCGGCCGGTCCTTGTCGGACAGGGTGTCTCCGGTCTCCGCGCTGCCGAGCTTCGCCACCGCGCAGATGTCGCCGGCCACGCACTGGGCAATGGGCCGCTGCTGCTTGCCGAGCGGCGAGGTGAGCGCGCCGATCCGCTCGTCCGTGTCGTGATCGGCGTGGCCGCTCTCCGCCCTGCCGTGCCCGGACACGTGCACCATCGTGTCCGGCCGCAGGGTGCCGGAGAACATCCGGACCAGGCTGATCCGGCCCACGTAGGGATCCGAGGCCGTCTTGATCACCTCGGCCAGCAGCGGCCCGCCCGGATCGCAGGCCAGCCCGCGCACCGCGGCGCCGTCCAGCGTGGTGACGGCGGGCAGCGGGTGCTCCTGCGGGGCCGGGAACGCCTGGGTCATTACCTCGAGCAGCTCAGCAAGGCCGATGCCCAGCGGGGCCGCAGCCGCGAGTAGCGGATAGAAGGTGCCGCGGGCGACCGCCTTCTCCAGGTCCTCGATGAGCACCTTGACGTCGATGCGCTCCTCGTTGAGGTAGCAGTTCATCAGCGACTCGTCTTCGCTCTCCTGGATGATCGACTCGATCAGCGCGCCGCGGTAGTCGGCGATCCGGCCGGCCTGCCCGGGGTCAGGGTCGCGTTCCACGCGGCTGCCGCCCGAGTAGTCGTAGAACCGCTCCGACAGCAGCCCGATCAGGCCGCTGACCGCGCCGGAGTCGCCGATCACCGGCAGGTACAGCGGCGCGATGGAGTCACCGAACGCGTCCCGGCAGGCGGTGAGCGAGTCGTCGAAATCGCCCCGCTGATGGTCGATCTTGGTGATCACGACGGCGCGCGGCGTGCCGGCCGCGGCGCATTCCTCCCACAGCATCCTGGTCAGGCCGTCAACGCCGTCGGCGGCGGAGACCGTGAACAGCGCCGCGTCGGCGGCCCGCAGGCCGGCCCGCAGCTCGGCGGTGAAATCGGCGTAACCCGGGGTGTCCAGCAGGTTGACCTTGACGCCGCCGTGCAGCACCGGCGCGAGGGTCAGGTTCACCGAGCGCTGCTGGCGGACCTCGACCTCGTCGAAGTCGCTCACCGTCGTCCCGTCCTCCACCCGGCCGGCCCGCTGGATCGCCCCGGTATGCGTGAGCAGGGCCTCCACCAGCGTCGTCTTGCCCGCTCCGGAATGGCCGACCAGCACGACGTTGCGCACGCTGTCCGCCTGGCCGGCCGCCGGCATTCTGCCCGCAGCCGCCGCGCTCCCTGCCTTGTCCGTCATCGCCGCCGCCTCCCTAGGTCCGTTCCTGCACGAACAGCCTTTACCTGCCGGCCACCGGATCACAACCCCTGCGCGCGCATTAGCCCGGCCTACCCGGCGGTAAGATCCGCTGACCCGCCCGCCAGTAAGATCAGACGGCCATGCTGAATGTGCTGCGACCAGCCATCGCCCGCCTGCTGACGCCGGTCGGCCAGGCACTCGGCCGCACTCCGGTCACCCCGAACGCGCTGACCATCACCGGCACCATCGGCGTCTCCGCCGGCGCGCTCGCGCTTTACCCCACCGGGCACCTGCTGGCGGGCACGATCGTCTGCACCGTCTTCGTCTTCGCCGACATGCTGGACGGCGCACTCGCCCGGGTCAAGGGCACCAGCGGCGCGTGGGGCGCCTTTCTCGACTCCACCCTGGACCGGGTCGCCGATGCGTCGATCTTCGGCGGGATCGCGGCCTGGCTGGTGCTCGGCGGGCACGCCACGCTGCTCGCCGGGGTGGCCGTCTTCTGCCTGGCGGCCGGAATGCTCGTGTCGTACGCGAAGGCGCGCGCCGAGGGCCTCGGCGTGCGCTGCGACGTCGGCATCGCGGAGCGGTCGGAGCGGCTGGTGATCGCGCTGGTGGCGATCGGACTGACCGGGCTTGGCGTGCGTTACGTGCTACCCGTGGGACTCTGGGTGCTGGCGGTCGCGAGCGTGATCACGCTGGCGCAGCGGGTGCACGCCGTTCGCAAGGCGACCGCCGGAGGAGGCTGACGGATGCCCGGACTCAGAGACAAGCTGACCGACGCCGCTTACGGCCTCGGCTGGTCCGTCGTGTGCCGCGCGCCGGAGTCCTGGGCCCGGTGGGCGTTCCGGACCGCCGGGGACATCGCGTGGCGCCGCCAGGGCCCGCGGGTGCAGGTCCTGGAGGGCAACCTGCGCCGGGTGCTCGGCCCGGCGGCGACCGGCAAGGAGCTGCGCGCGCTGTCCAGGGAAGCGATGCGCTCATACGCCCGCTACTGGATGGAGGTGTTCCGGCTGCCGGTGATCCCGGCGGCCCGGCTGGTGGCCGGCATGGAGGTCGAGGGCAGCGTGCAGATCGCCTTCGACTACACCGCGGCCGGCCGCGGCGTGGTCTTCGCGCTGCCGCACATGGGCAACTGGGACCAGGCCGGCGCCTGGATCATCGACAGCGGCGCCGGATCGTTCACCACGGTCGCCGAGCGGGTGAAGCCCGAGTCGGTTTACGAGCGCTTCGTCGGGTTCCGCGAGGCTCTCGGCATGGAGGTGCTGCCGGCCAGCGGCGGCAGCCGCCCGTTCGGGCTGCTCGCGCGGCGGCTGCGGGAGGGCCGGATCGTCTGCCTGCCCTGCGACCGGGACGTCACCGGCAGCGGCATCGAGGTGGAGTTCTTCGGCGAGAAGGCGCGGATGATGGCCGGCCCGGCCGCGCTGGCCCTGCAGACCGGCGCGGCGCTGATCCCGGCCACGCTCTGGTTCACCGACAGCGGATGGGGCGTCCGCTTCCACGAGGAGATCCCGGCGCCCGCGAACGGCGACAGCAAGAAGCAGCAGACGGCGGCCATGACGCAGCAGATCGCGCGCGCCTTCGAGGACGGCATCACCGCGCACCCGGCGGACTGGCACATGCTGCAGCGGGTCTTCGTGGCCGACCTGGACCCGGTCCGGCTGGCCGCCGCGGACGCCGCCGCGGGCGCGGCCGGCGCGGGCGCGGCCGGCGCGGCAGCCGGGTGAAAGCAGTCGGATGAGAGTCGGCATCGTCTGCCCGTACACCTGGGACGTTCCCGGCGGCGTCCAGGAGCACATCAGGGACCTCGCCGAGACGCTGATCGATCTCGGCCACCAGGTCTCCGTGATCTCCCCGGCCGACGACGACACCCCGCTGCCCGGCTATGTCGTGCCGGCCGGCCGAGCGGTGCCGGTGCCCTACAACGGGTCCGTCGGCAGGCTCGCGTTCGGCTTCCTGTCCGCCAGCCGGGTGCGCCGGTGGATCCGGGACGGCCAGTTCGACGTGCTGCACGTGCACGAGCCGGTCGTGCCGAGCCTGGGACTGCTGGCCTGCTGGGTCGCCACCGGCCCGATCGTGGCGACCGTGCACACCGCGAACCCGCGCTCGCGCTGGATGCACGCCGCGCGGCCGGCCCTGCAGTCGGCGCTGGAGAAGATCAGCGCCAGGATCGCGGTGTCCGAGGCGGCGCGGACCACCCTGGTCGAGCACCTGGGCGGCGACGCCGTGCTGATCCCGAACGGGGTCTCGGTGCGCAGGTTCGAGAAGGCGGATCCGCTGCCCGGCTGGCCGGGGCCTGGCGGCGCGCTCGGCTTCCTGGGCCGGATGGATGAGTCGCGCAAGGGCCTGGCCGTGCTGCTGGCGGGGTTCGAGCTGCTCGGCGCCGAGCGCCCCGGGCTGCGGCTGCTGGTGGCCGGCCCCGGGGATGCGGCCGACGTCGCGGCGCGGGTGCCCGCGCCGCTGCGCGACCGGGTGATCCTGCTCGGCCAGGTCAGCGAGGAGGACAAGGTCCGGGTCTACCACTCGGTCGACGTGTTCTGCGCCCCGAACACCGGCGGCGAGAGCTTCGGGATAGTGCTGGCCGAGGCGATGGCGGCCGGCGCCCCGATCGTGGCCAGCGACCTGGACGCGTTCCGGATGGTGCTGCGCGGCGGCCAGGCGGGCGAGTTGTTCGCGACCGGCGACGCCGGCGCGCTGGCCCGGGCGGCGGCCCGGCTGCTGGACGACCCGGACCGGCGGGCGGCCCTGTCGGCGGCGGCCGCCGTGGCGGTGCGGGCGTACGACTGGCCGGTGATCGCGCGGGACGTCGTGGCTGTCTACGAGACCGTGCGGCTCGGCGGCGGCCGGGTCGGGGTGGTGGCCGGAGGACCCGGGTGACAGCGCGATGACCTGGATCATCCTCATCGTCGGCGTCGCCGTGCTGCTCGGCGTCTATCTCTCCTGGCGGGCAGGCAGGCTGGACCGGCTGCACGCGCGGGTGGAGGCCGCCCGCGCAGCGCTGGACGCCGCGCTGCTGCGGCGCATCTCGGTCGCGCTGGAACTGGCCTCCTCCGGCCTGCTGGACCCGGCGACGAGCCTGCTGCTGGCGGGTGCGGCGCACGACGCGAGGACCGCCGGCGAGGCGAGGGAACTGCGGGAGAGCGATCTCACCCGCGCCCTGCGCGCGGCCTTCGGCCAGCCGGAGTTCCGCGCGTCGCTGCGCGGCAGGCCGGGCGCCGACGAGCTGCTCGCCGAGCTGGAGGCGGCAGCTCACCAGGTCTTCCTCGCCCGCAAGTTCTACAACGACGCGGTCGCGGCGACGCTGTCGGCCCGCCGCCGCTGGCTGGTCCGGCTGCTCCGGCTGGCCGGCGGCGCCGCGCGGCCGGGGTTCTTCGAGATCGACGACTCGCTGGTCGCCGCCGGAGCCGACGAGCAGGGCACCGACATGCCGCACCTGACTGGTTGAGGCCGCCTGCGCCTACCATGGAGGCAGCCACCGCAGCGATCAAGTGAGGTACCCGTGTCAGTGCAGAGCTCTCCCCCCAGCCCCGCCAGCACCGCCAGTTCCGCGAGTGGCGCCGCTCCGGCACCGGGCACGGGGACGCGGCGGGTCAAGCGCGGCATGGCCGACATGCTCAAGGGCGGCGTCATCATGGACGTCGTCACGCCGGACCAGGCCAGGATCGCCGAGGACGCCGGCGCCGTCGCGGTGATGGCGCTGGAGCGGGTGCCCGCCGACATCCGCGCCCAGGGCGGCGTGGCCAGGATGAGCGACCCGGACATGATCGACTCGATCATCG
>Ga0302325_10033119_pt1 | contig 10594 bp, 8 predicted proteins | sample Palsa_T0_2_FD_201948 | JGI IMG/M metagenome (GOLD analysis project Ga0302325, IMG submission 201948) | Peat permafrost microbial communities from Stordalen Mire near Abisko, Sweden - Palsa_T0_2 | ecosystem: Environmental > Terrestrial > Soil > Palsa > Peat permafrost | place: Sweden: Abisko...
CAAATCCAAAGGCCGCTATTACAACCTTCACATTCGCAATGATTTCCCGTTTCGCCACGTCCGCCGTTAGCATGCCGGACTGAGATAACTAAGTGGCATTGGGCTGAAGCGTGCCCCACCTAGCCAGTTGCTTAGGCGGCGGCGGCCAGGCCATCGGCTTGCGGCTCGGTGACCTGGCATTCCTTCATGAATACCAGGCGCGCCAGCTTGAGATCGAACTCCACCAGCAGCCGGTCGTTGCCTTGGATCTGCCCGGTGGCGATCAGCTTCGAAACCGGATGCACCATCAGCCGCTCGATCGCGCGTTTCAAATGACGGGCGCCGTAGCGGGCGTCGATTCCTTCCTTCAGCATGTAGGCCTTGGCCGAATCCGCCACCGCCAGTTCGATGCCGTTGGCGCCGATGGCGCCGTGAATCCGGTCCTCCACCGAGACCAGTTCCAGATCCACAATCTGCCGCAACTCGACTTCGCCCAGCGCGTTGAAGACCACCATCTTATCGATGCGGTTGACGAATTCCGGGGTGAAGCGGCGCCGCACGGCATCGGTTCCGGCGCGCGCGAGTTTGTCGGGCGACTGGGTTCCGGCGGTCTGTACGGCGAACCCCAGCTTAGGCTGCAGCAGCGCGTTCATCTCGGCAGCGCCCAGGTTGCTGGTCATAAAGATGATCGACTTCGAAAAATCCACGCGGCGGTTGTCGCCCAGCGTCAGGGTGGCTTTGTCGAGCACGCCTAGCAGCAGATTCCACAAGGCATCGCTGGCCTTTTCGATTTCGTCGAAGAGCACGAAGCTCAGCTTTACTTTATCCGTGTGGTGTTGATCGAGCGCTTCCTGGCTCAACATCGCCTTGGTCTCGCGGTGTCCCAGGTATCCAGGAGGCGAGCCGATCAGTTTGGCAATTTCATGGCTGTGCTGAAATTCGGCGCAATCAATCTTGACTACGGCGCTGCGGTCGCCCACCAGCGCTTCGGCTACGGCTTCCACCGTGCGCGTCTTACCGGAACCGGTTGGGCCCAGGAAGAGCAGGCTTCCAGCCGGCCGTCGCTTGCGCAGATTCTCCTCGAGACTGAGTGCTTCCGGCCCCGTCTTTGCGGGGTCCAACATCATTCTAAAGCCAGCCATTGTCTTGCCCTCCACTGGTTTGGACGCAGGGTCGGGCTTCGGGACTCACATGCACTGTAAAGGAATTGAAACTTGTTAGTAAAGAAACGTCAGAGGCGTTGCAATTGTAGCCTGCATAGGCTATGCGAAGGGTAGAATCCGGGCGAGTATGCCACCATAGGCGTAGTGCCCGTTCCGTACCGCTCCTACGTTTTGGTCTCCCGCGACCAGATTGCACGTAATTTCCGCAATGTGCAGTCCGTGGTTGGCCCGGCAGTCGAAGTCGCCGCCGTCGTCAAGGCCGATGCCTACGGGCATGGAGCACTTGAAGTCTCCCGTATTGTGGTGGCTGAAGGCGCCCGCTGGCTGGCGGTCAGTTCGGTGGAGGAAGGTGTGGCGCTGCGGAGCGGCGGCATAGACGCACCGCAAATCCTGATTATGGGCGGTTTTCTGCCCTACGAAGGAGAGGCGGTGATGGAATACGGGTTGACTCCCGTTCTCCATTCGCTCGACCAGATCCGCCTGGCGGATGAACTGGCCAGCCGTGCAGGCCGCGCCATTGCCTATCACTTAAAGATCGATTCCGGCATGGGCAGGCTGGGTACTCGCGCCAGTTCCGCAGCCATCCTCGACGTTCTCAAGCAAACTCCGCAAGCCCGCCTTGAGGGGCTTATGACGCACTTCGCTTCGGCCGCGGACTACACGTCAAATCAAACCGCCGATCAACTGGCTCGCTTCCAGGCCGTCTGCGCAGATCTGCAAGGCGCCGGAGTGGCTGCCGCCAAGCTGCACGCCTGCAGTACCAACGCCATCGGTTACGGGCTTACCGAAGGGTGGCACGACATGGTCCGCGCGGGCCATGCGCTCTACGGCTACGTCTCACCCGCCCGCGGCGAAGCGCCGCCTCAACTACTCAATGTCCAGCCGGCTCTCACCTGGAAAGCTAAACTGCTGACGGTAAAAGATATTCCCGAAGGCGCGACCGTCGGTTATGGTGGAACCTTCTGCGCCCCCCGGCCCATGCGCATCGGCATTTTGGGGGCGGGTTACGCCGATGGCATCTTCCATCGGCTTTCGAACCGCGGCAGGGTAATCGCGGATGGCATGCTCAGCCCGATCCTGGGCGCGATTTCCATGGATCTCACCACAATCGATCTCAGCCACACTGCGGCTTTGGGCCCGGGCGACGATGTAACTTTGCTCGGGTGTGAAGGCGAGGCGCGCCTCGATGCCCAGCAGATCGCGCGGGTTGCCGGCACTATCTCGTATAACATTCTGTGCAGCATCAGCGCTCGGGTTCACCGGGTTTATGTTTAGAGACCTTGGCAAGCCAAAGCATGCCCCACCTGGTCTTTATGTGTAGAATGGCGCCAAACGTGCTCAGACTTGCGCGTTTGGTACTTGAAATGCGTTGTTCCAGTGATAAGATGGTGACCAGATAAGCATGCTGTCGCCCCGACTACAACTGAAGGTCTCGCAGAAGCAGATCCTAACCCCGGGTCTGGTCCAGATGGTCACTGTCCTTCAGCTCAACCGGCTGGAACTAAAGGAGATGATCACTCAGGAGATCGTCAAGAACCCGGTGCTGGAAGAATCTACCGAGGATGGCGAAGATATCAGCGCGGAAGAGCTACTGCCGCTGCTCGAACCGGAGCGCCTGGGGGATACCGCCGACCGCGAGATTCTCGACGCCACCGTGATGAATGCGTCGAGCGCCCTCGACGGCGGCTTGGCGGACGTTGCCATCAATGGCAGTGTTTTTGCCGATGCCGAGGAAAATGCCGCATCCGAATCGTCCGCCGAGCCTGAAAACGCCGTGGCGCCCGATCCGCTGCTCGAGACGGCGCCAACGACCGATCCGTTCGATGAGATCGATTTCGGCTCTTTCTTCGACGACTACCTGGATCCGGGTTACAAGAGCCCGGCTTCGGAGTCGGTCGAAAAGCCGTCTTTTGAGACATTTCTTTCGTCCCCGGTTACACTTGGCGACCATCTCCGCTCCCAGTTGAGTGTGACGTTGATGCGCGACGAAGTTCGCGATGCCGCCGAATCGGTCATCGGTAATCTGGACGACGACGGCTACCTTTCGGCATCGCTCGAAGAGATCGCACAGATGGGCCAGCATACTGCGGAAGATGTCGAGCAGGGTTTACGGATTGTGCAATCGCTCGACCCGGCGGGCGTCGCCGCGCGCAACCTGCGCGAGTGCCTGCTGCTGCAGATTCAGAGCGTCAATGGAGAAGGTGGGGTGGCGTGGCAGATTGTTTCGAGCCAGCTGCGGCTGCTCGAGACGCGGCAGTACAAGGAAATGGCCAAGGCGCTGGGACGGCCGCTCGAACACATCGAGATCGCCGTCAACATGATTCACCATCTCAATCCCCGCCCGGGACAGCGGTATTCCGGTCCCGGCGCGCGCCTGGTTGAGCCCGACGTCTTCATCACCAAGGATGGCGACGACTTCATCATCCAGATGAACGATGAGGATGTGCCGACGCTCCGCCTGAATTCCCAGTACAAACGGATGCTCGAACGCAACAACGACGCGGCCAAGGAAGTGACCAAGGAAGTGCGCGAATACGTGCGCGAGCGCTACACCTCGGCGATCCAGCTCATGAAGAACATTGAGCAGCGGAAGCAGACCATCATGAAAGTCTGCCAAGCCATTGTTCGCCGCCAGACCGAGTTTCTCAACAATGGCCTGGATGAGTTGAAGCCCATGATGATCAAGGAAGTCGCCGAGGAAGTGGGCGTGCATCCTTCGACCGTGAGCCGGGCGGTGTCGAGTAAATATGTCCACACGCCGCAGGGCGTCTTCGAGCTGCGCTATTTCTTCTCGGAGGCCGTACAGGGCCCGTCCGGCGGCGGGACCCCGCTGTTGCTGCTGAAACGCAAGGTGAAAAAGATGATCGAGGACGAGGACAAAACCAAGCCCCTCACCGACGATCAGATTACTGTGATGCTACAGAAGGAAGGCATCGACGTCACCCGGCGCACGGTTGCGAAATACCGCGAGGATTTGAAGATTCCTTCGACGCATCAGCGAAGGGTGCGGTCGTAGCGCCGGCGCTCTTTGCCGCTGGTGTAGATTGCGATACTCCTGTACGGCCTTTTCCGTATTTCGAGCGGCGCTGAAAACTTTTTACGGCGCCGCCCCATCTGAAGAGGTGATGCGACTATGGGCATTGCTGTTTTTGCCGCTTGCGCCCGCATTCGCGGCGATACCGCGCGGTTGCGCCGGGAGCGTCTCGTTGGGCACTTTCAAGCTGAGCGTGAGGGCGCCCGGCAAGACTGATTCGCTGCCGGTGAAATCGGTGGCGGCGATTCCGGCGGGAGCGAAACTGGTATGGAACCCGATCCACCTGCCACCGCAGAGTTCCAAAAGCGCAGAGGTAGCGGCGGCGATTCTGCCGGCGCCCGATGGCGAGTTCGTGCTTCTGGAACCCCACAAGGCCGGCCAGAGCGCCGAGTGGACCGTGCCGAAATCGCTGGGCGTAATCACGCTGGTCTACGGGCCGCAAGGTTTGAACGCCGGCAGAGTCAAAAGGCTGGTCTCGAACGATAAGCAGGTGCTTTCGGACATGGCGAACTATGCGGCGCAGACATCCGAAGTTGAGGCGCTGGTGCAGGAGCTAGCGGATTCCGAAGCGTCTGGCGGCGAAGCGAACGCCGCTCTAGCGGGCTTTTCCGCCAAATATGGCATAGCCGTTCCAAGGCTGAACACGAAGACGCCCACCGATCAACAAGCCGGCACGTTATTGAGCGCAGTAGTTCCTTCCGCCAACGCCTACGATCCGCTGGCGGCTTCCAGTGCCCAGGCGCAGCAGTCTGGGAGCCTCGCGGCATCGTTGGCGGGGCTGTTCTTCGGCAGTCCCACGGGTCTGGCAGTAGGCGGCGTAGCGCTCTTGAACGATCTGCGGATGACGATATTTCCGGGCTCGGAGTTCCGTTCGGCTTTCGCGCAAGCGGGCGATGGCGATGGGCTTACGCTGTGTGCCAAGAGCGCGGCGCCCAAGGCGAAGATGCATATCGTTTACCTTTGGGCCTATCGCGTGCCCAACGATCAGCCTCCTGTGGCGGCGCTGACGGGAGCGCAAAACGTGCTTTTAGGGGTCAAATCGGAAGTCAAATTGACCGGACCCGCCTCTGGCATAAAGGAACTGGCGCGTGCGCGCGATTGGGAGCTGGTCCCGGTGTCTTCCGGAACTCCGGTCAGCGTGCCGGTTATGCTGGCGAAGGCGCCGGATTCCATCGAGATCGACCTTTCCAAGGTGAAAGCAGCCCCGGGCGACTACCGTCTATCGGCCGCCTGGGACTGGGATACTCTCAGCATCGGTACGTTGCAGCTGCACCCTAATGGCGACCTCAGCCACATTCAATTCGCGCCCGGAGCGAGAGACAAACTGATCGAGGGAAGAGGGACGGTCAACGTGAAATTGACGGGGGCCGATTTCGAGTTCGTCGAGAAGGCGGAGATTGAAAAAGGCGCCGCGGAGAAGAAGATTGAGACGCCGCCGGCACTGCAAGCAGCGCCAAGAGATGCGCCGTTCACCCTTCCGCTGGGCCAGCGCGCCGGCGAACAGAAGTCCATCGACGTGGGAATCGACGTTTCGACGCGCGGCGCATACCGCTTGGCGCTAATCCAGACGGACGGCGTGAAACACGAAACACCCTTTACAGTATTGCCCCCCAATCCCAAGATTTCGAACTTGCCGGTCCGCGTGAATTTGGGTGAGAACGGACAGACGATCCGGCTGAAAGGAACGGGGCTGGAGAGGATCGAATCGATCATAACCGGCGCCGGAACCGTCAGCGGCGCGGCGGCGGGATCCGACTGGTCAGGCGAGATACGGCTGAAGAGCGGTCTGACAGCCGGTGCGGCGTTTCCATTGACGCTCAAGGTGAGTGGGCTCGAAAGCACGCTGGAGGTGGCTGATGCGATTGAGGTGGTGGGACCGCGGCCCAAGATAACCTCGGTGCGCACATCGATTCCGGCGAATCTCGGGATTCAGGTTCAGCCGGATGAACTGCCGATTGGAACGACCGTGGGGCTGGCGTTACGCGTCGAGAATCTGCGCGGCTCGGCGCAATCGCAGCCCAGCATAGAACTCAGCTGCGCAGGCGGAGAGCGGCGGGCGGCGAAGAAGCTCGCGCCGGACGAGCAGGCGGACGGCGCGACAATGACGCTGGCGGGTCCGGAGAATCTATTTGTCTCGCTCGATCCGGGGAAGGTCGGCTATCCCGGCTGCCGGCTAACGGCGGCCGCGATTTCCGAGCCGGAAGGGCGATCGGATGCGAGTCCGCTGGGCAAAGTGATCCGAATTCCACGGTTGGAACAACTGACGCTTACGAACGAGAAGGCCGGCGATTCGACCTTCTACGGAATCTTGAAGGGGAGCGGTCTCGACATTGTGGAAAAAGTGGGATGGGATGCGCTGAACGGCGTCGAAGTGGATGCCATACCAACGCCAGTTGCAGGCAGCCCAGGCGTAGAAACGCTACGTGTGGCGCTGCCATGGCCGGCGCCAGCGCCGCATGCTCCGCTCTTTGTGTGGCTCAGAGGCGAAGAGACAGGGAGGCAGACTTCGGTGACATTTTAATCGCCTCCAATCTACAGTCCGGACAGGATGGCACACGATGTCATAACGGTGGAACATATAAGCAGAAGGAGAGAACCTTTGACATTGAACAAAGTTCTTTCAGCCGTTAGTTGTGTTCTCGTAGTTTCGTTTCCCGCGCTGGCGCAAGCCAAAGCGAACGTCGCCGATCAGGCTTTTATGAAGATGGCGGCCCAGGCCGATATGACGGAAGCCCACATCGGCCAAATGGCTGCGAACCAAGCGTCGCAGAGCCAGGTTAAGGATTTTGGGCAAAAGCTGATTCACGATCACACGGATGCGTACGAGCAGTTAGCCACGCTTGCCGCCAAGACCGGCAGCTCGATTCCCAAAGGCATTAACGTCCGCAAGATATCAGCGGTGGAACAATTGATGAAACTGAAGGGGAAGCAATTCGACCACCAGTTTGTGCTGGAGGAAATCCGCGATCATCAGAAAGCGATTGCGGATTTTAAACGCGAGACCCATCGCGGAAAGGATCCTGACATTAAAGCCTATGCAAGCAAGATGATTCCGGTCCTCGAGGAGCATTTGAGCCAGGCTAAGGCGCTAGCGAAACCTGTAAAACACAGTTGACGACGAAGCTCCGCCCGGTGCGGTCATGTCTTCCCTGTGCCAGGCGGCCCGGTAAGTTATCGAGATACGCTAAGCTCCGCCACATCCCCTGGGAATGGGTGTCAAAGCGGACGACGTAAGAGCGATCAGGAAGTTCTCTTTCCCAAAATTCCTCCTCTGCCCTCATGCTAACCTTTGCGCCCGATCGTGCCGCGTGCGCAGTCGCACGCTTCGGAGCGCCGCGAAGGCGGCTCGTTTGAAAGGTCGCGCGACGGGTGAGCGACAAAGCAAAAAAAAAGGGCAGGGTCAGACCTGCCCTTGCTGTGTTCGTCGCCCGAAAGGCAACGTTGCTGTCCCTGCGCCATTGCGGGACAGATTGGACCAAGTATTTACATCATAAGTTCTTTGGCAATGTCGGACCAATACAATATAAGCCGTATTCTCTTGGGCAGGGCCTTTGGCGATACGATGGAGATTAGAGTGACCCTGGGCCTGAGCAAACGCGCCGTGTTGAGAGCAGGATATGGCGCGGTGATGATTGTGCTGGGGCTTTCCGCAATCGACGCGTATCGCATTCAGATTTCCGTTTCCGAGCGGCACCTGGACATTTACCGGCGCTACGCGGCCGAGGAAGCGGAGTTGAGCACGCTGCGCAGAAATCTTTGGTTGGCGGGCAACTGTATTCGCGACTTCTTCATCCACTCCACGCCGGCGCAGGCTGGGGTATTGCGGGCGCAACTGGCGGGATTTCGCAGCGAGGATGACCGCGCACTCGCGCGGCTGGCCGCGTTTCCCGAATTGCGCAGCAAGCTGGCCGATTTCTGGGCGGTAGCGGAACCAGTGCCCGGCGACATGCTCTACGCCACCAGTGCGCAGCAGTTCGATTTTCTGCAGCGTGCGATTGTCCCCAAGCGGGAAGAGTTATACACGCTGCTTTTGAATGCGGGCGCTGCCGGGCAAGCGCGTTTGCAGCGGCAAGAGGCTGAGTTTGCCGAGACGCGCAGGCAAGCGGCTGGACGTTTGTCCGCGATGCTCGCCTTGGGGGTGCTATTGAGCTTCGTGTTAGCGCTACTCAGCATCCGCCATGCGGAGAATCTGGAGCGCGCGGCGGAGCGGCAGTATTCGGAAGTAGAGCAGACGAAACGCGAATTGCAGCGGCTTTCCGCGCGTCTGCTGGAGGTGGAGGAAGACGGACGCCGCAAGCTTTCACGCGAATTGCACGATGAAATTGGCCAGACGCTGGCGCTGTTGCAGATTGAGATTTCGCATGCCGCCGCCACGCCCGCGGAGTCCCGCGAGCGCCTGGAGCGGGCGCGCGCTTTGGCGGAGCGGTCTGTGCAATCCGTCCGCGACATGTCCGTGCTATTGCGCCCCGCCCTCCTCGACGATCTGGGACTGGTCCCGGCGCTGCAATTCCTGCTCGAAGATTTTTTGCGGCGTAGCGGCATGGCCTGCGAGTTCACAGAGCAAGATGTCGAGGACCAATTGCCGGATTCCGTCAAGACTTGCGTATATAGAGTGGTGCAGGAGGCTTTGCACAATTGCGAGAAGCATTCCGGCGCTTCCAAGGTGCGGGTGAGCGTGCGCCAGTTTCCCAACTGGCTCGCGGCGGAAGTGGAAGACGATGGGCGAGGCTTCCGCGCGGGCGGCAACCGTATCCCGCCGCGCGACGCCGGCCTGGGCCTCTTGGGCATGCGGGAGCGCGCAGGCATTGCCGGAGGAGCTTTGACGATCGATTCCGCTCCGGGCGCGGGCACGCGGATCGCGCTGCGCATTCCACTCATCGGCGCGGGCGCGGCAAGCCATGCAATCCCCCAGGAGGCTAGAGCCTAAGTGTCCCTGCGCTTATTGCTGGCCGACGATCATATGCTGATGCGTCAAGGTTTGCGGCACATTTTGGAGAGGAATTCCGAGATGAATATTGTCGCCGAAGCCAGCTCAGGCATTGAGGCCGTTGAGGCGGCGCGCGAGCACAAGCCGGATGTGGCGATTGTCGACATTGCCATGAAGGAGCTCAACGGCATTGAAGCCACGTCGCAGATTCTTAAGCATTCGCCCCATACCGCCGTGCTGATCCTCAGCATGTATAGCGATGAGCGCTACGTCCTGCGAGCGGTGAAGGCGGGCGCGCGGGGTTATGTGCTAAAGAATTCGGCGGGGGAGGAACTGATCCGCGCAATCCATGCAGTGCAAAGCGGGACGGCCTTCTTCAGCCCAGCGGTCTCTCGCATTTTCCAGGATGGATTCGCCCGGCTAAAAGACGGGAGCGAGGTGAACGACCGTTACGAGTTGCTGACGAATCGCGAACGTCAGGTTTTCCAATTGCTGGCCGAGGGCAACAGCAACAAGGAGATTGCCAACCGATTGAACCTCAGCCTGCACACAGTGGAGACGCATCGTTGGCGAATCATGGAGAAGCTGGATCTTCACAGTACGGCGGAATTGGTGTTGAGCGCGGTGCGGCGGGGAATGGTGACTTAGCTAAACTCGGGCGCTTGCTACAGAATCAACTGTAGTTACACCAGCTCTATTTCCATCTACACTGGGTGCAGTTCAGGAGGGGATAATTATGCGAAAGTACGTTTTCTTGCCGCTCGTTGCCGCGCTGACGGCCGGGGCAGCGGATCACCCGGCAATCGGCGGTACGTGGGTGCTCGATGCATCGCACAGCGATATCGACGGATCCAAAATCAAGGCGGAAACGCTCTCCATCAATCAGCAGCCGGAAGCCGTGCGTCTCTCGGAAACCGTAACCGCAGTTAGCGGCAAGCAGACTATGTCCGACATTTCCTGCAATACCGCCGGCGAAACGTGCAAGATCAAAGACCACGGTGAGGCTGAGGTTTCGTTCTGGTATAACGCGGGGATGCTGGTAATGTCGGAAGTGAGGCACGGAAACGAGTGGGTAGTGAAACGCCGCCTGAAGCCTTCAGACGACGGCCGCACGCTCACCATCGAGGTCATCCATCTCGCCCCCGATCAAAAGACGGAGATGCTTACATTTACCCGCGGCGCCTCATAAGCCGGCCGGCGGGTCTAGGCGTGGTCTGAAAAGGACCGGCTGCAAGACCGTCGTGCCGCTTCGCGGGCACGACGGACAGGCTAAAGCGTGCCCCACCTTACCAAGCTCGCAGGTACTGCGTTGGCGGCTCTGGTTTCTCTCCCAGCTCTTGCGCGGCGTGCAAGGGGAAATACGGATCGCGCAAGAATTGCCGCGCCAGCAGGACCAAATCCGCTTTGCCTGACCGCACAATTTCATCCGCCTGGCGCGCCTCTGTAATCATCCCCACGGCGCCGGTCGGGATTCCCACCTCGGCGCGAATG
>Ga0302325_10033122_pt1 | contig 10593 bp, 7 predicted proteins | sample Palsa_T0_2_FD_201948 | JGI IMG/M metagenome (GOLD analysis project Ga0302325, IMG submission 201948) | Peat permafrost microbial communities from Stordalen Mire near Abisko, Sweden - Palsa_T0_2 | ecosystem: Environmental > Terrestrial > Soil > Palsa > Peat permafrost | place: Sweden: Abisko...
TGCCCCGCCCCCTCGATGATCTCCAGCCGACTCCCGGGGACGGTCTCGTGCGCCGCGCGACCATGCGCCAGGGGCACGATGGTGTCTCGGTCGCCCCACACGATCAGCGTTGGCATCCCCGACGCCAGGTACAGCTTCTCGCGGGCACTCACCCGTTGCCCCGCCAGGTCGATCACCTCGCGCACCGTGTTGACGAAGGCGGCCCGGGCGCCCGGCGCGCTCAACCGGGCGAAGTTCTCCCACATCTCCGACCGCCGGTCGTCCAGGCGAAGGCCCAGGCGTCGCAGCGGCGCACCGGCTGCCAGCAAGGTGGTTCGCACCCGGTCGTTGAGCACGAGCGGCATGACCAGTTCTGCCCCCGGCAGCGCCACCGCCCGCAGCAGCGGGGACACCTCCCGACCAAGGCCGCCGCTCGCCACGAGGACGAGGCGCTGGCAGCGTTCGGGGAACTGGTAGGCCAGCTGCATGGCAACGCCGCCTCCGAAGGAGTGGCCCACGAAGGTGGCGAACTCGATGTCGAGGGCGACCATCAGGTCGCGGATGCTGCTGGCGTGGGCCCCCAGCGAATAGTCGCCCCCGGTCTTGGCCGAATCCCCGTGGCCCAGCAGGTCCAGGGCCAGCACTCGGTGGTGGGCGGCCAGGCGCGGCCCGACCCGGCGCCACGTGGCCGAGCTGCTGGCCACACCGTGGATGAGGACGACGTCGGGGCCTGTGCCGGCCCAGCGATAGGCCACGTCCTGGCCGTTGAGGCTGACCCGGTGGACCCGGGCGAACTCGTCACCAATGTCGGTCATCACGGTCATCCTGCATGATCTGGCCCACCCTCGCGCCACACGGCGGCTAGGGCCGCGCCGGCCCAGGACACATGGTGCATTGGCGAGCGAGCTGTGAGCATTTCACATAGAATCCCACCGGGCAGGACTGGTGAGGATGTCCGTTTTATCTGACTTGCTGGTTGTAGCCGGTTCGTCTATCATTGTCACCATCATTGGGCAGAGCCCAATATCAAGGAGATTCGGATATGGACAAGATCGGTCCTGTATCGATCGGCGACAACGATTTGGGCGGGAAGCGCCACTGGTTGGCGCGGCGAAGCGGCAGCAAGTCACTGCGGCTCGTCGTCGCCCTGGCCGTGGCCGCCGTTCCTTTTGTCGTCGCCATCCCGTCGGCCTTCGCCGGCGTGGGCCTGGGTGTGGCACCTACCTTCCCGACCCCCGTCACCGTGGGCCAGACCAACGTCCCGGCCTCTGTGACGATCACCAACCTGTCGAATGGGGTTGAGGCCAGTGGAAACGTGACCGTGACGGCCATTCACCTGGTGCCGTCGTGCGGCAAGTCGGGCACGGGCGCCAATTGCCCGGCGGCCGGGGCCGACCCCGGTGTGTTCCAGATCAACTCACCGGTGGTCGGTGCCGCGGGCAGCGCGTGTGCCGGAGACACCTTCACCGTGACGGTCGTCGACGCCACGACGGGCGAGTTGAAGCTCACGCCCAATCACACGGTGGTCCTCGGACCGCCCCAGAGTGCCACCCAGGCCTGCGTCATCAACTTCACCTACAACGTGCTCAAGGACCCGACCATCGACTTTGCGCCCGCCACGCTCGGTCTCCAGACCGAGCAGATCGCGTCGGCCAATGGAACGGCGTCGGATGCCACCACCGGTACCGGCACCGGGACCAGCCTGGTCACGGTGAATGATGCCACCGCACCCAGCTGCAACCTGACGGCGTCAATTGTGGGGCCGCCGGCTCAGATCCAGGTCACGGTGCAGAGCAGCGCGGTCGGCCTGAAAGCAGGCGGGATCGTGGTGACCGAGCTCAACAACGCCACCGACACCATCGGCGCCTATTCCGTCGGCACGACGACCCCGGTGGTCATCACGGCGACCAAGACCAATCAGAGCCTCCCGGCTCAGCTCGGGCTTTCGATCACCGACCGCGACGGCAACGTAACCACCTGTGACCCGACTCAGGTCTCCCTGGTGGCCGGTAGCTCCTCGTCTGCCACCAAGACCGTCAAGGCGGTACCGGCGGCCGAGCACCTGCTGAGCGTGTTCAACGGCCGCCCCGGGATCACCAGCCTGGTGGTCCACGTCAACGGACACGCCCTCGTGCTTCGCCTGACGGCAGGCCAGAGCACCACCGTCGACCTGGCCAGCGCCTTCAAGGCGAGCAACAAGAACACGGTGTCGTTCTCCGCCGCTGGTCCCGCCGGCGGTAACGCCAGCGTCTTACTGCACGACTGAGCATCGCCTTCGGTGTTCGTGATCAGAGGCCCGGAGCCGTGTTGAACGGTTCCGGGCCTCCGTCGCGCCTGCGCCTGCTCGTCGTCGCCGTCTTGCTCGCCAGCCTCGGCGCCTGCTCCGCCGGGGCTTCGGTGCCGCGACCCAAGACGCCCCCGTCGAGCTCGACCTCGACGACGGTCCGTTTCAGTTTCTGATTCTCTGGTGGTTTCAGTGGCTCACCAAAGTTCAGCGGCCGCCGGCGTCGCTCCCGGTGTCGAACAGCTGGTAGCACCCTCGACCCCGGTCCTTGGCCTGGTACATGGCGGCGTCGGCGTGACGCAACAGCGTTTTCCCATCCACGCCGTCGACCGCGTCGGCCCCGTCGCCCGCCAGGGCGACGCCCACGCTGGCGCCGATGGACAGCCGCAGGTCTGACGAGAGCTCGAAGGGCCGAGCGAATGCCTCCTCGATGCGACGGGCGATGGCGAGCGCCTGGGCCGAGCTGGCCAGATCGTCGGCCACCAACACGAACTCGTCGCCCCCCAGCCGGGCCAAGGTGTCGGTGTCGCGCACCAGGACCTCCAGCCGGCTGGCGGCCATGAGGAGCAACTGATCGCCCTGCTCATGGCCAAATGAATCGTTGACTTCCTTGAACCGGTCGAGGTCGAGATAGAGGACGGCCACCATGCGCCCCGAGCGAGCGGCCCGGGCCAAGGCCATGGTCAGGCGGTCTAGGAGCAGGCGCCGGTTGGCCAGGCCCGTAAGCGGATCGTGCAGGGCCAGGAATGTGAGCTGCTCTTCCGCTGCTCGCCGCTCGGTGATGTCCACCATCTGGCTGATGACGTACTTCGGCGGACCGTCGGAGCCCGAGACCATGGAAGTTTGCAGGTGGACCCAGATCCAGCGGCCGTCGGCGTGGCGATAGCGCTTTTCGGTGGCGAAGCTGGTGGCCTCGTTGTGCTGGAACCGCACCATTGCCGCCTCGTCGGCCGCCTGGTCGTCGGGATGGGTCAGCTGTGCGACGGTCCGGCCTTCCAGGTCCTCCCGGGTGTAGCCCAGCATGTCGGCCAACGCCTGGTTGACCCGCAGCAACCATCCTTCGCTCGCCTGGTCGGTGCTGGTCACGGCCATACCAATGGGGGCGTTCTCGAACGAGAGGCGGAACTGCTCAGCCGAGTTGCTCATGGCTAGTTCGGCACTTTTGCGATCGGTGGTGTCGCGGATGTTGAACACGATTCCCCGGATCGACTCGTCGGCCAGCAGGTTGCTGAGCGTGACCTCCAACCAGCGCCACGAGCCGTCGGCGTGACGAGCCCGCAACTCGACCATCGGACGGGTGGCCGGTGAGAACCGACAGAGGCGGAACGCATTGATCACCGTTTGCCGGTCATCGGGGTGGAGGAGATGGCCGTCCAGTCGCGTCATCTCGGCCGGGGCATAGCCCAGGATCCGTGTGATCGACGGGCTGACATACAAGGCCCGGCCGGTCGGGTCGGTGACGATGGTCAGATCGTGGGCATTGCGGACCAGGGCGCGAAAATGGGCCTCGCTTCCGGCCTCGTGTTCCAGCGTCGCTCCGGCCACCTCGGCGACAAAGCCGGCCAGCTGCCGTTCTTGGTCATCGAATACTCCGTCGATGTCGCAGTGGGTGACATAGAAGCACGCCACGACTTTCCCATTGCGCTTTATCGGCGCGCACAACGCACACAACGTCGGGGCATACAACGTCGGGGCGATGCAGACTTCGCCACTGGCGATGGCCTGGGATACCAGCGACTGGTCGAGGGACTCGCCCGTCGACTCGAGCACCGGCCCGTCGGCGCGCACCTCGAAGGTGTAGCAGCTCCCCACAGGCAGGATTAGGGGAACGGCGTCGTGCACGGCTTGGCGTATGGCGGCGGAGGAAGCCGCGGCGGCCACCGATCGTACGGCCTCCTGTAGGGCGGCCAGCTGGGCCCCTGCGGCCGGGGGCGTCGCAGTCATCGGCGGGCCGTGGCCGGCTGCGCGGCGTGCCGAATGCGACGTCGACGCATCTGTCACGTCCGGCGCCGACGCAATCGAAGAATTTGATTGATCGTTGATCCTCCGAGAAGACACCGTCGTCAGCAACGTCACTACGAAGCTACATCGACCTGAATCGGAAATATATGAAGTCCGAGGTCCAGTCGGTGTGAATCGACCGGGGCAAACATGACCGAATCCTGGTGATATGGGCGATTCCGTTGCCGGGGCCCGTGCCCGTCGGCCCGCTGGCCAAGTATTAGAGCTGACTTTACTTGGGCTTAGCGGTCGGTCCCGCACTCTGGACGATGTCCACGCCGTGCGTGGCCGGATTGATCCCAGTTGGCAGGAGGCCCGATGATTCACAAGGCAGTCGGTGACGGTGATGAGCTCCGGGGCGGGCCATCAGCATGGTCACGGGGGTGGCGGCTGGTGGCAGGGGCTGTGGTGGTCGTGCTCATTGGGGTTACCGCGTTCGCCCTGGTGGCAGTGGCCACCCCCAGGAAGGCGACGACCAAGCTGACCGAGGCTGAAGTGACCCGGGCTTCTGGCCCGGATCGCCGCCCGCACGCGGGTTTCGTGGCCGGGACGGTGGCAACGGTCAACGGCGCCACCTTCACCGTCACGGTGCCGAAAGCTGCAACGCCCAAGTCGGTGAGCACGTCGTCGAGCACGGTGTTCACCAGCACGACGACGGGGACGGTGGCCGATGCCACGGTGGGCAGCCTGGTGGTGGCGGAAGGCATGCGGGGCGCCAACGGCAGCCTGGCGGCCGCTGATCTGGCCGTGCTCCCGTCGCATTCCGGCGGCGGTGGAGGCGGTTCGGGCTCGGGCGCACAGTCTGGCCCCTGGGGCTCGCCGTCTCAGTTCAAGGGCGGATTCGCCGGCCTTGCCCGCCTGCCCTTTGCCTTCGGCACCGTGACCGCCAACTCGGGTGGGACATTGACCCTGAGCACGCCGTTCGGAACCCAGACAGTGACCACCTCGGCGTCGACCAAGGTCACGGTGACGGCGATCTCGAGTTTGGCTGCGGTGACGCCCGGTGTCGCCGTGCAGGCTGCGGGCACCCTGTCCAGCGGTGGCGTCCTGGATGCCCGTGTGGTCCACACCGGGATGGCGACCCTCGGCCTTGATCCCGGCGGCTTCGGTGCGGGCGGCCATATCGCGGTGCCCGGAACGTCGGCCACCACCAACACGACGGCCACCACGGTCGCCACCACCGCCGGATCCGGCGCCCCCTTGGGCTCCGCCCCCACCACCGGTCATCCCGGCTTCCTGTCGGGGACGGTGGCAACTCTCACCGGCTCCGGTTTCACCTTGAGCGTGACCGGCTCGACCACGCCCAAGACGGTGACGACCACGGCTACCACGCAGTTCACCCTGACCGGGTCCGGCTCGGCCACCGCCGCCACTGTGGGCAGCGAGGTGCTGGCCAGCGGGCAGCGCCAGGCTGATGGGAGCTTGGCCGCCACCAAGCTCACGATTCTCCCCACGGTCAAGCTGGGAGCGTCGTCGGCCCTGGCCAAACTCTCGTCCTCGGCCGCCAGCGCACTGAGCGGGCTCAGCGGCCTGGGATCGCTCCCCGGACTTCCCGCCGGTGGTCTCCCGTTCGTGTTCGGAACGGTGACGGCCAATACCGGGGGGACGCTGACGGTCAGCACCCCCTTCGGCTCCGAGACAGTGACCATTTCCGGGTCGACCGCGGTGACCGCCACCGCCACCGTCACCTTGGGCTCGATCACGGTGGGAGCCACAGTCCAGGTGAGCGGCACCCTCGGGGCCAACGGGAGCCTGACGGCACAGTTCGTCCACATCGGCTCGGTATCGCTTGGCCTGACCGGCGGGGCGAGCGCCGACACCAACACCGGCCATAGCAACACGAGTGGCCACACGGGGTCCGGGTCAAACGGCCCCAACTCCGGCGCCTCTCGATCAGGGCACTAACCGACCCGCTGCGCGCCCCGCCGAGTGTGCACCCCGGCCGACCGCATGAGGATCTAGCCTGGACCGGTGGTCGTGCTCCCGCCCGTCCGGTCGGTCGAACCCCGCCACCGGCGGGCGCTGGCATCCCGCCTGAATTTCGAGTTGTCAGGGCTGCGCTATGCCGGCGGGACCATGCTGGCGCTGGGCGTGGCGCTGCCCCATATACCGGGTAATCCCGGCATCCCCTGCCCGCTACGCACCCTTACCGGGGTGCCCTGCCCCTTTTGCGGGCTCACCACCAGCGTTGAGGCGGTCATGCGGGGCGATTTCCACGCCGCCCTGGTGGCCAATCCATTTGGCTTGGTGGCGGTGGCCTTCGCCCTGGCCCTGCTGGTGCGACCCCGATGGGAGCGCGTCAACGTGCCCGCCATCGTGCTCGTGCTCGGGGTGGCCGTGTCCTGGCTGTTCGAGCTCCACCGATACCACTTCCTGTAAGGGTCGAGGAACAGGACACGGTTCGTGACTCCCGTTCTCATCGCGGTCATCGTGGTTGTGGCTGTTGTCATCTCCATCGTCTCGGCGCGCCGGGCGTTGGCCGAGCGCGATGTGGTCGAGCGCCAGCAACAAACCCTGGACCTGCTGGGCACCGTGGCCGGCCGATCGATCGCTACCCACTTACCCGACGAGGGCCTCGACAGCCGGTATCAGCCGCGCCACGGAACGCGGCGCCGTCCGCCCGCGCCGTGGCGCACCGTGACCACCGTCGGCTTGGTCTTGGCCGTCGGTCTCGTGGTCATCTTGGCCGGTTTCTTGCTCTTGCGCCCGAAGGGGCATCCGGCGGCCAGTGCACCGCCACCCCAGCCGGCGGCAACGACGACCACAACCGTGGCCCCCACGACCACCAGTACCACCGTCGTGACGCCGGCCGTCGTGCTCGTTTCCAGCAGCGCTCAGCAAGCCAGCTACAAGGTGCAAGGCGCGGCGGCCGACGTGGAGCTGGAGGCGGTCGCGCCCTGTTGGGTCGAGATCAGGTCCCAGCTGGGGCATGGATCGGTGGTATTCGCGGGCGTCCTGCTCCCCGGGACCCAGCAGCCGGTGGTGACCGCAGCCAGCGGCGGCGGGGTCAGCGTGCGCCTGGCCGACCCGGCCAACATGTCGGTGTGGGTGGACGGCGCCAATATGGCGCTGCCCAGCGTGACCGGCAGCAGGCCATACACCCTCCTGTTCGAGTCCGCTAGCTGAGCGGGTGCTCCCGTGCGTCCCACGTGGGAATCAGCCGCCGCGCCGCCCGGGCCTCGTCCACCCGACCCACCGGGGTGGTGCGAGGGGCTCGCCGCGCCTCCTCACCGTCTTCGGTGGCGATGCGCAGCAGGGCGTCGGCCAGGGCTTGCAGGGTCTGGGGGCTCTCGGTCTCGGTGGGCTCGATCATGAGCGCCTCTTCGACGATCAGGGGAAAATAGACAGTCGGTGCGTGAAAGCCTTCCTCCAATAATCGCTTGGCCACGTCCAGGGCACGCAGGCCCTGGTGGCGCTTGAGCGTCGAAGTCGAGGTCACGAATTCGTGCAGGTTGGGGCGGTCGAACGGCATGTCGTAAATGCCTTCCAACTGCTGGCGAAGCCAACGAGCGTTGAGCACCGCGCCTTCCGCCACCCGGCGCAGGCCGTCACCCCCGTTGAGCAGGATGTAGGTGTACGCCCGGGCCAGAGCCAAGGCGTTGCCGTGCCACGAATGGATCCGCCCGATCGAGTGTTCGGGCGTATACCAGTCAAACGAGCCGTCATCGGCCTTGACAGGCAGCGGCCCGGGAAGGAACTGGGCCAAGCGGGGTGACACGGCCACCGGACCGGCGCCCGGGCCCCCGCCACCGTGGGGCACGGCGAAGGTCTTGTGCAGGTTGAGGTGCACGATGTCGAAGCCCATGTCGCCCGGCCGGGTCACGCCCAAGATGGCGTTGAGGTTGGCCCCGTCGTAGTACAGGAGGCCACCGGCGCCGTGCATCGCCTGGGCGATGGCAACGATGTCCTCCTCGAACAAGCCCAGCGTGTTGGGGTTGGTGAGCATGATCCCCGCAACCTGGTCGTCCAACCGATCGGCCAGCGCCGCCATGTCCAACAAGCCACGGTGGTCGGTGGGGATGGTCACCGTCTGGTAGCCGCCCAGGCTGACCGAGGCCGGGTTGGTGCCGTGGGCGGAATCGGGGATGAGCACCTTGGTTCGTCGGTCACCCCGCGCCTCGTGCCAGGCCCGCATGAGCAGCAGGCCCGTCAGCTCGCCTGCCGCTCCGGCGGGCGGTTGCAGCGTGACCGCGCTCATGCCGGTGATCTCGCACAGGATGTTGCCCAGGCGCCACAAAAGCTCGAGCCATCCCTGGGTCAGGCTGGCCGGCGCGGTCGGATGGACGGCGGCCAGGCCGGGCAGCGACGCCGCCTCGTCGCACGCCTTGGGGTTGTACTTCATGGTGCACGACCCGAGGGGGTAGGCGCCCAGGTCGACCGAGTACTGCCGGTGGGTCAGCCGGGTCATGTGGCCGACCAGGTCCCGTTCGGATACCTCGGGCAACTCGAGCGGAGCGGGCCGCAGGTACTCGACAGGCACCAATTCGGAGGCGGACCACTCCGGCAGATCGGTCCGGGGGAACGACCAGGCGTAGCGCCCCGGCACGGACATCTCGAAGATGGTCGGCTCGCCGTCTCGCCCGATCAAAGGCGCCGAGCGAGCCTGTCCCCCCGGCGCCGCCTTCACCGGCGGCGCGATCACCGGCCGGTCATCCGCCGGGGCAGCGCCGCGGCCGGGCGTTCCACGGTCGCCACCCGGTGCGGCAGTGACAGGCGGTGCAGTGGGGTCGGTCATGCCAGGGCCTTTTCCATGGCGGCGGCGTAGGCGTCGATCTGGGCCCGGGTTCGGCGCTCGGTGGCGGCGACCAACAGGCCGTCGTGGCCCTCGCGCTCGTCGGTCACCACGCCTTGCGCCAGGCCGACCGGCACGCCGGCCAGGAAGCCGTCCTCGGCTAGGCGGTCCACCACGGTGGCGGGATCGACGGGCAGCCGGATCGCGAACTCGCGCAGCACCGGGGCGTCGACCAGCGGTTCAACGCCCGGTATGGCGAGCAGCGCCTCCCGGGTATAGCGGGTGGCCCGGGCGCAGCGCAGCGCCAGTTCCCGCAGTCCCCCCGTCCCCAACCACGCCAACTGCACCATGCAGCACACGGCGATGAGCGTCTGGTTGGTGCACACGTTGGACGACGCCCTCTCCCGGCGGATGTCCTGTTCCCGGGCCCGCAGGGTGGTGACGTAGGCCTTCCTGCCCTCGACGTCCACCGTTTCGCCCACCAGCCGACCGGGGAGCCGCCGCACCAGCTCGGTCCGGCAGGCGAACAGGCCCAGATAGGGGCCGCCGAATGACAGCGGGGTCCCGAAGGGCTGGCCCTCGCCCACCACCACGTCGGCCCCCTGTTCCCCCGGGCTGCGCAACAACCCGGCCGACACCGGATCGGCCGCCACCACCAGCCGGGCCCCGTTTGCGTCGGCCACTGACCGCGCCGCTCCGATGTCCTCCAAGCACCCGAGGTAGTTCGGGGACGCCACGACCAGCGCGCCGGGCGGCTCTTTTTCCCCATCGGTGACCAACGACCAATCGGTCACCCCGTTGCGCAGGCCCACGTCGACCAGCCGGTGGCCGCTGCCCGCGGCGTAGGTACGCAGGACGGCGCGCCAGTGGGGGTGCAGGCCGCCGCTGACCCACATCGTCTCGCGCCCCGTGGCCGCCCCGGCCAGGTTGACCGCCTCCACCGTGGCCGCCGCCCCGTCGTACAGCGAGGCGTTGGCGATGGGCAGCCCGGCCAGGCGGGCCACCATGGTCTGGTACTCGAACAGGGCCTGGAGGACGCCCTGGGACACCTCGGGCTGGTACGGGGTGTAGGCGGTGACGAACTCGGATCGGAAGGGCAAGGCCCGGGTGGCCGACGGCACGCCGTGGTCATAGGCCCCGGCCCCGGCGAAGCACACCAGGTCGGCGTGGTTGCGCCCGGCCAACCCGGCCAGCGCCTCCAGCGTGTCGGGCTCGGACAGACCGTCGGCCATGTCCAGTCCCCGGGCGAGGCGCAGGGCGGCGGGGATGCAGTCGAACAGCTGGTCCAGCGAAGACAGGCCGAGGGAGGCCAGCATGGTGGCCAACTCGCCGTCGGTGTGGGGGACGTAATGGCCCATCAGCGGGCGCCCTTCACGAAGGGCAGCTTGGTCACGGTGGCAGGCACGGGGCGGCCCCGCAGCTCGATTGCCACCTCGGCGTCGGGCGCCACGTCCGGCGGGAGGAAGGCCAGGGCGATGCCGTGGCCCAGCACCGGGGAGAAGTTGCCGCTGGTGACGGTCCCCGCCGGTTTGCCGTCAATGGTGGCAATGCAACCCTGCCGGGGTGGCTGGCGCCCCGGCGTGGACAGTCCGGCCAG
>Ga0302325_10033124_pt1 | contig 10593 bp, 10 predicted proteins | sample Palsa_T0_2_FD_201948 | JGI IMG/M metagenome (GOLD analysis project Ga0302325, IMG submission 201948) | Peat permafrost microbial communities from Stordalen Mire near Abisko, Sweden - Palsa_T0_2 | ecosystem: Environmental > Terrestrial > Soil > Palsa > Peat permafrost | place: Sweden: Abisko...
CGGTAAACAATTGAGTGAGACTGGTGAACTGCATAGTTGCGGATTGCAAGGAAGGACCGTAGGTAAATGGAATAACGTAGTTTGGGAATTGTAAATTAGAAGAAATTGATATGGGCTGCTAGCAGCCAGGACAAAGTTTGAATCCAATTGTTTTAATGAGCAAGATAGAGATAGAAAACGACAGGATGACTTGGCTTCTTAAGGAGGACGAATAAAAGTAACTTGTCTCCAGCGCGAGTTTTCAGTGGAGATTCGTCTTCGCATCGGAGCCAAAGACTTGGAAAGCCGTGCCGATCTGTTTCGAGCATCAAGAAAACATGATGCACCAGTCCGTTACTGACAAGTTTCAATCTTTTCGAATGCTTAGATGCCCAGCTTATGACAGACCAAAGATCAATGCGTTCTTGACTGTACTCAAAGCTCAAGTCTTGTAGATTTCAATGGTGGAACATCAAATGCCGAGATTCATAGTGCTTGTAGGCTTTTCCGTAGAGGCGTTGGCGATGCAGGAACAATCGATGCGATGTTTCACCGCCGTGCATGCACGGGCGCCTCGGCTAGGTGGATGTGCGTCGATCCGGTGATCCTACAGGGGTCGATAGGTGTTCTGTGCACCAAGGATACCTTATTCCAGCGACTTTTGGATGGCTATTGCTCCCGGAAACCGACCGTAGGTGCCTCGCTAAAGCCTCGATCCGGGAGGGGACATACCTGCGAGCTATAAAACAAAATGGGAGCAGAAACACTATCGCTAGAAGTCTGTCTCCTCTGATCGCGGGGATACTGAAACGATCGCCCGCCGCAGATCGTATCTGATTGTCCAGGGTATTGCTTTCGGACCTCTCAGGCATGGTAGAATGACCAGCAGCACTTTCGGGGCAAGATAACCCCACTATTGAATTGCTATCCTTCTTTTGTTAGGAACCAATGACTTTTGAGAGGTTTGGTTCCATATCATACTTTACGATTCTGGCTTTTGGACAGCTTTCAAATGAACGAGCAACATTGACCTCTTACAAGAAGACATCTGGCATCTTGTCCATTCTAAATCTTTCGTCGTCCATTGTCTTGTTGTTAGTGCAATTGAATGCCGAGCATGAAGGGCATGAAAGCTGGATACGACAAAGTCCCTCCTGACGAGCTTCCCACAACTCCCGGAGAAGATGAGGCAGAACTCGACCTATTCGAGCTGAAGCAGCAAAATCTACGATCATTGCAAATAAATCGGTCCAAGTATCTTTTATTCGCCAATTCCATCCTATTCTGCGCTTCTGTATTTGTACTAGCTACAACTTACAACCGAAGCACACCAAGCTCCGCGGAATTTGTCTCGAAATTCTCTTCATATTCACCAGCTCGGGTAGCCGTGCAATACGTATCCGGTACTTTCAACGCCAGTCAAGGGAAAGACTCGGGTTACGTTGGCACGAGCAACGAAACAGAAGAAATGTGGAATTGGGTCACGGTGGATATGGGCGACCAGATGATTACACCAGAGGAGCTGAAGCTGGTCAATAAACCGAAGACCTCGGTCAAGGTCAAGGATCCCAAGACAGGAAAGGAAGGATATCGAATCGGCTTGGAGGTTTTCCATCAACTTCACTGTTTGAATCTGATTAGGAAGAGCACGTATCGTGATCATTATCAAGGGAAGGGTGACTTTGAAGAAGATGAAGACAAAATACGCGCGCATCTAGGTATGAATGCTCGACTCACCATTCCCCCTCTCACTTCAACGCAAATTATTATGCCGATGCTCCTAAATTTGGTCAACTGCTTACCTACTCCACAGATCATTGTCTGGAGATGCTACGTATGAACATCATGTGTCAAGTCGACATTGGCGTGATAACTTTCCATGAACTCCCCGATAAGCCTGGTGATCCGTGGCCAGACTTTAGCTCTCTCCACGTTTGTCGCGATTTCGATGCTGTGAGGAAATGGGCAATTGAAAACACTGTTGCGAACGATGATATATTTTGAAGGGAAGAGAGATAATGCAGAATTTTTTCTAAAATGTGGTAGCTGGGCAAATTATTGACTTTTGATACTGTACATAGAACAGAATGCATGGCATAGTTTTCAGTTAAGAGTTAACAGGTCGATCCATTACAGCCATATCTAATATAGGGAAATATGGGTAACTAATCTATAGTGTTTGGCACTGTGTACGGATGAAACAGAACTTTGATAAAAGAAGACGAATAATTTTGTATCTACATCAAATTGTCGAAACGCATCTATGAAAAGCGAGCACTAAAATCATTCCCATTATTCCAGGTGCAGACTGGTAAAGAACATTTTCAGTTTGGGTAGGAGTTGACTGTTCGTGGATTATTCCGCTTTGGAATATCTTTCTGGAGCACCACTATTAGTTGTCGGAATTCGTGGCGCGAAGCTGCGTTTCAATGTACTGTAAATTATGAAACATTCGTAAAGCGATGAGCCACTACTTTTTACATTGTTCCTTAGATCAGGGAACATTGAAAAAAGTAAAATGGCAGTTAGGCTCTCAATGTCGCTCGAGCTATAATACATTGAAAACCAGTATTGTGTCACGAATTCTGACACCCACTGGTGCACTATGCAAACGTTTACTTTCAATAAGTTCTGCATTTTTGGGTATCTAAAATTGAACTGATCGGACACTAGGTATGAGCTATCAAATCTTCCACGCAGGGAAGGATACTTCTATGCTGGTCGCTTGTAGCATTTGACCAGTCTATGGTGGGGCCTTTTGGTTCCATGGTATCAAACTAAGAAGATGTTTCACGTCGTTGAGCCATGTTCATCTGCAATATTCGTCCAATTCAGTAGATCTGTTGATCGTCATAGGCTCTGACGCTTTCCAAGTAATTGATAACCTGACCGTAACCTCTACAAACTGGTGAGAGAATCAATAACTGTCCTTTCTCGCCATTGCATTTCAATAACTTACCATGCTTCGAATCCCAGCCATCGGATCCTCCATTATGATCTGGGAATGTTGTCTCCAATCCCTCAAGAGCCATGTCGGCTGAACACATAATGGCCTGACGCATATAGTCGAAGCAATGAATCATGTGCCAGTGGTGATCTTCTGGCAAAGTTACGTTGGCTTTCAAGCCAGAGTATGTCTCTACAACAGCAAACAGACAATGCAACTGATGGGTCATTGAAGTTGTGAAGACTGTCTTGTTCGGCCATATGATAGGGTGAGGCAGATCATGATATCGACGTGTGTCGTTCACCCATTGGAATCCAATTCCGTCTGTTGTCATTTAGCAGTATGCTCAAAGTGGATTCCAATAAATTTTCTTACGAGGCATTAGTTCATTCCATGCAGTGAGTACTTCTTCTCGGAAAAACTCCGATGTGTTGTATGGTGCAAATGTCTGGTTGATATGAAATGTCGTGACTTGGGTCGAGACTATTCCAATGTTAGATTACTGCTGTCATTTCGTGTATCTCTTGGTAACTGCCTACAGTGTGGTCCAACACCCGTAAAATCTCCTCCCACCTCATTCTCGCTGGTCATCGGCATTGTCTTTTGCGATTGATCTCGTACTAGCAGCCAGACGATGACAAGCAGCAATACTGTGTCAAGAACCCATCGTACCTGACTAAGGATAGATAAGCATGCTGCTCTTTTTGATTTTGTCGCGTGTCTCCGGCGGAACTCCTCTTCATGCATCAGTTTCTCGTCTCCCAGCAAAGACTCTTCCACGTCAGTGGTCGATGAGCCTTCATGGTCATCGAAAGGTACATTCTCATATTTAAGCTGGCTGGTCATACTGTATCTTGAAAGGAAGAAATGGGCCAATATCTTGAGTGGAAATTGATCAAATACAAGCGGTACACTTAAATGAACCTGATAGTAAAATTTAGTGGCCGCAGGGAACTTGCACGATGTCCATGTCATCGGCTGAAGAGACAGAAAAAAAGAGAAACAAAGGATGTTTGAGATGATGAGCCTTGGAGTAATGGTATTCTTGCGCCATGCGAATTGTTTTATGTTTACGGTCTGTTCGCTGCCAAACATTTGGTTGTTTCACTTTCAGCGGTAAGACCATTACAGACCAGCAACGCGAATACGAACGGGTCACTTCTACTGGTGCATAGAGCTAGCTAGCCCGGAGCCACCCAAAACTTCTTGAGAATTTATAGAGGTCTGCGGGCATCACGTGCTCCTCGCAACCACGTGAGCAAAGCACGTGTAGCTTACAGTATCTTGTTTAGATAAACCATTTCTCCTTAGGAGAATATCCGGTACCATAGGCAGTATCTGAACTTACAGATTGCATTCAGCAAATAATTTCGGACATTTATTTAGTCCTACTCAGAACCGAAGGTGCCGGGAAAAGAATCGAATTACCATGATTACCTATTTCACAACGTCTATCGGGCCCCATCCCACTTTCCAGTTCTGGCCTTTCGGCTGTAAGAACAGCTCCTCAATACTCACCTGCCTCCCGATCATCCCTTGGTCAAGAAGGCACTCCACCGCGGCCTCAAGTGTTTTTCTGTTCTCTTCAATGCCATACGGCCACGGATCGCCGCCAAAAACCTCAGCGATCTCGTCAATCTCACTCGCAAGCCAAGGCAACATGTACCTCAACGCATCCGTAAATCTCATTCTCCGAAAAGCCACATCTTTGGAATCTTGAAAAGCGTTGAACAAGCTCGTCGTCACAAATGGATGCTTTTCTGCAATATCGGACCTTATGACAACGGTGTGCATAATGGGGAAAATTCCCGTCTCTTTGTAGTATTTTTTCTCTGCATCTTTGAAATCGGGGAATAATCGCTTCACATGTGCTGCTTTGTGGAAACATGGGGGTAAATCGGCTCCAATGGTTGCATCGATTTCGCCTTCTTCGAGGAGCTGAGACAAGGATTTCCCGCTCTTGTTACTGGTGATTGAGATGGGCTTCAGAGGAGGGAGAGCGCTCGGTTTGCCATGTGGTTCTGGAGATTCCATCGAGCCTTCAATCCAAGTGATAGTGTCGAGGTCAACACCGGATTGTTTCAGTAAACTGCGAATCCAGACAGCAGCTGTCATTGTATAGAGTTGAACACCAATTTTCTTGCCGTTCAAATCTGTGGGAGACTTGATTGTGTGGGAGTTCACAGCTATGAAACCATGTCGGAAGGCGCGAGACGGAAAGACAGGTATGGCGACGAAGTCTCGCTTTCCTGCTGCGTACCGACAGACGTATTCAGAGAGGGACATCTCAGAACAGTCGAACTCGTGGCCGCCAGCCATGCGATCGAATACATCTCGAGGATGGTTCTGGACGATGAAGTTGAGGTCGATCCCTTGAGGCTTAATCTCTCCACTCCAGAGAGCTTCCATACGGTCATAGAGACCACAAGCAAAAGAGATTGGAACTCGAGAGGTCATCTTCTGCCAACCGTGAATCTTATAGAAGGATTGAGACTTGTAGGAAGGCAGCGAAGCAAGGGGACATCACGTTGAAAGTGCATCAGATCTAGCTTGAGCTCCAGTCATTAAATTTAGTACGATAGGAAAGAAAGATCCGATGCCTAGTGCTAGGCTTCGAAGCAGACTACAAGATGCTTGCCTCTCGTCGGATTAGCATGGGAATGCGGGGTTCGAACAAGGTTCCCCGCTCTACCTTGGGCTACCTCGCAAAGTGCTGTACCATCAAACCAGCCGTCAACTTTGGTCATGATCAGCAAGATCTTCTTCTATTCTAGCAGCGTCGTATTGCATGCTTGATGCTTGTTTAGGGCATTTCTCTTGTCCACTCTGCACCCATCTCTCACGATGACGAGATCAATCACCACCTAAAACAGGAGGTAGCCAAACCCATCATCCATGCAGCCTGTAGCTAGTTGCTGACGCTGAACTCTTACTCGGTTGATTTTTACAGTCTTAGGTTTTTTTTTTTTTGGTTGGATCCAGTCTTTCTTTTTCTATTCTGCGTTTATAAAGCATCTGCCTTGCTATAGCTCTTCTGTTTCCTGCATGACCGTAGCGCATACTCAAGATGTCGAACGCAGCAGACGTCAAGCTCAACGAGCAGCCAAAGATGCTGGAGAAGCCTGCACAGGAACTCTCTGAGATTGAGCTTGTGGACGGCAAACGATCCAAAAAGGGAATCCTACTACGCCCCCAGCCTTCTAACGACCCTAATGATCCTCTCGTTGGTGCATCACTCACTCATCCTAGGACTTGGAGACTAACTTCAATGTAGAATTGGCCGTATTGGGAAAAGTATTCCACATATCTCACCATCTGCTTCTTTGCTTTTCTAGGACTGGTCAACAGCAGTAATTTTACCGTTGCAATTGTACCAGTGGCTGCAGAATTACATACAACTACGACTAGAGCGGGCTATCTCACCTCCATCCAACTCTTATTCATGGGTCTTGGAAACCTTTTCTGGATGCCGATGATGCGTATCATTGGAAAGAGGCCAATTTATCTGGCTTCTCTTCTGCTTTTGATAGCTACAAATATCTGGGGATATTTCTCGCACTCGTATGGCAGCCTGTTGGCGAGTAGGATCTTAGGCGGCTTTTTCTCTGCAGCTGCGGATGCCACAGTCCCGGTATGGCTTACTTTCATTAAGTTTATTATTTTCTGCATATAGGAGCCAAGAGTCTTGGAAGGCTGTTAATAAAGCCGCTACAAATCTTTTTGTTTTCTCTTTGGGGCCAAGATAGGTCCGAGATCCACCGCTCCTTTGGTTCTTCAACTTTTCGCTTTGAAAAAGGGGCGCATTTACCTTGCTAAACTCCTGTACAGAGTGTCGTTGCGGACCTGTTCTACTTCCACGAAAGAGGCCATTGTATGATGATGTTTCATACAGCTATAAGTGGCGGCGTGTTTCTCGGCCCGTTAGTAAATGCGTATATCGTACAATATGCGGGATGGAGGGTAATAACATATCTCTTTATGCCATATCCCGAGCTTCAAATCACAGGCCGGGTGGATGTATCATGCTACGGGCTCTCTCGGGACTCCCTTCTCCTCGAAAAACCACATTGCTAATTCTATGAAGTGGATGTGTGGATTCATGGCCATAGCTGCCTCGGCTACGTTTGTTGTGGCATTCTTCACCGTACACGAGACCGCATACAAGAGAGAGATAGTTAACTATGATCTTCCTGAATCGGAGTATAACCCGAAAAGAGATTGGTTTGCAGGCTTGTCCCTCACTACTGGCTATGACTCTCAAGCTTCATTTTGGGGATGGCTAGGTAGCACATTGGTGTTGCTTGCGTAAGTCCTCGACTTTTTCTGAGTAAATCTCCATCTTAGGCTTGCCTATTGAGTTTCACTTACTCGAAACTCATGATCGCTGGTTCCTTGCAAAGTTTCTATAGAAATAATTCTAACTTGTGGTATAGATACCCGCCAGTGGTATTCGTTGGATTGACAATTGGTGTATTTGTTGGGTGGTGGGTGTCTGGTGCGCTGCAACGACTTAGCTATCTTTCTGATTTCAACATAGGAACATCTCAATCCAACTTACCTCTTCTCGGACGTTCACAGCAGCCCCCTACCACTGGAAAATACACAGTCTTGGTCTCCTCTCAACCGCAGGCTTTGTTGGTGCTGTAATCTCGTTCTTCATAGGCGGAAAATTGATCGACTTCGTTGCAACCTGGATGACTGCTCGGAAAGGGGGCCACGCTGAACCCGAATACCGTCTTCCTGCCATGGTTTTCCCTGCAATTATAGGGCCTATGGGAGTTCTGACTTTTGGGCTAGTCATTGCTAACAAGAAGAGTTACTGGGGTGCTGCAGTTGGCTTTGCGATGTTGGGCTTTGGCTTAACAGCAGCCAGCAACGTCGTTGTTACATATGCTGTAGACGCTTATCGTCCTGTGAGTGTATCTTGTTTGCGTTAGGAGGATTATACTGACATTTTAGATCTCTGGAGAGGTTCTGGTAATTGTTTTTGTGGTCCGAAATGTGATGGCTTGTATTTTTTCCTTGTATATTGCTGATTGGATTAAAGCAGAGGGTGTGAAAAATGCGTTTGGAGAGATGGTTGCGATTCAGTATGCCATTCTTTCATTATCTGTAGTTCTGTACTTCTTTGGAAAACGAATTCGAGGCTTCACTGGACGATTCGGGCCAATGAAGAAAGTATTGCGAGGCAATTAGTCTGTACGTATCAAGCAGGTCGTATTCCGGTATTCTGCAGTGAGCGCGAAATTGGTTTCATGTATGTCAGTATAGTAATTGCTTCTCTAATAATTCAATTGAAATCATCTCAATCTTGATGAAGCATTCGGACGAGGCGATGATGAGTGTGTAGAAAGATGTGAGAGATGGTATGAGCAGGTGGAAGGTACGGAGAAAGAGGAGCACGCTGTGTTTCTTAATGGTACAAACTTGCCGCCGCAACAATAGGAAGCCTTTTCGAGGCCAGTTACTCGGGGTTTGGCATCTAAAACGAGGAACATGTCAACAGTCAAAATGCAGCGTGGTTGCTCTGTTGCCTGTAACATTATCCCTAGTATCAAAATAACTCTTGGTCGCTTGAGTTATGGAAAATAATCCTGCTATTAAAGGTTTAAAAAATAGGGGAGAAAGTAGGAATGTTCTTCACCAGTGGGTGTCAGAATTCATGACGCAATACTAGGTTTTAATGTACCATAACTCATGGAACATTTGTAAAGCGACGAGCCACTACTTTTTAGATTGTTCCTTAGATCAGGGAACAATTATAAAAGCAAAATGGCAGTTGAGTTCTAAATATCCCTGGAGTATGGTACATTGAAAACCAGTATTGCGTCAAGAATTCTGACAACCACTGGTGCTTTATGCCAACTGAAAACGTAAAATCTCTTTTCCGCTTTGAATGTTAGCATTTTTTGGAGAGTCTGGGCAGAGCATCAAGGAAGCAAGAATACAAAGATGCAAGATAAATATCATTACGGAGACAGCGGCATAAAGTGACGGGATTATAGGTACATAATTTTATATAGGCCACTAATAGCCCTGTAAGGTCTCACTTGACCCCTGAACGGGCTGATTACTCTACGCAGGGGGATAAATCAGGTAATTAAACTTGTAATAATTAAAGATATACTAAATCAATATATTACTACTTTCTCTTGTCCCTTTTTTCGTCCTTCCTTATACTCGTTCCCCTTTTTTAAACGAATAATCTCCGCTACGTAATAAAGAATAGCCTTAATCCATTCTTGAATTTTTTTTTATAATATATCCTCTTAACACTTTTCCCACCTTACTCTCAGCTTCTTTCTATCACTTATAAAACCTCTCTTAATAATTTCCTTCTTTATATAAAACCACGTACGCTCAATAATATTTAAGTCAAGTAAATTCCTCGGCTAAAGTATTTTCATAATCCTCTATAAGTTATAAACTTCTTCTTAATAGTAAAACTTATAAGCAAAGACATTATCCTCTATAACCTAAATATTAAGCCGATCCTTTTAATACTCCCAAGTAAACGGCAAGAGCTTCTCGATTAAGATCTTCTTTTAATACCGATACTAATTAATTCCCCCTTTCCTATTTTTAATCACAAACACTCCCGTCGATTCATTATACTTCTATACTTTCTTCGTTTTACTTAAATTTCTTCCGTAAGCCTTAATCTATACCCTCAACCATTCTTTTTACTCTTTCTCTTACTTCTTCTTATTCTTCTTCTTATTTTTTTGATTCTTAGCATCTAAATTAGCCTTCCTCTCCCGCTTCTCTTTTAAGGTCTCCTTTTCCCATATATAACAAAGCCCCTTCTTATCGTAGCTAAACGACCCCCAAAACATAAACTCCGAAAACCCTTTCTACCTCCTTTATATACAATACTTATTATACACTTCCCCCGATAATCTCTATACTCTTCTCTTCCCCCTTATTCTACCTAACTATACAATAATCTCGTCTATAAAAATCATGTTTTTCCAGTCCTCTAAAGTTTAATATTCCCGTTCCTTATACTAATCATACCTCTCCTTCTTATTAAACTTATTTAAACCCAGCTTAACCATTAATTTATATTAAAAATACTTAACTTATATAAAGATCTTTTATATAATTCATAATACTATTTTATACTTTTATTTTTTAACCTCCTTAACTAGCGTTTTATAAAAAAATCCTTTAATAGTCAAATTTTAAAGCATTACTTTCAAAATACATTTAATAGCGTCAAGTAATATAACAAGCTTCTTAAAGCATAATTGATTAAGCACGTGAGCTACTTCTAAAAATATATCCTCGTTTTCACGCTATCTACGCTCCTTAGCAACTATTACTAAAGCATAAGCACGTATTCTAAAGATCTTTATAATCTTTAAAATCTTCCCTACTAATTTCTTCTCTTTAAGTATATAAATAACCTTGATCCTAGCATTAATGGAATACTCTTTGCGGATTATTTTAAATATAATAAAGACTATAATAATAATAACTAAAAGAATAAATAACGACTTAATTAATTTATCGTCCTCTTCTTCTAAATCAAAAGATTGATTATATTATAAATCCTCCTTATTCTCTTCCTCCTCTTCACTAATTTCTGATTCGTCAGAATCAAGAAATAAAGAGAGCTCTAATTAATTATTTAAACAACTTAAGTCTTTAAATAATCTATTAAA
>Ga0302325_10033126_pt1 | contig 10592 bp, 10 predicted proteins | sample Palsa_T0_2_FD_201948 | JGI IMG/M metagenome (GOLD analysis project Ga0302325, IMG submission 201948) | Peat permafrost microbial communities from Stordalen Mire near Abisko, Sweden - Palsa_T0_2 | ecosystem: Environmental > Terrestrial > Soil > Palsa > Peat permafrost | place: Sweden: Abisko...
TGGTGCACGCGCTGTATGGCCACGAGTTCGGTCATGCAGTACCCGTCCTGATCGTCCTCGCGGCTTGCATTCCGCCGATGTACGTGAACATTCTGCTGGACCAGGTCCTGGTCGCGGCCAAGCGGCAGGTGGTCTGGACGATGGTGATGATCGGCGCCGCATTCATCAACCCGTTGTTCAACCTCGTCTTGATTCCGGCAACGGAGAGTCGCTACCACAATGGCGCGATCGGAGCGGCGGTGAGCCTGGTGCTGACCGAGGTCCTGATGGATATCGTGGGCTTGGTGATGGTGGGCCACGAAGTACTCAACCGAGGCTCGATCAAGCGGTGCGCACTGGCGATCGTGGCCTGCGCGAGTATGTTGGGTGTCGCTTATGCCGCGCGGCCGCTGGGTACGCCGGTGGCGCTGATCGCCGGAGGGGTGACGCTCGTGCTGCTCACGGTCAAGCTTCGGATCGCGACGAAGGACGAGGTGGCGATGCTGCGAGCCGGACTTGCGCGGCTCCCGCGCCCGCGCCTCGCGCGTCTCTGAGCGGGACCAGGCCGCGCTAGCGCGCGAGCAAGGCGCGCGCGGCGACGCTCGGGCTGAGGAAGATCGCATCCGCGTGCGAGAGGAATCCGCCCGCCTCGAAGCCGAGGTCGTAAAGGCCATACAGGACGTAGTCGAAGCTAGCCAGATGCGCGAGCAGGTCGCAAAAGTGAGCCTGTCCCTCGTAGAGGGTCACGAAATTCACCTCTGTGTAAATAAGGTCGATCGCCCGTCTTTGCAGCAGCTCCGGCGCCCCGTGTAGCGCGGTCAGCTCGGCCCCTTGAACGTCGATCTTCAGGATCGGCAACCGCTCGATGCGCCGCTCCGCGCAGAACGCATCCAGCGTCGTGGTGGGCACGAGGATCGGTCCCGGCGGGCTGGGCGGAACATCGGGCCGATGGCGATGCATCGAAGGAGCCGGCTCGAGAACCGAGCTGAAGGTAGGCCAGGCATTGGGGTAGAACTCGGTCGTCCCGCGACGATCGGTCAATGCAATCGGGTGAAGGCTTGTCCTCTGATCCATTCCGTGGCGCCGTTGGAGAAGCTCGAAGGATTCGAGCTGCGGCTCAAAACCGTAGATACGAGCAGTCGGGAAGAGCCTCCTGTAGCGAGCCACGGTGTCGCCTACGTAGGCTCCACAATCGAAGATCACAGAGACATCACGATCGCGCAGGAGGCGTTTCTGCGAACTGAAAGCAGGGCCGGTGGGAAGCCTCCGGACGTCGTATCCGAGGCGTCCGAACATCGACTTGATCAGCGCTCTCGCGCCGACATGCATATCGACCCTAATCCGAGGCGCCGATCATATTGCGCACCAACAGGTTCGCATGACTGCCGACCCTCCGCCAAAGCGGCTTCCTGGCGCTGCTCCAATCGACCATGCTGTCATTGACGTCATGATCACCGCGTTGCAGCTCTGGAATGTCACCCGCCTCGATCCGCTCGATCAGTCGCGGGAGACTGTCGTAGAAGAGCTTGGACCGGTACGGCGGATGCACGGACCACATGCCCGGTGGCCGTCCGAGAAAATCCACCCGCGCCAGGCCGTGTGCGGCCATAGCTCGCGAAAGCATGACCTCGGCCAACTCGTAAGGGGGGTTCCCTTCAGCCAAGGCTCGGCACACCTTGTATCGAGAAGGCCTGATCATTCTGACCTGCCCGATGCGGGAAGAGAAGCGATTCCTGTCGATCAGGAATAGGCGGGTGCTGAACGCGTCGTCGCGGGACGCCGCCAGGAAGGCCAGCGAGTCGTGCGAGTCGCGCGGAAGTGTCTGCGACCTCAAGTGACCGTCGGCTGTCGGCGGACCCGGGAGTGGGCTACAGATCAAGACGTCCGGCCTCTGGGTCAACAGTTCGACCGCTTCCATGACCCAAGTGGTGCTCCCGCCGCCGTACAACATGTCAGAGTCCATGTGAAAGACGTAATCGTGCTTCGCGGCGAAGATGCCGAAGAAGTAGGGATAGACCGCGGTTCCGTTCCAATCCTTGGCGGGGACGGTGTGTCCACCGAAGAATGTCGAGGCGACATTCTGAGCTGTCTCCGGCGAATAGTCGACGTGGACCCAGTGTGCGTTGGCATACCGGCTACAGCACTCGTCGACGAGGAGGCGCAGGCCAGGCAGCCTCTCCTCCCAGGCCGCAGACCGAGGCCCGCGGCTGCGCCGTAGATCTAAGACGAGCAAGATCTCGGCAACCTGAGCCCCCCACTGGCGAAGCTGATGCGGGAGTATGTACTCCGCATGTGGGAGGTCCGTTGGCGCGAGATTGATTTGGAGGGTGACCTCGGGGTGATTGGCGTTCATCGGCTCTGGGTACTGATACTGAAGGCGAGCACCGGTGGCCGAAGCGGATGAGGGTCCGGCTCGCCCGCGCAAGACACCGACCGCAGCTTCCGTTGTATGGTCGTTATGGTCCTTTTCACGGTAGCCTTCTTGATCGCGGGATGCGTGACGGCCGCGTTCGGACTTTACCTATTGGTCCTGTCCGTAGCCTGCTTCTTCTACTCGCAGGCGGGCGAGCAGATCCCAACTCGAAGCCGGCTCGCGGTCTTGATCCCTGCTCACGATGAGGCTGGACTGATCGCTCAGTGCGTCGGTTCACTCCGTGCTCAGACCTATCCCAAACAGCTCTACGAGATCGTGGTCGTGGCCGACAACTGCACCGACGCCACCGCGGCGATCGCACGCGCGGCAGGCGCCGGCGTGATGGTCCGACACGAGCCGGACGCGCGGGGCAAGGGGCGCGCGCTCCGATGGGCGATGGAGCGGATCCTCGCCACCGACTTGCGGCCGGCCGCGATCGTGGTCGTCGACGCCGATGCCGTCACGGACGAGGATTTCCTGGTCCGACTCGCACAGCCGTTCGACGCCGGCGCCGCGGCCGTCCAGGGCGACTATCTGCTCGTTGGCGACGGATCGCCCCGAACAGCGCTGCGGGCGGCGGCGTTTCTGCTCGTGAACCGGGTTCGTCCCGCAGGCCGCGCGGCCCTCGGCCTGTCAGCGCCTCTGGTGGGCAATGGCATGCTGCTCGCTACCGATCTTCTGCTGGCCCGGCCTTGGGGGGCGTTCACGAGCACCGAGGACCTCGAGTACGCCCTCGATCTACAGGCAGCCGGCGTGCAGATCGCTTACGCGGGCGAGGCGCACCTGCGCTCGTCGACCGCGCCGAATGCCGACGCTGCCGCGGTTCAGCAGCTCCGATGGGAGGGTGGCAGGACATACCTCTTGCGTACCCGCCTTCCACGCCTGCTCCTGGATTCGCTACGCACGCTCAGTCCGGCTCCTGCAATGGTGGCGTTCGACCTCGCGGTGCCGCCACTCGGATTACTCGCTGCAGGCGCCATCGCTGGGAGCCTGGTTGCGGCGGGTCTGACGATCGACGGGGTGTGGTCGCCGTGGGCGCTACTCCCGTGGCTGGTCGCGGGGGCTGCGACTGCGCTTCACGTCTTGATCGGGTTGAGAGCCGGCCATGCGCCGAAATCTGCATATCGTGCGCTCCTACGCGCTCCCCTGTTCATTCTCGCGAAGCCGCTGCGAGTGGGCCGGGTGCTCAGGTTCCGCCCGGACACGTGGATCCGCACCGAGCGCGCGGGCGACGGCACGGAGAAGCAACCGTGAACGTCCTGATCCTCTCAACGCAGTTTCCGTACCCGCCGCGCTCGGGCTTCGAGACACGCGTCTATCAGCTCACCCGGCAGCTCGCGACACGGCACAAGGTGCTGCTGGTCAGCTATGCGTCGCCGGACGAGCGCCGGGACGCGGCCACGCTTGCCGAGCAGCTTCCTGTTCAGATCGTCGAGCGGGACGAGACCTCGGTCGGCGCAAAGCGCTTGGCTCAGGCGCTGTCGATCGCATCTCCGCGGCCGTTCTCCTGCCGGCACGTGTACTCAGAGAAGATGCAACGCGTAATCACCGACCTGTGCTCGGGCGACGCGTTCGATGTCGTTCAGCTCGAGTCGAGCCTGTTCTGCCAGTTCGACTTTCCGCCTCACGTGAAGCTGGTGCTCGACGAGCACAACATCGAGTATGAGCTGTTCTGGCGTATGTGTCAGGGCGAGCGCTCGGTAGCTCGTCGGGCGTTCAATCGCGTCGAGCATGCACGCTTTCGTCGCTTCGAGCAGCGTTCGTGGAATCAGGTCAACGGCTGTCTCGTGACCTCGGATCGGGAGGTCGACATCGTCCGAGAGCATGCGCCCGGAGTGCCAACCGCCGTGGTCCCGAACGGCGTCGACCTCGACTATTTCAGACCGGGCAGCGGCGAGATCGAACCGCACACCGTGGTCTTCAACGGCGTCCTCGACTACCGCCCGAACCTGGACGCGGCGCTCCATCTGGTGGACGAGATTTGGCCGCTCGTCGTCGAGCGCTGCCCCGACGCGCGGCTGACGTTCGTCGGGCGCGGCTCCGAAGCCGACGCTCGCAGGCTGGCCATGCCGGGAGTGGAGCTCACGGGCGAGGTGCCCGATGTTCGACCGCATCTGGCACGAGCGGCCGTTGTCGCCGTTCCGATCCGGATCGGCGGCGGCACCCGCCTGAAGATCGTCGAGGGGCTGGCGATGGGGAAGGCGATCGTCTCGACGTCTACCGGTTGCGAAGGCATCGACGTACGGGATGGTGAGAATCTGCTCATCGGCGACGATGCCGGAGCGTTTGCGTCAAGGGTTCTCCAGCTCTTCGAGGATCCCGCGCTGGGAGCCGAGCTCGGACGGGTTGGCCGGCTCCTCGTCGAGAGCGAGTACTCGTGGAACCTTGCCGGCGAGCGTGTGGAAGCGCTCTATGATGCGGTCCTCGGGTCGGTCAGCACCAAGCCACTCGACGACCGCGATCGCGCTATCGCGGGCTGATCCGCGGCCGGCTGGGCCGGAAGGATCGAGGCGGTTGAAGCGTTCCTAGGTTGGCGGCGAAGCGGTCTGGTCTGACGCGCGCCGCCAGGTGGTTCGGTCGACGAAGTCTTTATGCGGAGATCAATGCGAGTTGCAATGGAAGCTGCGGGTGACGAGGTAGGGCGCTGTCGCTCGTCAAAGCGCCAACCAAGATGACGAACTGGGGCTACCTCCTGCTGATCGGGTTCGTCGCAGTCGGGCTGAGCCCGGCAGGCGAGCGTAAGGCGATGAAGATCATCGCCGGCCTGACGGTGTTCTCGATCGTCTACGCGATGCACACCTACGGGGGACTTTGATGGCAACGACCGTTGCCGACCTGCCCTCCCGCGGGATCCGCGGACGGATCCCCGCGGGGGTCAAGCGCGGGGCTGCGGTCACCGTCGGAGCGGCGCTGGTCGGACTCCTGGCCGGGCATCTCGTGCTCGGCGGGCAGTTCGTTGCGATCTTCGGGCTGATCGCGGTGTTCATTCCTGTCGCGATGTGGCGCAAGCCGGAGATCTCACCGGTCGTGATGCTGTCCTGCGCGCTGCTCATCGAGCAGTTCCACGGGAGCGTCGAGCCCACCAATGCCAACGCGCCGGGGGCTGCCAACGCGGCTCTCGCCCCGGTGATTCCGATCACCGGCAAGCTGCCCTTCTTCCAGGGACTCGGCTCGCTGCACCTGGATGGCTCCGACCTCCTGATCCTCCTGATCTTCGCGATCGTCGCCTTCAAGGTCTACCAAGCGAGGCCGATCCCGTGGCCTCATTCACTCCTTTCCAGGGGTGTCAAGTACATGATGTTCTGCCTCCTGCTCGGACTGGCCATCGGCGCGTCGCACCACTTCAACATGCGTGAGGCCCTACAGGAGGCGCGTCCGTATGTCTATCTCGGCTCGGCCTTCGTACTGACTGCACTCCTGATCCGCAGCCGAGCGGGATTGCAGTGGATGCTGTGGACCTTGGTGATCGCCGAAGCGATCAAGTCGGTGCAGGGCGTGATCATCTACATCGGCACCCGGAGTTGGGCGGTCCCGCCCGAGGCCGTGCTCGGCCACGAGGAGGCCTACTTCTTCGACCTGTTCCTACTTCTGGTCGCCGGATTGTGGATGTTCGACGTCAGGGGCCGGCTCCGCACCGTCGCCACCTGGCTGCTGCCGCTGGTCATCTTCGCTGACCTGGTGAACAACCGCCGAGCCGCATGGCTGATGCTCGGCGGCGGATTGATTACGCTGATGGTGATCGGCTACGTGGCTCTGCCCAACCGGCGGCGAGTGCTCGGGCGGATGGCGATGGTGCTGGTCGCCATGAGTGCCGTCTACTTCCCGCTGTACTGGAACAAGGACGGCACGCTCGCTCAGCCCGCCCGGGCGATCAAGTCGTCGATCTCACCTGACCCACGTGACGCGGCGTCCGACCTCTACCGGATCGAGGAGGATGCCAACCTGGAATACAACATCGCCCAGGGCGGCCTGATCGGTAAGGGCTTCGGCATCCCGATCGACTACGCGCTTCCAATCGCCAACATCCAGGCGATCGATCCCGGGATCCTGTACATCCCACACAACGGCGTACTGTACGTGCTGATGCGAATGGGTCTGCTCGGTGGCATCGCACAATGGTGCATGATCGGCACTGGGATCCTGGTCGCGTGCCGGTTGGCGAAATCGGGCGACAAGCAGATCGGATTGATCGGCGCCTTGGTCGCGTGCGCGCTGGTCGCCTACGCGCTCGAGGGCGCAACCGACCAAGGCTTTTACTTCTACCGGATCGCGTTCGTTACCGGCGGACTGTTGGGAATGGCGGAAGCCGGTCGCCGTATGCTGGCCGCTCGTTCGGTGACCCCCGCACCGACTGTCGTGGAGGCATAGGCGCGTGCCGCGACCAGGGTTCCCCGGCCAAGACTTCAGCCGGCGCTTCGATGACGCCGGGGCACCGCCGACTGTGCTGACTGATGCCGACCACGCGTCGCTCGCCGGCGCCGTCGCGGATCACACCGTCTCGGACGCCGGCGACAGGGTCGACGCCGGCGCCGGCGCGGTGGCCGTCCGGCTGCTGGCAATCCGGGTCGTCAACTACCTGACCAACCACGTGATCAGTCACGTGCCGAGTTTTGCGCTGCGGCGGTGGTGGTACGGACGGGTGCTCGGGATCGAGCTCGGCCACAAGACGGCCATTCACATGGGCTGCTTCATGTGGTCCTACACGCCGCGAATCGTCCGCCGTAGCGGCGTCAGCTTCGGCGACTACACCTACATCAACCGGAACTGCTGCCTCGATATCCGGGGCTCACTGACCATCGGCGGCAACGTGAGCATCTCACCCGAGGTGACAATTCTCACCGCGACCCACGGCGTTAACGATCCGACGTTTCGCGTCCGCCACTGTCCGGTCGTGATTGAAGACCACGTCTGGATCGGTACGCGAGCGATGATCCTGCCCGGCGTCACACTTGGGCATGGATGCGTGGTGGCGGCCGGGGCCGTCGTGACGCGGGACGTGAAGCCGCTAGAGGTGGTCGCCGGCGTCCCGGCGCGTCCGGTCGGCCTCCGCGACGAGGCCGCGACAACCTACACGCTGACCGGCCGGCTGCCGCTGTTCGAGTGACTCGGTGAGCGCCGTCAACACCCAAGCGCTGAAGACCCGCCTCACTCGGTTCCCGAAGCTCTACGCCGCGTCCCGGCGACCGTACGCAACGGCAAGGTATCTGATGCGCCGGCCCCACGACTGCGACTATGCGGCCTTCGGACTGTTCCCGCAGACCGATGGGCTGTTTCTGGACATCGGAGCGAATGCCGGGATGTCGTCGATGTCGCTGCGGATCTACCAGCGCCGCGCGCGAATCCTGGCGATCGAGCCGAACCCGTTCCACGAGGGCGATCTGCGATGGACCGGGCGGGTCGTCGGCCGGTTCGAGTACGCGATCTGGGCCGCCGGGGATGTTCCGGGTGAGGCGGAGTTCTTCGTCCCCATCTACCGCGGGGTCCCGATCACGACGGAGGCCTCGCTGACGCGAGAGGCGGTCGAGCAGAGCCCGAGCCTGAAGGTGCAGCTCGGGGAGCGGATGCTCTCGCCGGACTTCCGGATCGAGCGGACTCGCGTCCAGGTTCGGCGCCTCGATGATCTCGACTTGATGCCCGCGTTCGTGAAGCTGGACGTCCAGGGACACGAGCAGCCGGCCTTGGTGGGCATGACCAAGACGCTTGGTGCGTACCGACCACCGGTACTCGTCGAAGGCCCTTCCGATGAGACGACGGCGTTCATGGGCTCACTCGGGTATGAGCCGTACGCGTTCGACCGCGTCGCCAGGCGGCTCGTGCCGCTGGCAGGGCATCGGACCAATGTCATGTTCGTCACCAGCTCGCAGCGGAGCCACTAGCCGGTGGCCCGCAGCCGCTGGCCGCTGGTGGCGATCGTGGCTCTGGTCGTCACGCTCAGTTCATGCGGAGCGCGTACCGTCGCATCGCCCGGACCGGAGCCGGCCGTCCTGCATGTGCAGGGGAATCGGATCCTCGACCGGTTCCAGCGGCCGGTTCAATTCCACGGGGTGAACCGGTCCGGCACCGAGTACGCCTGCATCCAGGGGTTTGGAATCTTCGATGGGCCCAGCGACGCGGCCTCGGTCGCGGCGATGGCTGCTTGGCACATCAACATCGTCCGTATTCCCCTCAACGAGGACTGCTGGCTCGGGATCAACGGCGTCAAGCGTCAGTTCAGCCGCGCGCGCTACGTCAAGGCGATCGTCACCTACGTCAACCTGCTGCACGCCCACGGCATCTACGCCGAGCTGTCGCTGATCTGGGGCGCCCCTGGCACGGCCAAGGCCGACTACCAGCCCGATGCGCCCGACGAAGACCATTCCCCGGCGATGTGGGCCGGCATGGCGCGGGCATTCAAGCATGACCCGAACGTGATCCTGGCACCCTGGGGTGAGACGACGGTCACCGAGCAGTGCTTCGTCGACGGGTGCCGTGATCAGGCCTCCTACGGCACCGGTCCGTGGGACGGCGACACGAGCTGCGGCAAGGGGTGCTTCCACTACACCGTCGCCGGGATGGCCCAGGCGGTCCGGGTTATGCGCGGGGCTGGATACACCGGCATCATCGCGATCCCCGGGGTTGATTTCGCCAACGATCTGTCCGGATGGCTGAAGTACGAGCCGCCCGACCCGCGTCATCAGCTGATCGCCGAAGCTCACGTCTACCAGAAGCAGATCTGCTCGACGGTCAAATGCTTCGGCGCGGAGTACGCTCCCGTTGCGGCGAGGGTTCCTTTGCTGTGGGGCGAGACCGGCGAAGTCGACTGCGGGTCGCGCTGGATCGACTCCGCCGTCCCCTGGGCGGCTGCTCACACGGTCGGCTATGAAGCCTGGACCTGGGATAAGTGGGGCACCTGCGCCAGCCTGATCAAGAACTACGGCGGCGCGCCCGCGAACAGATTCGGCAGGTGGATCAAGAGCTTCTACGCGAACTTCGCGGCGCCTGTCGATCTCATACGCCCACGGTCGAATGTCGCCTGAACCGGGCATGCTTGGCCGCCTGCGCCGCCGGCCGGCAGCACTGCTGATCGCGGTGCTCGCTGCATGTATCGCTGTCGGCCTGATCGTGTCCGAGAGCTCCTCCAGCGCCGTCGCCTGGCATCGTGAGCTGCATCCACAGAACGCGTGGGCCGCGTGCAACGCGAATGCGCACAACAAGGGACCGTCGACCTTCACACCACTGTCCGATCCGGCGGCGGCGGCCCTCGTCACCCCGGAAATCGAGACCCGGCCCTTCAACGCGAAGCCGTACACCCTCGGCGGACAGGCCTACGCATCGACCGACGCATACGTGCCGAGCCTGCAGGCCGTCGAGCGGTTCCGGGCCAGCCGGACCTCGCTCGGGCAGACGGAGGTGCAGCTGAACCCGTACCTCCGCTACGTCGATGGCCGCGACGGAATGCACGATCCGTCGACCGATGACCTGATTCAATGGGCGGCGCACAAATGGGGCATCCCGGAGGATTGGCTCCGGGCGCAGTACGTCGAGGAGTCCTATTGGAACAGCTTCATGCTCGGGGACGTGACCGCGGTCAGCTCTGCCTGGTATCCGCGCTTTCCCACTCAGGCCAGGATCTCACCGGGCAGCGATGTGTACGAGTCGATGGGACTTGCGCAGGTCCGGTGGAAGCCGGACGGCTCGGTCGACGCCGGTACCGAGCCACTGCGATGGGAGTCGGCAGCCTTCAACATCGACTACCAGGCGGCGATGGTCCGCTTCTACTACGACAACCCCGAGGGCACCCGGACAGAATGGGGCGACTCGAGCTACGTGCCCTGCCAGCAGTGGGACAGCATCGGCGGCTGGAACAGCCCGTACCCGTGGCATAACGCCGAGCAGGCGCGCTACATCGGAGAGGTACAGCACTGGCTGGCAGCGCAGCAGTGGCGGACGTCGAGCTTCACCACCTGGACGCCGTCGTCGTTCCCGCCCGGGATCACGTTCAAGTAGAGGCTCGGGCGCGGCTCGTGCTCGGCGACCGCGGACAGCACGGGCACGGATGTGGCTGTTCAGGAATGCCCGAGTTCGAGGTAATGGTCGTATACCCAGGTGCCGTAGGCGTTGTCGGGGGTGCCGTTGTAGTTGCTGACGAGGGAATCGCAGCCCTCGTTCGTGTCCCACGCCCATGCTTCGTAGCCGACGTCGTTGGCGTCAGCCCAGTCCA
>Ga0302325_10033128_pt1 | contig 10592 bp, 10 predicted proteins | sample Palsa_T0_2_FD_201948 | JGI IMG/M metagenome (GOLD analysis project Ga0302325, IMG submission 201948) | Peat permafrost microbial communities from Stordalen Mire near Abisko, Sweden - Palsa_T0_2 | ecosystem: Environmental > Terrestrial > Soil > Palsa > Peat permafrost | place: Sweden: Abisko...
TCTCTCCCGGCGCTATCCCGAACGTGATCAGCGGGAGGGTCTGGGGGCCGGCGAATCCGGCCGGGCGGGTCAGGCGGCTGGCGGCCGGGTGGACGCGGTCGGCGTCCTGGTCCTGGCCGGCATCGCCGTCGGCGCCGTTCTCGGGCTGGTGAGCCACAATCCGAAGCTGGTACTTGACGAGGGATCGGTCGTCACCGCAGTCTGGGGCATCGCCTACCTGGCCGAGGCCGGGGCCCGGATCGTGATCGTGGCGAACACCTCGACCGGGACCGCATTCGCCGTCTCGAAGGTGATGCCGTACGTGGTGACCGCCGCGCTGGTTGTCTGGAATGTGGGCTACGGCCGGCTGCAGAAGCGCCGGGGAGAGGCCCCGGCCGCCGCGGCCGACGCCCGCGCTGGCGCCGAGTTACGAGCGGTGGCGCTGGGCGGTAGAGCCACCGGCCGTTACCCTCACTGGATTTTGAATTGGGTTTACGCGGTAGTGAAGTGGTAGCCCTGGTCGAGCAGGCGGGGGATGACGATCTTGAGCGCGGCCACCGTCTCCGACCGGTTGCCGCCGCCGTCGTGCTCGAGGATGATCGAGCCGGTGCGGGTGTTGCCCATGATGTTGGTGACGATCTCGCGGACGCCCGGCATCGCCCAGTCGCGGGGGTCGACGGACCAGTCAAGCGGCGTGAGCTTCGCGCTGGCGCAGTACTCCAGCGCCGCCCGCGACCAGGCGCCGTAAGGCGCGCGGAACATCGTCGGGGTCTTGCCCACCGCGGTGTGGATGGCGTCGGTGGCGCTGGCGATCTCGCTGCGCGTCTGGGATGCGGTCAGCAGCGCCAGGTCGGCGTGGTTCCAGGTGTGATTGACGATCATGTGACCGGCGTCGGCGACCTCCCTGGCCATCTCCGGGTAGTAGGTCACGTTCTCCCCGATCATCGAGAAGGACGCCGTGATGCGGTACCGCTCCAGGATCTGGAGGACCTGCGGCGTGTAGAGCGGGCTCGGGCCGTCGTCGATGGTCAGCGCGATGGTCTTCGGGCCGCCGTCCACGTAGTAGACCGGCTCGGCCGGGGCCGCGCCGTCGGCGGGCGGCGCCGTGTGCCCCGGCTTCGGGTGCCGCGGCGGCACCCGGGTGGGTTTGCGACCGGGGGGCGAGCTTCGCGCACCCGCGCCGGCCGGCCGCGTCGTTCGGGTCGGCCCGGTGTCCAGCGAGCTGGCCGCCAGCTTGGAGGGAGCGCATCCGACCACGGCGGCGGCCAGTCCGAGCACCAGGCCACCGCTGCCGATGAGCATCAGCCGCCGGGACATGCCCGGCTGCTCCGGCTCCGGCTGCCCGCCAGTTCTTGCCGCATCTTTACGCATTTGTCCTGCCCCGTCCCCGCTTGTCTGTCTACTCAGACGGTGCGAGGCGGCGTCTGGTTGCATTCGGTTCTGGAGACGTGCGACGTCTATGGTTGTACCGTTCAGTAAAGCTGAGAGGATGAGGCCATGGCACAACGACCGCCGGTACCGCCGTTCACCGCCGAGACCGCCGCCCGCAAGGTCCGGGCGGCCGAGGACGCCTGGAACACGCGTGACCCGGAGCGGGTGTCCCTGGCCTATACCGAGGACAGCCGCTGGCGTAACCGCTCGCAGTTCATCAACGGGCGGCGCGAGATCGTCGAGTTCCTCACCGACAAGTGGCACCGCGAGCACGAGTACCGGCTGATCAAGGAGGTGTGGGCCTGGGCCGGCGACCGGATCGCGGTGCGGTTCGCCTACGAATGGCACGACGACGCGGGGCAGTGGTACCGCGCCTACGGCAACGAGAACTGGAAGTTCGACGCCGACGGCTACATGGCCGAGCGCCACGCGAGCATCAACGACGTGCCCATCGCCGAGGCCGACCGCAAGTTCCACTGGGACCGTTCCTCCCCCCGGCCGCAGGACCATCCGGGCCTGAGCGACCTCGGCCTGTGAACGCCAGCGCCCGCTGACCGGATGAACCGCCCGTGATGGCGAGGGTCATGACCGACCGCGCGGCCGCCCTGCCGGCGCTGGCCGAGGCGTTCAGGGAACACGGATTCGAAGGGGCAAGTCTCGCGCAGCTCTGCCAGGCGACCGGGCTCGGGAAGGGCAGCCTCTACCATTTCTTCCCCGGCGGCAAGGACGAGATGGCCGCGGCGGTGCTGGCCGACGTCAGCGCCTGGTTCACCGGCGCCATCTTCGAACCGCTGCGGAGCGCGCCCGCGGGCGATCCGGGCGCGATATCGGCCATGTTCGACGCGGTCGCCGACTACTTCAGGTCCGGTCGGCGCGTCTGCCTGCAGGGCGCCTTCGCGCTCGGCCGGGAGCGCGACCGGTTCGCCGACGTGATCCGGTCTTACTTCGAGCAGTGGATCGCGTCGCTGGCGGCGGCCCTGCGGTCCGGCGGGCGGAGCGGGTCAGCGGCGCGGGCGGAAGCCATCGAGGTTGTCGCCGCCATCCAGGGCGGCATCGTACTGTCGAGGGCGCTGGACAAGCCGGAGATCTTCATGCAGGTGATCGAACGGCAGCGCGCCCGCCTGCTTCGCGGCTCGTGATTCCTCGTGCCGGATCACGCTGCTCGGCGACTGGCGGCGGCGGTAAAATCCGGCAGCCGCCTGGTGATCCGTCGCGCATAGGGAACGATCCCGACGACGTTGAACGTGCGTTGGGCGCAGGCATAGGGTGGCATAGGAACCGGAAGTCCAGTGGTCGGCACCGGGAGGCGCGGAATGTCCTTGGATCTGGGCGGTCGGCGGGTTTCCATCGAGGACATGGGATCTTCGTCTTTCGCGGAGTTCCTGTCGTCGTATGCGCCGCAGTTGCTTCCCGGCGCGGCGTTGCGGGAGTTCCCGGTCGGGACCGGCGCGGCAGGCGTGCTTGCGCATGCGACCACGATCGTGGCGGTGGCGTGCGATGAGGGCGTGGTGCTTGCCAGCGACCGACGCGCTACCTCAGGAAACGTGATCTCTAAACGGGACGCGGAAAAGGTCTTCCGCTGCGATGAGTTCTCTGCGGTCGGTGTCGCCGGCGTCCTCGCCCTGGGCCTTGAGTTTGCCAAGCTCTTCCAGCTTGAGCTGGAGCATTACGAGAAGATGGAGGGCCGGTCGCTGTCGCTTGAGGGCAAGGCCCACCGGCTGGCGGCCATGATCCGGGGCAACCTGGCCCTGGCCATGCAGGGGCTGGTGCTGGTTCCGCTGCTGGCCGGCTATGACCTGGACAGCGGCGCCGGACGGATCTTCAGTTACGATCCGGCGGGCGGCCCCTCGGAGGAGCACCGGTTCCACTCGATCGGATCGGGGTCGGTGTTCGCCAACGGAGCCATGAAAAAGCTCTACGTCGACGACATGTCCGTCAGTGACGCCGTGCTGTGCTGTGTGCAAGCCCTGTACGACGCGGCCGACGACGACTCGGCAACGGGCGGGCCCGATGTACCGCGGCGGATCTTCCCGGTCGTGACCACGATCACCGCCGACGGGTTCACGCGGCTGCCGCAAGCGGAGGTGGCAGAGGTCGCGCAGCGGGTGGTGGGCGAGCGCATGCATTCTCCGGACGGGCCGATCGCCTCACTGCGAGCCTGAGCGACGCCTGTCGGCTACCTAACCTGGACAGGTCGGCCGGCGGGACGACGCCAGGTGCTCCCTGCTGAGGGACAAGCCGCAGAGTCGCCGCGGCCGCGTCAGCTGTCACCATGCGCTCAACAGTCGTTTCGCCGTAGCGCCCGTATGTGGCGCGGTAGGCGGCATCGACGCTCGCGCGCAGCTCCCCCTCGTCATCGCCGATGTCTTTCGCGATCATGGGCGGCCAGGTGTGACGAATGGCGTGGTCTGGTGCGCGAAGGGACAGCCCCGGCGCGCGAGGAACACGGGGTCGCGCGCTGCGGACGGCATCCCGGGGCGGGAGCGCGAACCGGGAAGGCCACCGACGCGCACTCCGCTGTTCCAGGCCCGGCCGCCGGGCGGCCGACATGTCCAGCTGGGACGTGACATCCTCGCCGTCGTCGAAGGCCCGGTCGAACTCCTCAGACTTCATAGGATCAAACTCAAACTCCATCTGTACACCTCCGGGTATATCTAACATAGGGCAGAGGTCCAGACAGCGCTGATCGAGCCTGCGGTAGACGCTGATCGAGCCTGCGGTAGAAGGAGCGCCAGATGACCAGCGGCGAAGGCGCGGGCAACCGCATCCTGGGCACCCTGCGATCACAGGACGGCAAGGGCGTCGTGACCGTGCAGGACCGCTTCGACACCGATATCGACGACCTGTGGTCGGCGATCACCGATCCCGGCCGCCTCGCCCGCTGGCTCGGCCAGGTCGAGGGTGACCTCCGCCTCGGCGGTGAGTTCCGCGCGCACTTTTCTCTCGCCAGCGGCTGGGAAGGGACCGGGCGGGTGGAAGCGTGCGAGCCCCCGCGGCGGCTGCTGCTGCGGACCATGCAACCGGGCCAGACGGGCGAGCACTTTATCGAGGCCACGCTGACGGCCGATGGCGGCCAGACCAGCTTGGTCTGGGAGGAGCGGGGCATGCCGGTGCGGCTGCTCGCCCCCTACGGGGCGGGGATCCAGGCCCAGGTTGAGGATCTCGGCGCCTACCTCGCCGGGCGGAAAGGCAGCGACTTCGGGACGCGATGGAGCGAACTTCACCCCGACTATGAGGAACTCGCGGCCGGCATCGACTAGGCATCGATGACAGGGCGACGGAGGTCAATGGCGCAGGCGACAGGCGGGCTGGGCTAGTGCTGCGGGTTGCCCTGGGCGGCGGCGGCCACGGGCTGCCATTCGCGCCAGCTGGCCAGCCTGGACTCGTAGTCGGCGGTGGCGATGCCGAGCGGGGCCTCGCCCAGGAACAGGCGCAACGGCGGGTTCTCGGTGTCTACCAGGGTGAGGATCGCCGCGCGGGTCGCGGACGGCTCGCCCGGGGCGGTGAACCGCGTCTTGCGGGCCGCGAGCGCCTGCTCGCGGCCCGGGTCGTAGGCCGACAGCGGCGTGGAGTGCTGCGCCGACGAGCCGGACCAGTCGGTCGACTAGCCGGCCGGCCGCGCGGTCGGTGACGTCGAGCTTGATCGGCAGGATCGCGTCGCCGTACTTGGCCGCCAGGTCGTCCAGCGTCGCGGTGTCGCGCGCGGTCGCCGCCACCTGGTCGCCGCGGTCAAGCGCGGCGATGGCCCATTCGCGGCCGAAGCCGCGCGACGTTCCGGTGATGAACCAGGTCTTCATGGATACCCTTCCGCTTGGCCTCATCCCATACAACCAGCCAAGGGACAAGGCATTCCGGACGGAGCCGCCGCGGGGCCGGCGCACCGCGCGGGCGGGTCAGGCCCAGAGCGCTTCGGTCGCGAGCTGCGCGCCGCGGGCCAGCGTGTCGAGCTTGGCCCAGGCGATCTGCGGGTGGACCCGGCCGCCGAGGCCGCAGTCGGTCGAGGCGACGACGTTCTCCCGGCCGACGCCGTCGGCGAAGCGGATGATCCGCTCGGCCACCAGTTCCGGGTGCTCGACGACGTTGGTGGAGTGGCTGACGACGCCGGGCAGGATGACCTTGCCGTCGGGCAGCTTGACGTCCCGCCAGACCTTCCACTCGTGCTCGTGCCGGACGTTGGCCGCCTCGAACGAGTAGGCGCCCGCGTTGACCTCGAGCATCAGGTCGACGATGTCGGCCATCGGTATGTCGGTCGTGTGCGGGCCGTGCCAGCTGCCCCAGCACAGATGGAAGCGGATTCGTTCGGTCGGCAGGCCGCGGATGGCGTGGTTGAGCGCGTCGATCCGCAGCCGGGTGAACCGCCGGTACTCCTCGACCGTCGGGGCCGGGTTGATCTGGTCCCAGTTCTCCGCGATCGCGGGATCGTCGAGCTGCAGGCCGAGGCCCGACTCGATGATCGCCGTGTACTCCTCCCGCATCGCGTCCGCGCACGCCTGGAGCTGTTCCTCGTCGTCGGCGTAGAACTCGTTGCCGAACCGGGCGCAGCTGCCGGGCGCGACCGAGTTCAGGAAGCCGTCGGCCAGTCCGGCCGCGGCGAGGGCCGCCTTCAGGTCGGCGATGTCGCGCTGCACGGCGTCCTGGCCCTGGTAGCTGATCGGCCCGCGGCAGACCGGGGCCACCGCCGCCCGGTTGGGCAGCGCGGCGCCGGAGCTTGGGTCGCCGTAGGCCTCGGCGAACCGCTGCCAGTCGCGCCGTTCGCCGAAGCTCGCCAGCGTGATCTGGCCCGGCCTGGCCTTCGCCTGCGCGATCGCGCCGATGTCAAGCTGCGACAGCTCAAGGCCGGACAGGCGCTGGAACACGTACGTCCACCAGGGGCCGTAGTCGTAGCGCGAGCCCATCGAGTGGCCGTACTCGCCGTCGTTGACGAGGTCGATGCCGATCTCATGCTGGCGCGCGACCACGTCGGTCACGGCGGCGCTCAGCTCCCGGCGGTACGCCTCCTCGTCGGTGAACTCACCCGCCGCGCGCAACTCGTTCAGGCTGATCAGGCTGTCCGGCCTCGGCAGGCTTCCGGCGTGGCTGGTCAGGATCCGGTCCGGCATTTCTCCTCCTTGAGATTTTCCCGACGGCGATGATCTTCCCCGCGCTGAGTATGAGCGCGCCGTAAAGCCCGCACAATAGGTCATGCCTAGCACAGCGCCTGCACCGGTGGCTCCACACGAGCATCCTCGCGATCATCGACGGGTAGGGCTAGCCCCACCTCGATCTGGGGTGTTGCCCTGATTGGCTGACTGCCCGCCGTTCCGTAGCGTTGCTCATGTGTTGAACACGGGCAAGGAACAGGAAATCGCCGCGTCGGTCGGGGCGCACCGCGACCTCGGCGCCGGCTATGACGACGCGATAGCGGCGGGCCTGGTCGAGCGGATCGGCGCCGAGGTCGACCGTCGCGTCGACGAGCGCCTCTCCCTGCACCAGGGCGTCGGCCAGTCAGCGGCCGACGGCGCGAGCAGCCGGGACGGGAGGCACCGGCCTGCCGCTCACCCCGGCAGCCCGGTCTCCTGGCAACAGACCTTCCTGGCCTTCGGTTCCATGGTGATCGGCGCGATCACGTCGGGCATCAGCCTTGGCCACGAAGAGGGAACCTGGCCGATCCTCGTCATCTGGTTCGCCATCGTCGTCATCAACATGGCCATCTTCCGCGTCGGTCCCTTCCGCCCGGACCGCCCTGGCCGCCGCTTTCCGGACTGAAAGCCGGCGCTGCCGGTTACAGGAGCGCGCCGAGGACGGATTACCCCCGTCGGGGCGTGAGGATGACGATCGGGAGTGTACGCAGGGTGCGCTGCTGGAATCGCCCCCAGGCAGGGTGATACCGGACTGCCTCCGGCCATAGGCGCTGGCGTTCACCGTCGTCCGCCTCCCGCGCATGGACCTGGATCTTCTCCGGCCCCACCTGGACCTCGGCATCGGGGAAGGCGCGCAGGTTGTAGACCCATCCCGGGCTGCGCGCGCCCCCGCCGTTGCTGCCGACGACGACGAAGCTTCCCTCGTACGGCAGGTAGGTCAGCCCCGAGGTCCGCCTCTTCCCGCTCTTGGCTCCGATATGAGCCAGCAGGAGCATCGGCGGATGGCCCGGGACCTGATGGCCGATCCGGCCCCCCGTCGCCCGGTACAAGGCCGCGTGAGCCTGCCTCAGGAAGCTCCGCACTGGCCAGTTCCGGCGGACTGGATCTGGACGCTCAATCATGTGTCCCCGCCTAGCGGGTCCACCATAGCCCCACAGGCTCTCCGGCGTGGCTGGTCAGGATCCGGTCCGGCATGTCTCCTCCTTGAGATTCCCACTGCGATGATCCTCCCCGCGCCGAGTATGGGCGCGCGGTAAAGGCCGCGCAATAGGCGACGCCCGGGTACCACCCATCGCTTCTGGCCAACAGGTTGCAACCGATCGAGATCCGATTCCGTGTTGTAGGCATGACAGACAAGAGGTTCCCCGGCAGAGGGACTACCGCATGAGAGAGCCGAAACGGTGAGGGCGGCGCGTGATGACGAGTTCGAAGCGTTCGTGCGCGGGAACCGGGCCTGGCTCGTCCGCTTCGCGGGCACGCTGACCGCAGGCGACGCGCACCTGGCCGAGGACCTGGTGCAGGCAGCGCTCGTCCGTGTCTACCTCGCCAAGCCGTCGCGTACGCCGGACCTGCACGGCTACGTGCGCCGCGCCGTCGTCAACGGGCTGATCGACCACGAGCGGCGGCCGTTCAGCCGGCGCGAGCGTTCGACACCCGAGCTCCCCGAGCGGGCGGCCGCTACCTCCGCCGACTGGGTCGACCCAGAGCTGATAGCGGCCCTGGCCGCGCTGCCGGCCCGGATGAGGGCCGCGGTCGTCCTGCGTCACGTAGAGGGCCTGTCCGTGGAGGAGACGGCTAATGCGCTCGGGTGCAGCACCGGCAACGTCAAGAGCCAGTCCGCACGAGGGCTCGACAAGCTGCGCGACCTGCTGAGCCACGGCGGCCCACCCACCGCGACAGCATCGGCCAGCATCGTCCGCCCATCCCCTGGCCGCCGCACGTCAGCCAGCACGAACCCGCGCACCTCAGGTGCGCGATAAGGAGAACGAACATGCCAGATCCCATGACCAGGCTCGCCGCCCTGCACGACGGCCCGCTTGCCGCCATCGACGATGCCGCCATCGCCTCGGACCTGCGCCGCGCCCGCGACGCGCTGGTCACCCGCCGCCGGCGCCGGGCCGGCGCCGGCGCCGCGGCCGCACTCGGCGTCGTCGCCGTCAGCTCGCTGTCCTACGCCCTCGCCAGCGGGGGCAGTTCGCGCGCACCGCAGGCCGTCGCGCCGCGCACCGTCGTCACGCACGCGTCGGGCAAGGCGACATCGACATCGACGCCGGCGATCCGGCTGCTGGCCTACCGCGGCAGGCAACTGCCCGGCTATAGCGTCAAGCGGGTTCCCGAGGGATACGTCCTTCAGGGCATCTCCGGCTACGTCCTCGACATCGCCGCGAGCGGCGATCACTCCCCGCTGGACGCGTTCGAGGGAAAGCTCGTCGTCATGCTCAACGATTTTCCCGGGTCCGCAACGGGCACGCCGGTGAGCGTCAGCGGGCACCCGGGCCGCATCGACGACCAGGACGGCGTGCTGATCCTGACCTACAGCGACGGCACGCACAACGTCGAGGTGCAGTCATGGAGCAACATCCACCTCTCGCGTGATCAGCTCGTCCAGTTCGCCGAGGGCGTCACCGTTCTGCCCAGCGCCCAAGAGGGCCACGGCTGATCAATCCGACCAGCTCGTGCGGGCACGCCGGATGGAGCCGGCGTGCCCGCACGAGCTAACGGCTGAGGACACAAAAACGGTCCTGGTCCGAGCGGGCGGCAATGGGTGGCGTGTCCGGCGCTGCCCGCTAGTGCCCAGAAGGAACCATCTCTCCTTCTTGAGCGATTTCCGCGCAAGCGGCCAAATGAGCGCTCGGGCGGAGTATCTACCCGTCCGCCGCCGCTGGCGACGAAGACACCCGGGGGCCCGGCTCCGGCCGGGTGAGTTCGGCGTCACGCGCGAGGATCGCCGCGGGCTCGGGCGGGGCGATGGCGCGGCCGCGTCGCCGCGGGATCACCAGGCCCGCGGTCGCGCCGATCAGCGCCAGGCCCGCGCAGGCGCCCATCGCCGGGCCGAAGCCGCTGGTGAACGCCGCCGCCGACGTGTAACCGCCGTGGGCGGCGAACACCGCCGCGCAGATCGCGACGCCGAAGACGCCGCCGAGCTGGCGCAGCATGTTGAACGTGCCGGAGGCGTGGCCGATGTCGGCCGGCGCGACGGCGGTCATCACCACGCTCTGCGTCGGCGGTATGACCACCGATACCCCGGAGCCGGCCAGGATCAGCGGCGCGACCAGGTCCGCGTAGGGCAGGCCGGTCCGCGCGATCAGCGCGATCCAGATCAGGGCGCCGGCGAACACCGTCAGGCCGCCCGCGATGAGCGCCCGCTCGCCGAACCGCTGGATCAGCCTGCCCGCGAACGGCGCGATCACCATCAGGGCCGCCCAGCCCGGTGCCAGCCGCAGGCCCGCGCCGAGCGGATCGTAGCCGAGGCCGGTCTGCAGGAACTGCGCCATGAAGAAGACCAGGCCGAACAGCACGGCGAAGACGCACAGGCAGGCCGCGTTGCCGGCCGCGTACGCGCGCGAGCGGAACAGCCGCAGCGGGACCATGGGCGCGGGCGCCTTCAGTTCCCAGCCGATGAAGACGCCGACCAGCACCGCCCCGGCGGCCAGCGCGGCGATGATCTCGGGGCTGGCCCAGCCGAGTGTGTTGGCGCGGATCAGCGCCCACACCAGGCCGAGGGCGCCGCCGGTCGCCAGCGCCAGGCCGAGCGGGTCCAGGCTGGCGGGTACCCGCGGGCCGGCCGTGAGCTTGGTCAGGATCAGCGGGATCATGACCAGGCCGATCGGGACGTTCAGCCAGAAGATCCACTGCCAGGCGATGCCCTGCGCGACCGCGCCGCCCACGATCGGGCCCGCCGCCACCGCCAGGCCGGTCACCGCGCTGAAGATGCCGATGGCCCAGGCCCGGCGCTGCGGCGGGAACCCGGCCGAGAGCAGCGCCAGCGCCAGCGGCAGCACCAGCGCCGCCCCGGCGCCCTGCACCGCCCTGGCCGCGACCAGCGCGCCCGCGCTGGGGGCG
>Ga0302325_10033130_pt1 | contig 10592 bp, 10 predicted proteins | sample Palsa_T0_2_FD_201948 | JGI IMG/M metagenome (GOLD analysis project Ga0302325, IMG submission 201948) | Peat permafrost microbial communities from Stordalen Mire near Abisko, Sweden - Palsa_T0_2 | ecosystem: Environmental > Terrestrial > Soil > Palsa > Peat permafrost | place: Sweden: Abisko...
CGTGATAGGCCTGAGCAGCCTGAACGGCGAGCACTTGCACTTCACCAGGCGCGTGCTGGGGGCGATGCAGGACCGGCAGATGACCGACGTCCTGCTCGTCGTCGGGGGAATCGTTCCCGCGGAGGACATGGCCGAGCTGCATGACATGGGGGTTGCCGGCGTGTTCCCGGCCGGCTCAGCCATGCGGGACATTGTCGGCTTCATCACCGGGCATGTCCGCGCCGCGGGCGCCGGACGCGGATGATCGAGGCAGGTTTTCTTGACCGGCTGCGCTCAGCCGAGCGTGGCGCCTTGGCCCGCGCGCTGACGATCCTGGAACAGGGCGGAGTGCCCGCGGCAGAACTGGTCAAGGCGATGCGCCAGCGTGGCGCTTCAGGGCATGCCACCGCCCTGATCGTCGGCATCACGGGACCGCCGGGAGTAGGCAAGAGCGTGCTGACGGCAGGGCTGATCCGCGAGATCCGGCAGTCCGGCCGCAGCGTCGGGGTGCTGGCTGTCGACCCGTCCAGCGCCACGTCCGGCGGGGCGCTACTGGCGGACCGAATACGGATGACTGACTGCACGGACGACGACCAGGTCTTCATCCGCAGCCTGGCATCTCGCGGCAGGTCCGGCGGACTCGCTCCTGCGGTGGCTGATGCGGCCGAGCTGATGGAGTTCGCAGGCCGCGACGTCGTGCTGATCGAGACTGTCGGAGTGGGGCAGGATGCAGTCAGCCTCACTGCCTACGTGGACGTCCTGCTGCTCGTGCTGATGCCCAATCTCGGCGACGAGCTGCAGGCGGCCAAGGCCGGGACAGTCGAAGCCGCCGACGTGATCGTGCTGAACAAGGCCGATCTGCCAGCCGCGAAAGCCGCCGTGCGCCAGCTCCGGGCGATGATCGCGCTCCGGGACCGGGCAGCCAAGCGGCCGGAGATCATTTGCGCCGTGGCGGCGCGCGGCGAAGGTATCGAGGACCTCTGGCGAGCGGTCGACAAAGCCGCACAGGCGGAGCCGGCCGCACGGCAGGCCAGAAGGGATGCAGGCCTCTTGACCCGGGCTATCGAAACGGCGGCCGGCGAGCTGCGGACTGCGCTGCTGGACCGGCAGCTGGTGCCGGGCGGGCTGCTCGATGCCATTGCGGCTGGAAAAGAGGGCCCGGCTGCACTCACGGAGTGGATATTCGACGCCCTGCGCGGTTTCCGCGACCAGGACAGCGGCGGCCAAGCTGAGAGGGGAGAGCCGTGATGGGACTTTCCGGCATCGCGAAGAAGGATCTGCTCCTGCCGGACCTGCTGGAGCAAGCCGTCAGCCAGCGCCCCGACGCGCCGATGCTCCGCTGGATGGACGGGCCGCCTGTCAGTTTTGCCGAGGTCATGGCAAGAGCGAGCAGCGTTGCGTGCGGCCTGGCAGAACTCGGCGTGCGCCAGGAAGACACCGTTCTTTTCATGCTGCCGAACGGCCTAGAGATCATCATCGCGTGGCTTGCCGCCACGCTGCTGGGCGCCGTGGAGGTGCCAGTCAACATCCATGACCGAGGCAGTTTCCTGGCGCATGTGATCAAGGACTCGCGCGCCTCGGTGATGATCTGCGACTCCAGTTACCTTGGGTACCTTGCCGCGGTGGCGCCCGCTTGCGAGGGGTTGCGGACGATTGTCACGACGGGCCAGGGCGAACCGGCGCCGGCCGGGCCTGGCTGCAATCAGGTGAGCTTCGCTTCGCTTGAGGCCAGCGATGGCCACTTCAGCCGGCCAGTCCTGCGCGCCGGAGACCTGATGGCGGTGCTGTACACCTCGGGCACGACCGGACCTGCCAAGGGCATCATGATCAGCTACGGGCAGGCGGCGATGAACGCCGGGAACTACTTCAACGTGCTGGAGGTCAGCGAGCAGGACTCTTTCTACATCTGCATGCCCCTGTTTCACAGCAACGCCCAGATCATCCAGGTCATGCCTGCGCTGATGGCGGGAACGGTCGCCTCGGTCTGGCCTCAGTTCGACGCCGTCCGGTGGCTGGATCAAGTCCGCTCCGTCGGCGCGACGATCACCAACACGCTCGGCATCATGTGCGAGGCGATCTACGCACAGCCGGTCCGGCCCGATGACCAGTCAAATCCGGTGCGACTGCTGCAGACCATTCCTGCGCCGCCGGCCATCGTCAGGCAATTCGAGAAGCGGTTCGCGCTGAAGTGCGTTGACGGCTATGGGCTGACCGACGTCGGCGTGATCAGTTATCGCCGGCCAGCCGACCCGGTCGTTCCGGGCAGCTCGGGCCGCCCGCTTGACGAGTTCGAGGTCATAATCGGTGATCCCGATACCGACGAAGCCCTGCCAGCGGGGGAGGTTGGCGAGATCATGATCCGACCCAGGAGGTCGTTCGGCATGATGTCGGGTTACTGGCGCAACGCCGAGGCGACTGTCCGCGCCTCGCGGAACCTCTGGTTCCACACCGGCGACGCCGGCTACCTAGACCAGGCTGGATTGCTGTACTTCCACGACCGGCTAAAGGACATCATTCGCGTCCGCGGCGAAAACGTGTCCTCGGCTCAGGTCGAGGCTGTCTTCCTGGACGACCGGCGGATAGCCGAGTGCGCGGCCGTTGCCGCGCCGGCCGCCAGCGGTGATGACGACGTGCACGTGTGCCTGGTACTGGCGCCGGGCGAGCGCCTTGAGCCAGCGGAACTGATCCGGATGTGCACGGGGAAGATGCCGTACTTTGCCGTGCCGCGATACATCACCTTCCTCGACGGCTTGCCGAAGACACCGACAGGCAAGATCCTTAAGCGCCAGCTCCGGGACTCCGCGGCTGTGACGCAGGCCTGGGACAGGCGCGCCGCAGGAGTGAGCATTGGCCGTGACTGAGCATTCGGGCCAGGAGGAGCGCTCAGGCCAGGAACAGCGCACTGGCGGTGGGCTGCTGCTGGCCGGCCGGTCAGCCGTAGTGACCGGGGGATCGCGGGGGATCGGGGCAGCGATTGCTCGCAGCCTAGCCGGAGCAGGCTGTCAGGTCGCGGTCTGGGCACGCGATCCTGCCCCGTCGGGCAGTCCCGCGCAGGAGGGCCTGGCCAGCGCGGTCAGCTGCGACGTTACGAGCCGCGAGTCCGTCGCTGGCGCGCTGGAGCAGACCATCAGCCGCCACGGATTCGTCGATGTCCTAGTCGCCGCAGCAGGACGGGGCGATGCCGATCGCCGCTTCCCCGACGTGGCGGACAGCGACTGGGACGACGTCATCCGCACGAATCTCACTGGCGTCTACAACGTGGTCAAGCCCGTGTCTCAGCACATGATCGATCGCGGCCAGGGCGGCAAGATCATTGTCATCTCATCGATCGCGGCCGGCTTTGCCATGCCGCGCGCGGTTGCCTATGCGGCGGCCAAGGCGGGGCTGAGCGGCTTCACGCGCAGCGTGGCCGTGGCCCTGGCGCGGCAGGACATCCAGGTCAACAGCGTCAATCCCGGCTGGATCGAGACAGACATGAACGTGGACTTGTACGCCAGAGAAGACCAGGCAACGCGACTGGTCCGCAGGACCCCCGCTCACCGTCTCGGGCAGCCGGACGACATCGTGGGAATCTGCCTCTACCTGGCGTCGGCGGCCTCCGGCTTTCACACCGGTGACGTGATTAGCGTCGACGGAGGCTTCAGCATTGCCTAGAACCAGCCGCTAGGTGATCGTCCAGCCGCCGTCGACGGTTAGTTCGGCCCCGGTTATATAGGCACTGGCGGGCGAGGCGAGGAACACTATCGCTCCCGCGACATCCTCCGGCTGGCCCACCCGGCGGATGGGCATCCGGTCCTTGTGCCGCTCGATGTACGCCTCGGCCTCGAATCCGGCTCCGGCGATCATGGCTGTCTGGATGGCGCCAGGATGCACGGAGTTCACCCGGATGCCAAGCCTGGCGAGATCCGAGGCTGCCGCCTTAGTCAGTCCGCGTACTGCCCACTTGCTGGTCACGTAGGCGACGGCGCCGGGCGTGCCGAGCATTCCGCCGATGGACGAGATGTTGATGATCGAGCCGCCGCCAGCCGCTGCCATGCTGTCCAGCACAGCTTTGATGCCCAGGTATGTGCCGAGCAGGTTCACATCCAGGGTTGCCGAGAACTCCGCGGCGGTGGTCTCCTGCACGCGTCCGCGCCTGAGTATCCCGGCGTTGTTGACCAGGACGCTGACGTGCCCGAAAGACTCCTCGGCGAGCGCGACCGCGTTCGCCCAGTCCGCCTCCGAGGTCACATTCAGATGGCAGTACTGTGCCGCGGCACCGAGTTCAACCGCGACCTGTTTCCCCTCATCGTCCAGGATGTCGCCGAGCAACACGCTGGCGCCCGCGCCAGCCAGCGCTCTAGCCTCGGCCGCTCCCTGGCCGCGGGACGCGCCACTGACGATCGCACAGTGCCCGTCGAGACTGCGAGGGCCGTCGGGGCTGCCGGTCATATTTTCTCCTGCTCTGAATAGAGCGCAGCGACGGCGGCCGCGAGGCGTATGCGCTGATCGCCGTCCGGGTCGAGCAATTGCTGATTGGACTTGGCCCGCCGGTAATAGAGGTGCAGCGGGAACTCCCAGGTAAAGCCGATGCCGCCATGCAGGTGGATGGCCTCGTTGGCGATCGCGAAGGCCGACTCGCCCGCGCAGACTCTGGCGGCGGACAGGCGCGTTGCGGCCTCGGACGGCCGCGATGCAGGCGTGGTTGCAAGCTGCAGCGCCGACCGGGCCATCTCGAGCAGGACGACAAGCTCAGCACAGCGGTGCTTGACCGCCTGGAACGATCCGATGGGACGGCCGAACTGACGCCGGGACTTGACGTACTCCACGGTCATCTCGAGCGTGCGCTCGGCTAGCCCGACGCACTCGGCGACTAGCGCCAGCACCGTGCCCTGACGGACGGCTGCGACCGCCTGCCTCGCCAGGATCGCGCTGTCAGCGCCGAGGGCCGGGCCGGCAAGCAGTTCGCCTGGCGCGCCAGCCAGGCTGACGCGTGCCATTCGCCTGGTCAGGTCAACGGTGTCTAGCGGCTCGATCTGCACGCCGGCCGTATCGGCATCGATCCAGAGCAGGCTCACCTGGCCGTTCTCGGGCACGGCGACCAGCAATCCGTCCGCGAGTTCAGCATCCGTAACGCAGGCCAGCTGCCCGTCGAGCTGCCAGCCGCTACCGGTGGCCGACATCGTCACCGCCGAGTCAGTGCTGTCACTCTCGCAGGCGGTCGTGTCGTCCGTGCCGACAGAAGCCGCGGCGGTCAGCTCACCGGCTGCGATCTGCTCGAGCCGCTTGCGCGCAGGCTCAGTGGCGCCGAGCGCGGCCAGGCCAGGCATCACCTGGCCGATGGTGCCCAGGAACGGTCCAGCATACAGCGCTCGCCCCATCTCGGTGTGCACGAGCAGCGCCGCTGACTGGCCGAGTCCGGCGCCGCCAAGTTCCTGTGCTATGTCGGCGCCCTGCAGGCCAAGCTCAGCCATCGCGCACCAGTCGCCGCGGCGGAACTGTGCGGCCGAGGCCAGGATGGTCGCCGTGCTCGTATGGTCGACAAGGCCGGATAGATAGGCCCTGGTGACCTCGCGTAGCGCCCGGCGCTGCTCATCCTCCACTGACTGCTCCTCATCGGTCACGTCCGGCCGCCCTGCCTGCGTGAAAGTGACCGGCAGTGACGCTGACAGGCTGCTTACACTGGGGCGTCGGACACTGGGACTTCGGGCAACGGGTGCGGTTCCCTGGGCAGGCCGAGTACCCGCTCGGCGATGATGTTCTTCTGGATCTCGTCGGTGCCGCCCGCGATACGGTGCGCTGGCGCGCCGAGCAGCAGGCGGGACCAGGAGTACGTCCCCCACTCACCGGTGTCGGCAATCATCCGGGTGCCCAGCAGGCGGCCTGCCAAGCTGATGTAGTACTCCATGTTGGCGGTCATCATCAGCTTGACGACCGAGCCAGGTGGCGCTCCCTCCGTTGCCTCGAGCCGGTCTCCGGTCACATGCAGCACCTGGTCGCGTAGCCACGCCTCGCCGAGCAGTTCCATGATCGCCGGATTCGCCTCGCGGCCCGAGTGCCGCGCGAGGGCGAACAGCCGCCGGACCGGATCGTCCATGATCCCGTTGTGCTCCTCGGCCATCAGCGAGCGCTCGCCGCCTAGCGTGGTCCTGGCGACCGGCCAGCCGCCGTTGACCGGCCCGAGCCTGGCCGAGTCCGGGATGCGGACCGCGTCGAAGAACACCTCGTTGAAGTGTTCGCTACCGGTGATCTGACGCAGCGGCCGGACCTCGATGCCTGGTGAATCCATTTCCACGAGGAACGCGGTGATGGCGCGATGCCGGTCGCTCGCCGGACCCGTCCTGGCGAGCAGCTCACCGACGCCGCTGTAGTGCGCGCCGGAGGACCAGATTTTCTGGCCGGTCACGACCCAGTGATCGCCATCCCGCACTGCGGTTGTCCGCAGGCTGGCCAGGTCCGACCCAGCCTCGGGCTCGGAGAACAGCTGGCAGGCGATCACGTCGCCGCGCCACAGCGCGGGCAGCCAGCGTTCCTTCTGCTCCGCCGTGCCGTGGGCCAGAATCGTCGGCCCGACAATGTCGTGGCTGACCATGAAGCATGAGGTGTTGGGGACCTGGTAGTCGGCAGCGATGGCGCGCACAAGGCGGGCGTGCGCCGCCGTCAGCCCGCGTCCGCCGTACTCCCGCGGGCCATCTACCCAGGCCAGGCCGGCCTCGAACAACTCAGCCTGCCAGGCGCGAGCCGCGGCGACTTCCTCGCGCTCCTCCTCGCCGCTCCGGGTAGCAACGCCCATGATCTCGTCGCTGCTAGAACCCCAGGCCTGCAGTACCGGCGCGCGCCTGGCTACCCGGCTGGCATAGAACGCCTGCGCTTCCCCGGCCAGTGCTGCCATTCCGGGGTCTGCCATCCCAGGTTCTGCCATTCGGGGGTCTGGCATCTCGGGGGCGGCCGGGGCGCTCGTCATGTCAGCTCTCCCGTGGTGATCGCGCGCCGAAGCTTGCCCTTCTGGATTTTCCCCGTCGGGTTGCGCGGCATGTCGTGGGCGATGATGAGGTGCTGAGGGATCTTGTAGCTCGCTAGCCGACCACGGCAGTGCTCGCGTATCTCCTCGAGCGTGATCGTCATCCCGGCGACGGGCCTGATCACCACGTCCACTACCTCGCCCCAGTAGTGGTCGGGTTCGCCCACCACCGCCACTTCGAGCACGGCAGGATGATCCGCTATGACGTCCTCGATCTCGACCGGATAAACGTTCTCGCCACCCCGGATGATCATGTCGTCGTTGCGCCCGGCGAGGAAGAGGTAGCCGTCTTTGTCACGCCAGGCGAGGTCACCGGCGTGGAACCAGCCGTTGCGCACGGCGTCCTCGGTTCGCTCCGGCTGGTTGAGGTAACCGCTCATGATCGACTCGCTGCGCGTGTAGATCTCGCCGACCTCGCCGTTGGGAACTTCGTTGCCTTCTGGATCGCAGAGCTTCACGTCGCAGCCGTAGATCGGCTTGCCGATCGAGCCCAGCAGGTGCTCTTCGCCCGCCAGCGCCCTGCGATGATCGGCGGGCCGGAAGATGGCCTGGCCGCCCGCCTCTGTCCCGGCGCCGAACCCGTTATAGAGGTCGCAGTCGAAGATCGCGGCCATTTTCCTGATCACTGAAGGCGGCATTGGCGCCCCGCCGTACATGATCGAGCGTAGGCCGTCGTAGTTGCCCGCGGCCACGTCGGGATGGTCAAGGATCGAGATGACCATGCTCGGGATCAGCATGCACTGCCGCAGCCGACCTCCCTGCATCCAGCGCAGCACGGTGTCGGCATCGAACTGCGGCAGCACAAGCGAAGCGCAGCCGCGGCTCAGTCCGTATAGCAGGTGGCCGATTCCGGAGATATGGAACAGCGGCGCGCCGGAGTAGATCAAGTCGTCGGGCTGAAGGCCGAGTTCCAGCGCTCCCGGGATGACCAGCGCCCTGATCATCCGCTGCGACTGGAAGACACCCTTAGGCGTACCGGTAGTGCCGCTGGTCAGCGCGAGGCTAAGTATGTTCTCATCGGCGACGGCGGCCTCCAGCTCGGAGGTGTCGGAGACCGAGGAGATCAGCCCGTCGTAGCTGATCTCGCCCTCCCGGCTGCCGTCCAGCCAGGCGACCAGCTTGATCCGGTCTGCCATGGCCTGCCGGGCCGGCTCGGCCGTCTCGCGGTACACGCCGCCGAGGAACAGGGCCGATACATCGGCTGCCTCCAGCAGGTTGGCGACCTCGGACGGAGAAAGCCGGAAGTTTAAAGCGACGAACGTGGTGCCGAGCTTCATCGAGGCAAGCTGAACGACGACGTATTCAGGCGAGTCCGTCGCGAGTATGCCGATCCGGTCTCCGGGCCGTATGCCTGCGGCCAGGAGCGCTCTGGCGAGCCTTGTCACCTGAGAGTCTGTCTCGCCATAGCTAAGTGAGCTGCCGTCAGCGCGGACCAGGCAGTCAGCATGAGGCTGGTAACGGGCGTGCAGCGTGACCCAGTCACCGATGGCCAGACCGGGCATCACGCCGCTCCCTCCGCAGCCGTATGAGGCCGCTAGCAAATCTGAGGATGCCTCAGTTTTAGCGGATCGATCTGTCGCAATCAAGACCTAAACAACGCCATGCACAACGGCCAGGGCGACCCTACGGGGATTGGTGATAGCCGCGATCACCTCGTTGCGGTACTCATGAGCACGGGCTACCGCAGCTGAGCGAGCAAGAAACGGCTCGCAAGAGAGAAGCCTGACCCGGGCGGTGGTCTAGGCGAACGCGCGGGGAGAATTGTGTTCGCGGCAGACTGCGAGCGAGGACACTGGTCCGATGAGGCTGTCCGAAGAGGGGGTTCCGCACGACGGGTGCTCTTGCATCCGCGGCAGCTGGCTGCGCAGAAGATCCTTGCCGAGCTGATCGAGCAGCTGCGGGAGTGCGCCAACGTAAAGACGGACATCGAGAGTGCCGTTCTCCCGCGTCTGATCTGACTGCATCCCTCCTCCCCTATCGGGCAAAGACCTCAGCCGTCAGCTGTCGGGATCAGGTCGGCTACGTCATTGTGCAGCCTGGCCATTGCCTGGTCGAACGTGGCGAGCCGGGAACCGCGGGCCCGGGCGAGCTGGGCCAGGTAAGCGTCAGTGACCTGACGGTGGCCGATCATCCCCTGAATGGGAACATCCGCGTACCCGACATCATCGGGCCAGAATTCGTGCCGCGCGTCGCCGGCGGCCCCGTTAAGAACTGCTTGCGCGGTCGCGGCCGACTGGCCTTCGCGGATGAGCAGACGCATGAGACTGCCCTGGGTAATTGGGCAAGTCGCGAAGCTCCCGCTGATGCCGACAAACCAGTTCTCAGCGGCCATATGGTGAACGTGATCATCAACGAGCAGGGCGATGAGCACGTTCGCGTCCAGCAGGACGGTCACTGATCGTCGTCCTCCAGCCGCCTTACATCCTCACTGGTCATCGTCCTGCCGAGGTGCGCGACGGGCAGGCCAGTGCGAGCACTTCTCGCTACCTCACCGGGGACGCCCGAGCCGAGTCCCCGGCGGATGAGACCGGCGACGGCCTGGCTCAACGACTGATGAGTATCTCTGGCGATCGCGACCGCCTGAGCATGAAGATCATCAGGGATGTCGAGGGTAGTGCGCATACCGGAAGTATAACTTCACTTCATCATGATGCAATGATGCATGACCTTGGTCACCGGAGATCGCCGTGTTGGTTGTACCTGACCCCGCCCACAGCCGCAGCAGGCAGCCGACCGGATTGCGGCCATTTTCGTGCCGTGCGTGATCACCGTGGTGATCGCGGTGCCCGGCACCTCTGCCAGCCCGGCCCGTCGATGGCCGGATGGAGGGCTAACCGAGTCGGTATCCGACTGCGCCATAATGCGAACAGAGCAGGCTTCCGCTGGGAGGGTCCGATGGACGACCTCAACAATCCGAGAATCTCGGCATACAAGCCGCAGCAGCGGCTGCTCCTACCAGCGCCGCCGGGACCGCGGCCGAAGCTGAGCAAGGTCCAGCATAAGCAGAAAGAACTGGCTGAAGCGCGCGCAGCCCGGCTGCACTTGGTCGGCTTGACCAGTGCCGGGGTGATGGTCATTGGCCTGGTGACCGCCGCTGCCGTAGTTTTCGTGGTCGTGCTGGCACTGATCAGCCACCATTAGCCCTGCGGCCATCGCGCTCGCCGCTCGCTGTCGCATGGACGAGTCCAGTCATAAATGCTGACGGGTTCCTCACCAGGCAGAACAGTGGCCGACAGTCTGGGCGTACTTTGCAAGCAGGCGATCGCGTAGTGGTGCTGAGTCAGCGGTCCTCGGGAGTAACTGCAGCACCTTCACGCATGAGCAACAGCAGCGGTGGCGCAGACGCGAGCACGAACACGCCGAACAAACGTGATCAGCCAGGGCACGTTCAGTCCCGGATCGTGGCGGATCCGAGACCAGTTCCCGGCCCAGTTGGCGACGATGTCCAGCACCATTGCGGCGCAGGCCAGCCAGATACCGTCCCGCCGCACGAGCCCGAGCAGCAAGACGATCAGCGGATCGGCCACCACCAGGATGACGAAGAACACCTGGATCGGGACCAGCGGGTAGGAAGGCGCATAGGCATGGATTCCTCCGCGGGTCATCCAGCGCA
>Ga0302325_10033131_pt1 | contig 10592 bp, 10 predicted proteins | sample Palsa_T0_2_FD_201948 | JGI IMG/M metagenome (GOLD analysis project Ga0302325, IMG submission 201948) | Peat permafrost microbial communities from Stordalen Mire near Abisko, Sweden - Palsa_T0_2 | ecosystem: Environmental > Terrestrial > Soil > Palsa > Peat permafrost | place: Sweden: Abisko...
CCCACTGTTGAGGTCGAAGAGAGCGCAGCTAGCAAACCTAAAGCTTTATTCAGCGCGAAAGCGCAGGCTCCAGTCGATCGATCAAAGGGATTTGATGCACTCTCACAATGGATGACTCTTGGAGAAGATGGTCTTATAGACCAATTTACTGCCTTCAACGTTGAGCAAATCCTGCGCCGAACTATGCAGTCATACATGGAGCAAGAGGCTGCGCGAGCCGCTCAGGAGGCCGATAATCAGGCTCGAATGGAAGCCGATCGCTTCAGGTACCGCTCGCTAGCCACCAAATATGGGTACAGATGGCGGGAGTTGGCACATCGGTTGTGGATGAAGAGAAGAGGGAGAGAGGCTCGGCAAGTTCGCCGTGAGATGGCAGAGAGTATGAGGGCATCCAAATCAGCGCAGTCAGCCAACATTGTGGAAGATTTTAAAGCCTCGGTGGCGAGCACCTCTAACCGTCGAAGAGAAAGCTTGGAGAGCCTTTTAAATGCTACAGGCGTCCTTAATGGTGTTCACGATCCGGAGAAAGAGGCGCGCGCAATAGTACGTTCTGAACGCGCCGAGTCTTCCAATAAGAGACAGCGCTCCGAGCATTCGTCGACCAGCCTTGCATCGAGCATAAATCGACACAAGCGTGGGAAGTCAGACAACCCATTACGCCGATCGATATTATCTGACCCGTCTTACTTGAATGGCGACTCGAGGATCCATTTAATGTCGAACTATGGCGCACAAGAGGAGGGTCGACGACAACTTAGCGGAGTTCGGACCGACTATTTTCGGCTGAAGGCAAGGGGAATTACAACACTGGCAGATGGAACACCACTTGCAAGTTCGGTAGCCAAGAACATTATCCATCAGAAGCGTTCATTTGATGGAATTCGGAAATCTTCTACGCCACATTCAACCAAGCAGCAACTCGTTGCGAGAAGTGTTCCTGCAAAGTTTGCAACCGATGCAGAAGAGCAGGTGAACGGCAACGATCGGGAGGATTTGGAGGCATTGAAAATCAAAGCAAAGGCTTTTGTTTCGGAAGAGAAGAAGGCCCGTCAGAAGCGGGCGTTTATGGATGATGAAGAAGAGCTGTTCGAAAGGGCGAAGAGGATCAGGGAGCAAATGGACGAAGGGGCCAAATGGTATAGGAAGGAAATCGAGCGGGAAACAGCAAGTCGGAGTGTATCGTGAATGTAACGAAACAGCATTTGGCGGGCGCTTGTGGAAAGGTTAATCCTATCTGTCACGATGATTTTTACAGTGGAGTTCACGGAAGAGATGCATTTGTCTGGCGTTCGGGACTTGTATATAGGCGGATGATACCCTTCTGCTTGGGTAGAAGAATGAGAGCGCATCTCCGTAAAGGAGAGCTATGATCTTCGAAAAGGATTCCAAATATTTGACTAACAGCATGTTTCATCTGGACATCCGGAACGTCGTCATGCGTTGGACTTCATGTAAGTAGCCTTCAGTCCCCAATCTTCTGGATTCCTTGCAGCATCATGCCAATCTGGAAAGTTACCCTCGTCAGGAGTTTAAAGGGAGCATGGCGTATATCACGTGCCAACTAACCTTCTTTGGGACTTAGCCCCAGCTTCTCCACCAAATTTTAGCGTCCGGCAAAAATTAAGCAAAGCTCTCGAAATATTTCGAGTCCAATGCAGAATTCGACACCTTCACCCCACAAGGACGACAAGGAAAAGGGATCATAGGAATCGCGTCAGTCGCCAATCGTCAAGATGGCTATGGTTGTGGCGCAAAAAGATATTGATTACACCATCAAGCCTGAAGCTATAACTCCGGCGGTCGACACCAGCTCATGGCCACTGTTGCTTAAGAATTACAACAATTGTATGGCTGCCACGTTCAGTTATAATAAAACAAAGCTAATAAGCACTCAGTACTTGTTCGCACTGGTCACTTTACCCCCATCCCCAATGGCTGCACACCTCTCAAGCGGGACCTCAAGTCGTACATTAGTTCCGGGGTCATAAATCTCGACAAACCATCGAATCCGTCCAGTCACGAAGTCGTCGCGTGGGTGAAGCGAATGCTTAGGTAGCGATTTTCTGTCCATAATTTGTGGAATTACATACTAAATTCGTTCAGAGTTGAGAAGACTGGTCACAGCGGTACTCTCGACCCAAAAGTGACGGGGTGCTTGATCGTTTGTATTGACCGCGCAACGAGATTGGTCAAATCACAGCAAGGAGCTGGAAAGGAGTATGTATGCGTTATCCGATTACACGATAAGCTTCCTGGAGGAGAGGCACAATTCGCGCGAGCCCTTGAGACATTGACCGGTGCTCTGTTCCAACGACCACCGTTGATCTCAGCCGTCAAGCGACAACTGCGTATCCGAACTATTCACGAGAGTAAGCTATACGAATTCGACAATGATAGACACTTAGGCGTCTTCTGGGTTAGCTGTGAAGCAGGAACATATATCAGAACTCTCTGTGTTCATCTGGGGCTACTTTTGGGTGTTGGAGCTCATATGCAGGAACTGCGACGAGTGCGAAGTGGTGCTATGGATGAGACGAAGGATATGGTCACACTGCATGATGTGTTAGATGCACAGTGGATGCAGGACAATACTCGGGACGAGTCTTATTTGAGGAAAGTGATTGCTCCTTTGGAGACCCTTCTTACGACATACAAGCGAATCGTGGTGAAGGACAGTGCTGTCAATGCAGTGTGCTACGGCGCTAAGTTGATGATTCCAGGTCTGCTTCGATACGGTACGTTGGAAGGTCGTTGTGGAGAAGTGCGCAGCTAACATCAAATTCAGAGGAAGGGATCGAAGTTCATGAGGAAGTTGTTCTTATGACAACCAAGGGAGAAGCCATTGCTCTTGGCATCGCACAAATGTCCACGGTTGAGCTCTCGACATGTGACCACGGAGTAGTTGCCAAGGTCAAGCGTTGTATCATGGAGCGTGACCTCTACCCAAGAAGATGGGGCCTTGGTCCGGTTGCCTTAGAAAAGAAGAAGATGAAGGCTGATGGTAAACTCGACAAGTACGGTCGACCAAATGAGGCTACACCTGCAAAGTGGAACACCGAGTACAAGGACTTCAACGCTCCCGTCGAAGGATCAGCTCCCGAAAATACTCTCCCTGCCTCCAGTGCTCCAATCCAACCCAAGATCGAAGCACCTGATGCAGATACATCAATGATCAGCAACGGCGCCACAGACAAGAAGAGAAAGCGTCACGAGGGTGAGACAGCAGAGGAGAAGGCAGAGCGAAAGAGAAAGAAGAAGGAGAAAAAGGAGAAAAAAGCAAAGAAGGAAGGTAAGAAGGTTGAGGACAGCGACGACAGCGAGTAAATTTGATTCGCTTGCTGGCTTCCAGGATACGACTTGCGGCTTGCATAGGTTTTGCCTGGCGTTTTATTTGCTGTATCATACTTTCTGCAAGATAGTTGCAGATCAGGGCGGACTAAAATGGAGTTTGTAAGGTTTTCACTGCAAATACATTCCATGTAGTTCTTCAATGTTGAGCTCGGTCTATCACTGAGATCTAGGATCTGCCATACACTTTACTTTCATCGGAAGAAGTATCGTTAGCCGTTGAGCATAGAATTGGAGACTCGGTCAAGCGACACAACCCCTTTTCTCCAGATGCAGCTTTCTATAGTACTTCAATTCATCCGTTCTTGCCCTGCACTTTATAAAGAAATCTTCCTCCAGTGCCATGCTTTTGAACACATACATGCTCGTTGAGCCCTTGTCAAATGAAATTCAACTCCTAGCCAATTTCCACCTGAATCACTGTCTTTCCCTATTTCGTGATGATCAGCAATGCCATCGCGCTGTCGATCAGGGACCTAGATTCGTTGGCAGGTGGTAAATATTGACCTAAGTTTGACATATGAGATAGCGAACGGCCCCTTTCGATGAACCTTAGCATAGTGTTCCCAGGAATAGGTTTATTCCATGACAGGCATCCTCCAACTGCGATAAGCTCTCAGAATTAGGTGTAGGGAAAAAAATGCGATGAAAATGGCTGCGGTCATGGCAGGATATAGACAGCTACAGCGCCATGAACACGAGAATGACACTTCCTGAGATCTCTCGCCCATCAGAGACTCCGACACGAAGGTCCAAACTGGCAAAAAAGTAATGAGAAGAACCAGAAGCGCTGGGAGAACCAGAATTTCCAGAAATGATCCGAGACACTTGTCTGCAGCTAAGCTGTCAGAAACACAGGGGCACGCGCAACCTGGCTCAGCTTGACAAGGCCGCTCTCAAATACGCATGACCTATATCAACTCAAACTTTTCCGCCTCATATTCGCCGCGCCCGTATGCATCGATGCCTTCCCCAAACATCAGACCATGCACATAACATTCCCCCATAAATCTGAAATAGTCTCCTTCAGGCCTCAGCACAACCGGCATCTTGCATCCAAACAACAGACACACCAGATCTCCGCGTCTGCTCAGCTCAAGCGCCATCCCAATGTGGCCTTTATCTGTAGTCACCATCCTCCTCCCGAAGTTCGCTGGGCCCCAGCTCCCAGAGAAGTCTTTCCACATCGGCATCTGATCTAGCGGAATGGCACCCCCTTCAATTTCGATCTGGTGGGGATTGTACCTTTCAGCCCATTGCCGGACGGAGCGGCCTGCGAAGAGGGCGTCGCGGTTGTATTTGTACCACGTGTTAAATGGCCATGCTGGATCTTCGGGTGTGAACACCGAGGTTATACTGGTCGGTTTGTTGATGTCGAAGGCGACTTCCGTCCCTTCCTCGATGAGCTTCTGGTGTTGTCTTTCGGCAGTGCAGCATTGTCTGGCAAAGAACTCGCCGAATTCTGGGGGCGCTTCGTAGCTTCCCTGTTTTGTGTTGTAGACGTTAAGTCCAGCTACGAAGCTTTTCCAGAGCGCTTCGTATGTTTGGTCCTCGTCTCCATAGGCTGTACGGCTGGACTGAGCTTGACGAGTGAGCTCGAGATTGAAACGAAAGCCTGATTCGCCAGGGAAGACTCCATCAATTACAGCAATCCGTAATCCTGAAAGACGGATAATGTTGGCATTCTCGGAGAGCCTCGCAATTGCTGATTTCGTGCCTGATGCACAAAATTGTGGCTTTGACTCAGGCGGCAGGATTAAGAAAGTATTGAGCCGATGAATGTTTCTGAAGTAGCTCGAGGTCATGTCTGGACACCAACTTGGAAAGGTTGCTGGAAAGCCACCGCCTCGATTGTTCTGGGGTGTTCGGTTGACGATCAGACTGAGGAAATCCAAATTGTTGGTCTCCGTTGCCAGAGAACCGAAAGCCCTTCTGTGAACTTCTTCTACAGGTAGATTGTAGTCAGGCTCCGGGCAGATAAGGTCCGCGTCCGGAATAATTCCCAGAAGTCCATAGATTTTGTCCCTTTTGTCGGTGCAATCGTTTCCTCCGACATTGTCGAAGACATCAATCACATTAAGGTTGTCCTTCCGTCGTCGGATAGCAGTCAGACGAGCAACTTTCCGGAGACGATCACGAATAAGAGCGTAATCAGCGGAATCTTTGACATGGGTCTTGAGCTCATCCAACTGATTGGAAGTGTAGTGGAGAGAATACTCCAATTGGGTCCAGGTCATTGAGGCTGTTCCACAGAGAATGAGTGCTTCCTTTGCAAGCACAACTTCTTGAACAATCCAGATCCTGGTCCACCAAGCTCTGCCGAGGAAGCCAGCAATGGCCTTCCACTGCAACGAAAGGTCGTTATCCTTCATAAGCCTCTTAAACCAAGCAGCCTCACCACCCCGCGGACAGTTTTCGAACACTTGTCTGAGGAACCTGACAGCCATATCACCACGATTTGCCGCAGACCCCACCCAGATCACAACTTGATCCGCCCTGCGATATATTCTCCGCATCCTGAGAACCTGCGCATTTCGCTCGGATATGTCTTTCTGATTGATGCAGATAGCATCGATCCAAATTTGACGGCTCTCAGTCTGCTTGTTTCGAGCGGATCTGAGAAAGGCTGCGAGGTTGTTTCCTATCTCTAGAAGCTTTCCGTTGATAAGCAGATTATGCTTCAGGTTCTTCTGTTCTTCGGTGTATAATGTGGGGTCGTGCCAGGCATAGGAGAGAGCGTCGTAATCTGCAGAGTACTTTAGCGGTATGTGCACGAGACGGCATTCCAGTGGGTCGGTGTCAACGCCTGGAAGGATGCGAAGAACTCGGATCTCATTCTTCGACTCATCGAGGGGTTGATATTCGAAGCTGGTGGTTGATTTGTCCGCCATTCTGACTGATTAATACATATATAGCACAGAACTAGCGGTTGTCAATCTCGGTCTCTGGGACGCAGCAGATATGGGGCCGAATTTAGCACCACTTCTCTGCGGCCCGGGGCTGTGCCGCCTTTTATCAACGGGATAAAAATGGCTGGGCACACGTGCATGCGTTGGACAGTTGGATTTCACAGCCCTCAGTCACTTCATTGGGCAGTGCCAGGCCTCTCGCCAAGCAGTAAGCCTGCCTGAGCCGCAACGCTGGGACAGTAGCCGGGCGGTGATTGGTGGCGCGAAGCCACCAAATGTAGCAAAACAGTGATTGACCGATACGGGGCACATGAGGTATATATCAATCATGAAACGAAACGTGATCTTATTTGATTCTACAAGTTCGAAATATGTATTGTATATTCCAGCTTTCAGTTTCCACCAAGTCGGTGCCCTGAGCCTCTGCTTTTCCAAGATTCTGGAAGCACGTTATCGGAGCCTGAACCTGCTCGCTGTGGCTGTGCAAATGCAGTACCATACGATTTATGCTCGACTGTGGCATGCGGCTTTGCAAAAATGTTTCTGATGAAAGTTGGTGTCGGAACTAGGTTTGAGCCACCACCAAATTCTGGCCACAATCGTGTCAAGAAGTCGTGGAGATGAGCTGCAATGAGGCCGGTTGCCTGAACTATTGTTGCCCTTGGTCCATTTACGGCCAATGTCATAATAAGCATGGCATATGGTATCCACTGTGCAGGGATTGTGAGGATGAAGAAGTTGGCCTTCATGCCTCGGTCATCTTGGGTCGATGTGTATGCAAAGGCCAGCACAAGGCAAGATGTAAATACTATGCCACCTGTGATGAAGATGTTCAAGCCCTATTCTGTTTGTTAGACATTTTTATGATTGATCCATCGACCAAATGAAACAGAATAAATTCAACGATCAATGAAATGTAGGGAGTCACAACCACCCGAGTGAAGTTGATGAATCGACACGAGTTTTCTCAAAGGAACTTCCCACCATGCCTACACCGCGAACTGACCCTTTGGATTGATTGCGAATGACGGGCCAGCCGAAGTGCAAGGGTAATCTTCCTCATCTCCAGGAACCGCAGTAGTTGGGGGAATTGCACTATGCGGGCAGATAATGTGAGGTGCCAAAGAAATGAAGCGAACGAGAGGAGAAAATATGCCTACCAAAATTGTGAAGCAAACAAAGAGAAGATAGGTCATGAAATCTCCTGGCTGCGAGAATCTTGGGGAAGCGGTCTCAAGCTTGCTCCCATATGTGTACACTGTTGAAAGGTTAATGATTGCTGACATGCGGCACCCGGTCCCAAAGTGAAGCATACAGAAATATGTGTCGAATATGATACTCAGGTCTTTTCCCGTCATAAGGAATGATGTGACCAATCTCCATATCTGTGGTGGGAACTGCCAGACATATGGAGTATGCCATACCACATAAGACCAGTGCAACATGCCCGTATAGACCGCAATCGAGAGGGTGAAGGCCGAGAGAGCCAACGTCCTGCTCTGGATTAGTATCAGCACCAATGAGGGAGTGCGGGGTACAGCAAGACAGACCTCGAGATGGGCGGAGCTGCCCAGAACATATCCAGTGCCGACATGATTGCGTTTGGGTGATGGTGATGTGACAACGAAGCTTTAGGAAGCTCGCGAGGTGAAGAAGGCAGAAGTTGAAGGATTTTGAAAGCGTGTTCTTTCCTCTGTTAGATCAGTCAGCATTTTCGGTGCCTTGCTAGCCTGATTGGAGTTAGCGCGAAAAAGCCCCGATGACGGCCCGCAGCCATTCAAACCCCCACCAAAATATTTCAACTCCGTCTGAGTCTTTCGGTGAGGGGTCTTGATCTCTTTATAGCACCTTATTTGATTAATTTCCACTTTCAATCCTACTCATCCGAGAAGAGCAACCATGGCGGGATCAAAGTAAGAAAATTGATTTTAGATGTTCCCCGATTTTGTCTAATAATTCTGCAGGAAAGTTCTTATGCTTGGGGCGGGCTTCGTAACACGACCAACCCTTGACATTCTCAGTGATGCAGGCATTGACGTCTCCGTTGGTATGACCAAACATACCAATCCTTTCATCACATCCTGTTAACAGCATTTTAGCTTGCAGAACCCTCGAATCGGCCAAGAAGCTCTCTGCCGGTGTTAAGAACGCCCACCCGATCTCACTGGACGTCACAGACGGAGCAGCTCTCGATGCCGAAGTTGCAAAAAATGATTTGGTCATAAGCTTGATCCCATATACCTTCCATGCAACAGTCATAAAGTCCGCCATCAGAAACAAAAAGAATGTGGTGACAACCAGCTATGTCTCGGACGCCATGCTGGAACTGGATGAGGAGGCCAAGAAGGCCGGCATCACAGTCATGAACGAGATTGGTCTCGACCCTGGAATCGACCACTTGTACGCTATCAAGACAATTGAAGAGGTGCACCAGGCCGGCGGAAAGATTCTTTCATTTCTGTCATACTGCGGTGGACTCCCAGCTCCGGAAGCTTCAGACAACCCCCTTGGCTACAAATTCTCCTGGTCATCACGCGGAGTTCTGCTCGCGTTGAGAAACGCAGCAAAATACTACAAAGATGGCAAGGTCGTGGACATTGCCGGAAAAGATCTGATGGGGACCGCAAAACCATACTTCATCTACCCTGGCTACGCCTTCGTCGCCTACCCGAACCGTGACTCCACACCATACAAAGAGCGCTACAACATCCCCGAAGCACAAACCATCATCCGCGGCACCCTCCGTTACCAAGGCTTTCCCGAGTTTGTCCGTGTATTAGTTGACATGGGATTCCTCTCCGACGAAGCACAACCCTTCCTGAAAGAGCCAATTACTTGGAAAGAAGCGACGCAGAAGATCCTCGCAACCAGCTCATCCACAGAGGCGGACCTCAAATCGGCCATCGCATCAAAAGCCTACTTCAAAAACTCCGAAGAGAAAGAGCGTATCCTCGCCGGCCTCCGCTGGGTCGGGATCTTCTCCGACGAGAAGATCACATCCCGTGGCAACCCACTCGACACTCTGTGTGCTACACTAGAGCAGAAGATGCAGTTCGAGAAAGACGAGCGCGATTTCGTTATGCTGCAGCACAAGTTCGAGATCGAGAACAAGGATGGGAGCAAGGAGACGAGGACCAGTACGCTGGTGGAGTACGGTGATCCGAAGGGTTACTCGGCAATGGCGAAGTTGGTCGGTGTTCCATGCGGTGTTGCTGTGAAGCAGGTGCTTGATGGTACGATCTCTGAGAAGGGTATCTTGGCGCCGATGAGCAGTAAGATCAATGATCCGCTGATGGAGGAGTTGAAGAAGTATGGAATCTTCTTGGTTGAGAAGACCATTTCGTAGATTGTATCCCCGCTTTGTTCTTGAAGACTGATCATGATCACGATCACAAAATAGACACAGAGAAATGATTTCACGAACATGTATCTTGGATTTGGTTGTCAATGCTTTCTTTGATAGTACTATCCCCCTTCAGCTCATTTTCCTTTCTTGTTTCCAAAACTTGAATAGTCATCACTCCTCAGGTTTGTAAACAGATTCTGCAGTCGAGCGATCACAACCTTATCTTGACTTGCCAGCAGCAGCTAATTCTTGAGCATCGACAGTGTGGGAGTATGACGATCTGATGTGTGTGATATTTTCGTAGTATGTGCAAGTTTCCTTCTCGAGTGATAGGTGATTCTGTATCCTAAACGGTTGCTTTCGAGTTTTTGTCGAGATGGATAAGAAGAGCTGGTTTATTCGGCTTGGTGATGTGATTATGGGGTGGAAGGTCGATATTGTGGTGTGGTCCGAAGTGGTAGTTGGGGGTTTTTGGCTTCTGCTGGTTGCTGAGGGGTGTTTCTTCTAGAAAGATCAGCGTTACTAGAGTAAGGAGGCGAAAGGAAACTTGTGGTTCTTGCGGATTGGTTCCTTGGTTGGTAGAGTTTGATATTGGCATTTACTTACTGGGAATCAATGAGGATGCTGAGATTATCTGTGAAGTTCCATGATGGGTGAGAGGTATTGCTTGAAGCTTGTTTTTGTAGAGTGCTGAACTGTGATGGCGAAAGAGAAGGTGCTGTTGGTTTTGGTGGGGAGTGATTCTTTGGGAGATCTAGATTAGCAGATTTTGACAGTGACCTGTATTTGTCAGGCTTTGATGAGTGTCGTAGCAATGTTTTAATGAAGCTGTATGATGGATGGGGAACTGCTCATCGAAGTTTGTTATTTTGGAGGTTCTGAAGTATGGAAGTGAAAGAAAGGGGTCGTTCTTGCGGATTGTTTTGCCCACGAGAGTTAGGGAGGCAGACTTTGAGGGTGATCTGTAGTTATCAGAAAGCGATGATGTG
>Ga0302325_10033132_pt1 | contig 10592 bp, 8 predicted proteins | sample Palsa_T0_2_FD_201948 | JGI IMG/M metagenome (GOLD analysis project Ga0302325, IMG submission 201948) | Peat permafrost microbial communities from Stordalen Mire near Abisko, Sweden - Palsa_T0_2 | ecosystem: Environmental > Terrestrial > Soil > Palsa > Peat permafrost | place: Sweden: Abisko...
CGTCACCGTGTCAACTTCCAATGTACCGCCGGTCAGCGTGCCGGTTTTATCAAAAGCGATTGTCTGCACTTCAGCCAACCGTTCCAAAGCCGCGCCGGTCTTGACGATAATACCGTAACGGCTGGCTCGAGCCATGCCGCTAATCAGGGCTATCGGTGCGGCCAACAGCAGCGGGCAGGGCGTGGCGACAACAATAACTTCCAGGAACCTGATGGCCTGGCCGCTAAAGACCCAGACGGCGGTGCCGATAGCGTAGGCCGTTATGGTGAACGGCAAACTGTAGCGGTCGGCCAGACGCACGAACGGTGCTTGTGCCGCGGCCGCGCTGCGTACCAGCTTGATAATCTGTTGGTACTGGCTATCTTCGGCACTGGACAAGGCTTGGGCGGTAATGGCGCCGTCAAGGTTGATCGAACCGCTCAGTATCTGATCTTTGGGCTGTTTAGCCTGCGGCAAACTTTCGCCGGTTAACGAAGCCTCGTCGAAGCTGGCCATGCCTTCGATAATTATAGCGTCGACCGGTACCAGCTCGCCGGGTTTAACGATAACCTTGTCGCCGACCCGGAGTTCGCTGACCGCCACGTCCAGTGTCTTGCCTTTACGCAGCACGTGGGCCTGCTGCGGTGCTCTCGCCAGCAAAGCATCCAGCTCACCGCGGGCCCGGTGTCCGGCGAAATGTTCCAGCGCTGCGCCGCCAGTCAGCATGACCACGACCACCATGCCGGCCCAATATTGGCCAAGAATGACGGAAGTAATGATAGCAGTGGCAGCTAGAATATCAATGCCATAGGTGCCGGTGCGAACATCTTGCCACATCTGCCAAACCAGCGGCAGTACTTCGATAATGGCCACGCCGCCGAGCAGCCAATGGGCCGCCGTCGGCTGCCCGGCCAGCTGTAAGACAAGGCCGGCAAGGAGCGCCAAACAGGCTAGGCCAAACAGTTTGTAGTGCCGCAGAAACCGCAACAGTCGTCTCATGTATACCTTATGATCAATTAGCTCGTACCAGTATATCAATTTATACTGAATCACATGGAAAGCCGTGCACTCACCAAGCTTGCTATCAAGGCCACACTGCATTGTTTGAGCGGTTGTGCCATCGGTGAGATAATCGGCACCGTCATCGGTTCCGGGCTGAACTGGAGTAACGTGGCAACCGAGGCGCTGACCGTGCCATTGGCCTTTCTATTCGGCTACTCCTTGACCATGCAGCCGCTGCTACGCAGTAAGTTGGGTTTCAAGCCGGCCGTGAGGGTGGCTCTAGCCGCAGACAGCCTATCGATAGTTATCATGGAGGCCGTGGACACGCTGATTATCCTGCTCATACCGGGCGCTTTGGCCGCCGGGCCGTCCACGCTGTTGTTTTGGTGGAGCCTAGGCCTATCTTTGATTGTGGCCTTCATGGTCGCAGTGCCGGTCAACCGTCATTTAATCTCGAAAGGTAAAGGCCACGCTGTAGTACACCATTACCACCACCGATTTTGACAGGCCCAACTTTTTACTATACTATGTATAGTAATGAAAGCAGCACAGATTAACGGATATGGCGGACAAGAGGTTTTGAAAACAGTGCCCAATGCGCCTAAACCGCTGGCCGCCGCCGGACAAGTGCTGGTAAAAGTCCACGCGGCTGCCGCCAATCCGTTTGATTGGAAACTCCGCGAGGGCTATATGAAAGAATTCATTCCGCTCAAAATGCCCGCCATTCTGGGCGGCGACATGGCCGGCACGGTAGCTGAAATCGGCGAAGGCGTCACCGGCTTCAAGACGGGCCAGGCCGTTTACGGCATGGCTAATGCCGCCGGCGGACAGGGTTCGTTCGCAGAATTCACGCCGGTTAAGGCCACGCAGCTGGCGGCTAAACCCGACAGCCTCGACTTCACGGCTGCTGCAGCTTTGCCGCTAGCTGCCGTCAGCGCCTATCAGGCTTTGGTCGACCACATGGACCTGCAAGCCGGCCAAAAAATCCTTATCCACGGCGGCGCCGGCGGCATCGGTTCGCTGGCCATCCAAATCGCTAAAAACCTCGGCGCTTATGTAGCTACCACCGCCAGTGCAACCGAAATTGATTTCGTCAAAGGTCTCGGTGCCGACGAAGCCATTGACTACCACGTCCAGGATTTTTCAACCGTGCTAAAAGACTACGATGCCGTCTTCGACACCGTAGGTGGCGAGACCAACACCAAGTCCTACACTGTTTTAAAGCCCGGCGGGACATTGGTATCAATGATTCAGCCGGTCGATGAGGCGCTGGCCAAGCAGGACAGCGTTATCTACGTTCAGCAATCCAGCAAAGCGACACCGGAACGCCTTGCCAAGATCACGGAACTCGTTGACAGCGGCAAGTTGAAGGTCCACATCGACAAGCTATTCCCCCTTGACCGGGCCGCCAAAGCGCTGGAATATCTCAAAACCGCCCACCCCCGCGGCAAAGTCGTCATCCAAGTCAAAAACTAAAAAAAATTATGGGGCGAGCGATGGGGTTTGAACCCACGGCCTTCGGGACCACAACCCGACGCTCTAACCAACTGAGCTACGCCCGCCGTAAACAGAGGTGATTATAGTGTAAACGAAAACCTTTTACAACTCTTACAACAGCACCGGCCAAGCCCTGTGCCCCTAGATCTGTCTAATAGCCGCTAGTACTGGTACCGCTGCTACCGCCCTTGTGTATGAACAATAGGTAAACCAGGCCGTACACGATGATGGCTACAATCAGGTAAATGACAACCCATTGCCACATCGGCCGCTTACCGTAGCCTTTCTTTGACTTCTGTGGTGCCTGCGACTCCTGTTTTGGTTCTTCGTCCATATCCTTATCCTCTCCTGCCTTAAGTGATGAGTTTATTATAGCTCTTTGTTCGTAGTATGGTGTCCTCAATCCTGAATGACAAATTTACTTGTGACAATACCGTTTATGAGTGTATCCCGTCGTTGATCTTGACTATTCGACATCATTAAAGTATTATATGCATTCTTATGAGTTTACGCCCTGATACCCGGACTATACTACCTGCTGAAGTAAGACAGCCGGGATTATTTATTCCACTACCATCGTCTCCAGAACAGCTCAATGCCTTTGGCGAAGTTAGACATTTGCTTGGCCAGACTGGACTCCATGGTTTTGATGTAGACCCAGATAACGAAGGAAAGGTTTTACCGTATGACCCCGAATCTCGGGGTACTTTAGGCTTGGTAAGCTTTCAAGAAGCGATGGATTATTTTAAGCCGATCGGTTTAAAAACAGCACGGGATTACGCTGCAGCTTGGCGCCCACTTCGAGGTACAAGCGCACGAATTGCGAGGGACCAAGAAAAATGGGTAGCCTATGAACCATTGGGGGCGCAAATGGAACAGCTCCAGACTGAACGACAGGCTGCATATCAACAGCTGGATGATACTTACGAAACCGAAGACCATGCTAGTAGAAAAACTAAGTCGACTGAAATCGAAAAGATCGGTAAGGCAAGACGTCAGCTCGAACGCCAGATTAGAAAGATTCGGGGGAGCAGCCAAAGTCTACCGAGTGATCCTGGAGAGGAGCCCTTTATATTTGTATCCTCGGACTGGGACGAGCCCAGGCCACTGTCACGGTTAGAAAATAAGGTCGATGACCCGACGTATGTTCCGGACGAATCAACATCATTACACCTTGATAACTTGCACGGCAATGCTTCTACGGTGTTTCAAACACTTCGTGTCAGCCCCGACGCACGCATCAACATACTATTGGCACAATTGCTGAACGATAGAATTACACAATCACTGCAGCCCGAATCTTAGATAAAAATTGCATGGTACGCCTTAATCTTGGAAATTAGAAAAGTGGTGAGAGAAGCGGAGGACATATACAACCTACCCAGGCTCGACGGCAATTTATATAGATGGTAATGCCACTTAAGTCTAAATTGATTATAATCACAGACCGTATGTTGTAAATAATAGTATCTGTCTATACACTTAAGCTTAAGCATGATTCCCAAAAAAATAATAAGGGGAGCGAAAAAAACTGCACATTCGACTCAGCGTAGCACTGTTAAGCTAGCAAAATCTGTGACCAAGTCACGTCTCATACATGAGCGAAAGACTTGGTTTGGCGCCGGTATTGTAGCCCTTGTGGCGGTGTTCTGGTTATTACCAGCTTTTGCGGGAGCAGCGCCAGGAAAGCTTGGTTACTCAATCAAGCGTGGCGAAGAGTCTCTAGCATCTAATCTGGCTCCGCTTAGTAGTTGGCGGAGCGCCCTACGTCTAGATTTTGCCAATAATCGCGTGAGCGAGGCAGCATACGTGGCCAATCAAGCTAATGAAAATGGAGATAAGAATCAGACCAAAACAGCTAAAACCATCAATGGCTTGCTGGATACTTATGAAAATACCTATGAAGCCCGAACAGCTTCTCTTAATCAAGATTTGGAGAATGGTGTTAAGGTTTCTAAGTCTAATGCCAAAGAAGCCCAAAAAGATGCTGTTAATACTTACACAACTTTAGAATCATTATTACTGCAAGCACCCGATGCTTCCCAGTTGTCGGTGCTGACTGCCATTGATGATACCCAGCAAAACATCGCTACCTTGAATGATGCTCTCGATAATGTACCGCTTTCAGCCAGTGACTTTTCTCAGTTAGCTAAACTCGTTTCATCCGGTGTCATGTCCCCAACTGATGTTAGTCAGTTGACTAGCGCCCAAAGCAGCCGACAGGTTCATACTCAGGTTACCAAGCTAATTGAAAGCGGCGATGCTCCCTCTGACCTTTCCTATGTTCTTGACCTGGATCTCGTGAAACAATATGTACCAGCCAAGGCTCAGGTCTTTGAAACAGTCGCCCAGTTTGAGCAAATGCAGCGGATTAGCGCGGTTGTTTCCGCTAGTCGCCCAACTGCTGCTCAGCAACAGGCCATTCAGGCTTTCTTAGCTGGCTACACAGCCGGTCAAACCGTGCCAAATAACGATATCCACCAATACGTTACCCCAATCGTTGACGGAGTCCTACTGTCCGGCCAACTCCAAGCCAATCTTGGCAGCCTCAATGCTTTGCGCATAAGCAGTGACGATCAAGCGCTCTATGACAGCTGGAAAGGCGTCCTAGACCCGCCGAACTTAAGTGATACTTACCAGAAGTTAATGACTGATGCTGGAAGTCAGCCAGCACTACATTTACGCATTCTGACGACGACACAGCAAGAACTTATTGATGCTCAAAAGGCTCAAGTAGCTTACTTAGTCATGCCTCCTGGCTGGAGCACAGACCAGATGAGCGTGCTGACTAACCAGATGAGTACTCAGATTGCCGAAACGAGTTATCAACAATCTAATCCCAATACTGCCCAAGAATTAGCTAGCCTCAGCGTCACTCAACAGCAATTACAGACAGAGCTGAGTAACCTGAGCACAACGTATAACAACAATAGCACTAAGCTACAAAACCAAATTAATAACTTTAGTAGTACACCTGACCAGTTGGCGCAGCTTAAAGCCGATCTTGCGACCCTGACCCAAAACCAAACGACGACTGTTAATAACTTGCAAACCCAGTTAACCGACATTACTAATGCCCATACCCAGCTCGGCAATTCCATAGAACAGCTGCGTCAGGAGCAAACAACTAACCTGACCGAGCTGGAACTACGGGCGGCCACTAACGCCCAACAGCTAACTGATGCTGCCAAAGCCCAGCTAACGGCCAGTCTGAACCAGATTGATGCCCATAGCCAAACGCTTATTAATAACTTGCAAACCAAGGTAGATGACTTGACCAGCGGGCAGGCTCAGCTACGTACCCAACTCACTACTGAAATTAATACTATCAAGGATAACTACCAGCAGTTAACAACAAACGTCCAAGCTCAACTTGATGCAGGCGTGGCTACAACCAATCAGTTGCAAAGCACGCTCAGTCAGGTACAAACCGACGTGGCAGCTGCACAGACGAAACTCACTGGCTTGACCGCTACTACCACAACCTTGAACCAACTGATTAACCAAGTCAAAACCGATTCGACAAGTCAGGTACAAGACCTACAAAGTCAAATCAATGTTGTTAAACTCGATCAGCAAACGACCAATGCAGCTGTTAGTGACTTGCAAAACATTACCCAGACCAGCCAAAGCTTAATTACTGGTTTGCAAAGTCGAGTTGATACCCTTGGTACTAGCCAGACACAACTTCGCCAGGACTTAACCGCTGCTATACAGACCGTCCAGGGTAACTACACCCAACTAGCGGCTTACACTCAGGCTCAGCTTGATGCCGGTGTCGCCACATCTACTCAGTTGCAAACGAATCTGCAAACTATCCAGACGACCGTAAACCAGCAAGCTGCGCAGCTAGCCAGCCTGAGTACCAGCAACGCTGCTCTGAGTCAGTTGGTAGATCAAGTGAAGACCGATTCAACGGCTCAAGTCAACGCGCTGCAGACTCAGGTCAACGGCCTAGCCATTAGCCAGCAAACGATCAGTACATCACTTGATGCATTAAAGACCCAACAGGCGACTGATGTTACTCAATTATCCAGTCAACTAGCTGGCCTTAGTGTGCTGCAAACTGAAGCTCAAGCAACTATTAGTGCTCTTACTCAGACGCAGGCTGCTGCTCAGACCAGTATTAACAATCTGACTACTAATGTCGGAACGCTCCAGACTGCTTTTGCTGCCTCACAACAAGTTCAAACAGCTGCTCAAACCACCATTGCTAACCAGCAGTCCGAGCTTGATAGTCTGCAAACTCAAACTCAATCAGCGCTTGATACCCTGACTCAGCAGCAAGCTCAACTTACCAGTCAAGTGGCTGATCTAGCTGCTACCACCACAACCCTGAGCCAAACAGTCAGTAACGTCCAAACAGCTTCTACTGCTACAGAAGCTCAACTGACTACGTTACTAGCCAATCCGCCTTGGGCACTAGCTACTAATGCTTACGTCACACAAGATCAGCTTAATAGTTTGTCGACTCAGCTTAATACCCAGTTTGCTCAAAAATCTGCCCAGTTAGATCAACAGTTCCAAGCCTATCAGGCTCAACTGAACACTTCAGTTTCACAGCTCAATACTCAAGTACAATCTCTTAGTACAACCACTGCTAATACCGCTGCTACCCAAACTCAGCAACAGGCACAGATTAATAGCTTAAATAGCCAAGTTCAAACACTGCAAACTCAAGTACAACAGCTCATTAGTGCTTCGACGCCACATACTGGTTTATAAAATTAGACTGGAACAATAAAATAGTACCGAGCGGTACACCTCTACCTCGAGAAAATGACGCCTGAAATTGGTACTACGCACGCGACACGCTTATAGCGTCCGCCGAGGAGTACGAGGACAGTATACAGCTACAAGAGCTAGTAAGCACCTTTAGCTTATCTGGCAGTCTGCTGGCTGTATAACAAGTAATGCAGCAGTTTAGCCATTTTTACTGTCGGTGCCGTCAGTACCAACGGTAGTTTTGGTGAATGTAAATATGCGTTCTTTACCACGATAGCCACGCTTCACATTAATACCCTGAGCCTGTAAGTTAGGTATAAGAGGCGTTATTTCTCTGCTAAGGCGTGGGGCAGTTTTTGGCTTTTCAAGGTGCAACCTATCAAATATCGGCTCAAGCAGCCCATAGAGTTGCGAAGCGGTATCAGCCCAATAAGTCTTGTCTTGCATGAACTCAACTATAGCTTGCCCTACGGCATTAGCCTCAATTGCGTTGTCGTGTTGCAACTGCATATTTTGACTACGAGCTTGCATAAACTTATCTTGCCCATAATCTAGCGCCTCGGCAATGGCACAGCCCCAATGGTCAAAGTCAGCCATACGCGACCACTGCTGTGATTCTATTTTAGGGTAAACGGCTATAGCCTTAACGAGGGTATCAAAAATAGCGCCCAGGATTTCAGGCTTTGCTGCTTCAAACTCAGCCCAAAACACGCCAGGCTCTTTGCGCTTGTCGGGAGTAATGCGCTCAAGTTGCATAGCTAGTGAACGGTCTAGCAAGTCAGATTTGGCAACCATTTGGTTTAACCCGTTGAAAATAATAGCTCTCCTGAACTTGTAGGTGAACATCTCATTGTTGGTGTACAGTTTGCGTGTAGTAAACGCACTGCCCGTAACTGCCTTAGCAAATGCGTCCGACTGCCTTTCGCCAATAGTAGACATATTGTCGTAGAACAGCAGGTAGTTGTGATAGGCATGGAGCGCTAGGTCTTGCTCGTCTTTGGGCTGGTTGAATCCTGAATCTGCCTCAGAATGGTCTGTAAGTGATTTTAGGATTTGCATTGGCGTTGTTTTGCCCGCGCCCTGCATACCATACAAAATCAGAATGGGGTGCTGAATGTCGGGTATAAACGCCGTAACTACATAGCATAGGAATAGTAATTGCTCCGACTCATTTGTGATATTCAGAAACCCTAACAACGTTCGCAGGTCGCCACCACGCTTGGGCTTTAACTGCTGTTTTTGGTTAGCTGGCTTACGAAATACGATTGGCGGGTTCTTAATAGCGCCCCATTTTTTATCCGTAATCCGTATTGCGCCGTTGCCCATATCGTACAAAATGGTGTTGCGGTAACGAACGATACTTATATCAAGGTCGTGGCGGTTACCACTTCGCCTTGCCTTGGCTTCAAGCACCTTTATTACTTGATTCTCAATCGTAGTTGAGGGTATATGGTCTAGGGTGTCGTAGCTCAAATTAGTTATGTACTGTCGGCAAATCGTATGGTTGATTTCACTAACGCTGTTGCCATTACCGTCAAAGGCTATATAAGGGTTATTGTACTGGTCTACGAAAAGGATTGCGTTGCTCTCTAGCACTTTGTCAACGATTTCACTAGCCATACTGCGCTTGTCGCTCATGCCACGCTCCCCGCCAGCGCCAGTACTGCTTCATTAAAATTGCAGTCGTGTAGTCGCATATAACCGTCAAGGGTGTTGTAGCCAGCTTTGCAGCTAAAACAGTAGCAGCGATTGGTGTCTTTGTAGATGAAAAACGAGGCCGTCTTTTCTTCGTGGTAAGGGCAAATGCCCACCAACTTGTTGCCCGTCTGCTTAAACTGCTGACTGAATATAGATTCAATCGGTACCTGCTTGGCGGCCACAATCAAATCATTTGTAATAGCTCCTGCGGGTAGCTCTGTACCGTTAATAATACGCAAGTAGCGGCGTAAGCGGGCAAGCCTGGTGTCTATGTCGTGTAGCTGTTCGTCCAACTTATACTTGGCGTGGAACGCTGCCTTCCAAAAATAGCGGAAGTCCTCATTGGTGCTTTCAGTGTCAATCGCAGTGAAGGCTTTACCAATTTTAGCAACAAGCGTGGCTCGTTTCTGCGCCAGTTCCTTATGAAGCCCTCTAACGATTTCGTGGGATTCGGGAGCAAACGCCTCAAGCCACTCACGCTCGGTAAGTTTTACTCGCAAAACCTCTGGTAATGGGGTGTTATCAACGGCAGCACTCATAGCGATTCGTCCTCTGCCTCTTGTCTAAGGTTCTCTATAATTTCGTAGAACTTAGAGCCTTGAACTGGGGCTTCGTCTTCATAGCCGTAGGTTGCTAAAACCTGTGTTAAAGAGAGCGTCTCTTTAAAAATGAAGTAATGTACTCCCTCAACACAAGCCCGTCCTATAGGTCTGCAACCGTTATATATGATTGCGGCTGCTAGACCTATTTCTGCCATGCTAATGTACCGATAATTTGATTCCATACTAACCTCGCAATTAATTTATATGTTTAATTGTCTGGCCGTATTTAAGAGACTCTCGCAAGAGCGCACAAAATCACTAAAAGTAGCCCTCTCTATCTGTTAAAAATCGCTGAGGGGGCTATATTTACTGGACTTATTTAATTGACAGGCTTTTCAAAATCTCTAGCTTTTCTGCTGTTATTTCTGTTTTGTAAGGGATTCTTAGAGTTTGGTTTTGCATATCCACGTCAATAAAGTTCGCTAAAGCAAAAACCTTTTCTAGATTCATGCTTTTAATAATGTCGTCCACTTCAGAGCTGGCTTTACCAATGCCCATGTCGGCTCTGCTTAAAGCCTTGCCCTTATGTGCTTGTAAGCTGCTGTAGACTTTATAAATGTTACTTTTCTTGGTCTTAAACTTTTTCATTGGAGCGTACAGCGCATTGCCAATATAAAGATTTAAGATTTTGCTGTTTAGCTTGAGCGATACTCCGTAGATTTGACTGAGGGCTACGTTACTGGTAGTTTTTGTAGTTGGCTTTTTCGTGGCAGCAGGATTGCTACGTCTTCCATAATTTTCAAGTATCTCAATTGTGTATAAAAATAGTTCTTCGGCTTGCTTGCTGCGTAAGCTCTTGGGCATGAGACGTATTAAATCTGGTTTTAGCCTATCAACTATGGTTGCAGTCTTTGCCTCTGAAATATATTCGGAAGTGTACTTTATCCATTTTTTGTCATCAGAAAGCACATCTAAAACCTGTTGCTGTTCGTTAAGGCTAAGCCCTTTGTCAGCCAATGTGCGTGAGTAAATCTCAACGGCAGTATCCGTAACCACACGTTGGCGCTCCTCGTTAATAGTGTCTATAACAGCTTGTATCTTCTCTTTGCCGGTCATGGCGCTACCTGTTAAGTGATAGCTATAGTATGC